>Ga0137366_10001272_pt1 | contig 18498 bp, 18 predicted proteins | sample SagtaG_8_FD_104938 | JGI IMG/M metagenome (GOLD analysis project Ga0137366, IMG submission 104938) | Vadose zone soil microbial communities from Sagehorn Ranch, Mendocino, California, USA - Sage1_L_60_16 metaG | ecosystem: Environmental > Terrestrial > Soil > Vadose zone | place: USA...
CACTGACTGAGGGCTTTCAAAGCGGCAGCGTCGAGCGATTTGTAACCGGTCGTCCGCGCCACGATGACCTGTATAACGCGACCGCTAGGTATGTTCGCGCGCAACAGGAAGACGCCACTGCCGCGCTCGTGACGCTGGCGCGCTTCAAGTGGGTATTCAGGCTTCGGGGCGTTCACCACCGCAGTCCTCGCATCCTGAGGCATTGTTATCGGCACGGACGCAGCGCAGCAGGACAGTTTGACCACGAATAATGCAACGATTAGGGGGAATGGCCTCTGCAGAGGAGTCCAGTGGGCGTTCATAGATCTAACGAGAATTAGATAAGCCACGGCAGGGTGTCGTGGCAAGCACGCTGAACTTGCATCGAAATCGGGCCGTTGGCTTCATCGATTGGTTAGGCTGTGTGCTATTTGTAGCCCACCCAGTCTTGAAAATTGCAGGAAAAAACAAATTCCTTCCACGTGGCGGGTTTCCAACGCCATTGTAGGCCAGCGTGGATGACACTGTCATCAAGTGGTTTGAACCCTGTCGATGTCTCAACCAGCATTTGTGTAACGAGTCCGGTTCTTGGGTCGATTGTCATACGAAAAAACCCAGCTCCTTGATGGCGATTCGTCCTCTCCTCAATCGGGTATTTCGGCGATACCGTCGTAATGACGTCTGACTTCACTAGCGGTTTTTTGCCACTCTGGAACATGACGGTCTTTCCGCTTGCCGTTATGCCCCACGACGGAAACACGGTCACGCCTCCATTCTCTATTATGCCCGACGACCAATACCATTGAGCATCCAATCTTGCCGTAACAGCGGAGAATAAACAAAAGTCGAGCGCGATCATTATCAATGTTTTGCCAGCGCGCTGTGAGAATTTAATCATGGCGGGACCATAGGTCTAACGAGAAGTAGGCGAATGTTTGTCAAAGATCACGAACATTTCTTCGTCTAACTCACTGCTTCCAAGCAGCGGCATGAGCGCGGACCGGGTAACCAAAGCCTTTCAGGGTAACTTCGCCGAGATCTTCGAATAGGAGGCCTTTGCCGAGACACAACTCGGTGATTGCGTTCGATACCAGGATTTGTTCCGGTCGCGCGTGCGCGCATAGGCGGGAGGCCAGCTGAACTGTCGATCCAAACAGATCGTTGTGTTGCTCGACAGGTTCGCCTGCCGCAGCGCCGACTCGGACCTTGAGCGCGCGTTCTGGGCTTGATTGCCCGTGCTTGTCTAATTCGCGTTGAATCTGAATTGCGCATCGAACGGCCCCTGCTGGAGAGATAAAGCAAGCCATAATGCCGTCGCCGGTATGCTTGATCTCCCGCCCGCCGAGAGCGGACAAGGCGTCTCGCACAATCGCGTCGTGCACGCCGAGCATTGCAAGTGCTGCCTCATCGCCGAGCGATTGAGTCAACGTCGTCGAATTCACGATGTCCGTGAAGAGAACCGTCCGGATTCCGGGATCGCGCGCGTCGGCTCCGCCACCAGGCAGAATCACAGCTCCTGCCGCATTTGTTTCGACACCACCTAGAAACCCTTCCGCAAGCTCGGGCTGTATTTCAATAAGCTTCTCCGCCACCATCCCATGCGCTTCACGATGCACACACTCTGCTGCCTCAGCGTTTGGCGCATGAACGAGGCAAAAAACTTTGCCCGTCTTTTCGTTGACCCAATACTTGCTGTATTCGACGCCATATTTCCGCTGCGTTTCCATATCTTTCGCGTGGGCTTTTGCGACATCTTCAGCGGTGGTTCCTTCCGGAAGATTGTGAATGTCCATGTATAACGGCATAGGCGCAGATTTTAGCGCGATATTACGCGATGCAAAACGCTGATGTTCGCAGGGTGGCTGAGCGTCTGGTAAACGACGCAATAACGCTCGGTCAGGCGAATTAGCGTGGCGAGTTGTTCTTCATTCGCGTCAGTATCCAGATCGAAGCTTAGGCGGATTTCTTTGAACCCAACCGGTGCATCTTTGGAAACGCCGAGCGTGCCGCGAAAATCGACATCGCCCTCTGCCCGAATTGTCGCGCCGCGTAAAGAAATGTTCAGAGCAGTAGCAACTGCGCTTAGCGTGACGCCCGCGCAACCTACCAGCGCTTCGAGCAGCATGTCGGCCGAGCACGCGCTCTTTCCGTCGCCGCCTGTTGCCCGATGAAGTCCGGTTTCAACGCGGGCCTTTCCCGTTTCGATTTTGCAGGTGACGTTTTCGCCGATTCGCCCTTCTGCACGGAGCGTGACCAACGCCGTCTCAGGACGCTCGCGGTACTGCGCCTTTACCGGCGCCTGCAATGATCTTAGCTCGTCAGCGTCCATGGCTGGGATTTGTCGTTGGTCGCACTGTAGAGGCAGCCGTGCCGGCTGCAATGACCGGGGACCCTGCGGGCGACAGGCCTGCCGCTACGGAAGGATAACAAGCTTTCCGGCACGCAGAGAGATCCGAATTGCGAAATCAAGAGGCCGCGATCGGTCTTGATTTCGTCCCAGTCGGCTTAATGTTTTGGTTCACTCGAAAGAAATTATCGGGATCGTATTTGTTTTTGATCTCGACCAGCCGCTGGTAATTGTCGCCGTACGTTTTTTTCACGCGTTCTTCGCCTTCGTCACCCATTAGAAAATTTACGTACGCTCCGCCAGCCGAGTACGGATGAAGCGCATCGTAATAACTCTTCGTCCACGAGATGATTTTCTCGTTATTCGCCGGATCGGGATCAACACCAACCATCACTTGTGCCCACTTGGCATCGCGATAATTCCAGGCAGTATCGCTCTTGCCGACACGCGACGCAGCACCGTCGATCGGATACATGTGCATAGTGGAATGCATCGATGGAAGCGCCTCCCCAAAGGGAATGTGCTTGGCGATCGCGTCGTCGCTTAACTCGTTGATAAAATCGGCGCGCCAATACCACTGCAAGCCCGGAGGATAAAGCGCGTCGAACATGCTTTGTAACGCTGGTTGCGGCAGCGGGCCGACAAAATCCAAAGCAGGGTTTTTGAAGGCCCGAATTGGCTTGAATATTTCTTCTGCTTTTTCTTGTGGTCCCGCGTATGCCCAGACAATGCCGCACATTTTTTTCCTGTGGAGATGCTCGGGGAACGGCGGGGCGGGCGGCACGGTGAGAAAGGCAAAAAAGCCATTCAAATCATCAGCAGCCGCAGGAAGAAAGTCGCGATACCACTTCATCACGTCAGCTGTTTCGCTTAGCTCGTAGAGCATTGGGCCGCCATAGATCATATCGATCGGATGCAGCTTGAACGTAAACGACGTAACGACGCCGAAGTTTCCGCCGCCGCCGCGCAGCGCCCAGTACAAGTCGGAATTTTCATCGGTGTCGGCTTTAACAAAATTGCCATTGGCCAATACAACATCAGCTGAAAGGAGGTTATCGATGCTCAGTCCGCATTTACGCGTGAGGTGTCCCACTCCACCGCCCAGAGTCAACCCGCCAACGCCGGTCGTGGAAATGATTCCACTTGGTGTCGCAAGCCCAAACACATGCGTCGCGTGATCGACATCGCCCCATGTGCATCCGCCGCCGACAGTGACATTGCGAGCTTCCGGATCGACACGCGTATATTTTATCAGGCTGAGGTCGATGACCAGACCATCGTCGCAAATCCCCAGGCCTCCCGCGTTATGTCCACCGCTGCGGATCGCGACAAGCAGGTCGTTTTCTCGGGCGAACTTCACGGAGCTAATGACGTCGGCCACATCCGCGCAACGGGCGATCAGCCGCGGCTTTTTGTGAATCATCCCGTTGTACACTTTGCGGGCTTCATCGTAATCCCTGTCACCCGGTTCGATCAGTCCGCCACGAAGGTTTGCTTTGAAATCGGCGATGGCATTCTCGTTAAGCATGACGAAGTCTCAGCGAAACAGTCTTACGGTCAAGACAGTGAATCTCAGCATTTTCATTGAGATATTGGCCGGCCCAGCGCTAGTATGTCTGTCCATTGAAATAGGCGATGCTTGACGCGCACACATCATGGACTCGCCGGGAATTTTTGAAAGTCGCCGGCCGGGCGGGACTGGTTAGCGCCGTCCCGACCCTCGCGAGTGCTGCTGCTACGCCCAATCCCGACACGGTTTGTATTTCGATTCTGCACACGACGGATTTGCACGGTCATATCCTTCCAACCTTCGACTACGACGGAAATCCAGATCGCGGCGGATTGGCGCGTTGCGCGACGCAAATCACGCGATGGCGGCGGGAAAATTCCAACTCGATCTTGATCGACGTCGGTGACGTGTATCAGGGGACTGACGTCAGCCTCCGAAACAAGGGCGCGCTGATGATCGATCTGCTCAATCATCTCGAATACGACGCCTGGGTCGTCGGCAATCATGAATTCGATTGGGGGATGGAGTGCTTCGAACACGCGTTGGAACAATCAAACATGCCAGTCCTTGCTGCGAACATGCTGATGGAACAAAAACCTGCCGGCCAATTTCCAGATGCAAACCATCCGTTTGCAAAAATTCAGCCGTTCATTTTGAAAGAGATTGCGGGGATCAAACTCGCAATCGTCGGCGTTACCACGCCTGGGATGGCGTTTTGGCTTTGGCCAGAATTTACCCGGGGACTTGATTTTCGGCATCCGGTCGAGCCCGTTCGCCGCGCGATCGCGAGGGCGAAAAACGATGGCGCGGACGCGATCGTGTTGACAGGTCACATGGGACTCAAGACGCGCACTGGTGGCGATGATTTTGCCAATACAGTAATGGCTCTGACGTCGGAATTTCCGGAGATCGCAGTGTTTATCGCCGGCCATACGCATCAGGATGTTCCAAGCCGGCTAACGAATGGCGTGTTGTTTACCCAGGCAGATCATTTCGGGATTCACGCGGGGCGGGTCGATCTTCTCTTCGATCGCAATTCAAAAAAGCTGCTTCGCCGGGAAGCGATCTGCGAGCTGATGGATAACCGTTTCGCTTTTGATCATGCCATTATTTCACGAGCGAAATCGCAGCTCGCCGAATCGGCCACTGAGCTATCCAAGCCGATCGGTCAATTGGCCGAGACGCTACGAGGTCGAAGCCGCCCCGGCCGACCGAGCGACGTGGAGAGGCTGATCGGAGCGGCGATCACGGAAATGTTGCTGGAACGAAGGGTGCCCGTTGATGGCGTCATGCACGGGACGTTCGATGATAAGGCGGACTTGGTCGCGGGTCCCAAAGCGGTTAGCGACGTCTGGAACATAATTCCCTTCGAGAACTACGTTGTGACGGCGCAGCTTTCGCCCGAGGAAATAAAAACTGCGATGGAGGAAGTGTTTGCCAGCCATGAAAAGCGCAATTTGCTTGGCTTCGACGTGAAGACCGAGGGTCGCGGCGACGACTGCAAAATCGCCTCGATCACACTGGCCAACCGGGAGCCACTTGATCGCAGCAAGAAATACGTCATCGCGTTTAACAGTTTCGATGCACGCAGTGGCGGCCATCATTTCATGAAATTGCGTGGGTTCCTGGCGAGGCTGGAGGCCAATTGCATCCTGCATCCGGTGCAAACCCGCGATGCGCTCATCGGTTACTTTCAGCGTCACAAGATCGTGCATCGGATGGCCGCGATGAGGGCCCTGGGAGTCGCGGCCTAAACTTCAGTTCTTCTTGCAAAAACGGCGCAGCCTGCTTGCCTATTCCCGCCATGCGGCTCGGAACATTTTGCGTAATTGGTTTGCTGCTCACTGCTGAACTTGCATCGTCGCAAACGGCAAAACCTGGGTCACCTTCACCAACACCGGCGTTGCCGGAGTTCCGGCCTGCACTGCTCGGGACAGGTCCCGATGCCATGATAAACAAGATCGACACTGCCGATCTGATTAAAAAGGGTCAAAAAGACGCTGCCGTTATGTTTTCCTGTCTCGTGGCGCCGACTGGTGATGTCGTACGGAGTGCCTGTTATCGCGGTACAAAGGGATCAGAGCTGCTCGAACAGGAGGTATTGAAACGCCTGGCAAACGCAAAGTTTATTCCCGCGATTCACAATCACCAACCGGTCGTCGCCGTTTTCTACGGCACAGTGACGTTCGCGGTCGTCAATGGCAAACCGCGACTGCGCATTTTTGCCAATCAGCAGCTGGAGGAAGTGAAAAAGGAAAACGATTTCATCGATCCACAACCCTATGCTGGTCCGGGCTCAAAGTTCACCGGAATACATTATCCCGACACGGGAACGACAGTGGCGCTGACTGGTGTTGTCGAACTTGCGCTCGATGTCGATGCTGCGGGCAATCTGAAGAACATCCAGGTCGTAACGGAGGAGCCTCCGTATCTGGGTTTCGGCCAGGCGGCCCTGTCCGATTTCAATGAGGCAAAATTCATTCCGGCGTTCCGCAACGGCAAACCGGTCGACAGCAAAGTCAAGGTTCCAATTTATTACAAGCCATCAGGCTCCTAGACGGGTCGGTCGCCGATTTGCCATGTTGGCAGCCTTGCGGCCGAGTCCGCGAACCGGGCCGATCCACGACTTCGAACGCGCCGCGTGATTTTTCCTTTTCGTGCAACGGGCATTTTCTTAGCGGTATGCGTTTTCGAATTTAGTTGATCAGATTTGGGCGTACAATTTTTTCATGGCTCGTGGATTTGTCGTTCTGGCTGCTCTGTTGCTAGCCGGCTTTGTTTCCGCTCAAACCACAACTTCCAATACACGTCCGCGCGCTTCGGATGTAGGACTGAAAGTTGGCATTTTGCCGACTGGCCCACTTAATGCCATCACGGATGTTGCCGGGATTGAAGTCGGTCACGCGACAATTATTAACGGGGACAAAGTCCGTACCGGTGTGACAGCCGTTCTGCCACATTCGGGTAATCTCTACCGCGACAAGGTGCCCGGCGCGATTTTCGTTGGAAACGGTTTTGGAAAGCTGACTGGCTCTACACAGGTCGATGAAATGGGCGAGATCGAAACACCGATCGTGCTGACAAACACTGCGAGCGTTCCGCGCGTCGCAGACGCGGTGACGACGTATATTCTGGCTTTGCCGGGAAACGAGAATGTTCTCTCAGTCAATCCGGTGGTTGGCGAGACCAATGATGGATATCTAAACGACATTCGCGGGCGCCACATCACGCTTGAGGATGTGTTCGCTGCCATCAAGCAGGCGAAGACCGGCGCCGTCGAAGAGGGAAATGTTGGGGCTGGCACCGGGACGGTGGCGTTTGGTTGGAAGGGAGGGATAGGAACCTCGTCGCGAAAGCTGCCTCAGAACCTTGGTGGGTACACGGTCGGGGTTCTGGTGCAGACGAATTTTGGAGGCGTCCTCTCGATTGCTGGCGTGGCTGTTGGTCAGGAATTAGGTCAGTACTATCTGCATAAGGAGCTGCAACAAGGCAGCGCGAAAGACAACGCGGACGGATCGTGCATGATAATCATCGCCACAGATGCGCCTGTCGACGCGCGGAATCTCAGGCGCCTCGCAGCCAGGGCGTGGCTGGGCATGGCCCGGACTGGAAGCGCTGCCTCGAACGGCAGCGGGGATTATGCAATCGCATTCTCGACCGCACCGCAGTTACGAATTCATACTTCTGAAAAGCCGCCGACGCGGCATCTCGAACTACTGACCAACGACGCGATGTCGCCGCTGTTTCTGGCTGTGATCGAGGCCACCGAAGAAGCCATCTACAACTCGATGTTTCGAGCAACCACAATGAGCGGGAATGGGCACAGGATCGAGGCACTGCCAATCGACAAGACGGTGGAAATACTAAGGAGACACCGGGCCATCAAGTAAGGAGAGTCGCGGTAGTGAACAAAATTGTCCGTGGGTCTTTTTTTAAACGTGATCCGCTCACTTGCGCGCGTGAGTTGATCGGCACAGAACTCATTTGGGACGATTGTTCGGGAATCGTTGTCGAGGTGGAAGCTTACGCGGCAATCAACGACGAGGCCGCGCATACCTTTACACGTCCGAGCGCGCGCAGCTTTATCGAGCGAAACAACGCGGGTGCCGCCTATGTCTATTTCAATTATGGAATGCATTGGATGTTGAACGTGCTGGTCAAAGGCGACGAGAACGGTTTCGTCCTCATTCGCGCGCTGGAGCCGAGAAAAGGCATCGAGCAAATGAAGAAACGTCGCGGACTTGATGATGTGAAACGTCTTTGCTCGGGACCTGGCAAGCTCACGCAGGCGCTCGACATTACCAATCGTCATCATGAAATGGATCTGTGCTCGAACCCGCGATACTGCTTCGCTCGAAACGCAAAGACTCCTGCGGATGTCGTAGCCGACAAGCGCATTGGGATCACGCGTTCTGCGCATTATCCATGGCGTTTCACGCTGAGAGGAAGTGAGTTTGTAAGTCGGGCGGTGAGGCCGGAGGGCGGAGCTCCTCCATTGACTGAAATGGTGATTGATCGAAATTCCTCGCTCTAAATGAACATTGCCAGACAACGCGTTTTACTGGGGATGAGCGGGGGAGTGGACTCCAGCGTCGCGGGATATTTGTTGCGCGAGCAGGGCTACGAGGTCATCGGCGTAACCATGAAAGTATGGCCGCAGGATTGTATCTCGCGCGCGGAAGACAAATGCTGCGGACCACAGGCGATCGCTGATGCCCGTGGTGTAGCGCATTCTCTTGGCATTCCGCATTACGTCGTCGACGAGGTCGACCAGTTCGAGCGCTTGGTTATTGATTATTTCTCCAGCGAATATCGGGCCGGCCGCACACCAAATCCGTGTGTGATGTGCAACGAGAAGGTCAAGTTCGGTAATCTTTGGAGCAAAGCGGCGGCCTTAGGTTGCGACTACATCGCAACGGGGCACTACGCCATTATTGAACATCACGCTGATCGCGCAATTTTGCGAAAGGGTCTCGACCCGCGCAAAGATCAGTCTTATTTCCTTTTCAGTTTGCGGCAGCCGCAGCTTCGACGTGCGCTGACTCCGCTCGGCAAAATGACGAAGCCGCAAATTCGCGAAATCGCGCATTCGTTAGGCCTGAAAGTTGCAGACAAGGTGGACAGCCAGGAAATCTGCTTCGTTCCTGGCAACGATTACAAAGCTTTCCTGCGCTCACACCTTGGCGAAAATGAGTTTCATCGCGGCGAGATTTACGATATTGCAGGGAATTTTCTGGGCGAACACGACGGGATCGAGCTTTTCACGATTGGACAGCGCAAGGGGTTACCGGGCGGATCGCCGCGGCCGCGCTACGTGGTTGATCTCGACCCGGCGACAAATCGTGTGATTGTGGGAGATGCTGACGACTTGGTGACGGATGAATTCGAGATCGATAGGGCGAATTGGCACCCTGTAGCCTCTGTAGCCGGGGTCGTTGACCCCGGTCCGCGGTCAACGACCGCGGCTACAACAGACCCCGGCCACAGCGAAGAAATCGAAGTGACGGCGAAGATCCGTTATAGCCACCCAGGGACACGCGCTACGCTGACGCCGCTCGAAGACGGGCGCGCCCATGTGCGGTTGCACGATCCGCAAAGGGCCGTGACTCCAGGGCAGGCAGCCGTGTTTTACCATCGCGACATCGTCCTCGGTGGCGGTTGGATTTGCCGGACTTGTCGTCCTGAGCCCCGAAAGCTTTCGGGGTCGAAGGATCCCGTGTTGGTACCGTAAGGTGATGCAACGGGATTCCTCGACGGAGCCTGTCCTGAGCGAAGCCGAAGGGCTCGGAATGACGGCTTTGGCCTGACTAATGGCGGACCAAATTTTGCTGGCCATCAGCACGTTTCCGGACGCGGACACGGCCAGTCGCGTCGCGCAAACGTTAGTTGAGGAAAAGTTCGCGGCGTGCGCGAATCTTATTCCGGCTGTTCACTCGATCTATCGCTGGAAAGAAAAAATCGAAACAGAGGGCGAAGTCATCGTCCTTTTCAAGACCATCCAGGATCGACAGGCAGCGTTTGAGGAAAAGCTGCGCTCCCTTCATCCTTACGAAGTCCCAGAGCTGATATTCGTCAAGATCGACAGCGGATCGCCGGATTATCTGCGCTGGGTAAATGATAACTGCCGCTAAAAACTCGACCGCTTAAAGCCGTCGAGTTCAAACCGCGCCGCGGCGTCGGTAGTTAAGCGTAAAGATAGTGACGCCGATGAGGTTGGCCACCAGAGTCACGGCAACGACTTTTGTGGCGAAAACCAATGGATTGGGCACATCAATGATTGGATAGATGGTGAAGAAGATGGCCAGCAGAGATACCGTCAGACCGCAACCGGCGGCGAGTCGCAACCAGGAACGCGCTCCGGCTCGTATCGCAGCCACGCCCACGACTGGGATCGCAAACATGACGGTATAAACAATTCCGTAAAAAACGTTGGCGGCGTTGTCCACGAGTTGAAATGCTTCCTGCAATCCCGCGCCGATCTGGCTCGAGATGGCAATCACCAGCGTGATCGCGCCGACGAACATGAGTGAATTGACCGGCGTTTTGTAACGCGGATGCAGACGCGAAAACCATACGGGCAAAAGGTGGTCCCAGCCGGCTACCATTGGTAAACGGGAGCTGCCCGTGAAATGAATACTCATCGAAGATATCGAGCGCACTGTCATCAGCAGAATGCCAACAGAGGCGATCGTGCTAGCAGCACCGAATGACTGCAGGCCGAGCCGCAACGTCTGCGGCACCGGGCCGATTAAATCGATTTGGTTATTTCCTATGAAGGCGAGAACCGAGCTCGTTCCAAGAACGAACATGAGCGCGATGATCGGAGCCGCGATAATAACGGAACGTCCAATGTTGCGCGCCGGTGCATGAGCTTCACCGGCCAGAATGCCTACGTATTCAAACCCGCTGAGTCCGCCGACTGCCAGTTTGCTGAAGATATTGAAGCAATAAAAGAGCGACATCGCGGGCGCAGCGATTTGCAGCGGGCGATATGAGCTGAGATCACCGCGAGCGAGACTGATGAATGGCAGAACAATCAAGGCGCCATAGACGAGGAACATCGCAAATCCGCCGATGTTGTGCACCCATTTACCTAGCGATAGCCCGCGAACGCCGGTCCAGCCGAGGCCACTTACCAGCACGCAACTGACGAGCGAGACACACCAGGGACTGCTTCGCATCCACGCGGCTGCGTCACCCAGGGCGTAGGAGATGTTTGTCGTGATGAACATGCCGCCCATGGCGATCACCATGATCGATAAGAGCCAGAGATTCCAGGCGACGATGAAGCCTGTGAATTCGTTAAAAGCGAGCTTTGCCCACTGGTAAATTCCACCTTCCAACGGCATCAGTTTGCTCAGATAAATGACGACGGCGGCCTGCGGAATGTAGAAGAGTAAAATAGCGAGAAGCCAGAAAAAGAGATGCGATGTTCCAAGTTTTGCGGCAGTGCCGACCCAGCCTGAGCCAACCACAAACACAATCTGTGTCAGAACGAGATCGCCAAGCCCGAGCGGCTTTTTCAATGCAACGCTCTGTTCTTCGACTCTGCGTTCAGCGCGATCGAGCGAGACACCCATGGCGAAATTGTAGGGAATGCGCTTCGCTTGCCTACCCAAAAACCGACAGCCGATACGCCTGCCTTAGAACCCCGGCTTTAATCGCGCTCGTGTTCGGATCTTTTCGGTGGTGCAGGTGCGTTTCGAAATTCGCGATGACGGACTCTTCCGCCAGCGTAGGCGATATAAACCCCGCTTCCCAGCGTCGCCGCCCCGAGCAAGACCACCGCCAGGGCGAGCGGCAGCGAGCATCTGGGCCATTTGATTGGCGCGGCGATAGAGAACGCGCTCAAAGCTGCGAGCACATAGAAAACCCAGATGAGGTCCTCGGCGCGATGCATGTGTTCATCAAGCCAGGCCCCTCCGTCCTCGTCAGTCATCGATAAAACACGGTCGTAACCTTCCTCGCCAAATTCATAGACAGGCCACGCCGACGCGGAGCTGATGAGTACGAGCGTGAGGGTTGCGATTTGAGCTCGACGGCTCTTCAAGACCAACGCGAGCACGAGACCGATCAAACCTGTGAGCAACCCATAAACCGGCAATGGATTGAGCAACACATGAATGTATTCGGGCTGCTGCAAATCGCGCAGCAAGGCCCCGATCATAACTTGCCCCGCCACTGGGTACCGGAGACTTGGGCGGTCCGTGCTGCTTGATTCGACAAGTATTTTTGCCAGTCCGCAATCGTGAAATGCCACCACTCGGTGCGCAATCCCCAAAAGCCTGCATTTCGCATTGCGATCTGCAGCAAATGCACGTGTGCGCGAACATCGGCATGAGGACCGACGTAGCGCCACATTGCAGCGGGCGTAAAATCGTCAAAGTCACTGGGCATGCGCACGGGACGATTCCACGTATCGACTAATGTAGCGTCGATAGCGATACCCCAGCTGTGCAGCGATCCAACGCCAATTTCAGGATTGGCAACGTAATCGCTGTTGTGTGACGCGTGCCAAAGCTTTTCCTGCACGGCTACAGGCCGGTACGCATCCCAGATTTTTAGCCCAAATTGGTAGCGCCGCAGAAACGCCTGTGCTGCCGCCAAACCCGAAGCGACTTCTGGTCGAGTGAGAGCGCACGTTCCGCTAGGATAAAGCGGGTACCCGACGAGATTATTTCGCCCAGCATAACGCAGCTCAACAATGATTGTCGGGTCGACTGATCGAATATCAACTAGGGGGCCGCCGGCGTTTGCGGCCAATGGCGGCAGCGCCACTGCCATCGCAGCGATTAAAGGAACGTTAAAGCGTCGCATTTGCTGGATCAGTACGCTGTCACTACTTGGGGACCCTCAGTTTTTGCCAGGCGCTCAAGAAGAACTCGAGCGCTATTTTCAGGGACCTCGAACCGCAATTCCAAATTTGAGGGGCTCGGTCTTTGGATCTCCGGCGGTCGGGAGTAAAGCAACAGGTCCGAATCCGGCAGACGCAGCCATTGCTGTGGATTATCATGCAAATTTCGAGCGATTTCGGCAGCATTTTTGGAGGAGTTCACTTTTATGAGCACTCTGGCTTTTACTGGATTTTGTAGATTGATCGCCAGACCCAGTAATTGTGAAGCGTCGAGCAGTTCCGGGGTAAAGATCGGATTAAAAACACGCGCGAGATCGGGCGGATCGCGCGAAATGAGTCGCAGTGCACTTTCGCGATCGAGTGCCTGGAAACGATCAAACAGTTGGCCCGTGATTTTCAGGTCCGGTTTCATCCCGAGACGCACCAGCACCAACTCATCCACCGCAATCGGTGCTCCGACCGCGAGTGTTGCGGGTCCGACCCTGGCAACCGCAAAATCAGGCGGTCGCTCCCAGACTGGCAAGCCGTTAATTGCGCGCTTTTGGAACGCCTTGTCGCCTGCGATCGCGCGAATGGCTTTCGGAGCGGCCCGGCGCGCTTCAACCAGGACGAACTCGCGCGTTTCTCCGGTTTCATTGGTTGTAATTGCACGAGTAATGCGTGTGGCATCCCGAGGCAGGTTCAATCCCGGAGTCGAAGCAGCCGCACCGACTAATCCCGGCCACAGTTTGGGCTGATCTTTGCGCCAGCGCCTCGCGAGGTCTGCCCGTTCAAATTGATCGGCGTTGATCGACAAAATCGTGTCGGTTTCCTGCGGCAGCCATTCGCGACCTCGCGGAGATTGAAAAATGACAAGCAGGGTGATCGCAACCAGGACTAGCACCGAGAAAACGGTGAAATAAAATTTCCGCAGCTCCTGCTTGTCGATCTGACTTGAGAGCGAGGCCAGCTCCGCCTTGTGCGCCAAATGCCGATCGACTGCCTCGCGGCGGCGATGCGCCTCGGCCAGCAAATGCGGCGCGTTTGGCGGCGCGACGCCCTGCGCGGCAAGGTGCCGGCCAATATTCAAATACGCGGGATTTTTCCGCTCCTCCACCGTTTGGTGGCGTGTGCGCGCGTTGCGCGCCGCTTCTTGTTGAGTGCGGATGTTGTCGCTCAATTTCCGGTCGCGCGCTTCAAACTCGCTCCGGGTCCGCGCAATATTTTTTTCCATCGCAGAGAGTTCCGCTTCTGCGCCGTTCAACCTCTCTTTGGCCAGGCGCCCCGCTTCCGCGCTACCTAGGCGCGCCCGGACAAGTTCTGCGCGCTCTTCCGGAAGGCGGGCCCTCCGCGCGCTGATGCTCGCAGATCGTACTTCCACGTCCGCGGGGACCGGATCGAGAGCCTGCAGGTCGGAGAGTTGTTTCAATAGATCGCGATCGGCAGCCTCGCTTTCCTGAATGCGGCGTTCTACGGCGGCGAGTTCCCGCTCGCAGACGTCCACATTGCTTTTGGTTTGGTTGCGCTTTTGGAGAAGGGGCTTCTTTTCCGCCTCCAGCTTTGCGATCGCCTCCGCTTGTTCGCGCGCATTTTGTTGCCGTTCCTCTTCGATCTTCTTTATTCCTTCCTCGATCTGTGCGATTCGAAGGGCAACTTCCTTTTGTTCCTGCTCCAGTTTCTTTAGAGCGACGATCTCGTTGCGCAGCTCGGGAAAATTTGCCGCCTGGGCGGTGCCTTCGCGCCCCAGATTGATTTCACTCTTTTGCAGAAGGCGCTTCTCATGACGAAGCGCAATGCGTGTTCGCTGGCGACGGATTTTTAATCCAATCTCGCGAAAGCCGGTGCGAATGAAACTCACGGGTGAACGCTACTTTCTCTACGCTTCTTCCGATTCCGCCAATTTCGCCAACACACTAAAGTCTTCGAGCGTAGTCGTGTCGCCGGTGACTCGCGCCCCGCTGGCGATTTCTTTCAACAATCGACGCATAATTTTGCCACTACGGGTTTTTGGGAGCGCTTCGGCGAAACGAACTTCATCTGGTTTTGCGATTGCCCCGATGTGCACGCCAACATGCTCGCGCAGCTCTGCTTTCAGTCCGCCAGTGACACTAACGCTCGCCTTCAGCGTCACAAAAGCAACAACGCCCTGCCCTTTTAGTTCATCGGGTCTGCCAACCACTGCCGCTTCGGCAACCTGCGGATGACTCACCAGGGCGCTTTCAATTTCCGATGTACCGAGCCTGTGGCCCGCCACGTTGAGGACATCATCGATACGCCCAACGATCCAAAAATAGCCGTCTTCATCGCGCCGCGCGCCGTCCCCGGTGAGATAATTGCCTTTAAATTCGCTCCAGTATTGCTGTCGATAGCGGGCCTTGTCGCCGTAAATGGTGCGCAGCATCGCCGGCCACGGCCGGCGGATGATTAGCTTGCCGCCTACGTTCGCTCCGACTTCGCGCCCTTTCTCGTCAACGATAGCTGGATCGATTCCAAAGAATGGGAGCGTTGCGCTGCCCGGTTTCGTTGGAATTGCACCTGGCAGGGGAGTGATCAGAATCGATCCTGTTTCAGTTTGCCACCACGTATCGACAACCGGACAACGCCCGCCGCCGATATTTTTGTAGTACCACATCCATGCTTCTGGATTGATTGGTTCGCCGACCGTGCCGAGTAGGCGGAGCGACGAGAGATCGTGTTTCGCGACCCAATGGTCGCCCCAGCGAATAAATGCGCGAATGGCCGTTGGCGCGGTGTAGAGAATATTAACCCGATATTCTTCGATGATTTTCCAGAACCTGTCCGGTTCCGGCCAATTGGGCGCGCCTTCGTACATGATCGTTGTCGCGCCGTTGGCGAGCGGACCATAGACGATGTAACTGTGGCCCGTGACCCAGCCGACATCGGCGGTGCACCAAAAGATATCTTCATCTCGAATGTCGAAGATGTACTTCGTGCTCGAGTAAACACCGACTAGATAACCGCCTGTAGTATGGAGAATGCCTTTTGGTTTCCCGGTCGAGCCACTCGTGTAGAGAAGATAAAGCGGATGCTCGCTGTCGAGCGGTGCAGGCGGACAGTTGGCGTCGACATACTCCAGTTCGCGGTGCCACCAGACGTCGCGCCCTTCTTCCATGTGAATCTCGTTTCCTGCGCGACGAAAAACGATAACGCGCCGGACTGACGTGCCATCATGGAGTGCCTCATCAACGTTTTTCTTCAACGGCACAATTCCGCCGCGCCGATATGCGCCATCGGCTGTGACCACCGCGATCGCGCCGCTGTCGGCAATTCGATCTCGAATGCTGTCGGCACTAAATCCGCCGAAGACTACTGAGTGTACCGCGCCGATCCGCGCGCAGGCGAGCATGGCAACCGCGGTCTCAGGAATATTGGGGAGATAAATGATCACACGATCGCCTTTTTTTATGTTGTTTCGTTTCAACACATTCGCGAAGCGGCAAACTTCGCGATGCAGCTGCTGATAGGTAAGCGTACGTTTATCACCGGGTTCGCCTTCCCAGATAATTGCTGCCTTGTTCCGGCGCGGCCCAGTCAGATGTCGATCCAGGCAATTTTCCGAAATGTTGAGTTTGCCTCCGGCGAACCACTTCGCGAACGGAGCTTTCCATTCGAGCACCTTTTTCCATCTTGCGCGCCAGACCAGCTCACTCGCTTCGCGCGCCCAGAATTTTGCCGGCTGGCGGAGTGATTCCCGGTACATCCGCTGATATTGCGCGAGACTTTTGATTCGTGCGTTTTTTGCAAAATCTGTTCGTGGTTTAAAAATGCGTTTCTCAACCAGGTGCGACTCGATGTTGTCGTGCATGAGCAGTCCCTAATATGCCGAAGAAATTCTCAGGGCAAGCGCGCGCTTCGGTACCGGTTAAAAAGTTAAATATGTTATAACGCTGCAAAGGGAGCCGCCTTTTTAACTTTGTAACCTTTTAACCTATTCTAAATGATGAAGGAGTCGCTGACGGACGAATCTTTCATGCGTGAAGCATTGCGTCTGGCCAACAAGGCGGCCGCGGCCGGCGAAGTGCCAATTGGCGCAGTCGCTGTTCGCGAAGGCAAAATCATCGCGCGCGCTCATAATCAGGTGGAATTGCTCAAGGACGCCACCGCCCATGCGGAAATGCTCGTATTGACTCAAGCCGAGGCAGCCGTGGGTGATTGGCGACTGACCGATTGCGATCTGTATGTGACGAAGGAGCCATGCGCGATGTGCGCGGGCGCGATGGTGCACACTAGAGTCAAACGCGTGATTTTTGGATGTGCAGATCCAGTTGCCGGGGCCGCAGGAAGCGTGATCAACCTCCTGCAAATGCCCACTTTGAATCACCGATGCGATATCGCATCCGGTGTTTTGGAGAACGAATGCGCTGCGATCCTTAGGGATTTTTTTCGTGAAAGACGCAGTGCCCGCAGCGAGATCGACCGTCTTGAGACGGGCTAACGTCGAGTAAGGATTCCGGTACAATCATCAGCGATTCCGCTGCGTCGTTGTCGAACCGGGGATCAGACGGTGTGTTTCATGCGCCACAAAATCTTGAAAAGGGCGGTCATGGAGTCTCTCCATGCACCATGCACCATCTGAAAAGTTTTTTTCCCCGGTTGGGAAGCGTTCTGTTTCGCACACTCTTTTATCCTTGTCGAGCCCTCGACAAATTTTCGCGTAGTGATCACGCGAAGATGACAAATTTATGGCTGACGAATGCAGATTATGGATTGACTCCCGGTGGATGGATTCTAATTTACACCCTCTCTCTCGTCCTCTTGGGGTGTGTAATTCGGGGCAGTTTGAAAGTCACCGGGTCATCGCCCCATTCTGTGGAAATAGCCATTGCTCCAATATGAAAAGACTCCATACCACAACACTGACCGGAATTATCGGAATCGCCGGAGGACTAATGATCCTGCTCGGTTTCCCAATCGAAAAAGTTGAGCCGGCAATTCCGACGATCAAAGTCCCCGGCCCCTATCCGTATGAAACACCTGTGCAAGTTCCGGCGCCGGACATTGCTGAATCGACCGTCGTACCCACTCCTGCTCCTTTTCCTTATGCAGAATCGTCGCTTTCGCCCTCGGTTGCTCAGGACCGCGGTTCACGAGCGGCAGAGCCCCGTCGCCCGCTCACGGCGAAGGCGGTACGCGAGGCAGCATTCAAATACAACGGGGTGCCGGGTTTCTGTGAATTTCTGGCAGCGCTGCCTGCCAATGTTAGTGTGTTCGATCCAAAACTCGGCAGAACACTTACACTTGTAAAAGGAGACCGTGTAATACGCAAAAATGTGGCGTGGTTTCACGAACGTAAGCAGGCGCGTCCGAAATCGAATGACCGAACGGTTGTCTCAGTCGAAGAACTCGGCAGGCGGAATTCGGGCATTTAATTCACACTTTAGTCGCTGTTCAAGGAGCGTAGCGCATCTTGAACGGTTGTCGGCAATACGTGCCGCAGTCTGATTCGGACGTTGCCACGGATTGTGCTACAGCAAGTGGCAACTAAACGCGCCAGGATTACAGTTGCAGTATCAGGGGGTCCGCGAGAATCGTTCAACGATGAAGATGACCATATTTAAGGGCAGCGAGGTTGAAGTAGAGAAAGAAATCAACACCTGGTTAAAGTCCGAGCGCATCAACAAGATTCGCCACGTTACGCACGTAAATTATGGCGCAGTGGTGTACATCACCGTTTGGTGGCATCACCTGGATGCAGGTAAACGCGCGTCGATGACGCACGGGCTGTCTTGATTGTATTGCGACATTGGATTGCCACGTGAGACTGCCAGGTCTTTTACGTGGCTGCCTCGCTAGGATTCGAACCTAGAC
>Ga0137366_10001279_pt1 | contig 18452 bp, 17 predicted proteins | sample SagtaG_8_FD_104938 | JGI IMG/M metagenome (GOLD analysis project Ga0137366, IMG submission 104938) | Vadose zone soil microbial communities from Sagehorn Ranch, Mendocino, California, USA - Sage1_L_60_16 metaG | ecosystem: Environmental > Terrestrial > Soil > Vadose zone | place: USA...
CGCGATCCAGGCGGGGCGCGAGGTGCGCGTGGTGGTGACCCCGGACGCGGTGGACGACGCCGGGGCGGCGCGGCTCACCGACGAGATCGCGCGCAAGATCGAGCGCGAGCTCCAGTACCCGGGGCAGATCAAGGTGGTCGTGATTCGCGAGACGCGGGCGGTGGGCGTTGCCCGCTAACCTGATCGACGGGAATGCGATCGCCGCCGAAATGCGCAAGGAGCTCAGTCCCGAAATCGCAGCGCTAAAGAAGCAGAGCATCACGCCGTCGCTGGCTGTGCTGCTGGTCGGAGACAATCCCGCGTCGCAGGTCTACGTCCGCATGAAAGGCAAGGCCTGCGGGGAGGTGGGCATGCGCGGTGCCACAATAGGGCTCCCGAAGGAAACCACCGAGACAGAACTGCTCGATCAGATCAACCGTCTGAACGCCGCGTCAACCGTTCACGGGATCCTGGTTCAGCTACCCCTCCCCAAGCACATCGACACAAACCGTGTGTTACATGCCATCGATCCGCGCAAGGATGTCGATGGATTTCATCCCGAGAACGTCGGGAAAGTCGTAGCGGGCGATCCATCGGGATTTCGACCGGCGACACCGTACGGCGTCCAGCAGCTGCTGATTCGAACTGGCGTCGACACCAAAGGCGCGCACGCGGTCGTCGTAGGACGGTCCAACATCGTAGGCCGGCCGATGGCCGCGCTGCTTCTCCATGATGCGCCGGGCGGCAATGCTACTGTGACGGTGTGCCACTCGCGTACACGCAACATCGGAGAGCACACAGCCCAGGCCGATATTCTGATCGTCGCGATCGGCAAGCCAGAATTCGTGACCGGCGACATGGTGAAGCCGGGCGCCGTCGTCATCGACGTGGGCGTGAACCGCGTCGACGATCCGTCGAAAAAGCAGGGCTACCGTCTGGTCGGCGACGTGAAATTCGACGAGGCGATGCAGGTGGCGTCGGCAATCACCCCCGTGCCCGGCGGCGTCGGTCCGATGACGATCACGATGCTCCTCTACAACACCGTCCAGGCCGCGCGGCAATGGGCCAACCCCTAGACCTCTTCGCGGCCGCGTCCGCCGAGGGCGCGTGGACCGTGGGTGAGGTGACGCGCCGCGCCCGCACCGTGATCGAAGCGGGCCTGCCACCCCTGTGGGTCCGCGGCGAGATCGCCGGCTTCAAAGCGTGGCGGAGCGGTCACTGGTACTTCTCCCTCCGCGACAAGTCTGCGCAGGTGCGCTGCGTCATGTTCGCCAAACAGAACTTCATGCTCCCGGCGCCGACCGACGGCATGCAGGTGTTCGTTTTCGCGCGGCCGTCGCTGTACGAGGAGAAGGGTGAATTCCAGCTCACGGTGACGGAGCTGCTGTCGACCGACCAGGGTGGTCTATGGAAGCTGGCGTTCGAGAAAGCGAAAGCGTCGCTCACCAAAGATGGGCTCCTCGATCCGGCCCGGAAGCGCCGCCTGCCGCCGTTCCCGCGCCGCATTGCCGTGGTGACGAGTCCCGATGGCGCCGCGCTGCGCGACATCGAGGCGGTCGTCGCGCGCCGCTGGCCGATCGCCGAGCTGATCGTGGTGCCGGCGCAGGTGCAGGGCGCCAAGGCGGAGGCATCGGTCTGCTCGGCGCTGAATCGCATCAGCCGGCTACCGGTCGATGTCTTACTGGTGGCGCGAGGCGGCGGGTCGGTCGAAGACCTCTGGGCCTTCAACAGCGAGCGCGTCGCGCGCGCGGTGGCGGCCATGCCGATGCCGGTGATCTCGGCGATTGGCCACGAAACGGACGTGACGCTCTGCGATCTGGTCGCCGACTTGCGCGCTCCCACGCCGTCGGCCGCCGCGGAAGCCGCCACGCCCGACCGCGCAGAAGTCCTGCAGCAGTGTGATGTGCTGGGTCAGCGCCTCGCCCGGGCGCTGCGCACTGCGTCGCGACATGTGGTCGAGCGGCTCGACCGTACGGGCGACCGCCTTGTCCGTTCCATGGACCATCGGTTGGAGAGGTCTCGCGCACTGCTCACCGCGCACAGCGCACGCCTCGATGCATTGAGCCCGCTCAAGGTGCTGGGCCGCGGCTACGCGGTGGCGAGGGACGAGCACGGCACGATCCTGAAGCGCGTCGCCCAGCTGCCGTCCGGCAAGGATTTCCGCCTGCGGGTAACGGACGGAGACGTTGATGCCCGAGTTCAGTAAGCAGCTCGAGCGCCTCGAGGCCATCGTGCGCCGGCTCGAAGCGGAGGATCTCGATCTGGACGAGGCGCTGAAGCTGTTCGAGGAAGGCGTCGAGCGGTTGCGGGCCGCGCGTGAGCAGCTGACGCAGGCGGAGCTCAAGGTCAAAAAAGTTCTCGAGATTGAAAGCCCTCGCTAAATATCTCGCGGACGCTCGCTCCCGCGTCGACAAGGTGTTGGCGGCGTCGACCACGGGCGACGAAGTCGTCCGCTACAGCTTGCTCGGCGAAGGCAAGCGGCTTCGTCCGACACTGGTATTCGCCGCCCACGACGCGCTGAACGGGTCGGCGGCGGCGGGACTCGCCGACCTGGCCGCCGCGGTGGAAGTGGTGCACGCCTACTCGCTCGTGCACGACGATCTCCCCTGCATGGACAACGACGACTTGCGCCGGGGGCGCCCGACGGCGCACCGCGCGTTCGATGTGCCGCGCGCGACCCGGGCCGGCTACGACATGGTGACGCTGGCCGCGCGGGTGCTCGGGCAGGGACTCGCGGCGCTGCGGCTGCCGCCGCCGCGGCGGCGCGAGATCTCGCTCGAGCTGTTTCGCGCCGCCGGCGCCGGCGGCATGATCGGCGGCCAGGCGCTCGATCTCGAAGCCGAGGCGAAGGCGCTGCCGATCGATGCCCTCGAGGAGGTGCACGCCCGCAAGACCGGTGCGTTGATCGCGGCGTCGTGTGTCATCGGTGGGCTGTCCGTGAGCGACGACATCAGTCGCGGCTACATCGAGGCGCTGCGGTCCTACGGGCAGGCGATCGGGCTCGCCTTTCAGATCGCCGACGACGTGCTCGACGCCACAGCGACCTCCGATCAGCTCGGCAAGACGGCCGGAAAGGACGCGGCGCACGCCAAAGCGACGTTTGTGACGCTGTTAGGGGTCGGCGCGGCCCGTGCCGAAGCGGAGCGGCTGGCGGCCAAGGCCGTAGACCACCTGCGGGATGCCGGGTTAGTTTCTCCCATACTGGTCGAGCTCGCCCACTACATCGTGACGAGGTCTAATTGATTCTCGAATCGATTCACGGTCCCAAAGACGTCCAGGCGCTGGCGCCCGAGCAGCTGCAGCAGCTCGCGGACGAGGTGCGGCAGCGTCTGATCGACGTGGTCTCGCAGACCGGCGGCCACATCGGCGCGGGGCTCGGCGTCGTCGAGCTGACGGTCGCGCTGTGCGCCGCGTTCGACTCCCCGCGCGACAAAGTCGTCTGGGACGTCGGCCATCAGGGCTATCCGTGGAAGATTCTCACCGGGCGGAACGACCGGCTCGTCACACTGCGCCAGCAGGGGGGCCTCTCCGGCTTTCTGCGGCGCGACGAGAGCCCGCACGATCAGTTCGGCGCAGGCCACGCCGGGACCGCGCTGTCCGCGGCGTTCGGCATGGCGGCGGCGCGCGATTTGAAGGGCGAGGAGTTCGAGGTCGTGGCCATCGTCGGCGACGGGGCGATGACCTGTGGCCTGCCGTACGAGGCCCTGAACAACGCGGGCGACTCGGGACGCGACATCATCGTCGTCTTGAACGACAACGGGATGTCGATCGCCCCTAACGTCGGCGCGCTCAACAAGTACCTCGGGTCCATCGTCGCGAGTCCGATCACGGTGCGGATCCGCGAGCGCGTGAAGCATTTGATCGAGCGTGCGTCCCACCTCGTCGGCGGCAGGAAGCTGGTCGACTTCGCCAAGAACGTCGAAGAGAGCATCAAGAACCTGTGGTCGCCGGGGATGCTGTTCGAGGAGCTGGGCTTCCGCTACTTCGGGCCGATCGACGGGCACAACATCGCGCAAATGCTTCACACCTTCGCAACCGTGAAGATGCTCAAAGGGCCGCGCGTGGTGCACGTCATCACCGAGAAGGGCAAGGGCTTCCCGCTCCCCGAGCCCGACCTCGAGAAATATCACGCCCGCGCGCCCTACGATCCGGTCACCGGCAAACTGAAGCCCGTGAACCCGGGACCGCCGCAATGGACCAAGGTTTTCGGCGACGCGCTCACGCAGCTCGCCGCGGAGGATTCGAATTTCGTGGTCATCACCGCCGCGATGCCGTCGGGGACGGGTACGAACATCTTCCAGAAGAAATGGAAGGAGCGGTTCTTCGATGTCGGCATCGCCGAGGCGCACGCCACGACGTTCGCGGCGGGCCTCGCGACGCAGGGCGTCCGGCCGGTCGTGGCGATCTATTCGACGTTCCTGCAACGCGCCTACGACAGCATCATCCACGACGTCGCGATCCAGAAGCTCCCCGTCATTTTTGCGCTGGACCGCGCGGGGATGGTCGGGGAAGACGGCCAGACGCACATGGGGCTGTACGACATCGCGTACATGCTCGCCGTGCCGCACATGACCGTGACGGCCCCGAAGGATGGGGCCGAGCTGATCGGCCTGCTGCGTTGCGCGCTGCAGCACACCGACGGTCCGTTCGCGGTGCGCTATCCGCGCGACAAGGCGCCGGGCGAGGCGCCGCCGGCGGCAGAGGTGCCGCCGGTTCCCTACGGGACCTGGGAGCTGCTGCGCAAAGGCAAGGACTGCGCGATCCTGGCGGTCGGTGTCATGTGCAAGCCGGCGCTCGATGCCGCCAAGCTGCTCGCCGCCGAGGGCCTCGATGTCTCGGTCGTCAACGCGCGGTTCCTCAAGCCGATGGATCGTGAGATGCTCGACGCATTGGCCCGGGATCACAAGCTGCTCGTCACGGTCGAGGACGGCACGATCGTCAACGGCTTTGGCGCGGCGTTGGCTGCACTGGTCCAGACGACGGCCCCCGACCTTCGCGTCGTCGCCCTCGGCGTGCCCGACCGCACCTATGAGCACGCGCCGCGGGCCACGCAGCTGGCCGACGTCGGGCTGACGGGGGACGGTATCGCCGCCCGCATCCGGGCCCTCGCTGCCGAAGAGTCGCTCACCACGCGATGAACGTCGGGGTCGTCGGGAACCCCAACTACCCGGATCTTGGCGCGTTCCTCGCGACGCTGCAGCAGAAGGCAGGCACCGCGGGGCTCAGCCTGTATAGCGAGGACCGGATTCAGTCGCTGTGGCCCAGTCCGCTCGCGGCAATCGGCGACGCCACACTCGACTGTCTCATCACGCTCGGCGGCGATGGCACGCTGCTGCGGGGCGCCCGGCTGCTCAATGGCGCCATTACGCCGATCCTCGGCGTCAATCTCGGCCGCGTGGGATTCCTCACGACCGCCGGTCCCGACACACTCGATTGGGCGCTCGACTCGATTGCACGACGCGCCTACACGACCGAGCAGCGCCTCGCCCTGCAGTCATCGATCAGCGGCAAAGGTGCCAAGGGCGGCAGAGTTGAGCCGTTGGTGCTCAATGACGTGGTGGTCCACAAGGGCGGTGTCGCGCGCGTGGTACGGCTGAAGGTGGCGGTCGATGGCGACGAGGTCGCCCAGTATTCGGCCGACGGCATCATCGTCAGCACGCCGACGGGCTCCACGGCGTACTCCATGTCGGCCGGTGGACCGATCGTCGTGCCGACGGTCGACGCGATCGTGGTGACCGCGATCTGCCCGCATACGCTCGCGGTGCGGCCCCTTGTTTTGCCGGCGACCGCCGTCGTGACGATTCAGCCCATCCCGCCGTGGACCGAGGAGGTGCTCGTGTCGTTCGACGGCCAGGTCGGCCAGCCGATCCAGCCGGGCGAGCGGCTCGAGGTGCGGAGGGCGGAGCGGCCCATTCACCTGATCCGCCTTGGCCCCGAGAGCTTCTTCAAGCGGCTGCGGAAGAAACTGCACTGGGGGGATCTCAGTGATCGGACTCGCAAGTAGAGCATTTAGTAGGGGCGCAGCATGCTGCGCCCCTACTCCAACACCCTTGCAACCGTGATCGACCCATGCTGAGAGAACTTCGCGTCCGCGATCTCGCCGTCATTGCCGACGTCACCCTCCCGTTCCAGCCCGGGCTCAATGTCCTCACCGGCGAAACGGGCGCCGGCAAGTCGATGGTCGTCGATGCGCTCGCGCTCCTGCTCGGCGAGCGGGCCTCGGCCGACATCGTCCGCCCCGGCGCCGAGAAGACCGTCGTCGAGGGAGCGTTTGAGTTCGTGGCCGCCGTGCACCGCCATCTCTTGCCGCCCTTCGCCGCCCTCGGTGTCGAGCTGGAAGAGGGGAGACTCGTCCTGAAGCGGGAAGTGCTGCGAGAAGGGAAGTCTCGCGCCTGGGTGAACGGCTCGCCCGTGACCGTCGGCGTGCTCAGCGAGATCGGTGCTCTGCTCGTCGACCTGCATGGCCAGCACGAAACGCAAAGCCTGCTCCGCTCCGATGCCCAGCGCGACATGCTCGATGCCTACGCCGATGCCGATGTCGAGCGCGTCGCGGTGCGGGACGCGCACGTGCGCCTCGTGGACCTGACCCAACGTGAAGCGGAGTTGACCAGCCGGCAAGACGACGTGCGCCGCAAAGCGGACTACCTGCGTCACGTGCTGCAGGAGATCGAGCGGGCCAAGCCGAAAGTGGGCGAGGACGAGGCGCTCGACGTCGAGGCGAAACGTCTGGCCCACGCCGAGGAGCTCGGCCGCCTGGCACGCGAGCTCGAAGAAACGGTGGACGCGGCCGGGCTCACCAAAGCACAAAAGATCCTGGCCAGTCTCCTGCGGGTCGACCCCTCGCTCGGCAAATGGCAGGAGCTACTCGACGCGGCGTTTGCGAGCGCTGCCGAGCTGGCGCAGGCGGCGCGCGCCTACGCGAGTGAGATCGAGGCGGATCCGGAGCGCTTGAGCACGGTCGAGCAGCGGCGCGATCTCCTCTACCGGCTCCAGCAGAAGCACGGTCCGAGCATCGCCGATGTGCTGGCGGCGCGCGATACCGCGGCGCGGGAGCTAGAGTTGCTCGATACCGCCGACCTCGACCTTCGGAACATCGGAGCGGATCGAGCGAAGGCGTCCGAGGAGTTTGCGCGCGCGTGCGCCGCGCTCACGGACAAGCGCACGGCAGGTGCAAAGAAGCTTGCGCGGGCCGTCAACAAGCTGCTCCCCTCGCTCGGAATGGAGGGCGGCAAGTTCTCGGCCGAGCTGCAACCACGCACCACGCACCACGCACATGGTGCCGAGGACGTGGTGTTCCAGGTCAAGCTGAACGAGGGGATGGAAACGCGACCGTTGGCGAGAGTGGCGTCAGGTGGTGAGTTGTCGCGCCTCATGCTGGCGCTCAAGGTCGTGCTCGCGGCCCACGATGTCGTCCCGACTCTCGTGTTCGACGAAGTCGATCAGGGAATCGGTGGGGAAGTGGGCGGCCGCGTGGGGGAGGCGCTGATGGACGTGTCTCGGGAAGGGCGTCAGGCGCTGGTCATCACGCACCTCCCGCAGATCGCCGTCTACGCCGACCAGCAGCTGGTGGTGGCAAAGGGAAAGAAAGGCGGCATCGCGACGAGTGATGTGCAGGTTGTGGAGGGTGAGTTGCGGGTCAAGGAGATTGCGCGGATGCTCGGCGATGCCGACATGGCGACGGCGCGGCGCCATGCCGTGGAGCTGCTCAAAACAGCCGGCGAGAAGTCCGCATCACAATCCGGAACACCGTCGCCACAGGCACGAGCCCACCCGAGCCGCTGACCGTCTGTTCGAAGGACAGGCTCCCCTCCACATCCCGTCCCTGGTACGTCACGGCGAAGCCGAGTCGTGCCCACCGCAGCGCGGTGCCCGCATCGAGGATTGACGCAGCGATCGGCGCACCAAGCCCGGTGGCGACAGCGATCGAATCTTGCGCCGAACGATAGGAATAGCGGTCGCGTGTCTGGGTGTAGTAGCCCGCCGTAAGTCCCGCACCGAAGCTGCGTGAGAATCGCAACAGCGGCGCGACGTCCACGCCCACGTAATCCCCGGGATCCCAGGCGAGCGTGGCGAGCGCCGCGTGCGGGATCAGCAGCACCGACTCCGGCCCGACTCGACGCGTGCGTGTGCCGGCTTGCTGGCGCCCCGCGCGTACCAGGGCATTGAGCCACAGCCGGTCGAACAGCGTGAGCTCCTGCGCGACCTGAATCTCGATGTCCGTCTGATGATCGCCGGTCGCCACGTCGAAAAGGTCATCAGGCGAGTCCTGATGCCCAGTCGGCAGTCGCACGAGCATCGCAGCGCTCAACGCGAAGCGCGGCGATTCCAGGAAGCGGTATTTCGCCTGCACCTCGACGTCTCCGGCGAAATACCGCAACCGCCGCGTCGTCTCGGCGATGGGTGCGAACGCGTACGTCGAGTCCTGTAAGATCGAATCGAGCCGCTGGGCAGCCTTGGCAAACCCTGGGCGCCCCAGGCTGTCGAGCGGATACGTCTCGCGCGTGTTCGCGCGCACGATCGGCACCTTCGCGCCCACGGCGAAGCGATTGGTGATGCCGAACTCCAGCGCCAACGGCGTGACCCGCCGCTCGACGCGGACGAACACCGGGGTGAAGAGGTAGCGGCAGACGACGACGCCTGTCCTCGTGCACTGGAGCGGCGGCTTGGTCTCGCTGAAGAGCGACGCTCCGACCTGCCGCTCGTGGCCATCGTCCGTAAACTCGCGCTCCCACGTCGTGATCACCGGCTCGAAGGTGACGCGGAGCGTTCCGGCGCGCGGGGTGTCGGTGCGCGGGCCAGCTTGTGCACGCACTGGCCCGGGGCGCACCAGGACGGCGCCGAGCGTGAGAGAGAGGCAGTACTTAAAGAGAGGCGGCAATGGAGGTGCATACCCCATTGCCGCCTTTTGCCGCCCTCTGCCGCCCTTCGCTGCCGTTTCTATCAGGGAATCGGCGGAATGTTCGTCGTATACGCCGCGTTGATAGCGGCGCGGAGCTTCTGGGCGGTCAGACGGTGCGTGAACGCACTCGGATGTACGCCGTCGCACGAGAACGCCGTCCCGAACGGGTTCACGTTGCATGGCTGGCCGATCAGCGGAAAGGCACGAACCACGGTATTGGGCTGGGGAAGCGCGCGCAGCGAATCGAGCGCGGGATTGGGATCGAGGTACGCCCAGCCATGCGCGGTTGCCTGCGCCGCGATGGTCGCGTTATAGCTCACTACCGCGGTGGCGAGCTTGACGAGCTCCTTGGGGACCACGACCGCAACAACAGTATCGGCGCAGTCGAGGTTGCGCGGTGCTCCGAGCGCCGCCGCGCCGAGCAGCGCGGCGCCATAGGGGAACGGCACCAGTGTCGAGTCGCCGCGCGCGCCGGGAATTCCGGTCGCAATCGGCGCGCAATTGTTGCTCACGGTGAACGCCGGCGGGAAGGCCGACCCCGGAACCAGCCCGTTCTTGATTGCCCAGTAAGTGGCGCCCTGGCTGAAGAACGGAACCGCCGTCACGTTCACGACGCCGATCAGAATGGCGCCCTGCGGTCCCGCCGCCTCGACCGAGTCCAGCATCGCGGTGTAGCGCGCCGTGAAATTCGTGTTCGAGGTGATCTTGGTGCTGTCGCCAGGGTTGGTGGAGCTCGTCGCCGCGCCCAGCACATCGTTGTTGCCGATCCAGACCGACACGAACGTCGGGTGCGCCCGTTCCAGCATCTGCGTCTGGGTGAGCCCGCCGAGGAAGAACTGCGTCAGGGTATTGGCATTCGACGCGGTGTCGAGGTTGTTGAAAAGGTCCTCGACCTCGGCGCCCGGGACGGCGGTGTTGCTGATGTAGGGCGGCGGATTCGCCGGAATCTTCCGCAACGCGCACGTCGTCGCGGTGCCGCCTCCCACGCGCGTCGGCGTCGGCTGCGCGAAGACGTTGGTGTACGGCGGCGGGCAACCCGGCTTGTTCATGAGCGGCGAGTAGAACGGCGAGTGCATCGCCTCCGCGAGGAGCACGGCATACGACTGCTGCTGCGTGCTGTCGTTGATCCCGCCGGACTGGAAGCCCGCGGTGATCGAGTTCCCCATCGACACGTACCGGGCGAACAACGGATCGACAGGCGTGGTGGCAAAGGGCCGGTTCAGCTGATCGTTGTTACAAGCGGCAGCAGCCAGGAGCAGACCGAGGACTGCGGCGGCCGAGAATCGCGTGGTCCGAGTCATGAGTCTCGAGGTCCTCAGAAAGTGATCGCAAGCCCGGCGCCGAACAGATGTGCCGAGAACTGGTAGACGCCGGTGTTGCCCTGGGCGATGTTCACCGTGCCGCGCCGATCGTTCTGCTTGATGAACTGATAAGCGAGATCCGCGTGCCAACGCGGCGACAGCGCGATCCCGGCGCCGACCGTGAACTCGTTGCGCGGGGCCTCAGGAAGCAGCGGCGTCACGAATTGCGCCGGTGAGGCGGCGGTGTGATACAAGTAACCGCCGCGCAGCTGCACTTTGGAGTTGTACTGGTACTCGGTCCCGAACCGGAAGCCGTGCGTGTCCTTGTTGGTCGGATGCAGCGCCAGGTCCGGCGTTCCTGGATTCGCGAAATCGATGTTGACGTCGCTGAACCAGCCCCACACGGTGTACTGGTAGTCGGCCATGAACGACCACGCATCGCTGACCTTGTAGGCAAAGCCCAGCGTGGCCTGCGGCGGCATAAAGATCGAGGTGGAGACGGCCCCGTTGGACAGCGGGCCGCCGCTCGCGAATTCTGTTCCCAGCAGCAGGTCAACTGGCGTGCCGGCAGGCAAACACGCTGGAGGGGCACCTGGGCAGGCACCGATCGCGACTGGGAGGACGAGACCGGTCGCAACCGGCGAGAATGTCGCGTCGCCCTCGTACTTGATTTGTTTCCGCGTCAACCAGTGCCCCCCGATGCTCAGCTTGTCGGTCACCTGCCAGATCGCGCCGAAATTTACCGCGACGCCGTTGCCGTTCGCGTTGAGCGTCGCGTCCGCGAAGTCGGTTCCGGTTGGTACACCGAGCTGTCCAAAGGTCGTCCCCAATGGCAATCCCGCTGCTGAGTCCAAGCCGCCCGGGAGGAGCTGCGTCGAGAGATCGGCGCGCTGTTTCAGCTTCAGTGTGCTATGGATGTATGCGACGCCGATGCCGAATTTCAGTTTGGGACTGATCTGATACCCGATGGTCGGCTGGACGTAGATCGAGCGGATAACGGTGTTATAGCCCAGGAATCGGCCGGGGAAAGTGTTCGGATCCCACTTGGTTTCGAGGCCGTACGGGGCGTACAACCCGATGCCGGCCGTCAACTTGGGATTGATGGCGTGGGTGATGTAGATGTTGGGGACGGGGATCAGCGGGTTCTTGAGATCGCTTTTGCTCGCCAGGAAGTCGTCGGTGAAGTTTCCCTGCGCACCGATCAACGTGACCCCGACGCTCACATGCGTGCCGGAGAGTCCCGCGAGTCCGGCCGGACTAAAGTAGATAGCGGAGCCGTCCGCGCAGGGCCGTGCTGCGGTGACGCCGCCGCGGCCCATCGCGCAGGTATTGTGCTCGTATACGCCAAATCCCTGCCCGGCAAGCGGGTGGAGAGGGGCGGCGACAAGCGAAGCAGCTCCAGCGAGCAGCACCAACGCAAACCGCCGCATACGAGTTCTCCGACCGCAAGAATTGGGTAGATGGTGAATCCGGTGGCGATACGGTAGCATTGCACGGATTCATTGTCAAACTCATGCCACGACCCGCGATAGACCTGTTTCACGAAACATTTGGGACAACACCTAGGGCCGCCGCGTCGGCACCGGGTCGCGTCAACCTCATCGGCGAACACACCGACTACAACGGTGGTCCGGTGCTGCCGATCGCCATCCCCGCGCGCACCACGGCGGCGGTTGGCCCCGGCGAACCCGGTGACGCTGGTGTGCTGGAGGCGGTTTCGACACGCGATCGGAAGGTCGTGCGGGTCAAATGGCAGGACGAGCTGCCCCGCAGCTGGGCCGCATACCTTGCCGGCGTGCTCCGCGAGCTGTGGTCGCTCGCCGTTGTCCCGCCGCACGGTTCCGCGCGCATCGCGGTCGCGTCCGATCTGCCCGTTGGTGCGGGTCTGGCATCTTCAGCGGCGCTGGCAGTCGCCGTCGCCCAAGCCCTGGCGCCGACACTCAAAGCCCGTCAAATCGCCGGCGTCGCGTTCCGGGCCGAGCACGACCACGTGGGCGTGCGCTGCGGCGTGATGGATCAGACGATCGCGGCACTCGGCAAGCGCGATCATGCGCTGCTGTTTGAATGCGCGTCGCTCGAGGCGACGCAGATTCCGTTTGGCGCGCGGCTGCTGCTCGTCGACACCGGCAAGCGCCACGATCTCTCGGCCGGCGGTCTCAACGCGCGTCGCGCCGAGTGCGAGGAAGCGGTGAAGCGTCTCAAGGTCGAGCTGCCGGAGCTCGCGTGGCTGGCGAGCTGGCCGGCGGAGTGGCTGCTCCGTCTCAAGCGCGCGTTGCCCGAGCCGTTGCGCTCGCGCGCCGTGCATGTCGTAAGTGAGACGGCGCGCGCCCGCTTCGCGGCGCAGCTCTTGGCGCAGCGGAAGCTCAAACAGTTCGGCCGGCTGCTCTATGAGTCGCACGAATCGTGTCGGCGACTGTACGAGTGCAGCTCTCCCGAGCTCGACACCGTGGTGGGCGCCGCGAAGCGGGCTGGCGCGCTGGGGGCTCGGCTCACCGGTGCCGGGTGGGGCGGCGTCGCGATTGTGCTGGTGAACAAGACGGACAAGAAAACCGCGCCTGCGATCCAGCGCGCGTTCGAACGCGCGTACGGCAGGCCGGCGCCGATTACCGAGGTGACAGCGTCAGCCGGCGCACACGCCGAGCGGATCTAGTGGGTCATTGGACATTGAGCATTGATCATTGGACATTCCGGAGGTGGCTCGGGTGGCGAAATTGGTAAACGCAAGGGACTTAAAATCCCTCGGGGGCGACCCCTTGCAGGTTCGATTCCTGCCCCGAGCATGGCCAAACTCTTGATGCAGCGCCCGTTAATACACACCTTAGAGCCTCCCTGACAGGGATATCCGGTGCGGTCGCGACCCTTGGTCGCCGGATTAGCGGCGGGCTTGCTCGGCAGTCTGGCTGTGAGCTGTGGTTTGACCGATGTCTTCGATCCGCCGGGGCCGGCGGCGGACATCAGCTTTGTCTTTTCCGATAGCCTCCTGGCCGTCGGCGATACGATCTCCTTCGTCGTGGTGGTGCACACCGCCGCGGGCGAGCTCGCCAATCCGCACCTCCGCGTTACCTCGCTCGATCCCGGGCTTCTTCAAGTGAACAGTCCCGGAGATACCTTGATCGGACTTGGACCCGGGCGCGCCGCGCTCGACGTGCAGCTCATCAGCTCGATGATCAGCGGCGCGGCACCCGATACCGTCTACACCATCCGCGTGAGACCCTAGTGGCTGGGTCGGTGAAATGCTTCGGCTGCGGTACCGCCGTGCCGGAGACGTCCCGCTTCTGCGGCAACTGTGGGCGCCTGGTCGTCGATCCCAATGAGAACACCGTCGTGGATGAGACGGCGACAGAAGACACACTGCTCGACCGGCTCCGGCGCGTGCTGGCCGGCGATTTCGAGGTCGAGCGAGAGCTCGCCCGGGGCGGCATGGGCATCGTGTTCCGGGCGGTGGACGACCAAGCGAAGCGTCCCGTCGCGCTCAAGGTGCTCTCGCCCGAGCTCGGCCTGACGCCGCGCGCCGCCGAGCGCTTCAAGCGGGAAGGGCGCATGGTCGCCGAGCTCGAGCATCCGAACATCGTCCCGGTGTATCGGGTGGGGCAGATCGGCGGGATCCTGTTCATCGCCATGAAATTCGTCGAGGGCCGATCCCTCGACGAGATTCTCGACGCGCAAGGCCCCCTGCCGGTGCCGGCGATCCTCCTCGTGCTGCAGGCCGCCGCGCGGGCCCTCTTGTTCGCTCATGAGCGGAGCATCGTCCACCGCGACGTGAAGGCTGGGAACATCTTGATTGACCGCGACGGGCGCGTGATGATGACGGATTTCGGCGTCGCGCTGCGGGCGTCCGACGTCACCCTGACCGCCGACGGTGCGGTGATCGGGACGCCCGGCTACATGAGCCCGGAGCAATGCGCCGGGCAGCGCGCCACTCCGCAGGGCGACCACTACTCGCTCGGGATGGTGGCCTTCCAGATGCTGACCGGCACGTTGCCATTTCAGGCTGACACGCTGGCGGGCATCATGCACCATCATTTCTTCACCCCGCTGCCCGACGTGAACATGGCCCGCGACGATATTCCCGCAGAGCTCACCCAGATCATTGCGCAACTCACCGCGAAGAAGCCCGCGGAACGCTATCCCACGACCCGCGACCTCCTGGTGGAGATCGAGTCCGTGCCGTTGGACACCGCGGCGCGTCGCGAGGCCGAACAGCTGTTGCGACGGCTCGCACAAGGCGACGCGGTCGCCGCGGTCACGACCCGCTCCCTGCCGGCGCTCCCGGATTCGCCGACACTGCAGTTCGACGGTGGGAAGCGGCCCCTCACTCGCCGCTCCACGTGGTGGAAGCAGCGCAGATGGGCGGGTGTTGCGGGCGCGGCTGCCGTGCTGGGTCTGGCTGGGTGGGTGGTGCTTCGTCCCGTCGCCAGCGAGGGACACGATTCGGACTCGGTACGGCCGCCCGCGCCCGCGCCCGTTCCCGTTCCTGCTCCCGCGCGCCCGCGTCCCGTTGCCACCGGGTTGTTACGACTGCTGACCACACCGAGCGACGCCGAGATCCTCATCGACAGCCGCGTGCGTGGCACCGGTGCCGTCCTCGACTTGCCGCTGGCGCCGGGCAGTCGCCGCCTGCAGATCCGTGCGCGCGGGTACATCACCTTCGACACAACTATCACCATCTCCGCGGACAGCACCATTTCGCTCGGCCGCATCGCCTTGCGGATGTCCGAGCAGAAGCCTTGAGCCGGCGCGCGGCCGCACTCGGGCTCGCGTTCCTGCTCGTCGTTCCCACCACCACCGCGGCCCAGGCTGGCACCGCCGAGCTGTTGCAGCAGGCGCGTCAACTGTACGAGCGGCTCGAGATCGAACGCGCGCTCCCGCTCCTGCGTCAGGTCGTGTCGCCCGAGTGGCCGCTGGAGGTGACGACCGCGCAACGGGTGGAGGCCTATAAATATCTCGGCGCCGCGCTCGTGCTCAGAGGCAAGCCAGATTCCGCCATCCTGTATTTCCGGGCGGCGCTCGAGCGCGATGCTTTCGCCGATCTCGATCCGGCGCAGTTCACACCCGCGCAGCAAGGCGCGTTTGCCATCGCGCGGCGCCGCACATTCTCCGTGGGTGTGAAACCGATTCCGGAAACGCATCTCGATCCGCGCACGGGACAATTGTCGGTCACCGTGGTGACGACCCACGCTGCCACGCTGCGCGCGACGCTCCGCGCACTCGGCGACACCGAGTCCCTGGTGCTGTATGACGGGCCGAACGATGGCGCACGCGAGATCACGTGGAACGGGCTGGGACCTGATGGCCGCCTGGCGCTTCCAGGACGTTATGATCTCACGGTCGTCGGGCGCAGCCGGCTCGGCACGCAGAGGGATTCGCTGCGCACGTATCTGGATCTCCAACACGACGTCGAACCGTTCGAAGACACGCTGCCGGCGCTGGGGGCCACGGACTTGCTGCCGGAACGGCACGCCGAGTCCACAGCTGGAACCGATCTCCTGAAGACATTGGGCGTCGCGGTCGGCGCGCTCGCCGTCGGGAGTCTGCTCGGGAACGACCGGTTGGGAACAGGACGCGAGGGCCCGATCATGGCCGGGGCGGCGACCGTCGGCGGGATCGCCGCGTTCTCCTACCGGCGCGCCCACCGCGCCATACCGGCCAATGTCGCGCTCAATGACGCCCGCCGCGCCGTGCGCGATGCCGCCAACTCGGCCGTCCGTATGCGCAACGCCGATCGGGTCGCCCGCACGATGCTGTTGATTACGCCGGCGAGCGCGCCGGTGGTGCGTCCGTGAGTGCCGCGGTGCGCCTGGTGTTTCCCCTCCTGCTGCTTCCGGCGCTTGTGGGCGCCCAGGGACTCGAGCTCAACGGCGTGGTCACGGTGACCCATGGCGATCACCGGGTTGACGCGGGTCTCGGCGTGGAGCGCGCGACCGGCCTCCTCGCCGGCGGGGCGGCGCGCCTGCGATTCCGCTCCATGGCGGTCGCGCTCTCGGGTGAAACCGGACACCTCACCGCGGTGCCGGGCAGCGGCGCAGTCGATCGGGATGTTGCGCAGGTCGGCGCAACGGCGCAGTTCACGCCGCTTCCCTGGCTAGTGCTGGAGAGCGGCGTCACGCTGCGCAGTTTCGGCACGGTCGTCGCACGGCAACGCTGGACGCTGCTCCGTGCCGGGGCCCAGGCTCGCGTTCCGCTCAGCGGCGAGACCTTCTGGGTCCTGGGTCATGCCCATCTGTTGCCCGTTGTCAGGGTCAACGGACTGCCGAACGCCGCGACGGCATTCGATGCCGGCACGGGACTCGCCTATCAGCGCGGTCGCATCATGTTCGCGCTCACGTACACGTTGGAGCGCTGTGACTTCCCCTCGCAGGGAAGCACGCGTCGCAGCGAGCAGTTGGGAACGCTGGCGCTCAGCGGCGGTGTGCAGCTGCGCCTGCATTGATCCCTGACGACACGGGCAGTTCCAGAAACGAACAGGGGCACGCCATTCGCAGGTGCTCGGTCACTGTCCAGAACCCGTCAACTCCAAACCCCATGCAACCTTTCACGCGATCACTGCGTCTTACCCTCTGAAGATTCGCACCACGTCTCCAGCTGAGAGGATGCAATGCGCGGCCTGACCCTGCTGACAGCGACGATCCTGACCTTCGGATACGGCTTCGCCGCCCAAGCCGCCATGACCGTGGACCGTGCGGAGACATACCGCCGCGTGGCCGGAACGGTCGAAACCACAGCCCCGGCCCCGGCGGCAGACGCCCAACGCGTCTGGTACGGCGGCATGCTCGCGCCTATCACCGTCGAGGTGACCGCGGAGCCGAAATGCACCTTGATCTGAGCGCCCGTGCGGGCTCCCCCTTACGCGCCGCCCGCCCCGTTGTGGCGGGCGGTCGCGCATTGGGGCGAAACTTGTCAGATTGAAGCTGCGTACCAACACTTAACCATGGACATATCAGTGGATCAGCCCGCACCGAAAACCTTCTGGCGCACGTGGCGTCGCGAGATCGTTCGCGGCGGCGTGCTGTTCGGGTTGGTCGTCGGCGCCGGCCTCTTCATCCGCAGTATCCGCGTGAACATTCCCTCGTCGCTCGGCGCACTCGGGTCGTTCGGCGACTTCAACTGGGGCGATGGCGACGGCGGCGATCTCTTTGGCCGCGGGCGGCAAAAGGGCGATCCGTGGGAATACCGGGCCCTCATCACGCCGACCCAGCACGTCTGGATCCGCAACACCAACGGACCGATCGAGGTCGTCGCGGGAACGGGCGACAGTCTCGTGATCCAGGTCGAGAAGAGCTGGCACACGTCCGACCCGCAGTCGGTCCAGTTGATTCCGGTGCTGACCGAGCGCGGCCTCACCGTGTGCGCGCTGTGGGAAGCCCGCGACCGCCGCTGCAACGAGGGCGGTGACTACAAAATGAATGGCGTCCGGAAGAACGACGTGGCGGTGCGCTTCACGATCCAGCTGCCGCGAAACGTTCCCATCGACGCGTCCACCGTGAACGGTGGCCTGCAGATCGACGGCGTCAGTGCCCCGGTCGAGGCCGCGACGGTGAACGGCCGCATCGCGGTGAATACGTCGACCGGCCCGGTGCAAGCAACGACGGTCAACGGCAGCATCGAAGCGAACATGCAGTCGCTCACGAGCGGCGACGTCCGCCTCACCACCGTCAACGGTTCCGTGAGCGCGGGCTTGCCGCTGCAAATCAACGCCAACATCGACGCCGAGACCGTGAACGGCCGAGTGGAGACCGACTTCGCGGTGAAGATCACCGGCAAGATCAGCCCACGGCACCTCCGCGGCACTATCGGCACGGGCGGCGCCACGCTGAAGCTCCTCACGGTCAATGGGTCCATCTCGCTGCACGAGGCGGACGCCAATCCCAATCCGAATCCGCACGCGCATTTCGCACCGGTCGCGCCGCGACGGCCGCATTGGCGGACGCCCCCGCCGGCGGAACGGCCCTAACCCGAGCTCAGCGGCCGAGGCTGTACGGCCAGCGCATCGGGTACAGCGTTGCAAAACTGAAGATCATCAGCGCCGCGCCCGCGAGGGCGATGTTCTTCCAGAAGTGCGCCGCTTGATTCGCGGCCAGCATCGGATCGCTGATCCCCCAGAACTTGTGCATCATCAGCGCGGTGGGAACGAGAAACACGACGAGCAGTGCGGCACCCCACTTCGGCTGCACCCCCAGCAGGATGCTGAGCCCGCCGCCGAGCAGCATCAGACCCGTCACCGCGACCGCGACCGTGGGCGCGGGGACGCCCGAGGATCCGGCGTACTGCGAATA
>Ga0137366_10001283_pt1 | contig 18421 bp, 18 predicted proteins | sample SagtaG_8_FD_104938 | JGI IMG/M metagenome (GOLD analysis project Ga0137366, IMG submission 104938) | Vadose zone soil microbial communities from Sagehorn Ranch, Mendocino, California, USA - Sage1_L_60_16 metaG | ecosystem: Environmental > Terrestrial > Soil > Vadose zone | place: USA...
CGGGTTTCTGCGCAAAGCCGACTTTGAAAAACATACTTCCACATGGGTCGATCCGGTCTCGGTGAACTATCGCGGCTACGACATCTTTGAGCTGCCGCCAAATGGTCAGGGTATCGCCGCGTTGCAAATATTGAACATTCTCGAAGGATTCGATCTGCGCGCGATGGGCCGCAATTCACCTGAAACGCTGCACACCATGATCGAAGCCAAAAAGATCGCATGGGCCGACCGAGCGAAGTTTTACGCCGACCCTGCGTTTGCGAAAATTCCGCTCACCGGTCTTCTTTCGAAAAGCTACGCAGCGGAGCGTCGCAAATTGATCGACCCGAATCGCGCGGCGAGAAAAGTCGAAGCAGGAAATGCGGCGCTGGATCAGGGCGACACGATTTACCTGTGCACCGCCGATGACGAAGGCAATATCGTTAGCTTGATTCAAAGCAACTACCGCGGCATGGGCAGCGGCATTGTCGTGCCCGGGCTTGGATTCATGTTTCAAGATCGCGGCGAACTTTTCTCGATGGACCCAGATCACGCGAACGTTTACGCGCCCGGGAAACGTCCTTTTCACACCATCATTCCGGGATTTGTTATGAAAGATGGAAAACCGTGGGAAGCATTCGGCGTCATGGGCGGCGGCATGCAACCGCAGGGTCATGTCCAGGTGCTAACGAACCAAATCGATTTTGGATTAAACGTGCAGGAAGCGGGCGACGCCTCGCGCTGGCAACACGAAGGCGACAACGAACCAACCGGGGAAAAAATGACCGAATCCGGCGGCTACGTGGAAATGGAGAGCGGCATTCCCTACGAAACAGTGCGCGAACTGCGCAAAAAAGGACACGACGTTCGGTTCGACGTCGGCGGCTACGGTGGTTACCAAGCGATTAAAGTCGAAATGCACGATGGTCAACGCGTTTACGTCGGCGCCAGCGAATCGCGTAAAGACGGCCAGGCAGCGGGATATTGAATTAGTCGGCGCGCCGGGCGGTCACGCCCTACCTACTTTTCTGCGCTTTTAGTTCAGCGAGTTCTTGTTCGGCTTGCATGACATCGGATTTTTGTGCGCTGCCAAGCTTAAGAAGTTTTTGTTGTCGCCGTAAATTTGCTTCGGCGAAATCGAGCTCGGCGCGCTCACGTTTTTGCGTAGCGACTTGAGCGGCTTCAGTTAATTGCGCCAGCGCGATCTTCCCTGCGTCGAGTTCGGCTTGTGCATTTTCATCAGGGGCAACGAGAGATTCCTGCTCTGCAACTTCTTCTTTTGCCTGCGCGAGCCGCGCATTTGCGAGGTCGGACTCGCATCGAACGATCTTCAAGAAACATTGTTCCACTTCCATTTTGGAAAGCACGCCAATTTTGCAAAGGCGTTCCGCGCTCGCCGCATTTCTCTTAACGCGCTCAAGTTGTCTTTCCAGACGCGCAATATCGCTGTCCACACCTGTCGTTGCAGGCGATGGCTTATCCGAGAGGTTTCCTTCCAATAAGGGCGGCTCGATATCGAACGAATCGGGTTCTTCGGATTGGCTCGGTAATTGATCGGCAGCCAGCGCTGCGATCATCGTTAAGATCGCGATGACCGGCAGAGCAAAGATGCGGGTCATGGCAGCAGGTTAGCACAAGATTCCACGCGTTGACACGGTTACTGCGATTCACGCCCAGCAATCCGTTGAGGACAGCGGACACTCCAGCGCCTTGAGGTTGAAAACGGCTGTAGCGTGCGCTGTCTCAGCGCACTCGATGCGGGCGTGGCCGATACCCAAGCACTTCATAAAAGCCAACTTTGCAAAAAATTCCTGAATTTTGTTCTTTTCATCCACAGAGTTTCTGGCATACGACACAGTCCCGGAGGCATTTATGTATCCGGTTAGTTTTAAAATCCTGCTCGGCACAATCGTCCTTGCCGTGGCTGTTCCATCGATGATCGCCGACACCTTTCCTTTGTCAGGGCCGGTCGTATCAGGTAAGAGGGCTCGTCTTCACCGAGGAGAAGCGGCTGCGCCGAAAAAAGCCCCAGACGCCGTTAAGCGAGCGATTTGGGCTGCAAATCAACTTCGCTCGAAGCCGTACCGGTACGGCGGCGGTCACCGGTCATTTTACGATGTCGGCTATGATTGCTCCGGCACTGTCTCGTATGCACTCGGTGCCGCGGGTTTGATCAGTTCGCCCATGAGCTCAACCGAGTTCCGCAAATATGGTCGACGTGGCCGTGGCAAATGGATAACCGTCTACGCGCGCGACGGGCACACTTTTGCCGTCATTGCCGGGCTGCGACTCGATACTACTGCCTGGGACAACTCGACCTATCGAAGGGCGCCACGCTGGCAAATAGCCGATCGGACTCCGCGCGGTTTCCAGGCACGGCATCCAGTGGGGTTGTAATCGCGCTTCGAGGTTTCTCAGCGTCGGTGCCCGAAATGACCAGTGGCTCCGGGCGCAGCCATTACGCCAACCCTGAATTGGAACAGTTGAAATCGCCTTGAAGATTGCAATCGCGCGCAGGTCCATCCCTAATGTCATGCGTGCGAGATTACTCCGCCAAAGTATTAGTGCCGATTCTGCTGGCGCCATTGTGCGCCTACGCGCAGGAAAAGAGCCAGATCGCTCCCGAGCAAGTGGATATGGCGATTCGGGAAATTGAAAAACTTGCGCAGAAGAAGATTCAGGAAAACGCCGTGCCGGGGCTCGCTATCGCAATCGTGTTTCAGGACAGAGTGAGGTACGCGAAAGGATTCGGCGTTCGCGATGTGAACACCAAGACGCCGGTGGATGCCAGTACAGTGTTCCAGCTCGCATCGATGTCCAAACCGGTTGGCTCAACGGTGGTTGCCGAGTTGGTCGGTGAAGGGAAGATCACTTGGGATTCGAAATTGAGCGCCCTCGATCCAACGTTCCTGATGTTTGATCCGTGGGTCACGCGCGAAGTCACGATCCGTGACATGTACGCGCATCGCAGCGGCTTGCCAGAACACGCGGGCGATCTGCTCGAAGATCTGGAGTTTACGCGCGCGGAAATTTTACATCGTCTGCGTTATCAACATCCGGGGAGCAGTTTTCGTTCACGGTATGCCTACACAAACTTTGGGCTGACTGAAGCAGCCACCGCAGCAGCGAAAGCGTACGGGCTGGACTGGGAAGAGGCGTCCGAACAAAAGTTGTATAAACCGCTCGGCATGACCTCGACCAGTTCGCGTTACGCGGATTTTGTCGCACGACCGAATAAGGCGTTGGGACACGTGCTGGTGGATGGCAAATGGGCGCAAAAGTTCAAACGCGATCCGCAAGCGCAATCGCCGGCGGGCGGCGTGAGTTCGTCTGTGAAGGATGTGGCCAAGTGGATGCGTTTGCAGCTCGCGAATGGAAACCTTGATGGCAAACAAATCGTGGATGAGAAAGCGTTGGCGGAGACGCATCACCCGCAGATGCTCACCGGCTTTAATCCTTTCACGCAAATGCCGACTTTCTACGGCTTGGGATGGAACGTCAGCTATGATCAGCAGGGTCGTTTGCGCTTAAATCACTCCGGCGCGTTCAGCCTCGGCGCGGCGACTTATGTAAATCTCGTGCCGACCGAGCAATTGGGCATCGTCGTGCTCACCAACGCGTACCCGATTGGTCTGGCGGACGCGTTGGGGATGACGTTTATGGATGTCGCACTATACGGCAAATCCACCCAGGATTGGTTTACACTTTTTAGACAGGTCTATTCAAACCCGGCAGCGATCGGCACGGTGCCGGGCTTTGATTATTCCAAAGCACCCGCAGCGCCCGCTCTGGCGTTGAAAAACGACGCGTACATCGGCAGGTATGCCAATGATTTCTTTGGTGACATCTTTGTAGTCGAGAAGGACAGCGGACTCGTAATCGTGCAGGGCCCGAAAAATCAGACATTCACCATGAAGCACTATGATCGCGACACATTCACCTATGAGACGCAAGGCGAAAACGCTGTTGGCAGAAGCGGCATCACCTTTACCATCGGACCGGATGGCAAAGCGGCACAGGTTCTCGTGGAAAATCTCAATGTGCGCGGCGAAGGAACTTTCAAGCGTCAGCCAGCGCCAGAACGCGTATCAGAGACTACTGCGCCAACCCCCGCGAGAGGTGATTTGGCTGGTCTCGTCGAAATTGGCAATGGCCGCAAAATGTATCTCGAGTGCCGTGGCTCGGGCAGCCCCACGGTGATTCTCGAGTCCGGTTACAGGAACGATGCCGAGATTTGGAGCGCCCAACCTGAGCCTGGAGCGAGCACCGTTTCTCCGCAGGTTGCCAGGTTTACTCGGACTTGTGCCTATGATCGTCCGGGAACTTTTCTTGACGCGAATCATTTGAGCCGGAGCACCCCGGTCCCGATGCCGCGCACGGCACGCGACCTCGTTTCCGATCTTCATGCCTTGCTCCAGACGGCGCACGTGCCCGGACCGTATGTCCTCGTCGCGCATTCTTTTGGTGGCATCTTTGCCCGCTTGTACGCCAGCACGTACCCGAACGAGGTTGTTGGAATGGTCCTGGTTGATGCGCTGTCCGAAAAGGTGAGGTCTGGTCTGACACCAGAACAGTGGAAGTTTTATGTGAACTTTGGATTTAGCAAACCGACGCCCGGGCTCGAAAAATATAAAAAGATCGAGACGCTCGACGTAAATGCCAGCCTGGATCAGATTGAAAAAGCCGCTACTGCAAAGCCGCTCCGCCCGATCCCTCTTTTTATTCTAACGCAAGGTCAACCCTTCGACCTCAGCCCATGGCAGCCGTTGCCGGCCGATTTTCCCGGGGCCTTAGACAGGGCATGGCACGCGGCACAGGATGCGCTGGTGACACTGGCACCAAATGCCAAACGCTTAATCGCAACAAAGAGCGCGCACTATATTCAAGTTCAGGAACCGGAACTGGTGATTGACGCAATCAAGCAGGTTGTCGAGGCGGTCCGCAATCCGTCTGCATGGACGACCGCGCCTTGATTGGGTCTTGACTACACTGTCAGAGATAGAGGCGCACCCTCACGATTGCTTTCAAGCCCGCTCCAGATCAGAAGTAGCAACGAAACCGCATTAGTTCTGCTGACGAATCGTGGTATTTCTTTTTCGCGCCGCCCGCGCAAAATCAATGACTACTCGGCTTAAAACAGTTGCGCGCAGCAAATCAAGATCGAAAAGGGATGCGCCGAGTTTCAGTTTCACCTCAGCGGAACTGCGCACGCTGCGGGCGCTGAAATCACCGGCGGGCATTCAGCGGTACCTCGATGAATTGCCTTACAACTTGAGCTTCACCGCGCGATCGCCAAAAAAGGTCCTGTATGACCGCACGGCGTCATGCCTCGAGGGCGGAATTTTTGCCGCGGCTGGGCTTCGAGTGCTTGGATTTCCACCTCTGATCTTCGATTTGGAAGCCGAGCAGGACACCGACCATGTCGTCGCTATTTTCAAGGTTCGCGGACATTGGGGTGCGGTGGCGAAATCGAATTTCACCGGCTGCCGGTACCGCGAGCCGGTTTACCGCACCCTGCGCGAGCTGGCCATGAGCTACTTCAATATTTATTTCAATCTGCGGGGCGAGCGGACCCTGCGGCGGTACTCGCGGCCGGTGAATCTTGGTCGATTCGATCATCTCCACTGGATGACGACGGACAAACCAATCTGGTTCATTGCCGAACACCTGTGCGAAATTCCACATATCTCATTGCTGACGTCGGCAATGGAGAAGAACCTCACCCGCGTCGATCGCCGCACGATGCACGGCGAAATGGTCGGCCACAGGAAAAAATGAGTCTCGGCTTGGGGAGCGCACGCGCCTCACGTGCTGGCGATTACGCCTTCGCGATCGCGAACTTTTTCTAAACGCGAAGATAGGCTGCACCCAAGGAGCGTGGTTTTATACGGAGAAAATTCGCGTGTAAGTTGCATCTCTTGTTTGGGCTTGTTCAGATCGACAGCCGCCGTTAAACAACAAGGTATGGTTTCCTTTTACGCGGAGTCCCTCCCGGGAAAAAGCCGAAATAGGCGAAACAAACTTTCGTCGAATTGTAGTTAGACGTTTCGCACTCGCTCGACCATGCCATACGGTTCGCTCCATATCGAGGATCCTCGGAGGTTCGACGAATTTCCGCGTGGCGACGACGAGCTTAACCAAGCGCTAGATTTTCTGCGGCTCCAGGCCGGACAGCCACTCACACGACCTCCGGTTCACGATTGGCCCCAGATCACAGATTGCGTTCGCCGTGGAGCGGGCTACGCGCTCGATGCGACTGCACATGCCTTTCATGCCAGTCTCCGCTTCGATCCCGCTGACGCGCAGCTTGGACGCTACGAGATTCGTTTCCACGGCCAGCAGCCCGAGGCCGGAGAAGTCCTCGAGGTCGTCCCCGTAGAGCAGGCTGAGTTGTGGCGACACGAGTATCGTTCACTTCGTTCCTTCCCCACGCGCTATGCCGTTACGACTGCTGGGCCACATGGAAGGCGTGTTTGACTCGTCGGCATCACGGGTATTCGCGAGCTTTTGGCTGATGACATCGCATCAAACGCCTAACGAGTCGATGGAGCCGACCCCGAGCCGCGGTACTATCCAGCTTTCCATGAGTTCAACCCGTCCAACCGCAGCCGCCCGCGCCCTCGCTCGCGGCAGCTCATCTTGTTCTCGTTGGGCGCTGGACATGACTTCGATATGCAAAGAGCTAACGCACATTAAAGGGAAAGGTTATCTGAATGCGTTCTAGAATCGCTTACTTGATTTTCATAGCGGTCTTAGGGGCTCTTGCGTATATGGGAGTGCAGGCAGACCCCAAGAGTTTCGTAGGCTCTCTGTTCGCGGCGTTCCTGTCGGCAGTCATAGTGTTTTTCGTAGAAATGGAACTAAGACCGGAGATCAGCATAGTACAAGAGGGGACGCCGGTTGTTCTGCCGGACGGACGTAGGTTCCTCCGCGTAGTCGTAGCTAATCGCGCCCTTTGGTGGCCTCTGGGACTCATCATGGATCGGCGCCCTGCGAACCAAGTCCGGGCGTGGATCACATTCCTTACCGAAGCGAACAATCTTGTCTTTGCTCCCGGACGCCAAATGATTGGCCGTTGGTCGAACACACCTGAGCCTGTTCGCCCCATGATGATCTCCCAAAATCCTGGCGGAGCCCCGGAAGTGACTCTTTTGCTCGACCTAAGCGTAACACGTGATGCAGTTGATATCGGCTCCGGGTCTAGCGAAATTTTGGACATTGTTATGCGCGCCCCAGGCGAGGCGGGATGTCGCGGCTGGCACAACCGAATGATACAAAATCCCAATCCTGGACCTGAAAATCGGTTTGAGCTTCCGATGGGCCGCTATCACGCCCAGGTACGAGTTGACGTATCGGGCCGAAGCTTCAACGCTCGCTTTCGGATAGTGTGCGACGTTGGTATTGAGGATTTTCGCCTCGAACCACTCTAGCTACCGAGGGCGATGGTGCCACCTTCCCAACATTGAATGGGTAACGTAAGACCCGTGTTGACCGCTCAACATCCCAGTGGAGCGGACGTCCCACAGCGCTGGCTTTTTCCCAGTTCGCGGGTCAGTGGGCTGTGGACCGCCGCTCACCGGGGGCGTTAGGATTAATCGCGCGTGAAATGACCGTCAGCGAGTTTCGAAAGATGGCGCTGGAAATTCCAGGGGCAATCGAGCGGTCGCACATGCATCATCCGGATTTCCGTGTGGCCGGAAGGATTTTCGCGGCGCTTGGGGTGCCGGACAGAAATTGGGGAATGGTGAGGCTCACGCCGGAGCAACAGCGGGCGTTCATCGAAAAAGATCCTGAGATTTTCAAACCGTGCAGCGGCGCCTAGGGCCGACAAGGCGCCACGAATGTTTATATTGCCTCCGCGAAAGCGAGCAGTGTGCGCGCGGCTCTCGACGCCGCGGTGAAGAACGTTGGTTCACGCGCGAAGAAGAAAATTGGGTAGCGCACGCGTCCCGCGTGTTGGTTTCGGCGTCGCGCCGAAACAATCTTTGCCTGCGATCAATTTCTTCCCGGATCATTTCCTTAAAGAAAAGTTCGTGAACGCGAGGACGCATTCACCAACACGCGGGACGCGTGCGCTACCCATACCCGGCGGCAAAAAGTAGCGCGCGTCAGATCGCTTCTTCGGCTAAATTTACATCATGAGCGTGCAAGTTTATGGATGCAATCACGTCGCCATCGAGGTGGACGATATCAAAAAGGCGGTCGCGTTTTACAAAGACGTTTTCAATCTCGAGAAGCTGAACAGCGGCGAGGGCGACGCGTTTTTCAAGCTCGGCGAGCACCAATTCCTCGCGATTTTCGAGGTGGAAAAAGTTCAACCGGCCAACATGCGCCATTTTGGAATCATGGTGCGCGACGAGGAACAATTGGCCGAAGTCCGCAAAAAGCTCACCGGCAAATACAAACTAAAACTCGAACCGCCATTTCGCTGCGACTTTCGTGACCCGTGGGGCAACCGCATTCAGATTGTTGATCTTCACGATGAATCGCTGATCTGGCTCTTGCCGTATCGCGAAGTCCAGAAAGCAGGCGTCAAATTCGCCGAGAGTTGATCGATGCAACGTAAGCTCGAACGCTACACGATTCGCAACTGGCGTTTGGATGACGCAGCCTCGCTGGCAAAACATGCGAACAATCGCCGCGTCTGGCTTGGGTTGCGCGATTTGTTCCCGCACCCATATGCGATCGACGACGCGAATGGATTCTTGCGCAAGGCAACAACGGAACAACCAGCGACAAATTTTTGCATCGACATCGATGGAGCCGCGGTCGGCGGGATCGGTATCCGCGTTGGCCAGGACGTCCATCGACATGTCGCCGAGCTTGGTTACTGGTTGGGTGAGGAATTTTGGGGACACGGCGTCATGACGGAAGTGGTCCCGGCGCTGGTGGATTATTGCTTCGCGACCTTTCCGCTCTATCGGATCTACGCCGAGCCGTATGCGAACAATCCTGCCTCTGCGCGGGTTCTGGAAAAGGCCGGCTTTGCGTTGGAAGGGCGACTCAAGAACAACGCGTTTAAGGATGGAAAACTTTTGGATTCACTTCTCTACGCCAAGACAAAAGATCGCATCCTTTCATGAAGCATTAGCATCGTGTACCGTTCCGACAATGAGCAAACTCGCGGGTAAGAACATTCTGATAACGGGCGCGTCCCAGGGACTGGGACGCGAAATGGCGTTGCGATTCGCGCGTGAAGGTGCGGCAGCTTTGTCGTTGGTCGCGCGCCATGCTGATAAATTGAATGCCGCTCGCGACGACGTTTGGAAGATCGCACCGAAGATCGACATCGTCACCATTGAGGCTGACGTGAGCAAACCGCGCGACATCGAGCGGATCGTTGCGACGACGCTTGCTCAATTCAAAGGCCAGCTCGACGTGCTCGTGAACAATGCATCAACGATTGGACCCTCGCCGATGCCATACCTGCTCGATTATCCGGTGGAAGATTTTCGCGAAGTACTCGACACGAATTTGATCGGGCCGTTCCTGCTGATCAAGAACGCGCTGCCAGCAATGATCGAGCGCAGTGGTTCGATCGTTAACGTGACTAGTGACGCGGGGCAGGTCGGTTATCCCGGCTGGGGTGCATACGGCATTTCCAAATTCGGCCTCGAGGGCATGTCGCAAACGTGGGCATCGGAATTAGCAGAAAGCGGCGTGCGCGTGAACTGGGTCGATCCCGGAAACATGAACACGGCGATGCATCGCGCGGCCGAGCCGGAAGAAGATCCATCGGAATGGGCGAATCCCGCCGATATTACTGACGTTTTTGTTTTTCTCGCTTGTGATGAATCGAAGGATGTGACCGGAAAACGTTTTCAGGCGCAGGAGAATTGGAAAGCAGAATTAAACCACGAAGAACACGAAGCTAAAGAAAATTGACAAAACCTTCGCGGCCTTCGTGCTCTTCGTGGTGAATTGATTGGGATATGGCATTCACGTTTGTGTTGCCGCCAGAGCTGAGCGCCAAGGAACCGCCGGAGCGCCGCGGCATCCGCCGCGACCAGGTGCGCCTGCTGATGATCGATCGCACGACGGGCCGTATTGAGCACACTCGCTTCGATAAGATCGACAATTACCTTCACGCGGGTGATCTGCTCGTTTTCAATTCAAGCCGCACGCTGCCCGCGTCGCTGCGCGGATGCGAATGCAGCGCTACGCACGGCCCGTGTATGGAAGTGCGGCTGGCAGAACGTTTATCAGACGGCTCGTGGCTCGCGCTTTTGGTTTGTGAGCAGGGCGATCCTTTCGGCTGTGGCCTGCGCGTGGGCATGCAGATTGAATTCGCCGAGGGATTGGCCGCAACCGTGCTCGAGCGCGACGCGAACATTTCGCGGCTTTGGAAATTGCGCTTCTCGATTTCGGGCACCGAACTTATCGACCTTATCTATCGGCTGGGGAAACCGATCCGTTACGAGTACGTCTCGGCGCCGTGGGATCTCGATTATTATCAAACTGTTTACGCGACCGAACCCGGTTCGGCCGAAATGCCTTCGGCCGGTCGCGCATTTACGTGGAAATTACTGCTCGATCTCAAACGTCGCGATATCGGCAGTGCGTACGTCGTTCTGCACGCCGGTCTCTCAAGTTATCTGGACGACGAGCTCGATCGTCAGCATCCGGCATCCGAAGAGGAGTATTTTGTGAATCGAGTCACCGCTCGAAAAATCAATCAGGCACGGGAAAGAGGCGGTCGCGTTATTGCTGTGGGCACAACTGTCGTCCGGGCGCTGGAATCGGCTGCGAATGAAAACGGCAACGTAACTGAGGTGCACGGTTACACCCGTTTAAAGATCGAGCGTCAATATCAATTGCGCTCGGTCGACGGCTTGCTCACCGGTTTGCACGAGCCCGAGGCGAGCCATCTCGATTTGTTGAGCGCGTTTCTGTCGCCCGAAAAAATTCGCGCGGCCTACAACGAAGCCATCGTGAGAAAATATCTCTGGCACGAATTCGGCGATTTGAATCTGATTTTGTAACCGGCTTCTCTTTTTGATATCAATGCCGCGAGGCGCTGGCACCGTAGAGCGCGCCAACCTCACCGTGAACCTCAGGAGAATTGTCCGGCTCGCGAAGGATCGAATTGGGATCCGCCTGCGCGGTAGAATTTGCATTCGCGCAGCTTGAAAGAAGCACTGAAGACGCAATGAGAATGATAAGAACCCGAGCAAACATTTCGCTACGTCGATCTTGCAATGAGACAAGTCAAGCGTGGTAGCTAAGGCTGCTGACCCAGGTCCCCTGCCCTGTTATTTGAGCCGCAATCCGCGGGTTTACTGGTGCAGCCGGCGTGGGTGTCGGTACAGTATTCGCTCATGATTTCGTTTATCATTCCGGCCTACAACGAGGAGCTCGAGCTTTCATCGACCATCGCGGCGATTCGGGCTTCTGCTTCTCGCGCGGCTCAGCCGTACGAAATCATCGTGGTTGATGACGCATCGACCGATTCGACTCGTGAAGTTGCCACCGCGGCTGGCGCACACGTCGTATCGATCAGTCAACGCCACATCGCCGCAGCCCGTAATGCCGGTGCACGCGCCGCCCGGGGTGATTACTTGTTTTTTATTGACGCCGATACGCGGATCAACCGGGCGCATGTGACTGAGCCTATCGCCGCTCTCAAAGCCGATTTCGCCGGCGGTAGCGCGCGCGTTACGATGCATGGATTCACCCCCCTATGGGGCCGCATTTTTGTTCGCCTGTTTTGCGCTCTTTACTTCGGGTTCAATCTCGGCGCGGGTGCATTTCTTTTCACCAGCCGGCGGAATTTCGATGTGATTGGCGGGTTTGATGAGCGGTATTTTGTTGGCGAAGAAGTTTATTTTAGTCTGGCCCTAAGAAAGCTTGGGCGATTCAAAGTGTTGCGCGAACCGATTCTGACATCGGGCCGGAAACTGCGCATGTATTCGGCGAGACAAATTTTTGGCAACACATTGGCTATCATTCTCGGCGGCTCTCGGGTGGCGCGCTCGCCCGCGAAACTGCATCTCTGGTATGACGGTAAACGCGAAACAGGGATTGTGAATTTCGCTAAAGCTTTTGAGGAGGAAACGGGGAGAGATGCGGGAAAACAATAGCTGGTCAGCCGAATGTGGTCCTGGATTTAGCTTTCCGCAATGCCCAGAAATCGTGTAGTCTGGGGGCCATGAAAAAATTGATCTCCCTGTTAGTCGCGTGCTCCCTTTGCGGCAGCATGATTGCGCTCGCCAGTGATGAAGCGAGCTTGAATCAAGCAATCAATTCCCTCAACGCCCGCGCCAGCCAGGACCGACGTGGACAAGAAGCTCGTGCTAAAAGCAGTCTCGCAGCAAACCAGGCTGCCAGAGAAAACATTGCAATCGCAGATGAGCGCGACACATCTCAGTTATGGAGAGTTGCTCATGGCAAACTCGATCGTCGAGGGCAGTGGCAAGAACTTGAATGCCGTTCTCGCGATGAAGGGCGGAAAGAGTTGGGCGAGCGTGTCGAAACAACTCTGGGTGGACCCCAACAGCATTATGAATCGACTTCACAATGCAGAGATGACAGTGCAGGCAAGTCGCGCTGGGCCACGCGCTCAAAACCCTCAAGCCGCTCAAGGTGATAGACGAGGAAGCGACTATGGTCCTCAGGGAGGCGGCCCCATGGGGGTGGGGGCTTCGATGCGTGGCCCTCACTGATGGTGAAGCGCTACTCCGCTCACTCTAATCATTTGCGATCGGCATAAACCTGTTCGCAGTGCTGGCGTAAGCTTCTGCTTTTAACCTTGGTCGTGCAGGGCTGGGCCTGGTCGGCAGTTGCGAAAGGATATTCTTAAGTTAGAGTAAGCGCCTTCCAAATGGCAGAGAGCACGGAAACGGCGAACTTAAAGGAGTTCCAATTGCACGAAAAAGACACCGGCAGCGCGGATGTGCAGGTCGCACTTCTCACCCGCCGGATCGAGCATTTGACCGAACACCTCAAGATCAACCGTAAAGATCACTCCTCGCGCCGCGGTCTGCTTAAAATGGTCGCGCAACGCCGGAGTTTGCTCGATTATTTGAGCAAGACAAAAGAAGATCGCTACAAAAAGCTGATCGACAAACTGAACCTGCGCAAGTAGACGCACTGATCTTTCGGGACATTCGCGCCCCGCTCAACTGCTTGAAGCCAGAGGTAAATTAAAAAAATAACATAACCAGCGGTCCAGGCCGCAGTAGCACCTTGGATTTTAGGTTTTAGTCTCGCCGTGGCGGGGTTAAAACCTACAGTCAGGGTGGCCGGCCTGGAACTCGCACATCCAGGAACATTACAATGCAACAGAAGGTCACGGCCCAAATCGGGGCCAATCAAATCTCTATCGAAACCGGCAGAATAGCCAGACTCGCCGACGGCGCCGTCGTCGTCTCATCCGGCGACACCATGGTGCTGGCCAGTGCGGTCTCGGCCACAGTTATCAAGGAAGGTCAGGATTATTTTCCGCTCACGGTCGATTATCGCGAAAAGGCGGCAGCCGTTGGGAAATTTCCCGGTGGCTATTTCAAGCGCGAAGGACGTCCGGCGGAAAAGGAAACGCTTACTTCGCGCATGATCGATCGGCCGCTCCGGCCTCTCTTTCCACAGGGATACTTTTACGACACGCAGATCATCGCGATCCTGCTCAGCGCCGATGGTGAAAATGATCCTGACATTCTGGCGCTCAATGGCGCCTCCGCCGCGCTTTGCGTATCGGATATTCCGTTTGCGGGTCCGATCGGGGCCGTTCGGGTTGGCCGGGTAAACGGCCAGTTCGTCGCCAATCCGACGCACGCGGAGCGCGCCCAAAGTGATCTCGATTTGGTTTATGTCGGCACCGAAAACGATGTAATCATGATCGAAGGCTCGGCGAACGAACTGCCCGAGGATGAGTTCGTGAAAGCGCTCGAATTCGCGCACGGACATGCGCGCGAGATGATTCGCATTCAAAAAGAACTGTCGGCCCAAGTGGGCAAACCGAAACGCGAAGTGCCGTTGCTCCAGGTGAACCAGGATCTGCTCGATATCGCCTACCGCGTCGCCGGCGACCGGATTGAAGCGACGCTTTACACCGAAGGCAAGGTGGCGCGCGCTAAAGCGGTCGATGCATTGCGCGAGGAAGTGAGGAAGTCGATCCTGGAAAAACATCCGGAGGCCGATTCCTTTTCGATCTCGCAGGCATTCGATTACGTCCAAAAAAAGGCCTTTCGCATTAGTATTTTGGACAAACAAAAGCGCGTTGATGGTCGCGGTTACCAGGATTTACGGGCGATCAGTTGCGAAGTGAGCGCCCTGCCACGCGCGCACGGATCGGCCATTTTTCAGCGCGGCGAAACCCAGGCGGTCGCGCTTGCCACGCTGGCGCCGATCGAGGAAGCGCAGATGCTCGATGCTTACGGCGGCGGCGAACAATCGAAGCGGTTCATTTTGCACTACAATTTTCCGCCTTTCAGCGTGGGCGAAACAGGACGGACGGGCGGGCCCGGGCGACGTGAGATCGGTCACGGTGCGCTGGCAGAGCGCTCCATCGAACCGGTGGTACCGAGTGAAAACGATTTTCGTTATGCCATTCGCATCTCGAGCGAGATCATGGAATCTAACGGATCGACATCCATGGCGAGCGTTTGCGCCGGCACGCTGGCGCTTATGGATGCCGGTGTTCCGATCAAAACGCCGGTCGCTGGAATTTCAGTCGGGCTGGTTACCGAATTTGGCGATGATCGGCAATTGAATCGCTACGAATTGCTGACCGACATCATTGGCTCGGAAGATCATTTCGGCGACATGGATTTCAAACTTTGCGGAACGGACACTGGCGTCACTGGTTTTCAGCTCGATCTGAAACTTCCCGGCATTAGTCACAAAATCATGGCCGAAGCGATCCAGCGCGCGAAAGAAGCGCGAGAGAGAATTCTCGGGATGATGCGCAGCGCGCTGGACAAGCCACGGCCGGAATTATCGAAGTACGCGCCGCGCATTGAAACTATTAAGATTAATCCGGAGAAGATCGGCGCACTGATCGGCCCCGGTGGCAAGACCATCAAAGGCATTGTGGCGGAGACCGGCGCTGAAATTAACATCGAGGACGACGGCTCGGTGCACATCTACGCGACGAGCGGCGAAAGCATGGCGCGCGCGAAAGAAATTATTGGTGGCATGACGCGCGAGATCGAGATCGGCCGGACGTATCAGGGTCGCGTCGTCTCGACGAAAGAGTTCGGCGCATTTGTCGAGGTTTTCCCGGGCAGGGATGGGCTCGTGCACATTTCCGAGCTCGCGGATTTCCGTGTGAAACGAACGGAAGACGTTGCCAAGGTTGGCGACATTATTTGGGTCAAGTGCATCGGCATCGATGATAAGGGGCGCGTAAAACTTTCCCGCAAAGCGGCATTGAAAGAGCGCGCTGAAGCCGAAACGGGCCAGCCCGCGCCGACAGAGCACGAACACTGATCACGGCGTGTAGCCAGGATCGCTAATCCCGCTATCGAGCGTGTTGACAAGCACGGGTTCGGATGAAGTTAAACGGATCGTGAGGGTTGATCCATGAGCGCATCCACCCGTGTTTCCTACGGTGTGCTTGCCTTGACAATTATTCTCGCGGGGTTCCTCCATCTTGGAGCACCGCTGCTGGTCGTCTTATTCTCCTACTTTGCGTTGCGCCAGCTGTATTATCTAACGAAGAGAAAGTGGCTCGCCTTGATCCTGTTTATCGTTCTTGTCACAGTCATCGCAGCGGCTGCGGTATATTTTACGCGTGCCGTCATCCTGGCGTTGCCCGATGTGGCTGAGACCTCGATTCCTTCAGCCACCGCCTGGGCGCAGAAGCGCCAGATCGAGTTACCATTCACTGATTTTGAAAGTCTCAGACAAGCCGTGGTCCAAGCGCTCGGGGAGGAAGCGCATTATCTGCGAAACGTGGCTAATTTTGCGAAAACCGCGACTGCGACGCTGGTCTTCAGCATCCTGGGAATCGTCGCGGCGGCGAGCCTCTCTTTCAAAACCGGTCTCGATCCTTACCGCAGCACACACCGCGTAAGAAACAATCTTTACTCCATCTGCTGTGATGAAGTCTCCACGAGGTTCCGCGATTTCTACCGCAGCTTCGCCACCGTGATGGGCGCGCAGATGACGATCTCGCTCATCAACACGGTATTGACCGCGATTTTCCTTCTCGCGGTTCACCTGCCGCACGCGCCACTGCTCATTGCAGTCGCGTTTGTTTGCGGGCTTGTGCCCATCGTCGGCAACGTCGTAAGTAATACGGTCATTGTTTTCGTCGCTTTGACCGTGTCGCTGAAACTGGCGATCGCAGCTCTGATATTTCTGGTTGTGATCCACAAGCTCGAATATTTGCTGAACAGCAAAATCATCGGCGAGCGCATTCGGAATCCGGTCTGGCTGACGTTGATCGCCCTCATCATTGGCGAAAGACTGATGGGGATCCCTGGCCTGATTCTTGCGCCGGTCGTGTTGAATTATCTCCGCGTGGAAATGTTGAAAGTAGAAGTGCCAGCTGTGCCGGGAAAGAGTTGAATCGTTAAATCGTTACATAGTTACATCGTTACAACGGATGGCGCTCCCTTTTTAACCATGTAACGCCGCGACGTACTCCGTGAAACCTGGTTTTCTTGAGAAATTAATCGAGCGACTCGGACGCATTGGGCCGGAAGAGGTGCAGAATTATTTTCTGCGTCTGGCGCAGGAGAAAGGCTTCCTCGAGACCGTTTTCAACGCCATTCAAGAAGGCATCATTGTGACCGATTCGGGAGGCCGCATTACTTACCTTAATGATGCGGCCTGCGAGCTGTTTGGGCTCCGCGCGGGCGACGCCATCGGGAAACGGCTCGATGACAGCATCCGTGGTCTCGATTGGGAATCTCTCACTCAAAGCACTGAGCCGGTCAGTCGCGACATGGAAATTTTTTATCCGGCAAATCGCTTCATCAATTTTTACATCGTGCCCTTGATGATCGAACACCGTGAGACTGGGGCCCTGGCTGGAGTCGCTAACTCCCGCGATCGAGAAGGGGCTGCGTTTAGCGGAAAAATGGCCGGGGTCCCGTCCCCTGGTTACAGCGAACAGGTCGGCCACGCCATGATCCTGCGCGATATTACCGAGAGCCGGCGCTCCGCGCAGCAAATTATTGAGTCGGAGCGATTGAATGCGCTTACGCTGCTCGCCGCCGGCGTTGCACACGAGATTGGTAATCCGCTCAATTCGCTGCACATCCATTTGCAGTTGATGGAGCGGCAGACGCATAAATTGGATCGCGCTGCGAGGGAGGAACTCCAGGAATCAATCGACATCGCCCGTTCCGAAGTCAACCGGCTCGATTCGATCGTGACGCAGTTTTTGCGCGCGATTCGGCCCTCCAAACCAGAGCTGCGCCCGGAAAACGTGAATACCATCGTCGAAGAAACATTGCGTTTCTTCACGCCCGAAATCCAGGACCGCGACGTTGTCGTCGAACAGGAACTGCGTTCGGACCTGCCTTTGCTTCAGATCGATCGTGATCAGATGAAGCAAGCTTTTTACAACGTAATCAAGAACAGCCTTCAAGCCATGAAGCGTCACGGCACCCTGCGCATTCGCACCGATAGAGACGACACGCACGTTCTTATCAGTTTCATCGATACAGGCAGCGGTATGTCGGCCGAGAATTTGGGCCGTGTTTTTGAGCCCTATTTCACGACGAAACCATCAGGCACTGGTCTTGGCTTGTTGATCGTTCGCCGAATTGTGCGCGAGCACGGCGGGGAACTTTCCATCGAAAGCAGCGAAGGCAAAGGCCTCACGCTCACCATTCGATTGCCGTACATCGACAAGCGCGTCCGCATGTTGGAAGCTGGCGATTCGGAACGAGATTGACGCAACGCGCCTTTAGTGCCCGCCAAATGCTTTTTTCAACCAGCCTTCGAACTGGCGAAAGAAGAGCCCAAGATAAGCGCCGGGCGATTCCTTAAAGAGTTCGATGATGCGCGGACTGAGGTCTTGCCCGGGTTCATCAATCGTACCGGATAGATTCACATTGGTCCATAGATAGCCGCTATGATGCTGGCTAAAGACTTCTTCAGGATTCGGCAGCCAATCGAGATATTCATGGCTAAGCCCAAGCCTGATCGTGCCGCGCAAACGACGGCGTTCGATCGAGATCTCTCCCTCGACCCGGAATTTGCCCTTCTCTTCGACAATGATGTCCTTGATGTCGATTTTCGGATAACGCCACGCAAACGCGAGCGAACAATCATTCAGATCCAAATATTCGAATGACTTCTTCTGAGTGAGCTCCGCCAGCTTTTCCAGAAGGGGAAGATCGTCGATTCGTCCGTTACGAATACGCAATGAACCTTCGCCCGATGAGTTTTCCAGCTTCGGATCTTTTCCCGCCCAGTGAAGGTCGCCAAAAGCACTACCGTTCAACCGCCTTTTCCATTCCGAAGGCAACCACGAGCGAATTGGGACCGC
>Ga0137366_10001284_pt1 | contig 18420 bp, 21 predicted proteins | sample SagtaG_8_FD_104938 | JGI IMG/M metagenome (GOLD analysis project Ga0137366, IMG submission 104938) | Vadose zone soil microbial communities from Sagehorn Ranch, Mendocino, California, USA - Sage1_L_60_16 metaG | ecosystem: Environmental > Terrestrial > Soil > Vadose zone | place: USA...
CACCTGACCGGCCTCAAGTGTGATTGTCGCCCTCGGGTCGCGAATCTTTACTCCATCGAGTTCCACGCTTCCCTGTTTGATCAGGCGGGAGACTTCGCTATGGGACTTTTGAAGATTGAATACTTCGCGATAAACATTCGAAACGAGGGTGACGGCTGCGAGTCTCTCCTGTTCAGTTGCTGAGAACGCAGGCAGATCGGCATGTTCCAAATCGCGCTTACTGAAGCGCCTGTCCCATTCGTCGAGCGTTCTTTGCGCAACCTCGCTCGAATGATAGGTCTGCACGATTTCGAAGGCGAGTTGCTTTTTGGCTTCGAGCGGATGCGCGTCGCTCGCCAGCGGACGACCAAGCAGCAATGGATAATAGCGCGCCATCAACTCATCGGAAATGCTCATCAGTTTCCCGAACATGGCGGGAGCGGGCTCGTTGATCGCAACAAAATTGCCGAGACTCTTGCTCATTTTTTTGGAGCCATCCAAGCCCTCCAGAATTGGAAGGAGAAAAACGACCTGCTGCGGCAAACCTTCCTCTTTTTGGAAGTCGCGCCCTATCAAAATATTAAAAAGCTGGTCCGTTCCGCCGAGCTCGACATCGGCTTTCACCATCACCGAGTCCCAGCCTTGCATGATCGGATACTGAATTTCGTGGGCGCGGATGGCTTGTTGGTTCTCAATCCGCTCCCGGAAATCCTCACGCTGCAGCATTTGTTGCAGCGTAACCCGAGTGTTCAGGCGAATGACGTCTTCGAACGATATCGCTCGAAACCAGTCGCCATTGCAAACAATCTCCGTGGGCGCCGGATCAAGAATCTTGAACGCCTGCTCCCGATAGGTTGCGGCATTTGCCATTACTTCCTTGTGTGTTAATTGCGGGCGCGTAGCAGAGCGACCGCTCGGATCACCGATCATTCCCGTGAAATCACCGATGATGAGAACCGCCTGATGACCCAAGTCTTGAAACTGCCTCAGCTTTCGCAGAACGATACTGTGACCAAGATGAATGTCGGAGGTGGTCGGATCGACTCCCAGTTTCACGCGGAGCGGACGTTCGAGCGCGAGTTTCTCGTGCAGTTCATCCTCGCTGATGATCTGCGCGGCGCCTTGTCTTAAAACCGCGAGAGCTTCATCCGGTTGCATCGTCAACCACAGAATAGCGCACCAGGCCGGCGCGCTACTTGTTTTTGTTCAGCAACTCGCGCACTTGCTCGATCGTGAGCGGCGCATTCTGCCTGTTAAGCGACTTTTGACTTTTACCTTGCTCAACGAAGGGCCGGTTCTCCGCGTACGCGCGGCTCGGAACTTTTTTGTCAGACTGAGGGGCATCGCGAGGGCCACGTGCAGTTTGAGTTGCATAGGCAGGTCGCGAATTCCCCACCGCTTGCTGCGACGAACCCTCGAATGCGCTGCGTTTGCCATGGAAAGGCCGAGAATTGAATTGGCGCGTCAAGAAGTCGTTTATCCCGAAAAACCTCTTCGAATTGGACTTTTTCTGGACGTAAAATGTGCCAACGGTTGCTTTTTTATTTATGGAGGCGCCATCGGCGATAAATCGTTTGTTCTGCGCGTTATTCCGCAGCGTCGTGTCCGGCCTGAGCAGCCGATCGACCAGTTTGCTTTCCTGGTCCTGAGCGTCCACGCCGGAAAAAACGATTAAGAGCAACAAACAAGCGCCAACCGATCTCCTCACAACGCGAGGCTGCCGAAACAGGGATGCTTTTGTAAAGCAAATTTCCTGGACGCGCGATGTAGCGTAAGCGTCCCGCTTGCGCCTTCCGGGAAGTTTCGCAAGCTGGGACGCTCGCGCTACTTTTCAGACAGTGGACCGGAGACTGCCGCTCCTTGGTCGGCTTTTTCTTGTTTTCGAGCGCCTCCTTGGGGAATAATGGCCAAATGTCTGAGCATATTTACAAGAAAATTGAGCTGGTCGGTTCCTCGCCGAACGGATTCGAGGATGCGGTAAAAAACGCGCTGGCACGTGCCGAGAAAACGGTACGCAACATGCGCTGGTTCGAGGTGGCGGAGACCCGCGGATACATCGAGGACGGGAAGGTGGGCCATTGGCAGGTGACACTGAAGATTGGCTTTACCCTCGAAGCCGAGTAAGAAGCGTTAGACGTGAAATCGTTAAAACGTCGAAGCGATTTAGCGATTTAACGATTCTTCTTCCCGCACTGCCTGATAGAGCTTGGTGGCGCCGTAAATTAAGATCGCGGGTCTCAACGCGACGATAAGGAGGCGGAAGAGGCCGCCCAGAATTCGGCCCACTGGCAATCGATTCAGAATGTAGCCCACTACCAGCGCGCACAGCAGAGACTCTGCTGGCTTTTCGCGCACGTAATGTTCAGTCTCGCCAAGAACCGTCTCAAACTGTTCTTTCGCCCAATGCAACCCGCGTTCGGGGAACTCGGCCAATACTTCAGCAGATGAATGATCCATGTCGCTTAATGATTCGAATTCTGATCGTTCTTTGCGCGCATCGATCTCGTCAACGCAAAGCCAGCCAAATCGAGCTTGCGCCAGTGCCCGGTGAAAAATCGGGCAGGGGAGGTTGCCGATGAAACGTGGCCGCGCGCCGCGCTACCTTGAGACAATAGCGGGCCATTACTTCCAGCGCATGCTCTCGCAGCGTGGAGCAATTCGTCGACAGCAAGATATGGCTGTCGCGCTCCGCCAGATCGAGGGCATCAATGAGTAATTTCTCAAAATCATTTTCAACCTGAAACGCCTTTCCTCCGGGCGATCGCGAAAAGGTCGGGGGATCGAGAATGATCGCATCAAATTTCTCTCCCTGGCGAGCAAGTCGCGGCAACACCGCCGTCACATCGTCCGCGATGAACCGATGGTCGACGGTTGGCAGGCTGTTCAGCGCAAAATTCTCCCGCCCCCGTGTCAGAGATTTTTTGGAGAGATCGATATTGAGAGTGGTCGCTCCGACGTAAGCGGCGCAAACGGAAAAGGAGCACGTATAGGCAAAACAATTCAGAAGCCGCCTTGGAGCAATGTGACGCACACGGCGCCGGTTTTCTCTTTGATCAATAAAGAATCCCACGGAATAGCCCACCCCAAAGTCGATCCCAAATTTGAGATGCCGCTCGGTGGCGATTGTCTGCAAATTCTCGGCTGGATCGCCAAGGATCAGACGCGGAGATTCGCGCTCTTCGTTTTTGCGGGGGACGAACCGGGCGAAAATACGTCCAACGTCGAACCGGACGGTCCTCGCCCAGGATTGCAGCTCCTCGATTAGGCGTTCGCGTGCCAGGACCCTTTTGAACGAGATGAGGACATCAGCTCCGAAGCGCTCCACCCAACCGTCCTCGATCGTGCAGAGCCGGTGCGCGTCAGTTCCCTCTGCCTCGAAATCCCGAAGTAAGGCTGCATCGATCCACTTCGATTCGGTTTTCATCGGTCGCGCTGACCATTAACGGCGTACTTGCAAATCGGCGTTGCGCAACGGATTGGTTGCCGCCCAGACCGGGCCTCGTTACACTCCTGCATCGTAGAGCGTTGCCGTGGACCCGCTACGGCAGGCTGACCTATGCAACAAGTTACCGTTCGCGTTCCGGCGAGCACTTCCAATCTTGGCCCGGGCTTTGATTGTCTGGGTGTCGCGCTGCGCATTCACAACGATGTCACCGTAACCAGAGGCGCAAAATCCCGGTCGCAGGGTGTTACGGAGGAAGCAGCAGATTTGTTTTTTCATCATACTCGGCGCGCGCCATTCTCATTTTCCGTATCAATTACGGGCAACGTTCCTCCTTCACGCGGTTTAGGGAGCAGCGTCACCGTGCGTCTTGGCGTCTTGCACGCTTTGAATGCTTTAACTGGCAATTGCGTTGATCGCTTGTCGATCTTTCAACTGTGCGCAGAGTTGGAAGGACATCCCGACAACGCCGCGCCGGCAGTCTTTGGCGGGTTCACAGTTGTGCAGGGTAGCGCCTTTCAGCGCTTCGAAGTGTCGCAGCGGCTACATTTCGTCCTCTTGATTCCCGAATTGGAAATCAAAACATCGCGGGCAAGAGAGATTTTGCCTTGCAAAATTTCGCGCGCTGCGGCGGTTGATAATTGTGCAAATGCTTGTGTGATTACAGCCGCATTTGCGTCGGGCAATTATCGTAATTTGCGCGGCGCTTTCGCAGACCATTTGCATCAGCCGTACCGGCAAAAACTGATTCCGTTCCTCCCGCGCGTGATCGCCGCAGCCGAAAAAGCTAGCGCCCTTGGCGCCTTCCTGAGCGGCAGCGGATCGACAATTACGGCCTTGACGCTTCATTCGCCGAAGAAAATAGCGGCTGCAATGCTGCGTGCTGCTGAATCGACATCGGCGCGCACACTCATCACACGCGCGGATAATCGCGGCGCCCGTCTTGTCCGATCACCGATCGCTGATCACTGATCACCACTTCCCATGGGCCGCCGGCTTGAAAATCTGGAACAATTCGGCATCGACGTCGTTCTCGAGCGTCGTCACGGCATTCGCGCTTCGATCTTGCGCGGGATCCTCTATGCGCTGTCGTTCATTTACGATCGCCTCGTGCAGCTTCGCCTGTACTTTTACAGGAAACGAATTCTCCGGGAGCGGGCGCTCGGTTGTCTCGTTATCAGCGTCGGCAACCTCACCGTTGGCGGGACGGGCAAGACGCCGATCGTCGAGAAGTTTGCGCGTGCCCTGCAGGCGGGCGGGCGGCGGGTTGCCATTCTGAGCCGCGGTTACAAAAGCATGCCGCGCAAACGAAGCTGGTGGGATCGACTGCGTAGAAGCATGGTCGACCCGCCAAGAATTGTGTCCGACGGCAAATCTCTGCTGCTCGATTCACGTACCGCCGGCGACGAGCCTTACATGTTGGCCCACAATTTGAAGGATGTCGTCGTGCTGGTGGATAAAGATCGAGTGAAAAGCGGGCGCCTTGCCATCGACAAATGGAAAGTCGACACGCTCCTGCTCGACGACGGCTTGCAATATCTGCATCTCAAACATCGCCTGGATATCGTGCTGGTGGATCGGCAGGCGCCATTTGGCAATGAATTTCTCCTACCGCGCGGCACGCTGCGCGAAGCGCCGCGAAATCTTCGGCGCGCGAGCTATATCTTTATCACCAAGAATACGGGGCAGTCTAATGAGGCGCTCATCCAACGGATCCGGCGTTACAATCGCACCGCCGACATTATCGAGTGTGCGCACAAACCGCTCTACCTTCAGAATGTTTTTACCGGGGAACAGCTGCCGCTCGAGAGCTTGCGCGACGCGTTCATCGGCTCGATTTGCGGCATCGCCGCGCCCGAAAGTTTCGAAGGCGCATTAAGAAGACTTGGCGCACACATCGATCTCGCAAAACGCTACATTGACCATCACTACTATACCGAACCGGAGCTAACTACATTCATCAACCGCTGCATTCGCCGCGATCTGGCGATGATCGTTACGACGGAGAAAGACGCCGTCCGAATGCCGCATTTGCCCGAGGCGGAAGTGAAGGTGCCCGTTTGTTTTTTGCGCGTCGAAATCGAAATCCTGAGCGGTCGTGAGAGCTGGGAACATTGCGTCGGCCGAATTTGCAAACCGCAGCCCATGCTCTCACCCGAGCGTTTCTTCGCTTGATGTGTCATTCGGAGCGAAGTCGCCTGCAAGCCGTAGCTTTATGCCAAGTCCGGAGAAATTGCCCACTGTTGCCAATCATTATTCGGCCACCGATAAGCAGAGATGGAACACAGATTGGAAAAAGATCGGATTTTATCTGTAAAAATCTGTGTGAATCTGTGGCTAAAATACTCCGACCATGCCTAATAAAGCCGAACTAATCGTCGAAGACCGCAAGATTCAGGTTTCGAACCTGGACAAGGTGCTTTATCCGAAGGTCGGATTCACCAAAGGCCAGGTAATCGATTACTACATCCGCGTCGCGCCGGTCCTCTTGCCGCATCTCAAAGATCGGCCGCTTACCATGAAGCGTTACCCCGACGGCGTGGAAGGCCAATTCTTTTACGAGAAGAATTGCCCGTCGCATCGGCCGAAATGGGTGAAGACGGCCAAAGTCTGGAGCGAAGGCAACAATCGGATGATGGATTATTGCCTCGCGCAGGATCTGCCTACGCTAGTCTGGGCGGCGAATCTCGCCGATCTCGAATTGCACACTTCCCTCTCGCGGAAAAGCAACGTCAAGCGCCCGACTATGATGGTGTTCGATCTCGATCCCGGCGCGCCGGCCGACATTGTCCAATGCTGCCAGGTCGGCCTTTGGCTGCGCGATCTGTTGGGCAGCATGAAACTGAAGTCATTTGGGAAGACTAGTGGCTCAAAGGGTCTGCAAGTCTACGTGCCGCTGAATACGGCAGTCACCTACGATCAGACGAAAGATTTGTCGCGCGCGCTGGCTCAGCATCTCGAAGGCGAACATGCCCATCTTATCACCTCCAACATGTCGAAGGCAGTGCGGAAAGGAAAGGTGTTCGTCGATTGGAGCCAGAACGACGAACACAAAACAACCATTTGCGTTTATTCCCTTCGCGCCAGGGAAGAACCAACCGTTTCCACTCCAGTCACCTGGGACGAAGTCGCAAACTGCCTGAAAAGAAAAAAAGCCGACCTCTTGAAATTCCGCTCCGACAAAGTAATCACCCGGGTCGAGAAAATAGGCGACCTTTTCGAACCGATCGAAAAACTCAAACAAAAGCTGCCGAAGAAATGGAACTGTGATAGCCAAAGGTGAAACCCCATGACTACACCAGTTCAGCGTACTCCCCGGACGGCAATAGTTGACGCAGTTACAAGAGCGTTGCCCTTGATTACGGCTCTTGCTGTAGCTTTATCATTAGTTCATCTCATCGTCTTTTGGTTCCCCTTAGGCATTAATGTTTTTGAGTTCATAAAGTTGAGCGACCTCGCGATTTACGGTATTCCCGTCCTCTTTTTGGTCGTAAGCATTCTCTTTAGTTCGGCTGTTTTAACATTTTTGTGTTGGCACATATTTAGGCCGCAACGCTTTTTCGAATTCAATTTTTCGTGGCAGTGGGTCGGCCTCTTACCCATCGTCACCTTGCTCTCCGCTTGTTATTTCCTGAGCTTCGGTCGCTTCCTATGGCGACATGAACCTTTAACTTGGTTGAACCTGTTCGTTCTCGCCAGTTTGCTCGTTTTTTCAGCACTATACTTGTTGCCAGAGTCGGTTCGGAGTGCGCTCCGACTTCGCCTTCCTGCCATCACGACGCGTCGCTATCGTTACATTTCGATATCGCTGTCGATCCTTGTCGGGTTTCTTGCATCAGCGGAGTGGGCTCGCATACGACGAGAGGCAATTGTATCAAAACAAGGGTATTGGTACATCGAGGCGTCAAACCTAGTTGAACCAAGTTTTAGGGATTCCTCCGAAAAGCTGCGCTATTTGGGAAAAATCGGAGATTTCATGTTTTTCTAAGGGAACAGAACGAGACCGTTATTATTACTCAATTTTCCAGCTTTAGAGTTTGCGAAATGCGATCCTTTCGCAAATCACCTTAGATCGACGAAAGACAATCTTACCGGCCCGGGTCGGAATTCTTGTATGCGCAAAGCAAATCTCAAAGATATTTCGGAGACGGAACGGAAATCGCCGAAGGGCAAGTTCCATAAGTTTGCGAAGAATGTGTCGGTCGAGTTGGTCGCGAACCAGAGTCGCTCGATTTATCAAAGCGGCATCTGTTCGATCTCGCGACGGCGTGAAGTCGGGAAACTGGTTATGTGGGTGACTTGTTTTTACCCTCCTTTGACCGCACCGTAACTGCTCCGGCGATTAATAAGATCATGCCATGAAACTTGCCCGTGAAACCGAAGCCCTCTTTGGCGCTTTACGGGAATCGGCCAAATCAAAACCGGTTGGCGCTATCGAAAAGCTCATCGAGAATGCACCGGACCGTGCGCTTTGCCGCATCAATGCTCTCGCCTTTGCCGCCGAGCATAAGCTGGATGAGGAGGAGGTGATTGCCGGTTTTCTGCACGCTGCGCAGCTCGGTGTCTTCGACCTGTCGTGGAACATTCTCTGTCCGGGTTGCGGTGGGGTTCTCGATTCGGGTACGACGCTCAAGACGGTAAACCAGGCCGAATATAACTGCGCTCTTTGCGCGGCCGCCTACGAGCCAACGCTCGACGAAATGGTTGAGGTCACTTTTACCATCAGCCCGCGGGTGCGGAAAATTGCGGCCCACGATCCGCAGACGCTGCCGTGGATCGAATACTTCAGACAGTTGTTTTGGAGTTCAGGCGTTGATTTGCCCGACAACGGCACATTGGAAGAACTGATCAAGGAAATCACGCTGCATACTGTGGAGCTTCCGCCGGGCGAAAAGATGGAGCTCTCGCTGCAAGTGCCCGAAGCGTTCCTCATCATGTTCGATCCAGTCGTCCACATGTCGCAATTCATCGATGTGAAGGGCGAGCCGACGCGCGAACAGCAGTCGCTCGCTTTTGTCATGACCAAGGACCATGCGCCGCCTGGTACGGTCGAAATGCGCCCCGGTCCTTTGTGCATTTTTCTGGAGAACCGCTCAGTGTCGCGGACCTTGCCGGGCGTTTGGATTGCCGGCGATAAACTTCACGATCTTCTCGGCAAGCGGCGCCCGTTTCTGACCGCAAAGCGTCTTTTGACTAATCAAACCTTCCGCGACATCTATCGCACCGATACGCTTGCCGTAGATCAACGGCTCAAAATTACGAGCCTGACGTTCCTGTTTACGGATCTTAAAGGCTCGACCGAACTTTATGAACGAGTCGGCGACCTGGCCGCCTTCGATCTGGTGCGTGCTCATTTTCGAGTCTTAAATAAAATCGTGGCAGCGGAAGGAGGAGCCGTGGTCAAGACGATTGGCGATGCAGTGATGGCGACCTTTCCCACACCGGACCGGGCGATGGCCGCGGCGTTCAAGATGCGGGAAGCGGTGAAAGATCTAAATGGCGATTTGCTTCTCAAGATCGGCATCCACATGGGACCTTGTCTGGCCGTTTCGCTCAACGATCGGCAGGACTACTTTGGACAGACGGTTAATATCGCGTCGCGCGTTCAAGGTCTTGCGACATCACGCTCCATCTTCGCGACCAGGCAGGTGGTTGTAGACAATGAGGCTTGCAAACTACTGCAGGAAAATGGCATCGCTGCGACGCCCCAGACGCGTTCCCTCCGCGGTATCGCCAATCAGTTCGAGATTTTCGAAATACCGTGACATGCGCAAAGTGAACCTCAAAGAGATCCCGGAGCAGGAGCGAAAGTCGCCAAAGGGAAAGTTTGGCCGGGCATCGAAGAATATCTCGGTAGCGCTCGGACGCGAGCCGGAGTCGCTCGATCTGTCGAAGCGGCATCCGTTCGATCTCGCGCTGGTGCGGATTCCGAAAGGCAAGTTGCTCTGCCCGTATCACTCGCACTCGGCTGAATCGGAGCTTTATCTCGTCGTCTCCGGCCGCGGCAGCATTCGCGACAAGGATGGCATAACTGAAGTCGGACCGGGCGACGCGTTTTTCTTTCAGCCGGGTGAAGAGCACCAGATTGCTAACGCCGGCAGTGAAGATTTTGTGTATTACGTGATCGCTGATAATCCGCGTAGCGGCGGGGCGACCGGCGACTCTTGTTACTATCCCGACAGCGGTAAATGGGCAGTCGGAAAGGAGGGAACCGAGGAAGTGATGGTAAAAGGAACAGAGACTGATTATTTCGACGGCGAGGAGTAAGTGACAAAAGATGAAATGCGCAAAGTAAATCTAAACGAGATTAAAGAGGAGCCGTGGCAATCGCCTGGCGGCAAATATGCCGTGTCGTTCAAAGGAATTTCGGAAGCACTGGGGCGCGAACCGGCTTCGCTCGATTTGGCCAAACGACATCCATTCGATTTGGAATGGAACCGCGTGCCTCCCTGGAAATGCAATTTCCCGTACCACGCGCACTCAGCACAATGGGAGCTTTATTTGATCATTTCCGGCAAGGGAAGCGTTCGCCATAAAGACGGCACAACCGAGGTCGTGCCCGGCGACGCGTTTATTTTCGGGCCCGACGAACCGCACCAGCTCAGTAATTCGGGGACCGAAGATTTCATCTTCTATGTGATCGCGGATAATCCAATCGGGGAATCGGCTTACTACCCGGATAGCGGCAAGTGGAAAGTGAACAAGTCGTCATCGGCGGATCGCGTCGTCGTGAAGGGAAAAGAGACCGACTACTTCGACGGCGAAGAATAGGTTATCTTGCGATCAGCGCGTGCTCTTGCGTTTAAGGTCAAATCATGGATTCCAACAAATCGCCGAAAGATTTTCCGTACAAGACCTTTCTCAACATTCTGCACGGACCGCTTGAACTGATCGATGTGCAGAAAATGGCCGATGCCTGCACGGATAAGTGGTACAACCAGACGCTTTGCAAGGTGAACGATTCGGTCATCAGGCTGGCGGTGATTCAGGGCGAATATCACTGGCACGAACACAAGGACATCGATGAATTCTTTTTCGTTCTGGACGGACATTTCCTGATCGATCTTGAAGGTCGCGTCGTCGATCTTGCACCGAAGCAGGGCTTCGTCGTGCCGAAAGGTGTGCGACATCGCACACGCGCGCCCGAACGAACGGTGATCTTGATGGTCGAGCGCGCGGACATTGTTCCGACCGGAGACTAAAGACGCCTGGGTTGCGGGTGAAAATAATTTCCGGCGGACAGACTGGCGTCGATCGCGCTGCGCTCGACATTGCGCTGAAACACGGGATCGATTCTGGCGGTTGGTGTCCGATTGGACGCCTGGATGAATTCGGAAGGATTCCGGATCGATATCCCGTCAACGAGTTGGAAGGCGGCGGCGGCTTCACCGAGCGCACTTTGCAGAACGTAAAGGACTCTGATGGAACCGTTGTCATTTATGCCGGCAAGCTGAGTGGTGGGACGGAGCAAACAGTCTGCTTCTGTCGTGAGCTGGGACAGCCGCATCAATTGATCGACGCGTCAAAGATTTCCACCGAAGAAGCTGCGAGGTCGATTGCCGATTTTGTCCGCAAGCACAAGATCGACATCCTCAATGTAGCAGGCCCGCGCCAAAGCGAATGGCCGGAGGGATATGATTATGCGTTCCGCGCGCTCGAGACCTTCCTGACAAACTTGTAGGGGCGTTTGTGTCAAACGCCGAACTAAGGCAGCGCTTGGCGCAAGCACCTCTACAACTTCACTCGTAGCGCAGCGCTTTAACCGGATCGAGGCGTGCCGCAAAGTAAGCGGGAATCAAAGCCGCAAATGAGCAGATAAAAAATGCGCTGATGCAGATGATGGCAACGTCTTTTGGAATGATTTCCGCCGGGATCGACGAAAATTGATAGACTTCGCGCGGAAAAATCTCGATGTGCAATGTCGATGCGAGCCAATGGCTGAATTCGTTGCGGTAGCGGATCAACGTCATCCCGAGCCCGAGGCCAGTGAGTGTCCCGAAAAGGCCGACGACTGTTCCCTGGCCTAGAAAAACCCAGATGATTTGGGCAATGTTCGCCCCGAGCGCTTTCATAATCCCGATCTCGCGCCGCTTTTGCACCGTCACGGTGATGAGTGTGCTCATGATTCCGAATGCCGCGACGACCACGATGAAGAACAGGAGGAAAAACATTACTGTGCGCTCGAGCCGCACCGCTTCAAAAAACTGATGATTCATGTCGATCCAGGTCTGCGCGTATTCGGGCGGCTCGAGGAATTGTTGGATCGCCTGTTTTACCCGCTCGGCACTGTACGGATCGTCAGTCTTAACTGTGATGCCGTGCAACGCGTCCCCCAGGCCGTATAACTCCTGGCCGACATAAATCGGGACGAGAAGAAATTCGGAGTCGTGCAGGTAGTGACCTGTTTCAAAGATGCCGGTAACGGTCAGTTCCTTCGGCAAGATTATATCGCGCAATTCGTCGACTGCTTTTTTTTCTTCCTCCCCTTTCGCGTTCTCCAGTTTCTTAATGGAATCTAGAATCTGCCCGAGATTTCCCGGCGAATAGATCGTCAGTTTGTCGCCGACGTTAATCTGCAATTTTCGCGCGAGCTCAACTCCAAGTACGGTCGAATCGCCTTGCAGGTCGAGCTGCCCGTATTTGATGAATTTTTTCAGTGGAATCACGTTCTCTTCTTCCGCAGGATCAACACCGCGCATCAGCGGCGCGAGCCGCCGGTTTTGAAATTCCACGATTACCGGCCCCTGAATGTAGGGAGCTGTCGCGACAACGCCCTCCGTATTGTCGATTTTCGCTTTGAGTGTTCGCCAGTCGCGCAAGACGTCTTCGGTACTCACGAGAATGTGCGCATCGAAATCGATCACCTTCTGGCGCAGCTCGCGGTCGAACCCGGTCATGACCGAAATGACGAGAATCAGGACCGTTACACCGAGCATCACGCCGAGCACCGAAATCAATGTGATGATCGAGAGAAACGTGCGCTTCGGCTTTAAAAACCGCAGCGCTAGAAAAAGACTAAACGGCAGTTTCAATTCGGCGTTAGCGTGGAGGCAAACACGTCTCAATTCAACCGCACAGCGTAGAGGGCCACAGACAAATCCAAAAAGCCGATCGAGATTGCGTATTTTACGATCCTTGAGTTGCTGATACGTCGCAGAAATCCCGATCAGAGCTGCCTACCGCGCTTTTTACGCTTGATCTTCTCGGAACGACCTTTTAAAACTCATCGCTAAGAAAGGATCAAAAATGAAAAATATACTTATCGGACTTATCGCAGTGGCTTTTGGCGTGACATTGAGCATGGCCGACTTGCAAGGCGCACAAGCTAAACCCAAAGAATCGAAGCAGCCAGCAAAGGGCGAGCACTTCGATATGAGCGGGACGGTCAAGAAAGCTGAAATGGATCCCTGCATGTTGACTGGGCTGCACTATTGGCTGCATCCAAAAAAGGGCGAGGACGTTCGTTTGAATCCGACTTCGAAACATGATTCGCAAGTCCTCGACAACGCGGCAAAGAACAACTCATCGGTGCACGTTACGGGCACGTGGGAGGAGGCGGTGAAATGTAGCTACGTGCAGGTCTCAAAGGTTGAGAAAATAAAATAACGTCGGCGCACATTAACAAAATCAGGTTTTCAGTGCGTGCGCTTTTAGTTCGTCGAGCGTAACAAACTCGAGTGCGGAGGCGTGCGTGGCTTCAAGATCGACAGGAGCGGCACGCCGGTGATCAAGTGCAGCTTTCCAGCGCGTGACGCAAACACACCACTTATCGCCCGGCTTGAGTCCGGGGAAGCCCCATTCCGGATGCGGCGTGACCAGATCGTTTCCGTCGAGAACCGAGAAATCCAGGAATTCGCGCGTGACTTTGACGCAGACAGTATGCAGCCCAACATCTTCCGGTCCGGTTCGACAAAAGCCGTCGCGATAAAAACCGGTGACCGGATCGCGACAGCAACATTTCAGTTCGCCTCCGAGAACGTTGGTGGGCACGAAGCGATCTTAACATTGGACGTTCAGTTTGTTAAATATTGGATTGTTAAAAAACGCGCGTGGGAAACCAGCATGTTCTTTAAGCATGAAAAATACTGCGACAGCCTATTGGCTTATTCCGGCTGAGCCGGCGCGTTCCTTCTTTGAAAAGACGATTGTCGATCTTGCGCGACGATATAATGCGCCTGTCTTTGAGCCGCACATGACGATCCATGTCGGTTCAGATCGAGTGGAAGCAGACGAAGTAATTGCGAAAACTGTTAGCGGTTGCCGACTCGTCCAGGCGAAGGTGCTTAAGATCTGCCAGTCCGGCGAGTTTATCAAAACACTATTCGTGCAATTCGCACCGGACAGGGAATTGCAAGAGCTCAACAAACTGATTCGCGATGCTGCGCAAGATTCGTCCGATTATCAGCTCAAGCCGCATTTGAGCCTGCTCTACAAGAAGATGTCGATCCTGCCACGGCGCCAACTGGCCCACTCAATTACGCTACCGTTTTCAGAAGTTACTTTTGAGTCAATAAGAGCTGTCCGGTGCATCTCACCTACTCGAAACCGCGCCGATGTAGAAGCGTGGCGCGTTGTCGCGGCGAGGACGTTGTCTGGTTAGCCCACGCGTCTCGCGTGCTGGTTTCGTCGTCGCGCCGAAACAGTCTTCCCAACGCTGACCGCGTCGATTGGCGTCCGCTGCGGCGGACGCCCTGCAGTTCTATATCTCGACGATCCGGTAAGGCTTTCCGGTCTTCCGAAGCGCGGGCGCTGAAACGTTATAAACGGGAATGCCCGTCGAAGTTTTCCCATCGAGAATGCCGTTATGGGCATGACCGTGAAAAACAGCGCTGACCCGGAATCGATTGATTGGCTCTTCCAATCGGCTGGAACCGAGAAAGGCAAAAATTTCCGGATCTTCTCCTTCCAGCGTCGCGCGGATAGGAGAGTAATGCAGGACTGCGATCCGTCGTTCGGTTTGCAGTTTGGCAAGCGCCTGTTCCAGGCGAACGGCGTGCGTGATCGACTCCTGCACAAATTGTTTAATCAGCGGTTCGCCCCACGCGTTCAGCATTCGCCGGCCGAAACCCCCGCCGAAACCGGCGATTCCGGCAAACCCGACTCCTGCGATCTCAATGGCTTCGCCGTTGAGCACGTTGACGCCCGCATCGTCGAGAACTTTACAAACAAGCTCGGATTGTCCTGATTCGAAATCGTGGTTGCCCAGAACGGCCAGCATCGGAATTCTCACGGCAGCGCGAATATCGGCGACGAGTTCCTCCGCTTCTTCGGGGAGGCCATAATCTGTGAGATCGCCACAAAACAGCAGCACATCAGCGGCGCGCGATATCTCGGCGAACGCTTCGTTCAGCGTCCCGCGCGAATGCTTGCCATAATGAAGATCCGCAGTTGCGGCGATCCGTAATGCTCGCTTGGCCATCGTCTTAAAGAAACGAAATCGCCGGTCTCGATGGCCGCTTTTTACTGAGTGACGCGGGCAATCCTGCCTGCGAGGTTCTTTGGGGGGCAGAGAGGATTGCCTGCATCACGCCGATGCGCGCATTGGCAGTCCCGATTGCGTTATGATGGGTGATGGCTGCAAAGAGAGAACCAGCCGCCAGGGTGAAAGGCGGACGCGCTGAGTTTTATCGGAGATCAATGGCAGCGCTGCAGGATGCGAACGTTCCGTTTTTAATTGGTGGCGCGTATGTGGTCGAGGCGTATGCAGGCGTCTCGCGCCGATCGAAAGATTTCGATCTATATGTTCGACCTCATCACGTCGATGCAGCCATCGATGTGCTCGCCCGCGGCGGATACAAAATGGAAAAAACCTTTCCACACTGGCTGGCCAAAGCCGGATGCGGCCGGAACTATATCGACCTGATTTTTCGGGCCGGAAACGGACTATGCGAGGTCGACGATTCCTGGTTTGAGCGCGCGCAGGATGCTGAATTGCTTGGCTTGCATGTGAAACTTTGCGCACCTGAGGAAATGATTTGGATGAAGGCCTACATCATGGAACGCGAACGATTCGACGGCGCCGATATCGCGCATATTCTTCAAAGCTGCGCAGAGAAACTCGATTGGCCGCATTTGATTCATCGTTTTGGTCCCGATTGGCGCGTATTGCTCAGCCATTTGGTGTTGTTCGGCTACATTTATCCGAGCGAGCGCGGAAAAATCCCCGCCCCGGTGATGGATGATCTGATTGGGCGGCTCCAAAAAGAAGGACCTTCTGCTGGCTCCGATCGGGTCTGCCGTGGCACCTTGCTGTCACGAAAGCAGTATCTGCTGGATATCCGGAAGAGGGGATTCCGCGATGCGCGACTTGAGCCACGCGTCCATATGGATTCAGGGGACATCGCGCACTGGACAAAGGCAATCGCAAGAGAGGAGAAAGCGCGGGGCGAGCCTGCATGATTTGTGATTCGTGACACCGTTAGAAGGGGTCGGATTTGTGGATTCCAAATATTTAGTCCTTCAACGCTTCAACCCGGCGAAGCCGTTGGCGTCGGACTCAGCTCGGCAGGGACGGGCGAGACTGCTGGCGATGGAGTTGCGGAGGCTGCTGCAAGTTTGCTTTTGGCTTCGTCGAGCAGTTTCTTTTCTTCCAGGTAAATCTTTCCGGCAGCCGCAGTGGCGATGTACTCCTTTGCTCCTTCGATTTGGCCTGCGTCGGCCAGCAACAACGCCACGTAAACGGCCCCATGCGGATCGTGTAACTGGTCTGGCGGCAATCTCTGTATGATTGCCAGGCTGTCGGAGCTTCGGCCAAGGCGATAAAGTGAAAACGCGTAAGTGAGCGCGCAGTTGAGTTCGTTTGGTGCGCGGTCGTAAGCCTCTTTGGCCAGATCATGAGACTCTTTTGTATTTTGCTCGAGGTTAAGGCCGAGTCGCGCGAGATCGGCAGTGATCGGCGCCTCAGTGGGAGAGGCTTCGTGCAGGCGCTGGAGCGTGTCATACAGTTTTTCGACGTTGTCATTTGCGCGATAGAGTCGGCGAAGCGCATCGAGGGCCTCACGGCGCATGGGCGGATTCTTTGCGACGCGCAGCCACAGTAGTTCGGATTCTTTTTCAAGGTTCCATTTCGAAGCGAGACGCGCCAGATCAAGCTCGTGTTCCGGCTGCTCGTTTGTTGCTTGTTCAGCCGAGCGCCAAAGTCTTTCGAATTCGGCATGGACGGTCCCGCTATTACGGGATTGTGATTGCCGCGTTGCAATGGCTTGGTAGGCAATGCGCAAATAGTCAGATTCGCTCCACGACCCGGCACCCGTCCAGCGTCTCAAACGCGACCAGTTTTTTGTGTTCGCATATGCGGCCGCAACTGCGACTGAGACGGGCGGGGAAATGAGTTCGTCTTTCGATAACTTGTCGATCCATTTAACAACGTCCTCAGCGAGGCCATTTTCGTTCATCCAGCTCATGAGCGATGTGAGATCGGAGCGATTGCGCGCGGCAAAAGGTTTCACTCTCTCCAACAAAGGACGGAACTTCTTCTCATCGAGTTTTCGATAAAAGGTCAGGCAGAGGAGGTAATCGCCGAATGTGACCTCCTGTGACATTTGGAGCTGTTGCGCGAAATTATCCGCCGCCGCGAGGTCATTGCGGGCCACGGCGTCGTTGAGCAACGCTCGCAACGCGCCCGTGCGAAAAGGTGCGACTTTGCTGAGTCGATCGAGAACGGCGCGGGCTTTTGTGCTCTTTTCCGTATCGGTGGACTGAATTTGCAGCGCCGCGAGATTGAACTGGTAGAGATCGTTGCCTGGCTCCTCCTTAACAGCTGCGGCGAATTGCTCTTCCTGCTCGGCGAGATTTCCTTCCGCGCGGGCCAACCAGCCTGCGACGACGTGAAATGCAGCGCTGCCACGATAGTTGGGAGGGACATCATTTAGCGCTTTTCGCGCGAGATCGATCTGCCCAAAGCGCAGTGCCGCTGAAGCCAGGTTAAGCTGGCTGTCGGAATCTTTTGGAAGAAGCCGCGCGATTTGTGCGCGCCACAAAACGGCTTCCTCAAGGTTTCGCTTTTCCGCTGCCTCTGCCAGGATGTAACGCGCCGGCACGGAGTCGGGATCCATCGTTAATATCTTGCGCGCGTTCTGCGACGCCTGGTCAAATTTCTCCTCCTGCAGCAGCGACGCTGCCTGATGCAGCAGACGCCTTTGGTGCCAGTCCCTGTACAGCTTTGAACCGTAATTGAAGGAAGCAATGCCAAGCAGAATTGTGGCTGCCAATGCGGCAACTATGATGGCGAACCGTACCGGCCATAGTCGGTGGCGGAAGAAAAATACAAGGCCGGGGAAGAATTGGGCAGCACCTTTGTGCCCGTCTTTGATCTTTTCCGGCATTTTCGTGTCCTGATCTCGCCGCGCGGTAAGTGCGGCGCGTCGCGGCCGCCTGCTCACGGATATTCTAAGAATGTGTTGCTGGCTCGGATTCTGCGATAACAGGCACTTCTTCGATCGATTCCAGGACCTTCTCCCTTAAACGTCTGCCCCAGACGTATCGCGCCAGTAAAACCTTAATCGTTGCGGTCAGCGGCACGGCCAGGAGAGGCCCGAGCACTCCACCTATTATCAGCCCCCAGACAAAGATCGACACGATCACGGTCATCGGATGCAGGCCGACGTAATTTCCCACAATCCGGGGCGCATAAAAGATCCCTTCGAGATTTTGTATCACGATGAAAATTAATGTTACACCGATCGGGTGTGCCCAGTCGCCCCATTGGAAAGCGGCAATAAGAACCGCTGGCACCCAGCAGATGATTATCCCGATGTACGGCACCATCGTAAGGACGACAACTATTACCCCGATCAGTGGCGCAAAATTAAGCCCCAGAAGCGTCAGCGCGGTCCCGATGACAATGCCATCCACCACGCAAACGAGCAGCTGCCCGCGGAAATAAGCGGTGACGTATTTGTTGATTTCCAATAACACATCCGCGACTTCGTCTTTGAACGGTGATGCGCGGAGCGGAAGATATTCTTTCCATCTCTTTTCAATGCGCGGCCTCTCTTTCA
>Ga0137366_10001285_pt1 | contig 18410 bp, 32 predicted proteins | sample SagtaG_8_FD_104938 | JGI IMG/M metagenome (GOLD analysis project Ga0137366, IMG submission 104938) | Vadose zone soil microbial communities from Sagehorn Ranch, Mendocino, California, USA - Sage1_L_60_16 metaG | ecosystem: Environmental > Terrestrial > Soil > Vadose zone | place: USA...
CAGAAGAAGACGCGGCAGCTTATGCGGCTAAACACTGCTCGAATCTCCAAGACCTTGATTTTCCTGTCACTGTTTACAAGCTCAAAAATCCTGGAATCTATAATATCGAAAACAATATGACAATAAGGAGGGCAAATTGAAATACGCAACAGATGAATCAGCAAAATACGTCAAAAGAGCCGAAGACGCTTTGACCACTGCGAGAGTGGCAGGCAGTAGCGATTCCACCGACGCGCTTAAACGAGCATTGGTCTATGCTGTTTTAGCTGTTGCGACCAGGCAATACAAATGAAAACCCAAGCAATCACCTTGATTTGCGAAAAGTGTAAACACCCTAAACACAGGCCCGGTCGCTGCGGGGTTTCTGTCGGGACAGGATATTTCGGACCAAATTTGTGTCGATGCGGACTAAAGGAGAACTGATATGGCAATTCTTAGAAACATGGCTGAGTGTGCTCTCTGCGGTGATGTGATTGAGTCAAAAAGAGTCCACGATTTTGTGAAATGTAAGTGTGGCGAGATTTATGTGGACGGTGGCAAAGAATATATTCGTCGCGGAGCATATGATTTCAGAAATCTTATTGAAAAGAGTGAAATAAATGATGAAAAAGATTAGAGACTGATGTTTCATCGCCACAAATGGTATCCGGTTGCAGTTGAGTCTATGAGAAGTTTTAATACGACCGGGCAAAAAGCAGGAAAATTATTTACCAGGGTTCTCTACAACTGTAGAGATTGCCATGAAGTGAAAACTCAAGATGTGGATGGCCACTGGACTCTCGAACAAATCAAAGGAGAAGAATGATAGCCTGGATCGATCTGGAAACTACAGGACTTTCTCTCGATTGTCGAATAATCGAGGTGGCTTGTGTTGTAACTGACGAAAAATTTGATGAAAAAACAGATTTGTTTTCTTCATGCGTATTTCTTCCGAGGGATGCGGTCACCGAAGAAACTGCTGTTGAAATGCACGTTAAAAGCGGTCTTTGGGAAGAGATTCAACACGCAAAAAGGCCAATGTCTTCTGTCGATCGCGTTGTGTCTTACATGATCGGGAAGTTCTACGGCACCCAAAAGCTGATCCTCGGAGGTTCTTCGGTTCATTTCGACAGAGGATTCATCGAGAAATATATGCCAGCGACAAGCAGGCATCTTCATTATCGGAATCTCGACGTGTCGAGCATTAAGTTTTTTGCTTCTTGTTTATCTGGAATTCCTACAGAATATTTGCCGCCAATCAAAGCAGAAACCAAGCATAGAGCAGCAGACGATATCAGAGCCTCTCTCAAGGCGATCAGGTGGTATCGAGACAACATGGAGTTGGCCAATGGAGTACAAGGTCGGACGCTTAATGGATAATGATACCATCATTAGAGTGATTGATCTTCTGATCGCTCGCATTTACCTTGATCTTGCTGGCGTTCGCCCTCTTACCTCCTCGGAGAGACTTTTAATTGAGGATTTGGCAAGTTGGTGGATGAGCAAAAACTAATCGCAGACCTTTGGGATGTTCCTGCTTGTGATTTTCGGATACATAATTGAGTAAGGATTTCTGGAATGTCCTCGGCCATTTAAGTGTCCATACTCATGCACCATGATGGCGCAATATTTGGAAAAACTTAATCCGGACACTCTCCTAGAATTAAAGTAAACATAACAATCGAAAAATCTTTGTGATCCCTGGACGAAGTAATAATCAGCAAAAGCCAGAGTCCTCCATTCCATAGGAATGTATCTGAGGCCGATGTGACCGTCGCATTTTGTGCCATTCCAATATCTGGCTGCTATTTCTTGTGATTTATTTTGATCCCGAGATATTCTTATATTTTGTGCTACTCTTACCGAACCGGCGAGCATCGCCAGGATAAGGCAGATGCACAAAATACGAGCCATCGATCACATAACGCTCCAGAGTTACATATTGCTTAGTTCATCGACTCTCTTTTCCAAAATCTCTCGCTCTCTAAGCAAAGGTTTACGGAGAGACTTTAGCTCTTTGATGGCCTCATCTATGTTCGAAACAATAGCAGAAACTTCTCTCAGATATGCTTTGTTTTGTTCTGTTTGAGCCTCATGAATTCCCAACAATAATCCTTTCGGATTTTCAGGCTGAAACCTCCTCAAGAAATCGTCAACAACTTGGTTATCGCCTAAGATTCCTGACATCACCACCACACCTTTCTTCTTTGGACTCCATATTTTACTGCTTCTGAACAGGACATCCATACGTCAATCCTGTAACCCTTGATAGCGGAACCCGTGTCCAGCGCAACTCCCCTTCCATATCCCGCCACACTAATAGATGATCCGAGTCTGATAATTCTTGGATCGACTGCAATAGTGCCGGATCTGGTGTAAGATCCAGTTGCGGTCTTCCCATTGAGACAATAGGCGGTAACAGTGAAGATTGCTGATCTTTGTTCTTTGGCATTAGCCTCAGAAAGTCCCAGGCTCAACGCGATCAGCGAGCACAAAATAACCTTCCGGAACAAAGAAATAATCTGTTGTTTGCCAGAACACAATTTCCCATCCTGTGTCTTGGAGCAAGTCCGAGAGATTTTGTTGGTGCCATTCATAACAATGAGTTCTGTATCCTGATTCACTTTTTTCGACTCCCTCCTTCTCCCATCGTTTATCTCTAGGAACAGTAATGCAAATCTTGTCCGCAACTCTGTGCGCTTCTTCTAAGGCAGCACGAGCCTCTTTGGGGTAAAGATGTTCAATGATATCACCAAACACAACAAGCTGCGCATAATCGTCTCGAAATGGCCAAGGCTTCTTTGTGCAGTCGAAAAGCACATCCACTTTGTTGGGCCGATTCAGATAAGAGTCTTGCGCCTCGATATCGCAATTGATTACTCTTTCTGGATCCACTGCTTTCAAATTAGCGGGATCTTCATTAGCTCCTACATTAAGCACAATTCCTGTAGTTTTTTCCACACAAGTTCTCTGAAAGTTAAACCTCTCGATTGTCATTATATCCTTTTCCTTTACAATCTGGACAAGGAACCCATCTCGGATCGTCAGAATTTATTCCGTTCACTTCTCCTTTTGCGGAACATTGCTGACAAGCGTGTTGCGGACAAGCCAATGGAGAGCCTATATACCAAGAACCTATCTCAATATGGCATCCAGGCTTTCTGCATTCTGTCGCTTCACTCATTATCCGACCTCAAAGCAGTCTCGGCATCTGGCCTCGTATCTTTCTGTTCCTCCGACCACCACAGTCTCTTCCAGGAATGATGCTGGCTTTCTATTGACTGTTCTTTGTGTAAGTGTAGCATCCGATCCGCAAATGACACAAACAGCGGTTAATTTGTCAATCTGATCTGAAATTGCCATTAGATGTGGGAACCAAGGCCAAGGAGAGGTTCGAAATGTTGTGTCTAATCCTGCCAAAATGATGGTTTTTCCTTCTTCACGCAGATCAGGAACCACAGAATTTAGTGGCCAACCCATGAACTGAGCTTCATCTATCCCGACGACCTCATAGTTGACAGCTAGATCTCTTATCTGAAAAGGATCTTCCACAATGTAACACTCGAAAATAGATCCGATATGTGATCTTATGCGGCTTTCACCAAATCTGTTTTCAATAGCTGGCTTGAAAGCAACAACATTCTTACCGGCAATTCGAGCACGTCGAAGCCTGCGATTAAATTCCTCTGTTTTACCTGAAAACATCGGACCACAGATTACCTCTATCCTTCCGGACATCCCGATCCTACCAATTGTCTTTCTGGCTCAACAGCGATCCACCCTGAGCTTGGAGGAATCTTAGGCGTTCTAGGAACACGAACACCTGCACCGCCTTTTTCGTCCTCGTCTTGATCCTCATTTTCTTCTTGAACATCTTCTTCCTGAATTTCTTCACTCATAGTTTCGATTCCTTCCTTCCAGCATCGCTAATTCTGATCCATTCAGCGTTTTCTCGAAGCTCAGCAATATTTGTAGCGCCAGCATAGGATATCCCAGACCGGATTCCCCATGAGAGGCGCTTAACAATGTCCTCAAGCGGCTCAGGCGGCTCTACAAAATTGACGTGCATACCTTCTGGTGCCCAATAGTTGTTCACAAAACTTGAAGCGTTGCCCCAATAGACTCCCCCGTTTCCTGCTTCAATTGATCGGGCGAACAGAGAGCCTATCATAACAGCGTCGGCACCAGCGGCTAGAGCTTTAACGATATCTCCTGAATTTCTGATTCCGCCGTCGGCAATGACCGGGATTTCTCTTTTGAAATAATTGCTTCTCACAATACGAGAACTTTCTTCTATGGCCTGCAACTGTGGAACACCAAATCCGGTCACCTGACGAGTTGTACAAACATGACCTGGGCCGATTCCAACTTTAATGGCATCAGCACCAGCTTCGGCAAGGGCAAAAGCCCCATCCGATGTCGCAATATTTCCAGCGGTCAGAAAAATTTCGGGAAAGCGTTTCTTGATTTCTCTTATCAGGTCCAAAACAGGTGACGAGTGAGCGTGAGCAACATCCAAGACAAAAGACTTAACTCCATAATCGATTAAGATTGGAATGTCTTCGTCCAGTCCAATTGCTACAGGAGGATGAACATACGAATTTTCGTAATCAGAGATTTGTTGTTCTTCTGTTCGGTTCATCCTGTGAACTACACCCATTCCTCCAAGCCGAGTGATTTCTCTGATCAGATTTGTTGAAGCCACACTAGGCATCGGTGCCGCAATCAAAGGAATATTTAACCCAAACGACTTGACAGAAATATCTGCGTCTTTACGTGAAGCCAGAACCCCTAATTGAGGTTTAAGCAAAACATCATCAAAAGCACAACCTTCTAAGCTCATTATGCCGCCCTGATCGCTTGTTGATAGAAGTCATCCCAATTTTTTAACATTAGGTTATGGGGATAAGGAGCGTCTGGAAGTTCACTATCCCTGACAACTTCTCTCAGATAATTTCTGACCCACATGCCTCCTCCAAAGAAATGAAATCCTGGATCCTCTTCAAGAGCTTTCTTAACCTGGTCAAGGTTATCAAGCTTTCTCAAATGAGTTAAAATCTTTTCTTTCATTTCTTCTGGAACAGAATTCCATCTGGCTTTATACCATTCGTGGCTTCCCCAAATCGTTCCGTCCGACACAATTTCTTTCATTGTGTGCTCTCAGACATTGTTTCTGCCCGGACTGTGACCACTATGTATGTTGGCCGACCCAATTCGGCATAAACTCCGTGAGGGCATCGAAATTCATCTCCATCAAAGTTCAAATACAAAGCTTTCCCGTTTTTAATAGTAACAAACCTCAGATTTCTTATCTCGAACTCAGGCTCCATCATGGATCAATCATCCTCATTTCTACTCCTGCTTCTTTGCACATCAGATAAGCAGCGTCCAGTTCCTCTTTCCATCTTCCTGCTGTAGCAGGGTCGATGTCAGGAGTGTAGCCCACAACTCGTTTAATTCCAGCCTGAATAACAGCTTTTGCACAATTCGAGCAAAGCGGAGGACAACCAAAAGCAGGATAAACATAAATACTAGCTCTACGAGCCTTATCGCCAGCGGCGAGAACAGCATTAAGCTCTGCATGAACAACCAGCTTATATTTGGTTGGCCTGTCATTATAGCGTTCTTCATCGTCGTTAACGCCACGAGGAAAACCGTTATATCCCATGCCGAGAACAACTCGTCGAGAGTCTACAACAACAGCACCCACTTTTGTCGACGGATCACGGCTCCATCCAGAAACATGCCTGGCCAACTCCATAAAACGACGATCCCATTTTAATTGGTTGGCTCTGTAGTTTTCGAGTATTTCGTCAGCAAAACTCATGCTGTTATCTTTTCTGGTGTTTGGAACCACCCGGTATTTCTCTCTACAATTCCTAGCTTACTTAACCTGAGAAGATATTCATATTCGCCTCGAACAGGAGGCCAATCGTGGATTGTTACCGGCAGAGGATCTCCCCAATGATTGCGCTCAACGAAAGGCGGAAATAGACATTCCATTTCTGTTTCTCGAAGCTGCACATCAATCTTTTTAACGATTGCGGGTTCAGGTAGACTAAGGTCGAATCTCTCAGCCACACAAACCAAAATCGCTTGCGCTGCCTCCACGAATCTGTCTCCAAACCCGTCTGGATGGTGCTTTATAGGTGCAGCGAGATCGAACAGATAAGTTTCGTCTGCATCATGGACAAGCGACCACAAAAGAGTATCATGCTTGTCCAAAACTTTTCCGTTTTCAGATTCGATCCCCCACAAGATGTTGTCTTCCAGCCAGTCGTGAATGATGCAACAATGGGTCGCCACAGAATAAAAGAACTTGGTGTGGCCGGTATAACGACATTGCTGACTTAAAGCATGAGCGATATCGATAGGATCAATGTCCTCAGCCCGAGGTTCTAGCGGATAAAAACTGCCACCAGTGAACGTGATTATTCTTCCATTCTTCACGAAACCCTCTTAAATCCTGTTGGAAGCACAGTAGCTGGAATGATTTTCGATGGGCGAACAGCATCAGAAAGAGCTTCTGCGCCAGCGTGATCAAGCTGAAACGTATACATTTTGAATGGAGTGATGAACTGTAAGAAGGTCAATTGACCCTGAGATGTGTCCATCTTGCGAACGTTAATCGCTGCCGCTCTGCAAACTTCTTCGATAGGCGGAATCCCAATCTCCATTGGGACTTCTTCCATGCCATCTGTGATTCCTGGTTCTGACATCAAGCCTCCTTTTGGTTAGGCACTCATATCACTATAGCACAGAATCAGGAACAACAATCTTCCTGATAGCCACATGGACATATCCAGAGGCCAAGCCCCGAGTAGAGAGATAGAGATTCTCCACATTCAGGGCATTTCAAGTTCTTCGCGACATAATCTGCGGAGGGGCCTTGATCTTTCGGCCTCTCCTTTGGTCCAAAATTAGCTGAGGATCTCGACGGCAAGGTCAATTTCGCATCCTTCCTTGATCAACTTTTCTAGATCGTGGGGAGACGAATCGGAACAAACAAGTATGCTAATTTTCAATTCATCATATTCCTTTGGAAGAAGCTTTTGAAAAGACTCAAATCTCCAATGAGCCACTTTTTGCTCTTCGCTCAATTCTTTCCCGTTATAGCGAAATTCTTGATTAGATTGAGTTAAGACAGTCATCAGACCACCTCCTTGGACCTCACAAGAGATGAAATTCTAATCCAAACAGGAGGCTTGCGGAAGTTAATGTGGTGAGCCTCTGCATGAGAAGAAGGATAAGTTCTATTGGCAACAAACCCGTGTCTATGGCTAACTCTCAAAAATTCTGAAACATCATCATCATTGATGTCAAGTCCGCAAGCCCACCAAGGCAGATCATCACCACGATACCATTGCCCTGCATGAGTTCCTCCTGGATGACGCCTGCTATAAGCCCTCCCATCATTTTTCAACTCATGAGTTGAAAATCCCGGCGGGTTAGCGGGGAGGAATCCAGGCAGACGATTCTCCCATCCAAGCCACAATTCTTTCTGTGTGTGTTTTCCGACACTGTGCAGAAGAGCCGCCACGTCTTCTCCTCGATAAGCAGAATTGAGAACGGCACCCGACTCAGCTAGAATTGTCCTCAGAAATGGAGCCAGACGGACAGGAACAGGACAATTCTGGACCATGACAAAATGATGAGTCATTATCCGTACTTTCCTTTAAGGTAAAGAAGAGATTCTGCTGCTCTGCGTCGAGTAAGTCCGGACAGAACTCTTCCTTTTGATTTGTTCCATCTTCCGAATTCTTTGGCCGCACCTTGATAGTCCTTTGATTTATGCTTTTTCAAAAGAGTTGATCCCTCAAAAGCCCCAACGCCAACATTGAAAGCAAAAGAAGTCATGGCGTCTAATCTTGTTTGTCTCCAAGGCTTTGCATTAGCTGCCACAGATTTTGCCGCTTTTTCAGCATCATCCCGAAGAAGAGCCAAAGCTTGAGCGCGAGTTAAAGTTCCCCACAGTTCTTTATCTCTAGCAGTAACAGGGCCTAGATGGAGCAAATGGCCAAAACCGATAGTGGCATTATTCGTTGGATCGTTGTAAGGTTCTGCCTTGAAACCCTCAAAAGCCGCGACGAATTCAGCGCCCTTCCTTGAAAGATGCTTAGGTCTTAAAGTTAATCTCATATTACCTCCCTTTGCTCTTATCGCCAATAAGAAAGTATCTTCTTAAACGCCAAGAATTGAAGGACTGTATTAAGGTCAATGAAGCAAAAACTATCAAACCCCAACGAATCATAAACCCGAAAACTCTGTATCTGAATGGCAATTCTGTAGAGGCTCCTGGCGGAAGCGTCATGGCCATGACCCCGATTATCACAACAATTGACTGAATTAAGAATCTGATCATTTCTGTAACCCTCAGAGCTTTAGCCATGACAAACCGAGCATCAGAAATTCCTAATTTTCTGGCATATTTGACCGCTGCTTGCGCAGAGGCAAAGTTCATCATAGCATAGATCAACCCTAAGACGCCTATGCTCGTCCAGAGCGCCTCGATTGCTTCTGCATTTCCCACATTAAATAGCGCCGCCACGATTTAATCTCTCTTTCTCGATTTCAAGTATTTGGAGTTGTATTTCAATATACCTCATGGTTCGTTCCATCTTTGCGACTCGCTCCTCTGAAGTTTGTTCGCTTTTGGATTCTACATGATTTCTTTTGGTAAATTTGTTAAGAAGACCCATTATCGGCCTCCGTCTTCTCAAGAGCAGTAACTCTGTCACCCAACAACCTCTGAGCGCGAGATAATTCTGCCTTCATTTCTCTAATCACAGCCGCAGATCTCTCGTTTTCGGACCGCAGAGCGCGGATTTCGTCTAGAGTTTTGTTCATTTTCTCCTGAGCAACCTCTAATCTCTGCTCAAGTGCGTCAATCCGCTCTCTAAGTTCTTGACGCATTTCACGTCCTTCCTCGATAATGCTTGTGCTGAAATCACTTGTCTTTTGACGCCTAGACAAGATGATTGGAGCCACGATCGATGTTATGATAGCAACAATAAGAGGAATAAAGATGTAGATATCACTAGATTTCATTCTTTTCCTCTCTTTGTAGTCTTAGGAACCCATAAGCTGAAAGAAGAATAAACACCCAAAGGGAAACAACCTGAATCAAATGTTCTGTTAAGAGGAGATTATCAACAGGCACTCGAATCTTACCTCTCAGGGAATCGGGAACATAGATCGCTTTTGTTACAGAACGCCAGGCCAGATGAAAACGAGTGAGTGACGCAACAGAAAAGAATACACTGCCAAAAAATCTCGCTGGTCTTGAAAACAAGTCTAGTAAAACAGGAAGAACTTTACTGGCAAAAATTAGAGTAAAAGCAACAGACAGATAACCCGAAATGATACCTAGATTTTCCAGGAAGAACAGATAATCTGAACCAGTGTAATGGACTGAAAAGACAATCATGATAATAGATTAGCACACCATTTAGGAGTCGAAATCCCCAAATAAGCCCTCATGAAGAAGTCCTTTTACGTCCCATCCAGGAATAGCCTCCCCGGTTCCATCAGAGGAACGCTTGGTTAGGTATCTGTTTCCCTGTCCATCTATCCATTCGCAAACCACCACAAATTTTGTGAGCATGGATTCAATCTTTTCGTTTTCCTCGTCCACGGGAGGGTATTCCGAAATCCGTTCAGCGAGAGCAGCATTTTGGCTATTTATCATTCAACCTCCTCAAAAGATCGTTCCACTTTGAGTAAGAATGATCCCACGAAAAGTTTTCAGCAAATTGCCTTCCGGTTAATTGTAACTCGCTTTGGAATTCTGGACTTCCCTCTACAACGTTTTCAAGTGTTGCCAACCATCTTTTTTGATAGTCATTGTTTAGCGGCCATCCTTCTACCAAAAGATCGTTGTTGGCCACAACCTCCGTGAGTGCAGCGAGTTTGGAAGTGACTGGAATCGCACCTGCTGCCTGCGCTTCAATTGCACTGATACAAAAAGTCTCCATGAAATCAGTAGGATATGACCAAACATGAGCTTGAAGCTGCCACTTTGCTAGCTCGCTCTGAGGAACCCTACCGTGCTGGTAGATTCCTCCTTCTTCCCCGCCTAACGCCAAGATGTTGGAGAGAATATCGTGCTTGAGTTTCCCTAAACTCCCATAACCAGGACCTTTTCTTGAGATTATCTTGTCGATAATAGTCCAGCCATAAAAAATATCTAATCTAGAATCTGGATATCTAGATTTGATAGCAGGCCAAAGGGCTATCAAGGTCGAGAGTCCACGGTCGGGTGAAGACGACCAGATCAATCTCAATTCATCGCTGGTTTCTCCGATACGATTTTCCCAATTGTAAAGACCCAATTCTATGCCATTCGGAACAACAGAAAAATCTCCTAAAGGAATTCCATAAAGTTTGCTCATGTGATTAACATGCCAATTTGTAAGACCAACAATTGTATCCATTCGTCCAATGAATGGATATAACCTGGGGCCTACATTTACATCATGCATCCAGAGAATCTTTGTTTTGGCCGCTACATCGGATTCGAAAACTTCTGGCAATCTAGATGCCACCAATACAGAGAATTCCTCTTGAGCGAGGAATTCTTTAGCGTCCCAATACTCGACACCTTGATGAATCCCTGCATGTTCTCCAGGCGTTCCGAAAACAACAACCCTCCATCCGTCTGCCTCAAATCTGGGCGCAAGACGCATGATGCAGGTTTCAGCCCCACCGGCCCCGTGCTGCTTCTCAAGCTCAGGGTGCCAGGGGTCGATGATAGGAGCGGTCATAAACGCAATGGATTTCTCGGGACGCGTACCTCTTAGGCGTTTTCGTTCGTCCTTATCCTGCGGCATGACCGCTATTCTGTGCTCGACATTCAAAATTCTTTTGTCGAGCATACCGTTTGGAGGATTCCAGATTTTCCTCGCAGTTTCATAATCTCTTAATGCTTGAGCGAGATTTCCCATATTCTCGTTGGCGATGCCTCGAACCAGATAAGGTGTATATTCATAGGTAAGAGGAGTAACAGCCGAATTTGTTGTTGGTTTAGACATTTTGAGCGCAATGTCGCAAAACGCCTTAGATCGAGGCCAGTCTTCTAGCTCCATAGCCGCCCTGGCAACACCGATGTAAGCATCAGGCCAATCGGGCATGATTTTGAGAGAATTTAGGAAAGCATCCACAGCAGAGTCTGGATCGTCAGCCATAAGATGTAACTCGCCCACTCTAGTCGCGGCCAAATAAAGATCTTCTGGATTGGCTAGATCGTTAGACAAGAATCTCTTGAAAGCCAGAATAGCTGCCTTGGCTATTCTGTTTTTCTCTGACTGATCTGCGCTTTCCGCCTCGGCCATCATTTCGTTCGCAAAATAGAATTGCAATCTAGGTTGTTTAGGGTTTTCTCTGAGAGATTTCGCAATGATCTTTCTGTTTCTCTCTCTGGCCCCTCTATGCTCCCCTTCTGTTCTCATGTGTTTAACATAAACGTGATCTCGTTTGGCAAATTGAGTCCCTGCCGGAGAAAAGACCACTTCGTGAACAGGATAGATCCATTGCCAATTAGCTTTGGTAGAAAGAAATCGCTCGCGCCATTGGACAACAGCAACCGCTCCTGTAACGGGATCCGAGGCGTAGTCATATCGAACAAACACGCCTTGCGTGTATTTGTCGAGCGAGTCAAACATTTCTGAAAATGGTTTCTCAACAACAAGAATGTCGTCCGAATCAATCCACATGATCCACTCGAACTCATCTTTCGGAACCAAGTCGAAAGACTGCTGTCTAGCCAAAGCGAAATCTTCTTCCCAAACAAACTTCTTGATGAAGAAGTGAAGATCAATCTCTTTCATATGAGAAAAAAACCACTGTAGAGAGCGGCGTGTCTTGCCATTGTAAGCGATGAACAGCTTGTCGACACCAGCGTCTTTCAGAGAGCTAACACAAGCAATAAGCTCATCACGATCATAGGCATCGCCCAGGATCATGCAAGCAGCAACTCGGTTGGGTCTGCCAACCTGTTCGCGCTCATCCAAAATCATTTTTCTCGCTACCGGGTGTGTCACTCTGGCACCGCCTCTATACGATAAGTTTCAGCCAATATCATTGCAAGTTCTTTAGAGTCCACATTACCAGACAAATCTTCGCCTATTTGTTTCACAAACAATGAAGAAGGGTAAGCGAATTCGCTTATGTATCCTTTTGTGAACTTGAAAGCATGGCCCCAAATCGACACTGTACCATAAACAGTAGTGCCTAGTTTACCTGAAAATTCGCTCCAAGTCAAGGCGTCCTCGCGGTTCTTTAAGCTATATATTCCGCACCCGTGTTCCAAATCGGGAGCGGCATGAGACGTTTGAGCTTTTTCCAAAGACAAAGAATCTGGCACGCATTGAGCAATCATTTCTTGCCTAGGCAGCCAATTTGTTTGATATGTGATCGATCTGAGAACTAAAACTCCGTCATAATCAATAACCCTCCAGGCCCTCCAAGCCTTAATGGCCTCAGCAAAAAATTGCCAATCATCTTCCTCCCTGTCTTCATTGGAAACAGGATGACGCATTGGATACCCATGGTATGCAAGACCTATCGGAAAGCCAATCATGCTGGAACTAACTCAGGCTCTCTTTCCGGCCTGGTAGGAATTGGCCCCACGGGTTCTCGTGGGTTCTCTCGTGGAACTGGATCTTGGAGGGGATCCATGATTATGCCTGGATTTTCTTCAGGTTTTCCAATGTCCACGTCTTGCGGTGTAAATGTCAGCATTGTTCCTCGGCATCTTGTAGTAGGGACGGTGGGGGTTAAGGATCTTGGCCCACCAACGACCATTACGCTTCACAGTCTATCATAGCCTTCCAGTGTTGTATATGACTTCTTCCTCCGCGGCGCGAACTTCCGCCTTTTTATCCTTTTCAACTTCAATTACTGCAACCTCCTTAACCTCCTTCGACAGATTAATCTTCTCTTCTGCTGGCAAGACTTCTCCTGGCAAAACAACTTCTTTGATTACCTCTTGGACAGGCCCAGGAACCTCAATCTCCTTAAACTGGACTGTAGGCTTATCGATGTAAACTACATCAACCTGCTTGAAGCTTGGTGACACAAACTCACCTATTGCAGATGCTGCCGGAACAACAAGAATCTTGTCCGGGCTTGAAACCGGGAACAGAGCACCACCCTGATATAGTTGAGCGTCTCCATCGCCGCCAGGGGTTTCGGGAGGAATTTCTCCTGCTGGAATCATAGGAATCATAAATGTAGCTCTAGAAATTCCCACGGGCATACATCCGAATACATTGGTAATTACAATGGTTTCACCGGCTGTATTTCCTGGAGGAGAAACAATTACAATAAACTGGCTTGGAACATTGAAAGTAGCAATTGCTCCCGCCGCTGGCGCTGTGAGAACAGCATTGATGCTAAATTCTGGAGCCAAGAATGTTGCTGTGGCTTCCATTGCTGGCGGGGTAAAGACAAGATCGGTCGGGAAGTACGGAGTTGGCTCAACTGCGGAAGCTGTTGCTGAACATGAAACCGCAACAATAACGACACTAATTATCGGAGCAGAACTAGAGGCTGTTGCCCCCGCTGGCGTGACTGGTAGAGTCTCACTTTCAATATAAATTGGAGCATCGGCGGAAGCAGTTGCTTGTCCTGCAACGCTCTGAACAATTACACTCCCAATTGGGACATCAATCGACGCTGTTGCCGATCCTGGTGTGACTGGAACTTGAATAGAAATAGAAGGTTCGGCAAAGCTTGCTGTAGTTGTACCAGCAGGAGCAACAATTGTTGCGTCAAACTCTGGAACCGGAGCGACAGATGAGGCTGTTGCGTTTGCCCCAACAGCAATAACAACAACAGATATTGTCGGTACATTTGCGCTCGCTGTTGCGGTTTCAGTAGGCGCAACAACACTGACAAAAGCGATTGGACTAGAAGAAGCTGCTGTAGCCACTCCTGACGGGGCGACAACAAGAGCACCTACGAACAGAGTTGGAGGATCTGCTGATGCTGTCGCTACACCGGCAGGAGCAAGAAGCGTAGCGCTCTCCACATAAATCGGAGCAGAAATAGAAGCTGTTGCGAGCGCAACAACAGAAACAACAGAAACAGAAAGAACAGGAGCAGAAACGCTAGCTGTTGCTGATACAGCCGGTGAAACAACTTTTATTAAGATGGTTTGCGATGAACTCGATGCCGTAGCTTCAGAAGGAATTGAAGTAATTGTCGGACTAAGAACAATTACAGGAGCAACAACAGAGGCAGTCGCACTAGCTGGTGGTGCAATAATTTTTGTATCGAGAACAGGAGGAGGCGCATTGGCCGTGGCAATACCTGCTGGCGTACCAACAAGAATCGAAATAACTACAGTAGAAATTGATGCTGTCGCGATCATTGAAACAACAGGAAGTGTCTCGCTCTCTATGTAGATCGGAGCAGCAATTGAAGCTGTAGCGGATGCTGCTGGTGAAACAACAGCCAAAGTGAGAACGGCGGAAGTTGAGCTTGCTGTTGAAACAGAAACCACCGAAAGTATTGTTTCCAGAATGTTTGGCACAGAAGAAGAAGCCGTTGCCAATTCGTATGGCGAAACAATCGTGAGCTTCACAACCTGAGCATTGGAGGCTGCTGTCGCTGTTCCCGCTGGTTCAGCAATTAGAATCTGAATGACTTGCGGCAAAGAAGAAGCCGTTGCTATGGCTGGTGTTGCCACCAATGTTCCTGCTGCTGCGCCAGACGAAGCAAATTCAGGATCATAAAGAGCGCCAGTGGCAAACTCTGGATCGTAAAGCTGTTCTTTGTATGTCTCTAGATCAAACATTTATGTTCTCAATAGAGTTTTAGGAAACTTATCACGATTAAGCTTTAATAAACCAGGCGCTCTACTGCTTTGGTATAAGGAAAGCCATTGCGCTGCTGTAACAAGACCTTCTACCATAAAAAAGTTAGATAAGTTTCCATTCAAATAGACTGTATCAGCCCAAGAGCCAATTTGAATATTGTTTGTAGTGTTTGCGTATGCGGTTGTATGTGTCACTGTTCCTAAAGTTGTTCCATTTATGTAAGCTTCCGAGACATCCGTTGTTTCGTTGTACGTCCAACCTAAGAATACCCACTGTGCCGCACCGGGCCAGCCGTGCGTCCAAACGAAATTAGTGGTACCCCAATCAGGTGAAAATTCAATATCATCGTTATTAGAAGCGCCACTACCAAGACCAGCTTCAATAAATGTATATCCGCCCGCGCCTCCGGCTGAACCCAATATTCCATCTCTATTGGAAAGAGAAGTTCTCCAAACCCAAACACCAATACTTCTCGTGGTTCCATTTACAAAAGGAGCATATGTCACTGCCGAAATAGTTTTTGAAGAACCATTAAATGATGTTGAATTTGCACAACTATCAACAGGGGAACTATTGTTATCGCCTAGACTAACTCCTACCAATGTCCCATTTCTTGAATTTCCAGAAATATCTGTAGCCCCATCTAAACTATCTAAAATCCAATAGATAGACGGGGATAAGGATAAAACTGATGATCGGAAGCTCACGGCTTATTGGCAGACCACAGAAAGAGTAGTTGTGTCACTATTGCCGCCGTTTGACTGTGCTTTCCATCCTATAGGTGCATCTGTTCCATTATAAAGCGGCCAGTCCTGCACCTGTTTGCTAAAGTCTGGTGCTCCAAGAGAGCCATGAGTAGAAATCTGAGCACTACCACTAACTGCCTTGGTAGTTCCGGTGGCGTCGGTTGAACAATTAACACTCAGGTTTGCTGCACCTGTTGCAGTTTTTGTAACCGTTTGTCCGCCTTGCGCTTGTTGCGTCAAATTAACTGTAGACACATTCCCGGAAGAATCTTTCATCGTTACTTGGAGTCCTGAATTAGTATCGTACCAAACACGAGCTTCACCGTTTGCCATATCGACAGGATCAGGAGCATTATGGGCTAAAGTGGTAAATCTGCCCGCGCCGTCAATACCACCAGCAAGACTGTCATCCAGATTTCTCACAGACAAACGCGGAGAGTCACCATTTACGTAATAGTTGTATGACTCAATTTCACCGCCAGCAGAAATCGCAGAAACAGGACTTGATCCAATAAGCGTCTGCATTACATCGCCGTAATCACCGTCATATCCATTCGAGCTAAGAACCAATCTAGGATCATCTACACCTGTCGCGTGCGACCAGATTTGCCCGTCTTCTGAAACTGTAAAAGCTGTAGTTCCGTTGTGGTCATTAGTCTGAATAGCTCCATAACTGTATTGCGGCGCGTTAACTGTTAAGCCGACAACACCGGCAAATGAAGGATTTAGAACTACATTTCCGTAAGGACTGTCATATGGAACATATCCGTAGTCAGCGGCAGAGACTCCTGAAACAATACCCAGAGCAGCTACCAGCGCGATTGCAAACCATACAATTTTCGACTTCATTTTACTCCTTTATTTAGGCCAATCTTTCTGCGTCTGCAATTGATGTCATTACAGCAGAAGCACCAGGGGTAATATCTACATGAAGGTAAGGCGTTGTTGCCGTGGAATCGAACGCAGCAGTAGAAGTCGGGTTAATGTTGATCTTTCCTAGTCCTGTTGCGTTTGTTAGAGTGTTAGTGTAAAAGGCAATACAATTCCATGTTCCTGTTGCGCCTAATGTTGCGACAACAGCTTCAATAACAAGAGTTGCTTGATCGATTGCAGCCGTATTTGTTCCGCTTGTCCACGAGGCAACAGCAGCATCCGCTGTTGTTCCTGCTGTTCCGTACTTCAAAGCAACTACCCATGTTGCTGTACCGGCGGCTGTTTTATCGACACAAATCTTGAATCTGAATCTGCTTCCAACACTTAGATTTGATGTCGGAAGCTGAACCAAAGAACCAGTGGCTACGTTAGCTGCCGAAGCGGTAAGAGACTGAGCAGTTGTAGCTGGTGTTCCAACGCCGCCTAATGCGACAGTTGGCACTCCTGTAATCTTGAAGAAGCCGATGCCTTCAACGAATTCGAGTGTGTCCGCTGGTGCTAAAGAAATTTTGATTAACTCATATTGCGTTCCGCCTCTGTTCAGGACAACAGTAACATTACCTGTAAGAGTCGCGTGCTTGTTTCTGACTGTAATATGCTTAACATTTCTTATTGTTGATGCAGCAGGAGTCGCCACAATATCTGTTGTGGTTGCTGTGGTAATGGCTGTTGGCGTTGTTCCCGGCGTGGGAGTGCCCGAAAGCCAATCCACCCAAGAAGTCACAACATCTAATGTTGTGGCGGCGTCAGTTATAAGTTGTAGCTTGTCTGTGCTTGCATTGGTCAGATTGAGCATAACGCTCCTAATTTATTCTTTTATTACTTCTGAAAGATTATATACTTCTGTTTGCTCCTGGTCAGCAATATCTTCGTTCAATTTCGTTACAACCTTTTTGGCTTCTTTCTCGTCCTTAGCCTCCAAAGTTGTAGAGCGACGAACTCCATCCTGACTAAGCGAAAGAACAGTGTAAGTCGGCATATTTCATTTCCTCCTTAATCCCGTGCCATTACAGCAAGGGCAAACATCTTTGACTCGCACTCCTGGCGTGGAGTGCCCTGAAATCCAAAGTTCCAAATTTCTGATCTTGTTGTCTGTTTTATTTCCATTTTTGTGATGAACCTTCTCGTTAGGCTTGAGCATTCTGCCAAGTTTCTTCTCCATAACAAGACGATGTTCTGGCATGTAATGTCTTGTTCGTTTTCGTCGTTTTCTTTCTTCGAGCGAAATCCAAATCTCGACATATCCAGCCTTGTTGATCCTTCTTCCACCCTTCCAACGCTTACCGTTTGGACCCTTGTTGTTCGATCCAACCTCAATCCCGGCGCACCTTCTGGAACAATACTTCCTAGAACCCTTTGGGTACTTAGGAAATTCTGATCGACACCGGGCGCATTTGACAATAATGGAGCGAACACGTCTATCACCGAAGTAATACCACCATTGTCCAGTCGCATCTTGCCTATATTCAGCCATGCGCCCACTGTATCACAGATGTAGTAACCTTTAGGCTGCCGTGACCTTAAGCACTCCCGTTGCATCCCACTGAATCGTAAAGTTTCCTGTCGAAACAGTTTGATCGCCACCAAAGTTAACATATCCCATTAGTGGAGACGTAGACGCTGTACCTGTTGACTTGTAAGTAACTGCATATCTAGCTGTAAATGTAGCAGATGTCCACGCTGCGTCGTCAGCATCGAGACGAGTCTCGTTTGAAGCTGTATCATAGGTCAATGTTTTAGTGGTTAGTGTTACTCCACCTGCGGTGTAGCCTGTTCCAGAAACTTCGTTCGTAACATCATCGAAGAAGTCGTGTGTGTCTTGGTTGGGCGTATAAGTCACAGTTGTCAAAGCAACTTTGATTGTGTCGGTAAGGTAATCTACTCTGTTTCCAGCGGTTGTATTCCACTGGCCCTTTAGAGCCAAACCAAACCA
>Ga0137366_10001290_pt1 | contig 18377 bp, 32 predicted proteins | sample SagtaG_8_FD_104938 | JGI IMG/M metagenome (GOLD analysis project Ga0137366, IMG submission 104938) | Vadose zone soil microbial communities from Sagehorn Ranch, Mendocino, California, USA - Sage1_L_60_16 metaG | ecosystem: Environmental > Terrestrial > Soil > Vadose zone | place: USA...
ACCGGCTTCGACCCGGAAACCGCAACCGAGTCCGACGTCGCGGAAATCCAGACCCTAGCTACCGGCGAGTAACCCCTAGCTACCGGCGCCCGGCCCTAACCGGCCGGGCGCCGTAGGCGCCTAAAAGTTACAGTCGGCCGGTAGTAATTACCAGCCGGGCCGTAGTTACCGCAAGAAACTAGGCGAGGCGAGAACCATGGTAAGGAAGACGCGAGGCTACTACCGAGCCGTAGTCGAGACGATGCGGCCGGCCGGGCGACGTACAGAACTTCCCGTCTGGATCGGTATATCTGAACGAGGACGGCGATTATACGAAAGAGGTGGATCCTTCTTCTGTAGCAAAGCATGCGCAGTCGTAGGATCACCTAGGAACAGGAGGTAGGACATTGGCTCACTACGAGAAGGGTACGAACACGCAGTACCCGTGGCCGGATTATCGGAAGGCCGTCACCGATGCTGACGCCATCGAAGAGTCCCTCGAGTCAGACCCACCGGACGACTTCGGGACCCCCGGGAGTGACACCCGATGGAAGGACGCCGTGGATATCCCGGAGGACGAGGTCGTCGTGGAATAAACCCGGGGTGTCCGGACGGCGAAATCCACGGTGGTCCGGACGAGAAAGCGACCGAATCTGACTCTAGCCCGGCACCCGGAGAGAGGTTCGCCGGCTCGATTCCGGCCGGAGCCACGAACCACAAAGGAAGGCAGAATGGCAATTTTCAGGATCCTCGTGGCTGAAATTATGGCTATGCCAAGCGCACGATGTTCGGGAATGAGACCGGACGACCCTTTGCTTACGGTCGGCGAGGTCGTGGATTGCTTTGAAGACTACGAGTACCAAGACGAGATTGCCGACCAGATTAGTGCCGATGGCCAGCAAACTCCGGTGGCGATCGTTAACGGCGAGCTCGCGGACGGCCATCACCGAGTCATTGCGGCTGCTAAGCTAGGGCTTACGTTCGTCTTGGCGACAGACGGCAAAGACGGCGAGTGGGGATTACCTGCAGGAATCCTGGCTGCAGAAACAATTTTACTTTCATTCCAGTTCGAGGTATACTGGAGGTAGACGAGAAAGGCGAGAACGATGGCGAAGCAGATTCAGATCAAGATCCGGCCGAAGCCAAAGCCCCAGGACGACCGCGAGGGTACCTGGCCCGACTGGACGAAGGGCGGAAGGTTATGGCAAAGATTAGCGCGCGAGGCGCCACCGAGGTCGCTCGGCTAAGGGTCAAGACTCCGACTGGACTCGAGAAGATCTACGTCCTGACGAGCGACAAGCGCATACTTACCCGCTACGTTGGCGATGCGGGTACTGGCTACACCATCCGGCTCACTAGTCGCCAGTTCCGGCAGACACACTGGACCACCGGCAATCCGCACGCGGTCCTCAGGGCAATCGCGATCCACGACGGTTACAACGTTATCTAGAAAGGCGAGACGAGACATGAGTACCCAGCGAACCGAAACCGTTACTATTATCAACACCGACTTGGCGATCGGGGCGTTCCGTGCCGTCGAGATCAAGAAGCTTCAGCTCGAGGTCGCCGAGTACAAGCTGCTCAAGGCTCTCAATGGCACTCTCGACATGGACCGCTACCTCCGGGTCACTGAGGACGACCGTGCCCGGTATGAGCGCAAGCGGGAAGAGTACCAGGTTCGTGGCCTCCTTCCGAAAGAGCAGTGATGGAACTCAACGCGGTACTCAAGCGGGTCCGCGCGCTCGTCGAGCGTGCGGAACACCCGGCTACGCCGACGGCCGAGGCCGAGCTGTGTCGCGAACGCGCAGACGAGCTGATGACTCGCTACGCTATCGAGGAGCTACAGGTACATTCGGACGGCCGGAACCAGAATCTCAGGCCAGCGAAGATCTATGTCGACCTCGGAGAGAGGGGCAGCCTCTTCACCGAAGATGCGGCGTGCCTGGCGCACGTCGTCGCGAGCTACTGCCGCTGCCGTATGGTGTGGCTGAAAGGTTCCGCCGAGCACAATGCCGACGGGCAGGAGAAAGCTGCGGTGTTTGGCTACGAAGGCGACCTGCGCTACTTCGAGCTACTCTACACAACGCTGTACCTTCACATGAACGGCGCCATCTTCCCGAAGCCAGATCCGGCGCTGAGCGAGGATGCAAACGCCTATGTCCTGCACACAGCTGGGCTGAACTGGCTGGACATTGCGAACGTCTACGGCTGGCTCAGGACTGAAGCCGAGCCGGACGACACTCAGGCTATCATGTACCACAACAAGAACACCGGTGAGCGGAAGTCCAACTGGACGATCGGTAGCCATTACAAGCGAGCATACTACCGCGAGTGTAAGCGGCGCCATGTCACGCCGCTGAAGATATCGGCGAGCGCCAGCTTTGGCTTCCGGAAGAACGCGGCATCTGGCTATGTTGCCCGCATAGGGCAGCGACTCAGGGCGGCGGCCGGTAAGCGTGAGCACAGCACCGAGCTGGCGCTTGCCGACCGAGACCGAAGCATCGACGCAATGTTCACGAAAGCCTTCCCGGAAGTCAGCTTTCATGATCCTCGCAAGATCGGATATAATGCCTTCGCCTACGAGCAGGGCGTGAGCTACGCCAGTAAGGCGAGCCTCGATCCTGAGGCGGCTACGACCAGGCGCCCGGCGCTGGGAGGCTGACATGACGGACGAGGAGCTGCGGGCGAAAGGTCTTGTTCGGGTGCGGACTGGCCTATTCTCCTACAAGGTAATGCCGCTGAAGAAGTTCGCTCAGCAGGAGAAAGCTAGGGTGCGGCGCGAGGCTCGCGAGAAGCGCCAGCGCAGAGCCGCTCTCCAGCGCAAGGCCAAGAAGGCCGCCAGGCGAGCAGTTACCGGAAAGAAAGGCAAGAGAAAGGGCAGAAAGAAGAAGTGGATCATTCCTGGCATTCTGTACTGGCAATTAGCTAGCCGGATTCACCAAACTCAAACCGAGCTGCCCGGGCTGCGACTAGCCCGGGCACAGCCCAGTCTGGATGTCCCGCGAGCATCCCCTCGGTCAGCGCCGCAGCGAGCAGCTCTGCTGGCCGTACCCGCAAGTACGGCCGGCCGAGCGGGCAGCCCGGCTCCAGTTCCCAGGGGATCACGAACAGGTCCTGCCCATGCGCATGAAGCTGAATGGGCCAGCGTGCGCTATCCGGCCGGGGAATGTTACCGAGAACCACGATGTCGCTGCCGTAGTCTCCGCACTGGCACATCGTCGTCGCAACGGCACAGATTCGCTCACAGCCGTGCTGCTCGAAATGGCCCTTGACTTCGGCCCACTGTCGGGCTCGGGGCAGGTAGAAGTCCGGTAGGTACTGGATACGGCCAAGATCGGTGTCAAGCCGGAATCCCTCGATCTCGTACTGCCAGCTGATCTCGCTAGTGTCGAGGAACACAGCCCAGCGTGCCTCGAGCCGTGATCGAAACCGGCAGCCAGCGTACTGTGTCTCTATTGCTCGTAGTGCCACGACCCTAGCGTACGCTATCCTAGTTAGAAACCTAGGTTTCCGTTCCCTGAGGAGGCCCTTTCCCATGGACACGATCGCAGAAATCAGGAGGCATCTATCCATAGCCGAAGGTGACCAGAAGACCGTCAGCGGACATCGCTGGGAAGCTGCCCGGCTAATCTGGGAGACCGTTATGGCCGGCCAGTCACGCCGAGAGATAGCCGAGCAGGTTGGTAAGTCACATACGCATATCAATCTTATGTACAAGTGCTGGGATCTGGCTGGTCGGCAGTTCACGACATCTAGTCCAGAAAACCTGCCAGATTTTAACGCCATTTATCACTCGGCAGAGATCAGGGACAGCCAGAGGACAGAGCCAGGCCGCCGTCGCCCAGGAGGCGATAGCGATGCCGGTGACGAGCTCATCGGCGCCGAGCGTAATCGGCACCCACGCGAGGCGCCGGAGCCGGACAACACGGCGCACGGGCGCGTGGTCGCAGCGGACAGGGCACTACGATCCCTGGCCGAGAACGACGGCCTCGATATCGGCCTGTCCGAAGACGATGCGGGAACGCTCAGGGCAATGATTCCTCTGATCCGGCGAATCCTGGCTCGGAGAGGTAGCCTCGCATCGGATTGCGCGTTATCCTTCTCTTAACGAGACGTCGGAAGAAACAGGAGGTCCTCCGATGGACCGTATCCGCAAGGTTATCCACAGCCTCACGTCTGGCTTTCTCTGGCTGTTCGTCCTTGCTCCGATCCTCGGAGTATCGGGCTGGTCCTTCTTCTGGATCGCGGAGCACTGGGGCGCGCCATGGTTCGTCGCGATTGCCGTCAGCACCTGCTTTGATGGTGCGGCGCTACTCATGGCGAGCTACTCAGTTCGTTATGCCGAAGAGGGCCTGAGCGGCAGCGGACCACGGACCGTAGTCCGGCTCATCGTCGGGGCAGGCGTATTCATCCAGACGTTCCATGCGCATCTCGACCACGAGCCTCCGGGCGGAATCGTTCTCTGGGGCAGTCTTCCGGTCATCTCGATGCTTGTTTACGAGACGCACGTTCACTGGATCCGCCGTAAGGCCCTATCCCGGCGTGGCCATGCCTATCCGACACCGCTGCCAAGCTTCGGAGCGGCCACATGGATCCTGTTCCCCTGGACTACGCTCACGTTCCTGCGGGAGATCGTCGAGGGGAGGCGTCGCGCCCTGGCTGGCAGGATCCTGTCCGAGAACGACGCTCCGGCGCAGGTCCCAGCCCAGGCACGACCGGAACCAGCAAGGATCCGATCTGATCCGATATCTGCTGACCCTAGTCGGCATGCACCGCAGCGTCACATGCGTGACCAGCTTAAGAGGCACGGATACGACGTTGGTGACGGTGGCCGGCTCCCGGGCTGGGCCGTGGACGTGTACGAGGCGAACAAGGAGACCTGGAGACAGGAGGAGCCATGAGGAAGCTACTACTCGTCCTGGCTGGGCTGATCCTGACGGGATGTGGCAGCGTGGCCTATTCCCCGACGACGATCGTGCCGACGACGTCGCCTGGCCTGAAGGCTGTGCATGATCCTGGCGAGGTTACCGGCCATCTGAGTGGCCGCTGCTACTTCCGGGCTCAGGGACAGCTGCCAGACCCACGCTGTACTCCTGGCAGCCTTGATCCGGCCATTACCCGGGAAAAGCTGTGTGCGTCGGGCTACACGACCAGGCCCTACCGGCCGTCGCCGAGCAGGATCGCACATTTCAAGTATGACGAGGCATATCCAGCTTATGATGTACCGCGCAGTGTAAGGTCCGAGCTGGATCACCTGATTCCGCTGGAGCTCGGTGGCAGTAACGACGCCACGAACCTATGGCCAGAAGTTGGCAGTATTCCGAACGGGAAGGACCGTGTTGAGAACAGGCTACATTTCCTAGTCTGCGCCGGGAAGCTAGCGCTGCGCACGGCGCAAGAGGAGATCGCCCATAACTGGATGATGGTGGCGGCGGGCGAATGATTCCCATAACAGCACTGCTCGCGGCCGGACTGGCGCACGTGCCTGTCTGGGTGCGTTTCTTCTGGATTTACCCCGTGTACGTCCTGGTCGTATTCGTTACGATGGGCTCGGGCTACATAAAGGAGGTTCTTGGATTCTGGAAGGGCCATGGCTCGAAGCTACACCATTACCTGTACGATTACCATACGGGCCGATACCTAGCTCGCCGACGTCCTTACAAGGGTGAACGTGGATTTGACAAGGGCATCGCTGTCAGTGACCGTACGGGCCCAGACGGCCGGGCTGTCTTCTGGGGTGGCACAACGCGCAGAACGCGCGCTATCCGGAACTGGACGATTGTATTCGTTATTCTTACGACATTCAACTGCGCGCTTGCTGATGCCATCGATACTGTACGGGCCGTCGTGTTCTTCCTGGTGTTTCTTCTTGTCGTTCTCGCCGCCGTGAAAGTTAGGACAATTCGGCGAAAGCACACAGAGCGGCTGCCGATACCAGCCCGGGCAATCGTTACGCCGAGGTGGAAGCTTAACGGGCCGGAGCGTAAGACGGTCGCGTCTGAGAAGGACATGCTGGCGCTTGAGAAGCCGACTCTCACGAGCGAGGTACCGAACAAGGTCCTGGCTACGCTACTTTCCGATGTGATGAGCTGCCAGGCGGAAGAGGCGTCTCGATGCCTCAGTATTGGGTCCGACGGTGGCTCGCTCCGGCTACCCGATCCCTTTCCGGCATTGCAGCGCCAGCGTGACACGGTTGAGGAGATTATCCGCAGTCACACCGTCGGCAAGGTTCGCTTCACCTGGCACACCACGACCAATCCGCGCGCGCTCCTGTGGGTGCCTGTTGTCAGTGGCCTGCCGGCTGTCGCTCGGTTCCGTGACTACATAGACCAGCTAGAGAAGCTTCCGCCCGGTGAGTTCGGCGTGGGCCTGACTGAGAGCAAGGAGGTTTACGTTGCCAGCCACAACGGAGACCTGCCCTGGGCCGTCCGGTCGGCGAGCGCCGGAACGGGAAAGAGCACTGGCTTCCTTGTCAAGGCTGTCCAGATACTGCACCAGGACCCGACCGCTGAGCTGTACTGTGTCGATACGAAGCAGATTTCTTTCGAGCATATTAAGGGGCATCCGCGCGTTCACCTATTCGACAACCCCCAGTCCGAGATGTCGCAGATATGGAAGGTCTTCTATGATATCGAGGCCATCATTCGGGAACGCTATACGGCCGTCCGGGAGAAGCGAGCACGGATCGACGACTTTAGTCACAAGTGGCTTCTGGTTGATGAGGGTAATGACCTGAGTGGACATCTGAAGACCTACTGGAACCGGCATCTGAGGCAGCGCGGCGACCCGTCTCAGCCACTCATCTGGAGCGAGGCAGTAGCGCCGATTCTCCGGCTCGGCCGCCAGGCACGCGTTCGTGGCGAGTTCATGTTTCAGGACGTAACGGACCGTGCGCTGGGTGGCGAGAGCCTAAAGGCTGCCTTCTCCACGTTCGGGATGGCCGGCTGGACAAAGCAGCAGTGGGAGCGGACCGTTGGCGCCGGGCCACCGCCGCTCCGTACCGGGCCGGGAAAGATCCTGATGGTCCGCGGAAATGAGCAGACGTGGGTCCAGGGTTTCTACGACGAGCCGGAGTTTCTCCGGGAATACGCCTACTCAAGAAGGAGTGGAAAATGAGAAACTGGTCGCGAGCTACTACAATGCAGTGCTCTCCAGCGCTGCTTATCGTTAGCATGCTGGCCGTACTCACTTTCGTTGTCGTCAGGTATCACGTTGTGATCATCCAGACGCTCGAGATCGCTGGGATTATCCTGGCCTCAGGCCTCGGCACCGCGCTGATCGGATACGGCGCCTACGAAGCCTGGCGCTGGCGTACCAAGACGAAGGATTCGATCACGGCCAGTATCGAGGATGAGGCCGATATTCTTGAGCGGCCGGACACCGAGGTACGCTGGAATTCGTCAGGCGACCTTGAGGTTGTCGGGAAGGACAGTTAATGGCCTGGCCTGGTGATATTGAGTCGGTCACCGTCACCTGGATCGACGGTAAGTCCGAGACCTACCCGTGCAACACGGTCCGTGAGAGCGATGGCGTCCTGAAGCTGAGTACTGTCTACCCGGGTAGTATCGGCCTGACTAATGACCATGTGAGCAATGAGCGGAACTTCCCGCTGTCCATCGTCCGCATGTATACCATTAACCGGGTATCGTGATCTGGCTGCTACTCGGGCTAGCCGTGCCGGCCGGGCACCTGGTAATCTCTCATCGGCCCGGCTCGGTCCATGTCCGTCGGCACCGTGCGGCGCCGCTAGCCAGGCGCCTCGCGGTCGATGGCGCCTGGCTCGCCTACCTGGCCGGAATAATGCTTGCAGTTTTCCTGGCGTAAGGGTAGCGCGGACGTCTGGGAGGGCGTATACTGGAGTTAGTTACAGATCCCAGGCGAGAAGGCGAGACCCAGATGAAATGCGGAAACTGCCGCCAGGACCACGAGAGCCGCGCCTACGGCATGGGTCCGGAGTGCCGGTCTAAGTGAGCACCACCCCGCAGGCGAACGGTACCGGCGAGCTCGGTACCGTTTACCTGCTTCATTTTGCCCGGCCAATCGGTGATACTACGAGCCCGGTCGGCTGGGCCCAGCACTACACCGGATGGTACGCCAGTCCTGCTAGGATCAGCCACCATGAGAACGGGACGTCTGGCGTTCCGATCGTAGCGGAATTCTTCCGCCAGGGTATATCATTCGTCGTAGCGAGGACGCGGCCGGGAACCAGAGCGGACGAGCGCCGCATAAAGAGCATGGGCGGTGCTACTCGATTCTGCCCCGTCTGCTCACCGAGACCATGGAATGGAGCCTGGGGTGCCTACCTATCGAGCTAAGATCGTCGCGGATGATGGAGCGGCTCAGGGCATGTTTGATCTCGAGCTGCTCAGTGCCGAACTGGTATTCGCAATCTCTCCGCTCGCAAACACGACACCGGAGGAGGTCGTAGCCAGCACTATAGCCGCGCTCGGCGTTCGTGACTGGATGCACGTCAAGTCAATTACGCAAGAAGATAGCAGGCGGGAACGGCAATGAAGAGCTACCGACGCGTAAGCACACTAACTTCGCGGGGCTAGCGCTACCGGCTACAGCCAGGTATACTGTAGGTAGGAGGCGAGAGATGAACGTAAGGGCTGAGAAGGCAGAAGCAAATCAGGCGTATGTCCGGGATCTGCTTCGCGAGCGGTATCTGGAGTTCGCAAGAATTACGGAGTACCTAGTCCGAGAAGAGACCATGCGGTTCGTCGTCGTGGGATTCGGCGACTGCGAGACCGATGTTCCGCCGCGTTACGGCGCGGACGAGATGGATTTCTGATGGCTGAGTGGCACACGATCGAACTCAATGAACTTGATCGACTCAGTGAGGTGATTGAGTCTATCGTTGAGATGCTGAGCGACTACGGGAGACAGGCTCCGGACTGGGAGCGCGTAATTGACGAGGTCGAGCGGTCGGAAGATAGTCTCGACCTAGGTGCGAACATACTCAGCCCGGTCATAAAGGCTATCCTCAGGAAAGCCAGGAAAATCTATCGAGAGCTACAGGACGAAGCCGGACCATGATCACAATTACGACGGATGGGAAGCGAGTCCTGGCTCGCTTCCCGTACGATGCCCGGCTGGTTCGGATGGTAAAGACGGTACCTGGCTCCCGCTGGCACCAGGACTCAAAGACCTGGCGCGCTCCGCTCACAATGGACACCTGCCGGATGTTCCGGCGGGTGTTCGGCGATGAGCTCGAGGTTATGCCAGCGCTCGCGGACTGGGCTCGTGCCGAGGTCGCGCGCGAGAGGGATCTGGAGCGCTTCCGTGAGGGAACCGAGCTGTTCGAGCTGCCCCGGGCCGCGGCCGAGGCACCTGCGCTGTTCGCCGCGATGAGCACTCGGCCGTACCAGCTGGCCGGCGCGGCGTTCCTAAAGGAGGCTAGGCAGGCGATCCTAGGCGACGAGCCCGGTCTAGGCAAGACGCTCCAGTCACTCGCTACGATCATCGAGAGCGACGCGAGGACCATCCTTGTTGGCTGCCGGAAGACCGCAACTCGCACGGTATGGGAGCGTGAGACGCTCCGCTGGGCGCCGACCATCGAGACATTCGTTGCGCAGGGTAGTCCGGTACAGCGGCAGCAGGCAATGAATGATTTCGCTGTGCCACGCTACGACGACAGCTTGTCTGGTCCGCAGCGTCGAATGCTTATCGTGAATATTGAGATGATCCGGGCAAAGAAGATTGAGGTATGCCCGCAGGGCCTGGGCCCGAATTGCCCAGCTGCGGCCGTCGGCCAGTGCCGGCATACGTACGAGGCCGAGTACAAGTGGCCATTCTTGTTTAGGCAGGAATGGGACGCTATCATCCTAGATGAAAGCCACAACCTGCTCGCGTCAACGGCCAACTACCAGAGCAAGCGGATTACCCAGGCACGGTTCGGCGCATACAAGCTGAGGCAGCGGCTACGGACCGATGGACTAGCTATCGCTCTTTCCGGCACTCCATTTCGCTCGAAGCTGCCGAAGGCATGGGGCACGCTGAACTGGCTGCGACCAGACGTATTCGGCAGCTTCTGGCGCTGGGCTGAGACGCATTTTGGTGTTGGGGAAGGCACCTGGGGCAGGGTTATCGCGGATGGCGCCAAGGCACCCGACCCACTCGACAAGGCAGCCTGGGACGCGATGCTCCGGCCATATTACCTTCGGCGTCTCAAGACAGAGGCGGCTCCCGATCTCCCGCCCATTCTTTATGCAGGTACGCCCATCACCGACGACCCGGATAGTCCCTGCTACGTTCAGGTCGACATGGACGATGCGCAGGCTCGGGCCTCAGCCCAGATGGTCGCTGGCGGTGAGGCTGCGATTGAGGGTGGCCGTATCACGGCCGTCGGCGTCCTCGCCGAGATTACCCGGCTTCGCCAGCTAGCCAATGCCTACGGCCGTCTCGGTCGCAGCCGGAACGAGATGGAGCCGACCCTTCCGTCCAATAAGGTGGACTGGATTCTCGAGTTTATGCAGGAGCGTGAGGACAGCGGCCGCAAGGTCGTCATCGCCTCGAGTTTCAGCGAGCACGTCGAGTTTATTGCCGATACGCTTCGCAAGGAGGACTTCGAGGTCCTGACGCTGACCGGCGCAACGACCGACCGTGCCCGGGCCGACCTGGTCGCTCGCTTCCAGGATCCGAATGACAAGCTTCAGGTCGTCGTCATTAACCGCAAGGCTGGCGGAGAGAGTATCACGCTCGACATCGCAGACGATATGATCGTTGTCGATCCGCCCTGGATCAGCGACGACGACGAGCAGCTCGTTAACCGGATTCACCGGGTAAGTCGTATTCACCAGGTTACCGTGTACCGGCTCATCAGCGTCGGGACGATCGAGCGCTGGATCGTTAACCTCACGGACGAGCAGCGGGCCGCGCTGGCCGGCGCCGACCCGAAGAAGCTCAGCGAGATACTCAGAGAGGCAATATCGTGATCCAGAAGTACAGGCTGTTCTTCCCAGATGGCGACTGGTTTATGGACGAAGATGGGAACACCGAGTTTGGTAAGAACCAGGCTGTTGCCATACAGCGACGTCTGGCCGATCACGTAACGCTGCGACTTGTCCCCTGGCCGAAAGGGGCAACGGAATGATAAGCGCAGGAGCAGCTCTAGCTCAGCTTCAGAACAAGTATGCATTCAGTCCTGATCGGGCAGATCGGATTCTCGAGATAGCAAGGAGGGTCGGTCCGAATAGCGAGCCGGTACCGGGAGGAATTATCACAGTTACGTTCAATGGCGGGACTAATGACGGATTCTATTATACGATCGAGGAGAATACGTCAGCTAGCTCCAGGAAGGTAGTGGCCGAGGCCAGAGAGGACTATACTCAGACGAGAACCCTTAAGCCCCCGGTGAAAGGAAGGACAATGGCTCGAGGACGGACGGCAGCGCCGGTAGCGGCAGAGACCGAGGAAGCCAGGGATTACACGGTCTACAAAGACAAGGAGCCGACCGCGACGATGGTCGACTTCGCTGACTGGATCATGGAGGAGGTCGGCGTCGAGTTCGGTACTGCCAAGGAGATGGCCGCGTTCCGTGACGGAGTGCGGCTCGGCGGAACCTTGCGGATGGAGTTCCAGCGTTCGGACCTGAACAAGACCCGCAGGGAGGAACGGCGCGCAGCGCGCGTGACTGGAAACGGCGCGAACGAGCCTGCGCCCGCTTCTGAGCCGGCCCCGGCCGAGCCCGAGGCAGCGGCCGAGCCTGCACGGCCGGCACGGCGTGGCCGCCCGCCCAAGCCTGCCAGCAAGCGGCGTGGCCGTCCGGCTCCGGCCGAGGCAGCTGTCGACGCACCCTATTAGACACGTTCGCCCCGTAGCCGCTGTCCGAGCTAGGCTACGGGGTGAACGCAACGCTAGCAAGGAGGTGAACCGTATGACTAGACGCAATGGCAACCTTGTTCTGATGATGTAAGTTCAGCTCGTTCTGAGGCGCCAGCACCTATGCTGGATCTTGAGCGTCCTGCTCGGACCTATGCCGGTACCTTCTTACATAGTGCCGAGCAGGACCCTGAGGAGAAGGGAAGCGAGAAAATGAGTCCATGGATATCTCAGTTCTTCATCGATATCGTTATCCTGATTGATCTTGCCTGGCTTATTAGTAGGACGAAGTGACAGCTCTACCCGTCCTTCGGACGAGCGAGCGTTCTAGTTTTCTACGCTGTCCACAGCAATGGTGGTGGGCATACCGATGCGGTCTAGCACCGAAATTTAAGCAGGCCGATGCTCGCTGGTTTGGTATTGGCGTCCACATTGCATTTGCCGAATGGTACAAGTATGGCAAGCGGCGCGGCCCGCACCCGGCTGAGACGTTCGCCGACTGGATTAGCGACGAGATTGTCTACGCAAAGACATGGCTCGACGACAGGTACGAAGAGGCGGCGTGGGAAGACTGTCGCGAGCTGGGAATCTCCATGCTCGAGGGATACGTTAATCACTGGGGCAGGGATTCGCAGTGGTCTATCATCTCGGTCGAGCAGCCGTTCAGCATTAGGGTTACGCACAAGGGCAAGCCGATAGCTGTTTTTACGTCGCGCTGGGATGCCATCCTGCGGAGCGAGGTGAATGGCCGGATTTATCTGCTCGAGCACAAGACGACAAACCAGGTGAATACCGCGTATCTCGCGATGGATCCGCAGGCCGGAGCCTACTGGGCCGTGGCTGATCCGATCCTCCGGAAGAAACACATCCTGAAGGCAGGCGAGGAGATCGCCGGCATTCAGTACAATTTTCTTCGAAAGGCAATGAAGGACGAGCGGCCGCAGAACGACGAAGGTCAGTACCTAAACAAGAATGGCTCTGTTTCGGCAAGACAGCCGCCGCCGCGCTTCGTCCGGCCAGACCCGATAGAGCGCAGTCCGGCTGAGCGCAAGACCCAGCTTCTCCGCCTGGCCGATGAGGTCCGGATGATGAATGGCATCCGAGCTGGAGAGCTACCCATCCTAAAGAACCAGACAAAGGATTGTCCGTACTGTGATTTCTGGGACATGTGCAATGCACATGAGCGCGGCGGAGACGCCTACAAGGCCATTATGAAAGCGCTTTATACTCAGCGCGATCCGTATCTCGACGAGAACAAGAGTTCATTATGCAACTTCCCGAGAACACTGTCCAGGAACTAGTCAAAGTGCTGATAACAATGCCGATGGATGCTGAGATCGTAGTTTTCCTTCCGGAGGCATACAAGTCGAGCCGAGTAGGCGCCCGGATACTCGATGTATCGAAACTGCCAGGTACGGGATTCGGACAGGAATACGTCGCCATAGAGCTATCCTGAGGAAGGTACGTTATGCCACCCATCGTTTACCTGTCTGCCTCCATCAGGGCCCAGCCCGTTATGCGCCGGTATCGTGATATCCTCCAGGACGAATTTGGCTGGAAGGTCCAGGCTCGCTGGATTGATGTCCAGGAAAGTAGTCCCATGGGCGTCAAAGAAGTCCAGGAAGATCGAGTACGGGCAGCCATCTATGCAGTAACTGACATGGCTGACATTCTGACGAGCGGTACCGTTATCATCTTTACCCGCTGGCCATCGACTTCCGGCGGAAGACACACCGAGCTAGGACTAGCGCTCGCGTTTGGGAAGCGTATAATTCTCGTAGGACCGCGCGAGAACGTATTCCAGGCCCTACCCGACGAGCAGTTCAGGAACTGGGCTGACTTCCTTACACATCTGAGGAGCGAGAATGCCACCACGCCGAGGAACACGGAAAACCCTTACCCGACAGAAGACGGAGCAGGAGGCGCCGGAAGCACTTGAGGCTGAATCAGTCGAGATCGAGATCGAGGACATTCGCGTTTACAGTGAGTCGAAGAACATCGCGGTCTATGGGCCCAGCGGCGTCGGTAAGACCGTACTTGCCTCTCACGCACCAAACGCGACGCTTCTCACGACCGAGAAAGGACTGGCATCGGCTCAGCGCTCTGGCTCCACAGCAAAGATCATGCGAGCCTATGACTGGGAGCATGTCCTCGCCGGCATAAGGAAGGCAGACGAGATCCTGAGTGAGAAAGATTGGCTTGTCGTGGACTCCGGCACGAAGATGCAGACGCTGTACATGCGCTACATCCTGAGAATGCAAAACAGGGCGAATTCCCGGCGTAGCCTCGACATCCCAGCGATCCAGGATCACCAGCAATTTCAGAATGGCTTCAAGCGCTTCTGTGACCATATAATCGATGCAAAGTACAACTCTATTTTCGTGTTTGGCGAGATGGAGATACCGGGCGACGACGACGAGATGGAGAAGGTACCGCATATCGAGGGTGGCAAGCAGTACCAGGTGTGCCGGTACCTCATCGGCCAGTTCGACGTCGGCATCCGGTATTCAGTCAGTGGCTCTCTAAGTAGCCCGGGACACACGGTCCGGCTCGCGCTGACTCAGCCTACCCCGAACCACTGGGCCAAGGACCGCTACATGGCGCTCGGCGACTGGCAGGCAGTAGAGCCGGGCGACTGGGAGGCCATGGCAGACTTCATCGAGATGATCGAGGAAGCATCAGACGATGAATGAGTCACTACAGAGCCCAGTCCGTGTCCAGATCAGCGACAACATGGTGGTCGACGGTATCAACGTCCGCATGGCGCTCCGCTTTGGCCAGGACGACATCCGGATCATGAAAATCAGCGAGCATGGACACGCGACCTGGCATTCGGTCGAACCAGCAGTGGATCCTGGCGTTACCTTCCAGGTTTCGCATGACTTCGGCCGCGCCCTGCTGGACGCACTACTCCGCTACTACCAGGGAGCGTCCGACATGCATACCGCTCGTGCTGACCTGCTCCACGAGCGGAAACGGGTTGATGGCCTTATCAGTACGCTATCCTATATAGCGGCGGGTGGACCCGATGCCTCCGCGTAAGAAGACGAGAGAGAAAGAGCGCGTAATTAATTCCGACGAGATGCTGGCGGTCGCATTCGTGAAGCACTGTGCCAGGAGACATCGGTTTACAATGCGCTTCCGTACTCGAAACGAACATAACCAGGACCACCGGCTTCATGCCGACCAGCTAGATCACATCCATGCCGAACCGAAAGGCGAGCACAATGCCGAAATTCAAGATCCCTGACGACGAGATGGACCTCGCTGGCCTCGAGCAGGCCGAGGCAGACTACGAGCCCGGGGAAGACTTTACCTACCATGGCAAGCAGCCGCCCAAGGGGACAATCCTTACCGGACTCATCAAGAAGATGTGGCTTTCGTTCACGAACGACGAAAGCGCCCGGCTCCTCAAGGTGCTGTTCGTGGCTGACGACAACGTCGGTCCGGAGAAGGCTTTCAACGGTCTTCCGGTCTGGGAGAATGCTGCACTCCAGAAGAACACCACCTTCCGGTGGAAGCCACTGATCGATCATCTCGGCGTCACGCTCCGTGACATCAAGACCAAGATCTACCTCGAGGACGAGGACGACCCGAAGAACGGCAGCCCGATTACCAAAGTCGGCTCGTTCGTTCCCGGGAGCGACGAGGCCTGGTGCCGGATCCTGACTGACACCGACTCCTACAACGGTAACCCGACTACTCGTGTCAGTGTGTGGCTGCCGTACGAGGAGGAGGAGGAAGAGCCCGAAGAGCTCGCTGACGAGGACGAGGCCGACGAGCCTGCCGACGAGGAATCCGCCGACGTTGTCGAGGAGGAGCCCGAGGAGGAGCCCGAGGAGGAGCCCGAGGAGGAGCCCGTACGCCCGGCAGCACGCAGCCGCAAGCCTGCTGCGACTGCAACGGCCAGGGCAGCCAAATCCACTGCGACCACCCGAGGTACCAAGTCCACTGCGACTCGTGGGCACTCGGCAGCTACGGCCAGGTCCGCAGCAGCCAAGACGAGCACCAAGCCTGCAGCGCGTGGTCGGCGTAAGCCGACAGCGGAGGGTAGTGCCGACGAGCCACCCTTTTAACGAGGAGCTGGCGGAAACCGTCGCCCGGCTCAGGAAGGAATTACAGGAGACGCTGTGGCAAGCCAGATGAAACTGCTAATCGAGGAAATTCGGCGATTGTGTACTGCCAAAGGATGGCGCGAGAACATCCCAGATCACCCGAGGTCCATGCAGAGTCCGGGTGCCGGGTATGTATTCGCCGCCTATATCGCGCTAGCTCACTCCGAGCTAACAGAAGCGCTGGAGGCCTATCGCGACAAGTGCTGGTCCGAAACCAGGGAGCTGAGGGAAGGCGAGACCCTGGGAAAGCCGATTGGTATCGGGCCAGAACTTGCCGACGCTTTGATTCGCATCCTGGACATGTGTGATATCTGGGACATCAACATCGAGTACGAACTGCGGCGAAAAATCGCCTATGGCTGGACCCGTCCCTACTGGCATGGCGGAAGACAGCTGTGACCGTACATCTGTCATTCAAGTGCCGAATATATGGCCTCACTTCACATATACCCTGCTCTGGCTACTGCGACATATCCCACCCGGAGCTTGGCACAAGATTCTGCTTCGAGGAGTGCGAATGTAGGTGCCACGTTCGCAGAAAAGTAACAGATGTCAGGGTAAGACCGGGAATGCTATGAGCAACAAGCGAAAACTGCGAGAACTAAACAGGACCAGCGGTCTGCTCCAGCGGCCGAGGAAACTCTGGGGCCGGACAGCTCCGCTCCTCGCTGCCGGACGATTCACCAAGGCCGATATCCGGCGCTGGCTACGCTGGAGCCAGCGCAAGGCAGAGAAGGAAGAAGCACGCCGATGAGGGTCTGCATTATCGGATGCGGTCCGGCCGGGCTGGCAGCGGCACACGCCGCTGCCGGTCTCGGCGCCGACATTCGCATCCTCGGCCCGAAGGTCGCGACACCGCAGCGCGGTCCAATTATGCTCCACCGGCCGATCCCGGGCATCAATACCGGACAGCCGGACGGCTATGTGAGACAGCTCGTGGTTGGTGGCTCCATTCTTGACTACCGGCTAAAGCTGTATGGCGACATCAACATCAGCATCTCCGGCGACATCCTGGATCCAGGATTCCATACCTGGCGTGTCCAGGAGACTTACGAAAAGATGTGGTCGCTGTACAGCAGTGAGATCCAGGATCGGTTCGTGAGCCCGGACGAGGCAGTTCTCGAGGGACTAGATTACGATCTGGTCGTGAGTACCGCTCCGGCGCCAAACCTCTGTCTCGTGCCAGGTAGGCATGAGTTCCGGAGCGTGCCAATCGCGCTCTTCGCCCAGACGAGCTATCCACGCCAGCCGGACAACACTGTCATCTACAATGCGTATCCGGATGTCAGGTGGGTTCGTAGCAGCTGTATATTCGGCAACGAGGCGACAGAGTACAAGCCGGAAGACGTACCGCGTAAGCCGCATCTCGTTATTCACAAGCCACTCAGCACAACGTGCGACTGCCATCCTCGTGTCTTCCGGACGGGCCGATTCGGAACGTGGCACAACGAGACGTGGATTGACCACGCTTACTACGACGTCCGCTCCGTTCTCTACTCAATACTTCACAAGGACGAATGGGAAGACGTGATATGACAGAAAAGAAGGTCAGCCGGTATGCGGACGAGGCGATGTTCACGGCAACGCCGCTGAGCAAAGGCGAAGGTGAGCCGCTCCATCCGGTCGTCACTGTCATCTCGATGACGCCAAATCCGCTACGAGTACTCGGCGCTGCGAGCGAGATGTACCAGGGACGGCCGGTCCACAACCCCAGCGATGTGAGCCAGGAGCTAGCGCTGTACTGGTTCCGCAGCGCAACAAAGAACAAGCTTCAGGCACCGCTCGAGTTCATCGACATTCACATGCTGATTGAGAATGTGAGCCGAGCCTTCACCCATCAGCTCGTCCGGCAGCGGACGGCCGTCTACGTCCAGGAAAGCCTGCGTTTTGCCGTCAAGGAGAACGCCGCGTTGGAGGTCGTGCGGCCGCCGAGCCTTGATGGCCTCGCCGATGACCACCCAATGGCTGTCCTGTGGGAGAACGCAAACAGGTATGACGCCAACGTCTACAATGCGCTCGTTAGCGCCGGCATGCCGGCGGAAGATGCGCGTGGCCGGCTCCCCACGAACATCGGGACCCGCATCCATTACAAGAGCAATCTTCGCAACCTCGCGGACCAATCCGGCGTCCGGCTCTGCTCGCAGGCTCAGTACGAATGGAAGCAGGTCTGGGCAAGGATCATCGCGGCGATTGTGGCGTATGGCCCGGAAAGCGAACGCTGGCAACAGCGAACGATCTGTACCCTGTTCAGGCCAGTATGCTATGCGACAGGCAAGTGCGAGTTCATGGCGCCGACAGATCGCTGGTGTATCATCCGGGATCGTGTCGAGGCACACCATCGGGCTGGCGAGCCGCCGGACACCTGGACCGACATCGATCCGCACGCTCCGCTCCATCCGCTAGCAGCAAGGAGGCCATCGTGAGTAGGCCAGAAGTGTACGTCTCCATCGACGTGGAGAC
>Ga0137366_10001295_pt1 | contig 18358 bp, 15 predicted proteins | sample SagtaG_8_FD_104938 | JGI IMG/M metagenome (GOLD analysis project Ga0137366, IMG submission 104938) | Vadose zone soil microbial communities from Sagehorn Ranch, Mendocino, California, USA - Sage1_L_60_16 metaG | ecosystem: Environmental > Terrestrial > Soil > Vadose zone | place: USA...
AATCCGGTCCGCGGTGTGGTCGTGCAGCAGCCGTCCGGCCAGCGGCGGATAGCTGCGCCGCGGCAGGACCACGGTGACGTGGGTGCCGGGCGCGGCCGCCGCGGCCGCGGCCAGCGCGGCCGCGGCGTGGCCGAGCCGCCGGTCCGGGCAGTCCGCCAGCTCCAGCGGGATCGTGAGGTCGGCCGCCAGCCAGCGCTGCCCGAGCTTGGCCGCCTGCGTGCTGTCCAGGCTGAAGTGCACCGCGCGCAGCGCGGACGGGTGCAGGCTCTTTGCGTACCGGATCGCGGCGATGGTGGCCAGGTCGTAGCTGTCGACCAGGAGCAGGACGACGCGCCGGGAGTAGTTCGGCGGGTGCGGGTGCAGGTCGTCGCCGAGGTCCTCCAGGATGGCCGCCTCCTTGCCGTACTGCCGGTTGAGGCGGATCAGCGTGTACACCAGCACCGGGAAGATGATCACGATCAGCCACGCGCCCTCGGTGAACTTCACCACCGCGAACACCACCACGACCAGCGCGGTGTAGATTCCGCCCGCGACGTTGATCACCAGCCGACGGCGCCAGCCCGGCTTCCGCGTCCGCAGGTGGTACCGGGCCATGCCGAACCCGGCCATGGCGAACCCGGTGAACACGCCGATCGCGTAGAACGCGATGAGGGCATCGACGGTGGCCCCCGCCACCAGCATCAGCGCCAGCGACAGCGCGGTCAGCAGGATGATCCCGTTGGAGAACGCCAGGCGGTGGCCGCGCCGGGTTAGCCAGCGGGGCAGGAAGGAATCCTCGGCCACGAAGCTGGCCAGGAACGGGAAACCGGTGAAGCTGGTGTTGCCGCCGGTGAACAAGATCGCGGCCGTCGCGGCCTGGAGCACGAGGAACATCACGTGCCCGGCCTGGGTAGGCCCGAACACCGCCGCGGCCTCCTGGGCCAGGATGGTGGGGAACCCGGCGGTGTACGGCATCGCGTGGGTGACGTGCGCCAGCCAGGAGATCCCCGCGATCAGGAACGCCACGATCGTGCCCTGCGTGGCCAGGAGCTGCCGGGCGTTGCGGCCTTCCGGCGGGCGCAGCGCGCTGACCGCGTTGGACACGGCCTCGATGCCGGTCAGCGACGAGCCGCCGTTGGCGAAGGCCCGCGCCATGATGTAGAGGGCGCCGAAGGTGATCAGGCCCGAGTGTGATCCGACGCCGACCGTGCCGGTCCCGGGCACCACGTGCGGCAGGCGGCCGGTCAGCTCGCGGACCACGCCGGTGACGATCATGACGACGAGGGAGCCGGCGAAAAGGTAGGTCGGGAAGGCGAAGATCCGCCCGGCCTCCCGGATGCCGCGCAGGTTACCCAGGCACATGGCCAGGATCGCGACGACGGAGATGACCAGCAGGATCCGCGGGCCGATGACCGGGATCCTGGACAGCGCGGGGAAGGCCGAGACGATCGCGGCCGAGCCCGCCGCCGTCTGCACCGCGACCGTGACCACGTAGTCGATCAGCAGCGCGACCGCGGCTACCTGGGCGACCCGCGGACCGAAGTTCTCCCTAGCCACCACGTAGGAGCCGCCCGCCCTGGTGTAGACCGACACCACCTCGCGGTAGGACAGCACGACCAGCACGACGCCGAACAGGATGAGCAGGGTCATCGGCAGCACCAGCGAGAAGGCGGCCAGGCCGAAGAACGGGAGCAGCGCGCGCAGGATCTCCTCGGTGCCGTAGGCCGCCGATGACAGCCCGTCGCAAGACAGCACGCCCAGCGCCAGCGGCCGGGACAGGCGCTGGTTCTTGAGCTGCTCGGTGACCAGCGGCGGGCCGAGCACCCGGCGCTTGACCGAGTACCAGAATCCCTCCGGCAGCTCGGCCGGCTGGCGACGTGGCGCCGTGGCCGCCGTCGGCGCCGGCCTGGCTGCCTGAATGTCCACGGCCGCCATGTGGTCCCTCCTCGTGGTCTCGGTACCTGAAGGAAAACCGCTGGCGGGCAGCTCCGGCCAGGGTCCAAGGTGTGGGACCTTCGACACCAGATGAGATGAGTTACGTCTCTTCCGGGCCAGGTAGCGGCCGGGCGAAGCTAAGGCCATGAACGCGAGACGCCTGCACCCAGAGGTCGCGTGATCGCCATGCCCGCCTCCGTGAGGGACATCATGACCACCGGCGTGGTGACGGTCCGTCCGGACACCTCGTGCCGCGAGCTGGCCGTCCTGTTCCGCGAGCACCGGGTCAGCGGGTTCCCGGTCATCGCCGTCGGCAGAACGGTCATCGGCGTCGTGTCCGAGTCCGACCTGCTGGCCCTGGCGACCGGGCGGCACCACCGCGGGCAGCCCGCGGCCGGCCAGGCCACCGCGGGCGACCTGATGACCCGCCCCGCGGTGACGATAGGCCCGGACGACCTGGTGCGGACCGCGGCCCGGCTCATGCAGTCGCACCGGATCCAGCGGCTCCCGGTCGTCGACCGCGACGGGCGGCTGGAAGGCATCGTCAGCCGGTCCGACGTGCTGAGTGTCTTCCGCCGCAGCGACGGGGAGATCCGCCGCGAGATCACCCAGGACGTGATCGCGGACGGGTTCTTCACCGATCCGGCGCGGTTGACCGTGACCGTGCGCAACGGGATCGTGACGCTGGAAGGCGAGCCGGGCAGCGCCGTGCTCGGGGCCGGCATCGCCGCGCGGGTCGAGCACCTCGAGGGCGTGGTCGCCGTCCGGGACCGCTTCGTCTACCCGGCCCGTTCGGCCCATTCGTTCCCTTCCGACCCGGGACTTTAGTCGCCGGCCTCACGCCCCGAACGCCCTAGCCTGGGCGTAGCTCCCGCCGGGAGGATGAGAGTTCCGGCCTGGCCGGCCAGCAGGGCCTCGGCGCCGGCGAGCCGTCCGATGGCGGCCGGCCTGCCGGTCGCCTCGGTGAACTGGCACACGGCCTCGATCTTGGGCCCCATGGATCCGGCCGGAAAGTCGCGTTTCCGCAGCTCGTCGGCTGTGGCCCGGCGGATCGGCCGGGCCTGCGGGGTGCCGTAGCCGTCCTGGACCGCGGCGACGTCGGTGAGCAGGAGCAGAGCGTCCGCGTCCAGCTCGCGGGCCAGCAGCGAGGCGGTCAGGTCCTTGTCCACCACGGCTTCCACGCCGCAGGCCCGGCCGTCCCTGACCACGATGGGCACGCCGCCGCCTCCCGCGCAGACCACGATGGCCCCGGTGCCGAGCAGGGTCCGGATGGCGGGCAGGTCGGGCAGGCCGGCGGGCTCGGGCGAGGGCACCACCCGGCGCCACCGGGCGCCGTCCTGACGGATCTCCCAGTGCTGGCTCGCGGCCAGGGCCTTGGCCTGCTCCTCGTCGTAGACGGGGCCGACGAACTTGGACGGGTGCGCGAAGGCCGGGTCGTCCCGCCGGACCAGGGTCCGGGTGACCAGGCAGGCCACCTGACGGCCGGGCAGCGCGTTCTGCAGCGCCTGGACCAGCCAGTAGCCGATCATGCCCTGGGTCTGCGCCCCGAGCACGTCGAACGGGTAGGGCCTGGCGATGGCCGGATCGTGCGCGCTCTCCAGCGCCAGCATCCCGACCTGGGGGCCGTTGCCGTGGGTGATGACCAGGTCGTGGGCTGCCGCCAGCGGCGTCAGCGCCCGCACCGCCGTGACGACGTGGGCCTCCTGGATGCCGGCCTCGGGCGGTTCGCCGCGCTCGAGCAGGGCGTTGCCGCCGAGCGCGGCGACGATCCTCATGGCACGTCCCCGAGCGTAGCCACCATCACGGCCTTGATCGTGTGCAGCCGGTTGTCCGCCTGGTCGAACACGATCGAGGCGGGCGACTCGAAGACCTCCTCGGTCACCTCGAGCGCGCTCAGCCTGCGCTGGCTGAACAGCCGCCGCCCGGTCTCGGTGTCCCGGTTGTGCAGGGCCGGCAGGCAGTGCATGAACTTCACCGCGGGATTCCCGGTGGCCGCGATCACGTCCCGGTTCACCTGGTAGGGCATCAGCAGGTGGATGCGCTCGCCCCAGGCGGTGGCCGACTCGCCCATGGACAGCCAGACGTCGGTGTACAGGAAGTCCGCCCCGGCCACCGCGGGTAGCACGTCCGCGGTCACCAGCAGCTGAGCCCCGGACTCGGCCGCGAGCTTGCCGGCGATCTCCTGCACCCGTTCGGACGGCTGCAGTGACCAGGGCGCGCAGATCCGCACGTCCATGCCGAGCAGCGCCCCGGTCACCAGCAGCGAGTTCGCCACGTTGTTCCGGCCGTCGCCGAGATAGCAGTAGCTGACCTCGGCGAGCGGCTTGCTGGCATGATCACGCATGGTCAGGATGTCGGCCAGCATCTGGGTCGGGTGCCAGTCGTCGGTGAGCCCGTTCCACACCGGCACGCCGGCCCAGGCGCCGAGGGTCTCCACCGTTTCCTGGGCGGCGCCGCGGTATTCGATCCCGTCGAACATCCGGCCCAGGACCCGGGCGGTGTCCTTCACCGACTCCTTCCGGCCGAGCTGGGAGTCGTCCGGTCCCAGGTAGGTGACGTGGGCGCCCTCGTCGTGGGCGGCCACCTCGAACGCCGAACGGGTCCTGGTCGACGTCTTCTCGAAGATGAGCGCGATGTTGCGGCCGGCCAGCCGGTTGTTCCGCAGGCCCACCCGCTTCTGCAGCCGCAGCCGGCGGCCCAGTTCGACCAGGTCGAGGAATTCCACGGCGGACAGGTCGGTCTCCTTGAGCAGGTTGCGTCCTTGCAGGTTCATCTCGTCCTCCTAGGCGGGGTCCCGTTCGATCGGGCAGGTCATGCAGCGCGGCCCGCCGCGGCCGCGGCCAAGCTCGCTGCCGGCGATGGTGACCACCTCGATGCCGTGCTTGCGCAGCATGGTGTTGGTGGCGACGTTGCGCTCGTAGCCGACGATCACGCCGGGCGCCACGGCCAGGTAGTTGGTGCCGTCGTCCCACTGCTCCCGCTCGGCCGCCCTGATGTCCTCGTCGGTGCTCAGCACCGTGACCTTGTCCACCCCGAGCACCTCGGCGACCGTCTCCCACAGGTCGTGGTTCCGCGTCACCGACACGGTGTAGTCGTCGCCATTAGCGGTCAGGGTCCAGGAGCGCGGCTGGCGCTCCAGGTAGGGGTACTGGACGAAGGTGTCCCGGTCGAGCATGGTCATCACCGTGTCCAGGTGCATCATGGCCCGCGAGGCGGGCAGCTCGACGGCGATGACCCGGCTCGCCTGGCCGGTGCGGAACAGCGCGCTGGCCAGCAACTCGGCCGCCATCGGGGTGGACCGCTCGCCCATCCCGATTATCACGGCGCCGTGCCCGAGCACGTGCACGTCGCCGCCCTCGACGCTGGCGGGCTGGTGGTTCGCGTCGTCGTCGCCGTAGTAGCGGGCGAAGTCGGCGTGAGCGAACATCGGGTGGAACCGGTAGATGGCCCGGCTGTGCAGGGTCTCCCGCTGCCGGGCGGGCTTGGCCATCGGGTTGACCGACACGCCCTGGTAGATCCAGCAGGAGTTGTCCCGCTGGAACAGGTGGTTGGGCAGCGGGGGGAGCACGAAGTCGTCGGCCCGCAGCATGTCCCACTTCAGGCTGTGCGCCCCGGCCGGGTGCAGGTCGGCCTTGAGCACGCCGCCGACCAGGAACTCGGCCAGCGCCGGGCCGTCGAGGTCGTCGAACAGCTGGCGCAGTGGCGTGATGAGGTTCGGCCCGAGCATCTCCGGCGTGCACAGCCGGTCGAGCACGAAGGCCCGGCCTTCGGGCAGCTCGAGGGTCTCGCCCAGGAGCTGCCCGAAGTAGTGGACCCGCACGCCCTTCTCGCGGAGCGCCTCGGCGAACGCGTCGTGCTCCTCCTTGGCCTTGGAGGCCCAGAGCACGTCGTCGAACAGCAGCTCGCCGATGTTCCGCGGGGTCAGCCGGGACAGCTCCAGGCCAGGCCGGTGCACGATGACCTGGCGGAGCTGGCCCGCCTCTGACTGGACGCTGAAGGTCATCTCAGGCCTCCGCCCTATCGCCAGCGGGCGTCTCGGCCGGGGCCGGCACCTGGCCGGTGTCCTCCCGGTGCGCCTTGAGGAAGGCGTAGACGACCACGCCGGCCAGCACCAGGATCAGGGCCTGGTACACCGACTGGTAGCCGGCCGCGAACGTGACCCACATCGAGAACAGCACGCCGGTGCCGGCGATGGCCAGGTCCCTGGCCAGTGCCCAGCCCTGCACCCGGCGCCGCTTCGACACCAGGTAGGCCAGCTGCGCGCAGGCCGAGAACAGGTACGGGATGGCGACCGTGACCACGGTCAGGGCCACCAGCTCGGTGAAGACGGTCAGCCCGGTCTTGGTGGTGTAGGCCCACAGCATCAGCAGCGAGGGCAGCAGCGCCGCCGTCACCACGCCGAACCAGGCCGTGTTGTTGCGGTCGGTCCAGCCGAACGCCCGCGGGAACAGCCCGTCGTCGGCCGCGGCGCGGGCCACCTCGGTGGTGACCAGCGTCCAGCCGTTCAAGGCGCCGATACCGGAGGTGACGGCCAGCGCGGCCACCAGCTTGCCGGCCCAGGCGCCGTGGGTGAAGATCGTGCCGAACGCGGTCACGAACGGCGCCGTGCTGTTGACCAGCTCGTGGTGCGGGACCAGGCCCATGATCGCGGCCGTCACGGCCAGGTACAAGATGGCGCTGAGGCCGGTGCCGAGCAGCGAGGCGCGGCCCACGTTGATCCGCGGGTTCTTCACCCGCTTGGCGGTGATCGCCGCGACCTCGACCCCGATGAAGGAGAACAGGGCCACCCCGGCCGCGATGCCGATCGCGCTGTACAGGCTGCCGCCGGAGGCGTTGAACGCGCCGAAGTTCCCCTTGGAGACGAAGAACCAGCCGACCACGCCGACGAACAGCAGCGGCAGGAACTTCAGCACCACGGTGAGGTTCTGGAACCACGCCATCTGCTTAACCCCGGCCAGGTTCACCAGCGCCGGGATCCACAGGCCGCCCAGGGCGATGCCCCAGTTGCCGATGCCCGACGGGTTGATGCCGAACAGGGCGTCGACGTAGAAGACCCAGGCCGACACGATGGCGGCGTTACCCGCCCAGCACTGGATCCAGTAGCACCAGCCGGTCAGGTAGCCGGCGAAGTCGCCGAACTCGTGCCTGGCGTAGGCGTAGAGCCCGCCGTCGGAGTTCGGGATCCGCCTGGTCAGCTGGCCGAACAGCACGGCCAGCAGCATCGCGCCGAGGGCGATCACGCCCAGGACGAGCAGCGAGCTCGTGCCCGCGCCGGCCAGCACGGCCGGCATGGCGAAGACCCCGGTCCCGACGATGCTGCCGACGACCAGGCCGGTCGCCGACGTCAGGCCGAGAGCGCGGGCCTTCTGCTGCGCCCGGGTGGGCGCAGGCTGTTGATCGTGCCCGCCATGCCGGGCACGGATAACGGTTGACATCGAAGCCTCCTTCCGGGCGCCCTCGTGAGGCGCGCCGGTGACTCGATTGACTCCTTGCGGTTTCAGCATGTTCATGAGGCAATCGGCGCAGGCAGGGGCGTAGGTCCTTGATCATCCGGGCAGAAAGCCACGCTCGTTAGGCCTGTGACCAGGAGAAACTGCAGGGCTCAAGCAGCTCGAGCCTGGATCGCGGTCAGCGCGATCGTGTAAATGATGTCCTCGACCAGGGCGCCCCGGCTGAGATCGTTCACCGGCTTGGCCAGGCCCTGCAGCATCGGGCCGATGCTGACCACCAGAGCGCTGCGCTGCACGGCCTTGTACGTCGTATTGCCGGTGTCCAGGTCGGGGAAGACGAACACGCTGGCCCGCCCGGCTACCGGGCTGCCGGGCCGCTTGGCCTGGCCGACCGAGGCGATGGCGGCGGTGTCGTATTGCAGCGGGCCGTCGACGGCCAGGTCCGGCTCCCGCTCGCGCGCGATCCGGGTGGCCTCGGCCACCTTGTCCACGTCCAGCCCTCTCCCGGAGGTCCCGGTGCTGAAGCTGATCATCGCCACTCGCGGCTCGATGCCGAATATCCGGGCCGACGCCGCGCTCTGGATGGCGATGTCGGCCAGGTCTTCGGCGTCCGGCTGCGGGTTGATGGCGCAGTCGCCGTAGACGACCACTTCGTCGGGCAGGCACATGAACATGACCGAGGAGACCAGGCGGGCGCCCGGTTTGGGCCCGATGATCTGCAGCGCGGGACGGACCGTGCTCGCGGTGGTGTGTACCGCCCCGGACACCAGGCCGTCGACCTCGCCCAGCCGGAGCATCATCGTGCCGACCGTGACCGGGTCGGCCAGGTGTTCGCGGGCCACGTCCTCGGTCCAGCCCTTGTGCCGGCGCAACTCGGCCAGCGGGGCGACGTAACGCTCGGCGACGGCCTGCGGATCCAGCACCGTGACGCCCTCGGGCAGCCGCAGGCCGAGCCGCCCGGCCCGGACGGCCACCTTGTCGGGGGAGCCGAGCAGCAGGCAGCGGGCGATGCCGCGTTCGGCGCACGCGACCGCGGCCCGGATGGTCCGGTGCTCGGTCCCCTCGGGCAGGACGACGAGCGCGTCGGCGGCGCGGGCCTGCTCGGTCAGCTGATAGCGGAACGCCGCCGGGCTCAGCCGCCGCGACCGGGATGCGCCGGTCAGCGACTCGAGCCAGGGCGGATCGAGCGCATCGGCGATGTGGTCGGTCACGCTCTCGACCCGTTCCAGGTCATCGGCTGGCAGGCCCGGGTCGAGATCTCGTACCCGCGCGGCGGTCTGGTAACTGTCGTCCGGCACGAGCAGGACCGGCAGTCCGGCGGCCGGGGTAGCCCGGGTCAGCTCGCTGATCCTGGGATCGGGGGCAGTCCCCGTGCTCAGCAGCAAGCCGGCCAGGCGGGTGCCGCTCAACTCGGTCAGGTATGCAGCCATGATCACCTCGTGGCGGTCGCCGGGCACCACCACCAGCCTTCCGGTGTCCAGGGCGTGAAGGCCTCCGGGAATGCCCTGGGCGAATACCGCCACGTCCCTGATGCGCCGGGACATATCGCCTTCGTGCAGGATCTGCGGGTGCAGGTGGCGTACCAGATCGCGGATCCTGGGCCACGTCAGCTCGGGACGGTACGGAACCTCCGCGGCGACGGCAAGCTGCCGCCTGGCCAGGGCGGCCCGCAGGCCGGCCGCCGCGGCCGCATCGGCGGCGGGCAGGCCGTGGATCACGCAGCCGACCACCCGCGCCTGCTCGCCGGCCATATACCCGCTGGCCGCGATGGCGAACTGCTCGGCCAGTTCCTCCGCGTCGCCATCCGCGGGCCAGCTGCCGGCCAGCACGACATCGGCGTCGAGCGCCCGGGCCAGCGCCTGGTTCAGCGAGCTGGCATACAGCCACGAGGGCCCCGAGCTGAGGCCCTGGATCACGACCAGATCGGACCCGCCGTAGACCGGCTTCCAGGCCGCGACGATCTTCTCCAGCACGACGTCGAGCTCGCCCTCGCCGAGCAGCTCCTCCAGCTGGGCGGTGGTGACCGGCTCCGGTGGCCGCAGAGCGGTGATCGCGGCCACCAGCTCGGCCGACTGGTCGGGGCCGCCACCGGCCCTGGGCTGCGCCACCGGCTTGACGTACGCGACCTTGATGCCCCGCCGGTCCAGGGCGCGCAGCAGCCCCAGACACGTCCTGGCCAGGGCGGCATGATCGGCAACCGGCGCGACGAGCAAGCTGCGGGTCATGTGGTGCTCCTAACGGTCACACCCCGGAGGCCGCCACCGCCGGGATGAGTCGCGCGGTGTCGCGGGCGATCAGCAGTTCCTCATCGGTCGGCACGACCAGCGCCAGGGCGGTCCCGGGACGGCTGATCCGCCCGCTGGTGTCGCGGCCGTGCCGCGCGTTGGCGACGGGGTCCTCGGCTAGGCCGAGGAAGCCCAGGCGGCCGAGGACCAGGCTGCGTACCAGCGAGCTGTTCTCGCCGATGCCGCCGGTGAAGACCAGCGCGTCGAGCCGCTCCAGGCTGGTGACCAGCCCGGCGGCCGCCCTGGCCAGCCGGTGCACGAACACGTCGAGGGCGAGCCGGGCCCGTTCGTCACCACGGGCGGCGGCGTCCTGGATGGCCCGCATGTCGTTGCTCGTGCCGGAGAGCCCCAGCAGGCCGCTGCGGGTGTTCAGCGTCTCGGTCAGCTCGGCGGCGCTCTGCCCGGTCTGCTCCGCCAGGTAGCCGAAGATCCCGGGGTCCACGTCACCGGAACGCGTCCCCATGACCAGCCCTTCCAGCGGGGTCAGCCCCATCGTGGTGTCCACCGACACGCCGTCGCGTATCGCCGCTGCGCTGCAGCCGTTGCCCAGGTGGGCGACAACCAGGCGCAACTCGCCCAGTGGCCGGCCGAGCATGACCGCCGCCCGCTCGCTGACGAGACGGTAGCTCGTCCCGTGGAAGCCGAAGCGCCGCACGCCGTACCGGGTGTACCACTCCTCGGGTACCGCGTACCGGAAGGCGCTGGCCGGCATGGTCTGGTGGAACGCGGTGTCGAACACCGCCACCTGCGGCAGGTCGGGCCGGACGGCGCGGACCGCCTCGATTCCGGCCAGGTTGGCCGGGTTGTGCAGCGGCGCCAGGTGGCTGACCGAGCCGATCGCCGCGACCACCTCGTCGTCCACCAGCACCGAGCGGGTGAACCGCTCGCCACCGTGTACGACCCGATGGCCGACGCCGATCAGGCGACCCTGATCGGCGTCGGCCAGACCCGGCCCGGCCTCGGGTTGGCTGCCGAGGATCCGGGCAATGATCGCGCGGTAACTGCTGTCGGCGAGTCGCTCGGTGACGATGTTGCCGGAGGAGCGCCGGATCCGCAGCACCGCCTCGGGCGTGCCGACCCGCTCGGCCAGCCCGTCCGTCACGCGCTGGCCGCTGCCGGGATGCACGAGGGCGAATTTCACCGACGAGCTGCCCGAGTTCAGCACCAGGACCAGGCCGGAATCGCCAGGCTGGCTGGCGCGCTCCCCCGTTCCGGTCATCTCAGCGATGCTCCTCGCGATGGCCCGAACCTGACCCGGCCGTCCACGTGTCAGTCTACGGGCATGCCGTAGCGGAGGGCGGGTACGGCCGCGGCGATCTCCAGGAGACGGTTGTACTTGGCCACGCGCTCGCCGCGGGCCGGTGCGCCGGTCTTGAGGTGGCCGCTGCCGGTGCCGACGGCCAGGTCGGCGATGAAGTGGTCCTCGGTTTCCCCGGAGCGGTGCGAGACGAACTGCCGGTAGCGGGCCTGGCGGCAGATGGCCATGGCCTGCAGCGTCTCGGTGACGGTGCCGATCTGGTTGAGTTTGATCAGCGCCGAGTTGCCGATGCCGCGGGCGATGGCGCGGGTGATGATGGCCGGGTTGGTGCAGAAGATGTCGTCGCCGACCAGCTCGGTGGCGCCGCCCAGGCGGGCGGTGAGCGCGATCCAGCCGTCCTCGTCATCTTCGCCCAGGCCGTCCTCGATCAGGTGCACGGGGAACTGCCCAGTGATGGCCGCGAGCCGGTCGATCATGTCGGCGCTGGTCAGCAGGTCGCCGGCCACCTTGTAGCGGCCGTCCGGCTGGCGGAACTCCGAGGCGGCCAGGTCCAGGGCGATGGACACGCCGTCGCCGCCCGCCTTGTAGCCGGCGCCGGAGATGGCCTGGACAATCAGGCGGAGGACCTCTTCCGGTTCGGCGATCTCCGGGGCGAACCCGCCCTCGTCGCCCAGCCCGGTGGACAGCTTGCGGCCGGAAAGCTCACGGCGCAGCGCGCTGTAGACCTCGGCGCCGGCCCGGACCGCCTCGGCCATCGACGGGGCGCCGACCGGCGCGATCATGAACTCCTGGAAATCCAGCGAGTTGGGTGCGTGCACGCCGCCGTTGAGCACGTTGAAGTGCGGCACCGGCAGCGATGGCGGCACGCCGTCCGGCGTGATCCACTGCCACAGCGGGATCCCGGCCGTGGCGGCCAGCGCCCGGGCCAGCGCCATCGAGGTGCCCACCGTGGCGTTGGCGCCCAGCCGGCTCTTGTTCGCGGTGCCGTCGAGGTCGATCATGGCCTGGTCCGCCTCGGCCAGCGAGCCCCAGGACCGGCCGCGCAACAGGTCACGGATCTCGGTGTTGACCGCGGACGCCGCCCCGAGAACCCCTTTGCCCTCGTACCTGTCCGGGTCGCCGTCGCGGCGTTCTACGGCTTCCCGCGAGCCGGTCGAGGCGCCGGACGGCACCCCGGCACGGGCGGCCGTGCCGTCTGCCAGCCGCACCGTGACCGCCAGGGTGGGCCGGCCGCGGGAGTCCAGGATCTCCAGTGCCGACAGATCCACCACGTCGAACGTTGCCATCGTCTGCTCCTGTCCTGGGCCGCCCGCCTGGGCCGGCCTCCTGTGTTGGGTACCAATGTCAGCTGGGCACCAGGGCCTTGACACCGGCGATGATCTGGGCGAGGCCAGCCTTGGCGTCGGAGAAGAACATGCCGGTCTTCGGGTCGGTGTACAGCTCGTTGTCCATCCCGGCGTATCCGTGGCCCATGGACCGCTTGATCACGATCACGCTCCTGGCCTGGTCCACGTTCAGGATCGGCATACCGGACACGGGGTTGCCGGGACGGCGGGCCGCCGGGTTGGTGACATCGTTGGCTCCGACGACCAGCGCCACGTCCGCGGTCGGGAACTCGGGATTGGCCGCGTCCATCTCCTTCAGGTCCTCATACGGCACGTTCGCCTCGGCCAGCAGCACGTTCATGTGGCCGGGCATCCGGCCTGCCACCGGGTGGATGGCGAAGAACACCCTGGCGTGGTCGGCCAGCACCGCGGCCAGCTCGGCCGCCTCGTGCTGGGCCTGCGCCGCGGCCAGGCCGTAGCCGGGCACGATGACGACCTTGCTGGCGTAGGCCAGCTGGATGGCGGCGTCCTCGGCCGAGATGCTCCGGATGCTGGCGCCCGCGCCGGCCGCCGGACCGGCCGCCGGGCCGCTGTCACCGGTACCGAAGCCGCCCATCATGACCCCGAGGATCGAGCGGTTCATGGCCTTGGCCATGAGCACGGTGAGAATACCGCCGGACGCCCCGACCAGCGCGCCTCCGATGATCAGAGCGCCGTTACCGATCACGAAGCCGGCGATGGCCACGGCGATGCCGGTGAAGGAGTTCAGCAGCGCGACGACCACGGGCATGTCGGCGCCGCCGATCGGCATCGCCAACGTGACGCCGAAGCCCAGGGCGGCGCAGGCGACCAGGATCAGCACCGGGATGGAGTCGTGGCCGGCCAGCAGGTAGCAGCTCGCCCCGACGCCGATGACGGCGAGGGCGGCGGTGACGAGGCGGGCCCCGCGGAAGACCACGGGCGCCGAGCTGACCCAGCCCTGCAGCTTGCCCGCGGCGATCAGCGATCCGGAGAAGGTGACCGGACCGATGATGACGTCCAGGACGGTCGCGATCATCACCCGGGTGGAGATGCCGTCCCCGCCGGCCAGGCGGACGAAGCCGCCGGCCGCCACCAGGGCGGCGGCGCCTCCGCCGACGGCGTTGAAGATGCTGACAACCTGCGGGACGTCGGTCATCTTGACCCGCCGGGCCATGATCAGGCCGGCCGCCGCGCCACCGCCGGCACCGGCGATGAGGACGACCCAGCCGGTCGTCGTAATCGTAGCGTCGTGGATGACGCTGACCAGCGCGGCCGCCACCGCGACGATCATGCCCAGCCAGGACAGCCGGCTGCCCCGGCGGGCGGTGGCTGGGGAGTTCATCAGGTGCAGGGCCACGACGAACCCGGCGGCGGCCAGCAAGTAAGCCAGCGCCACGGCGATGCTGACGGCGTTCATGACTTCTCCTCGAGATGACCGGAGCCGGCGTCGTGATCGGCCGGCCCGGGCCGCTTGCGGAACATCTGCAGCATCCGGTCGGTCAGGCTGTAACCGCCCACCACGTTCATCGCCGCGAAGAATGCGGCCACGAAGGCGAGCACGTAACCAGCGGTCGTCTGGGCCTGCGACGCGGTGATGATCGCACCGATGATGACGATGCCGTGGATGGCGTTGGACGCCGACATCAGCGGCGTGTGCAGCGTGGACGGCACCTTGGTGATGACTTCGTAGCCGACCAGGATGGCCAGCACGAACATGTAGATATAGGACATCAGGCCCGTGGTCATGAACTGCCTCCCTCGGCGGGCGATCCGAGCAAGGCGGCCACCGCGGGGTGGAGCACCGTGCCCTGGTGGGTGACGACCACGCCGGCCTGGATGTCGTTGGCGGGGTCGATCCTCAGCGCGCCGTCATGGACCAGTTCGGCCAGCAGCGAGACGATGTTGTGCGAGTACGCGGTCGAGGCGGCGGTGGGCACCTGAGCGGGCAGGTTGCCCGCCCCGATGATCCGGACCCCGTCGCCGGTCAGCACCGTCTGGTCCGCTTCCGAGCCCTCGACGTTGCCGCCGAGGCTGCTCGCGGCCAGGTCGACGAGGACGCTGCCCGCCTGCATGCCCTTGACCGCCTCGGCGGTGACCAGCAGCGGGGGGCGCCGGCCCGGCACCTGCGCGGTGGTGATGACGATGTCGAAGCGGGCGATCTGGGCGGCGAGCGCGGCCTGCTGGGCGGCCTGCTCCTCGGCGGTGAGGGCCCGGGCGTACCCGCCTTCGCCCTCCGCCGGAGCGATCGTGGCAAGGCGCAGGAGCCTGGCCCCGACCGACTCGATCTGCTCACGGGTCTCCGGCCGGATGTCGTAACCGGTCACCACCGCACCGAGCCGGCGGGCGGTGCCCATGGCCTGCAGGCCGGCCACGCCCGCGCCGAGCACGAGGACGTTCGCCGGGCGGCTCGTCCCGGCCGCGGTGATCAGCATCGGGAAGAACCGGCCGAAGTGATCGGCCGCGACCAGCACCGCCTTGTAGCCGGCCACGTTGGCCTGGGAGGTGAGCGCGTCCATGGACTGGGCCCGGCTCACGGTGCGCGGCAGCCCGTCCAGGCTGATCGCGGTCACCCCGGCCTCGGCCAGCTGGCGGGCCAGATCCGGCTGGACCAGCGGCCGCAGCATGCCGATGACCGCCTGGCCGGCCCGCAGCCGCGCGATCAGCTCCGGGGCCGGCATGCCGACCCCGACGAGCACGTCGGCCCCGCCGGCCACCTCGTCCCGGCTGGCGACCGTCGCGCCGGCTCGTTCGTAGGCGCCGTCGGCAAACCACGCCGCCGCCCCCGCGCCCTGCTCCACGACCACCCGGACGCCCGCGCGGGCCAGCACCGGGACGGATTCGGGCACCACCGCCACGCGCTGCTCGCCTGGCGTGGTCTCCTTCGGTACGCCGACCGTAACGGACGGCTCCGGTGACGTGACGCTCATTTTCCTCTCCGTTCGTCTCGGCCGGATACATGGCCTCTATCCAGGCCACCCGGGCCGACGGGCCGACGGCAGAGCCGAACGCCCGCGCCTGCCGGGACGAAGGTCCCGGCGTTACGACCTCAGAAGTAAGGGCCGACCCGGCTGGGGCTGGGAGGAGCCGGGTAGATGAGACGGTCGCGCACCGCCACGACGCCCTGGACGTGGCGGGTCCTGGCGACCAGGCCATGACCGATGGCGACGGTCTCGGGGTTACCTTCCAGCGTCACCAAGCCGTCCTTCACGATGACCGAGTACTGGCTCGGCTCGGAGCGGCCCGCGATCACCCGGGTCATGATGTCCTCGCGGATCTCCGCGTCGGTGCGGTCGAAGACAGCCAGGATGTCGGTCCGGCTGATGATTCCGGCCAGCCGGCCACCCTGGTCGACCACGGGGAGGCGCTTGACCTTGCGGTCGTACATCAGCCTGGCGGCGTGTTCCACCGTGTCGTCCGGGCCGATCGTCACCGCGGGGCTGGTCATCAGGTCGGCTGCCGTTACGCCGGTCGCCTTGGCCTGAGCGGCGCGGTGCATCAAGCCTGCCAGCAGTCCCGCGATGCCGCCGGGCTCACCCAGCACGGCCTCCTTGACCAGCAGGTCTGCCTCGGACACGACACCGGTGACCTTGCCGTGCGCGTCGAGGACCGGGAATGCGCTGACCCGGCACTCGCGGAGCCTGGCGGCTATCTCCCGGAACGATGCGGTCTCGCTTACCCACACCGGAAGCGTGGACATGACGTCCTTGACGGTCTTCATCCTCATCACCCTGCCGATAGTTCCTATGGTCCGAGCGTCCTCCTCCGCCGGTCAGAATGGCAGGGCCGTTGGTCTAGCTCCGGCAGGCCGAAGGTCGCGCTCTCACGCCCGCCGGCGTCCGCGAACTGGGACGGGCCGTCGAGGCCGAGGCGCTCGCCACCCGGTACCGGCTCCGCGCCGTCAGGAACCGCTGGATCCCGCGCCTGGAACAGGCGCTGGCCGACGTGACCCTCGCCCTGGAGGAGCAAGAGCTCGCCGACTCCGCCCGGCTGCGCCTGTCCGCGCGATCGCGCCAGGCGCCCGCTGGCAGCCGGGTGTCAGCTCTCCGGCCTGATCATCGAGACCAGTGATGTGGCCGGCGAGACTAGCGCGTCGCCCCCCCAGGACTGGTTGAAGAGTTCGTCGCTGGCCGGACCGCCTCACCCTCGGCCAGGGGCGTGCCGGGGCGAAGGTCACGCCCCGATGTGCCGTCCGCCTCTGCCCATCCGGGCGTGACCGTTATGCGATCGATATGAAGGCACAGCCGTCACAAGAGAAAGGCAGACGCTATGAGCACCTTGCTGCGCAGGGACCCTAGGACGATGTTCCCGGACTTGGTCGAGTGGTTCGAGGAGCCCTTCCTGACGCTCCGTCCCTACCTGGGCCAGCCGATCAGGATCGAGGACTTCGTCGAGGGTGACCACTACCTGGTCCGGGCCGAGCTGGCCGGGATCGATCCGGAGAAGGACGTTGAGGTCACGGTCGGCTCCGGCTACCTGACCATCCGCGCCGAGCGGCACGACAAGACCGAGGGCAAGCACCGGACCGAGTTCCGGTACGGCTCGTTCGCCCGCAGCCTGCCGCTGCCGGGAGACGCCAACGCGGACGACGTCACGGCGACCTTTGACCACGGCATCCTCACCGTCTCCGTCGGCCTCAAGGCCGAGAAGAAGGACGAGGTCAAGAAGATCGCGGTCAAGCCGGCCAAGTAGGGTTCCCCGCGCCGACACCACGGCACTGGCCACGCCCGGCAGGACGCGGCCAGTGCCATGTTGCAGAGCGTCATGTCGCGGGCCGTCGGTCACCTCGGAAGCGGACATTCGGTCCTGCCCGGCCGGGTCCGGCGGCCGGAGCGTGGAAGCGTAAGTAACCGCAAGGCACGCGAGTCGATGGACGCGGGCGCCACCGGCCTCATCTTCGGCCGCAACGTCTTCCAGCGCGGCCACGACGAATCGCTCCGCTTCGTCGCCCAGCTCAAGGAGATCCTGGCCAAGTACCCTTCGTAGCCGATAGCCACGGGCGTGCCCGGGCCGTTACCCGGCCCGGGCGGGTGGCCCGTGGCTGTGCAGGACCTTCGTCTTGTCCTTGTTCCACGCGGTCGTGGTCCCGTCGGGATTCAGGACCAGGGTCCAGCCCCACTGGTGGATGACGATCTGGTGGTGAAAGAAACACAGCAGGACACAGTCTGTGGTGCTGGTCTTGCCGCCGTGCTTCTTGTGCTTGACGTGGTGCACGTCGCAGGCTGAGGCGGGCTGGTTGCAGCCGCCGGGGAACCGGCAGTGCCGGTCGCGCAGGGTCACGGCGTTGCGGATCCCCGCGGGAATGGTCTCGGCGTACCCGATGTCCAGCGGCAGGCTCGGCCCGCCCAGCCGCGCGCCGAGCTGCCGGCGGCGCAAGAAGCTCGCCAGGCCGCCCGGGCCTGATAGCAGGTCGACGGCCTTGCCGATGACGGCCTGCTCCAGCGCGGCCCAGGCCGCATCCCGCCCGCCGTCACGTCGCTGCCCGTCGAGCTCCACGCACAGCCGGACCAGGTCCTCGAGCGCGTCTACGTTGACCTCGCCGGTGACGATGGGGGCCGCGGCCGCGTCGCAGGCGATGCCCTCGGCGGCGTCCCCGTCGAGCCACGCGCCGCCCTCGCTGCCGGTCTCGGACGCGAACGCCCGGCGGGCGGCCCACCGCTCCCGGACCTGCGCGGTCCACTGGTCCTGCAGCGCCGAGTCGCCGTCGAGCACCACCAGGTCCGCCAGCGAGATGTGCACCCACGCCTTCACCGGCTGCCCGGCCCGCTCCGGCAGCAGGTCACTGGCGGCCAGCCGGCGCATGCGGTGGCTGGGATTTTGCGTCATGCTTGACTGATGGACGACACGCAGGCAGACCGGGCGCAAGCCCAGCTCAGGGCGGGCCTGTACGGCCGTCTGAGCGAGACCTACGATGCCGCGGAGTCGGTGCCGACCCAGCTGGACCGGGGCGCCGGTCACGCCAGGCGGCGCGGCTGGGCCGTGGTGGCCGCCTTCAAGGATGACGGGTACTCGGCGTTCAGGGAAGTCACCCGGGACGGGTTCGGGGAGCTGATCGCGGCGATCGAGGGCGGAGCGGTCGATGTGGTCATCGTCCGGGATATCGACCGG
>Ga0137366_10001297_pt1 | contig 18356 bp, 11 predicted proteins | sample SagtaG_8_FD_104938 | JGI IMG/M metagenome (GOLD analysis project Ga0137366, IMG submission 104938) | Vadose zone soil microbial communities from Sagehorn Ranch, Mendocino, California, USA - Sage1_L_60_16 metaG | ecosystem: Environmental > Terrestrial > Soil > Vadose zone | place: USA...
GTGGTCGACCAAACTCGACAAGGACGTCCGCTTCTATCAACCCTCGGACATGGGTGTTGCTATAGTAGGCACTGAGAAATCCCTCTATGCAATCGATGGCTCTACCGGCGAAGTTTTGTGGCGCCGCAAAGATACGTCGCTCGATGAAACCGATATCGCGCCCGAGAAGCTTTCAAATGCCATCCGTTGCTAGTCGTTAGCGCTGCGTAGCGGACTAATCTTTGCAAAATGCCTCGGGTCGACACGCCTCGCGCCCTGTCCGGATTCAGGATGTTTAAGCCACACGGGAGGAAGATTATGAGCAGGATTCGTATTATGGAAGCGCTGGTCTTGATTTTGCTCGCACTTGCGGCCGCAGCTAGCCAGAAGCAGAAAGAGCCCCCGCCAGACTATTTTCCAATGCGAGTCGGAGACTGGTGGAAGTACCAGTCCACCACTGCCGATGGCAAGCAGTCGGAGTTCACTATGAAAGTTCTGGGCGATGAGAAGCAGACTGACGGTAGCGCTCAGTACCTGGTGGAGATTCAGTCGACTTTCAAACCGATCCACGAGTGGTACTCCAAGCCAACAGGCTGGGTTCTCTGGCATCGAGAAGCGTACACGTCGAACGAGTCGATGAAAGTCACCTTTGAGCCTGTGAGGCAATACTTGAAGAATCCGCCTACCACGGGCGCAACGTGGTCGTGGAAGGGAAAGGGCATGCTAGGCGTCGATGTGGACGAGTCCAGCCAGGTAATCAGCTCCGAGGTGGTCGAAGTTCCCGCAGGTAAGTTTCAGGCGACGAAGGTCGAGACGAAAGTAAATCAGGGCGGGACTCTGGTGACTAAGACGTACTGGTACGCAAACTGGGTCGGCATCGTCAAATCTATGACGGACACCGGATCGGTCAAATCAACCACTCTGCTCCTCGACTACAGTTTCAAAAAGAGATAAGGCCGCCCGGAGGTTTGATGGAGGTTGAAACTTTCGCTCCGGTCGGCTGAAGGGGATGACTGATCTCGATCGTTGAGATCAGTCATCTTGCCACAAAAGTGGAATAGGAGGGCAGAACATGACAACGCAAACGGAGCTTGGTGTGGTGGGTTCGTTGTGGCGATATCCCGTCAAGTCGATGATGGGCGAGGAGCTGAACGCCGCTGAGGTGACGGATCGTGGATTGCGCGGCGATCGTGTCTACGCCCTCGTGGACCGCACGGACGGGAAGGTCGCAACTGCCAAGAACCCCCGCAAGTGGCCGCACCTCTTCGACTTCCGCGCCAACTTGATCGAAGGTGCGGCCGACGGATCGGAGGCGGCTTCCATCCGCATTACTCTGCCCGATGGAACCATGATCACCAGCGTGCAGGATGGTTGCGATCAGATCCTTTCCCAGGCGCTTGCGCGACAAGTGACGCTGGAGTCGGTGGCACGTGATGACGAGCAGGGCACATCGTCTGCTACCCGCACGGCCAACGCTGAAGAGTACTGGCCCGACATGGAAGGCCTCGACTTTCGCGATACCGTCACCGATTTCGCTCTGCCGGCCGGCACGTTCTTCGACTGTGCGGTCGTCCATCTGATGACGACCGCAACGCTCAACCGACTCGTCGAGCTGTACCCGCAAGGGCGTTTTGAGGTTCGGCGATTTCGACCAAATATTGTAGTACAGCCGGCTTCCGATGAGAGGGGCTTTATAGAGAACAGCTGGGTCGGCCACACGCTCGCCATCGGCAATGAGGTTCGCCTGAGCATCACGGGTCCATGCGGTCGTTGTGTGATGACGACCCTGGCGCAAGGGGACCTCCCAAGAGATCCGGACATCCTTCGCACCGCGGCACAACATAACCACGTTCAGATCGGTGTGTATGCGGCGGTCATGCGAGGTGGCACGATTCGCCGAGGTGCTTCTGTTAAGCGGGCTGGGTAACCCAAGATAAGTCGACTCTCACGGAGACGGAGGTAAACTATGGCTACGAGCAATCGACCCAGTCTCTACGAGCGGCTCGGCGGTGTGTACAGTATCGCCACCGTGGTGGATGACTTTTATCGACCGAGTCATGGCAGACCCGCGCATAAACGCGAATCCGCGGGTGGACGAACCGCATCATCGGGTGTCGCCTGCGGGATTCAAATACTCCGAAATGGTCTGCTGGGCGGCCGGCGGACCGCAAAGGTACACCGGTCGCACGATGAAGGAATCTCATCAGGAGCTCAAGATCACCGCCGACGAATGGCTGGCATTTCTCGACGACTTTCAGCAAACGATGGACAAGTTCGGCGTGCCGCAGATCGAGCTAGAGGAGTTGAAAGCGATCGTGGATAGCACCCGAGCGGATATCGTCGTCTGAAGAGTCGGCGTGGTGGCAGAGGCTGCGGGTCAAGAGTGGTGAACGTGTCCTGCGCGCCGGATCCGTTCTACTTGACCAAGTCCATCGACTTGCGCTCGCCGGGTCCGAGCGTGACGCGCAACGCGTTCGCCGAGAACTTCTTAATCGAGTCTTCGTCGCGGGTTGGCGCTTTCTCGCCGAGGCGCCAAACGATTACGAAATATTCACCTGGTGCGCCGCTTACGACAAAGCTTCCCTGCTCGTTTGTCACTCCGGACGGCATTGATTTATAAGCCTCGACCATTGACTGCTCGGTAGGAATTAACTTGACGCCAATGCGGCTCAATGGCGTCCCTCCTGGCGCCGATAACACGCGACCACTAAGGATCGCAGCCGGTGAGATCCCGATATGAATGTCTTTGATTTCTGCTCCCGCTCTGGTCTTCAGCTTCTCGCGCAACAGGTCGATCCCATTGACTTCGATTGATCTCACGTAGAAGACATTCGGCGGTCGGATGATTACGGCCAATGGGAATTCGCCTTGGGGAACTCCCGTCACGATGAATGTGCCGTCAGGCCCAACCCGGGCGATAGCTGACCCCGCGGCTATCGAAATCTGTGGCGCGAGCGCGTTGCCCTCCTCGACCGTGACGCGTCCTGAAATGCGACCGCCGGCTGAAACTTCGATCGCAAGATCTTCCACATCGGATCCTGCAACTGTTAGATCCTGTCTTTTCTCCACAAACTTTCGGGTCTCGGCATCAGCGCTCACAACGGGTGCCGGGCGCACGAAAATGGTGTACTTGCCATCAGGCAAATTGCTGACGGACCAACGGCCTTGTGTATCGGTTGCGGAAAGGTAATTGTACATTGCTGCTTCAATGCCTGCTGCCTTCTCAGTACCGGAAGCTTGGTCTTCGCTATCCTTCCTGGTTAGACGGACGGTTGCACCTGCGACAGGTTGGCCATCGCTCTCGTGCCTTACCGTGCCTGCCACACTATGCAGGCTCCACGCGGCCAGAGTGATGTTGATGTCACCAGTTTCACGATCCGGATAGACAGCGACAGGAGGCGAGTTGTGTGAGTCAATTGTCGAGGGAAAGTAGGTAGCGCCAGCCAATCCTTCCATACCATTGGGTCGCTCGCCATTGAGCGTCCTCGGGGGCGGGCTGGCGCTTACGATGTATTCGCCGGCCGGCTGTCCAATAATCCGATAAGCGCCATTTTCGCCAGTATGCGTCGAAGTACCGAAAACGCGTTCGCTGGTTCTCATCGCAGAGACGTTAGCGCCTGCAACAGGTTGCCCATTCGCATTAGCGATACGACCCGAGATGACACCAAAGTGCGGATTTCTCACGCGCAGATCGATTTCGACCGGACTTTCTCCGTTGACAGTTATCTTAATGAATTCCTTCTTATATTGCTCTAGTCTCGCAGCATCAGCGGCAGCATCCCCAGTCTGCAGAGGGAACGGAGCGGCCTCCGCACTTGCCAAATGCTCATCAGCAGGACGAACAAAGACGTAGTATTCACCTGCGCTAACGCGATGGAAAATGAACTCTCCATTCGCGTCAGTGATCTCGGTCGGGATGCTATATCGATCGCGATGATTGGCCAGAAGCTCACTTGCGATCAATTGCACTCGCTCTCTTGGCGCGGGCCGTCCTGTATCCTCGTATAAGGCGCGACCTTTCACGCTCGACGCGCGCGCATAATTCTGGCCCAATTGATCGGCGGCGCGCAGCTTGGTAGCTCCGTTCGATTGGGCATACGCGTTTGCCACCGGCAACGCCGCCGAAAAAAGAAGCGCAAACACGACTACGGGTTGTAGTTTAATCTTCATTTGAGCAGCAATGCTAAGTACGCAGATAGAGTCGACTATTTTAGCCGATACTTTTGAGGCTTTGAAGAAGTTCTTTCTATTGTTTTTCTAGCTTCCAAATCGAGTTTGACGGTCTCCGCATACCAACTTACATTCCCTGCAAATTTACCCTTTAAGCTCTTGTTAAGCTGGTCTAATAATTCCGTGTGGGTAAGTTCTTTATTTCGCAAAGCTGAAAGGATAGCCTCCTTGAGCGTTTTGTAGTTTTGCTTGTTGATATTTTTTCCCCTCTTACCTAATGGGTGTTTGGTAAGTATTTTTTCTTCTGGCATTTTTGCTTCTCCATTTTTAAATACTGTTCTTTATGGTTCGCAGTTCATCCACGGTATTTCCGGAAGCTTTTAAGCATGTTTTAAGTATTTAGCCCAACCTGCGCCTCTTTACCAATAGAGGCGCACAGGAGGGACACGCTACTCATCAGCTGTCAAAACGACTTTAATTACTCCGTCAGCACGATCGGCGAAGAGTGTGAATGCCTCCTGCGCTCGGCTGAACGGAAAACTGTGAGTGACCAACGGTTCTACATTGATCACGCCGTTGGCTATCATGCCTAGTGCTACACGGAAATCATCGATTGTCGGGCCGAGACTACAAATCAATCGTCCCTCGTTCCAGAAGAATTCGTGAAAGGCGAAATCGTAATTGTATTTGTGCGGTAGACCAAAGGCCAACAGCGTCCCATTGCGCCTCAAGAGCTTGGCGGCCATGTTCAGCGTTTCTGCTTTGCCTATTGCCTCAATGGCGAGATCAGCACGTTTGCCATTCGTTATGGTCTCTACCGCATTTGCAACTGCTGCCTCGCTGCCGCAGATAGTATGTGTTGCGCCCATGCTGGTTGAAACGTTTAGCCGCTCGGGCAGAAGGTCAACCGCAATCAACCGTCTCACACCCAGATGACGCAATAAAGCGGTGAACAACTGACCAGTCGGGCCCTGGCCCAAGACCACGGCCGTTTGTCCCAGTATCTCTGGCAGCTTCAAGCAGGCATGAACCACCGTTCCTAATGGTTGCGAGAGCACAAGGCGATTTGCCGGGCCTCCAGGGAGAGGAACGGCGCGATCTTCACTCGAAACAAAGTACTCAGCGAGGCCTTTATGCTGAATAGTTGGCAGGGCCAGAACGCGATCGCCTTCCTTGAACCGTTCAGTCCGAGAGTGCACCACGAATCCCACTAACTCGTGGAGCGAGAGCATGGGAGGCAATGGAGCTAACGCTCCGGTGAGAGCAGGATGAGACGTATCGAACAGAAAGTAAGGTAGATCACTGCCACAGAGGGAGCCCACCTGAAGTTTAACCAGAATCTCACCCTCTTCTATGTCCGGTATCGGTATCTCAATCAGTTCTAGACGCCGTATACCGGTAATCTGTCCCGCAAGCATTTTGGTCATAGGTGGAGGAGCATTGCGCTCAGGAAGAAGTCCCGGTCTTGGGGATTACGTTGGGGCTGCTACTGTTCCTAACAAAACTCGATTTAAACGGCGAGACTATACGGTCCGTCCATCTGGGCGGCTATCCCAAAGAAGTGACCGCGGTTCTGTCCAGTGACCGACTTATGATCCACCAGCTTCAAACAAGTGGGGGGGAGAGGCAATGTTGTCTGCACAGAAGAAAGCGCACCCAGCGAAGATGATCAAGGTCCCGGCACTACGGTTTTAATGGCGCGCCGCTTTCAAGACGACTAAGTTCGATCGCAGCCAGAGTGTACTCAACGAAGTTCTTGTTGCCATGCTCGCTGACCCATTTGAGATGGGGTAAGGCACCGTCCTTTTGATCCCTCAAAAGCAGATCCATTCCCAGATAACCGTGTGCCTCGGTCAGGCGATCGTTGTTGTTGCCCGCTAAACCCAAGAGCGCCTCCGGGGTCAGATCACCGCGCAGATAAGCAATTACCGGATAAGGCCAGGCCGCGGTGTTCGAGCGTTTGGCTGAAAGGTCAAGGATTTGTTTGGCATCCACGTCCTTACCCGCCTGGCGATAACCTATGACGGCAATGATCACCATATATTCAGCTCGATCCGAGTGCCAGTCCGTCAGTTCCAAAAGCGTTCGAGCATCGGATGCAGCTGCTTCGCTCTTGCCGAGGTAGAGATACAACACGCTTCGCTCAAAGCAGGTCTGCGGCCACTTCGGTACGATGCGCGTAACCTCTGTAAAAGCATCGACGGCTTCTTCGTAGCGTCCCAGAGAGCTGTACCAGCGAGCCAGATTTAAATGGCCATTGACAAATCTCGGGTTAAGACGCACGGCCCGCCGCACGCTTTCAATTCCTTCGTCGTGTTGGCCCAAACGAAACTGAGCAATTCCCAATCCGTTCAACGCGCTCCAATTGTTAGGGTCAATTCTCAGAGCCCGTTGAAAAGCTTCAGCCGACTCGGCAAACCGAACAATGGTGCCATAAGCAATTCCAAGGTTTATGTAGGCCCCAAGATAATTGGGGTCGAGATTAACAGCTTGTTTGTAAGCCTTAATGGCTTCGGTGTAGCGTCGCATAGCGCCGTCAATATTACCCAGGCTCACGTAGGCATGCGCGTCATTCGGATCTAATTCGATCGCCCGATTCGTTTCGGCGAGTGCTTCAACGCGTTGTCCAACCTCCAGAAGCGCAGACCCAAGTAGGGTGTGGGCAGCCGCCAGGTTGGGTTGAATCTGGATCGCGCGTCTCGAAACCTCAATTGCTTCGGTGAATTGGCGTGTGCGGAGATATTCCTGACCCTGACGCAGCAGAGTCTGGACATCCGGTGATTGACTTTGCGGTTCTGATTGCGAGCTCTTTTGTGTTTGCGGTTGCACCAACCCATCGGCTGATGCTATGGCCGGACATGTCACAAAAGAAAACAAAATGAAAGCGAAAGCGGATTGTCGTAAGGAAGAAGATCTGATCATATTGAGCAGGCTCCTTGTCAGTTGACCAGTTGCCGAGTCAGGACGACAAACCGGTCGAGCGCGAACGCCGAGACCTACAAAATCCTAAGTAGGGTGGAATCTACGCTCGCGAGGGCAACGTGTCAATTTTTTCTGAAACGGGGGACGTAATCAAAAGCTGTAGTCAGGAGCCATGTTAATAAAGGCTTGGAAAGGCTCACGTTTCTCTAACGAACTCTCTAGCCGCCGCAGACCAGTTTCTGCACGACGAATCTTTGTTCTCAGTTGGGGTAGTCCTGCGTTCCCGGCTTGAAGTGAAAGAGAGCAACCGAGACGACTAGCTTTTTGCGTTCATCGAAGTGCATGAAGATTGGCACTACGCGGCCGTTGTAAGAGGAGATACCGCTGTAGTCACCAAAGAACACCTTCGTATCGCAGACGAACGGTGGCAAATCGATTTTGTGATTGATGAACGTGTGCCCGCCGTCGATGCTGCGCGCCAGGGTTAGTCCCGTGAGGGTGCCTGGTGTATCCCGGCGATCGTAGAAGACCACATTCACGGAACCGTCAATTGGATCGACAGACATCCAGGTAAAGAATTGGACTTTGCCGTTCTTCAAAGGATCGTCATTGACGCGAACGGGCGCGGTCCAGGTCTCCCCGCCGTCGGGCGAAGACATGACAAAGACATCCTGGTCGCGGTTACGTGCGTCAATCCAATTGACGTAGAGCGTTCCTTCGTTCGGACCACTACTCAAGTCAACTCCCGTAACCGGCATTCCATTGGCGCGATCGAGACCTTCTACTGAGAAGTCCCATCCTCCGGGCATCGGTCCAATCACTTTGTCCTTGCCAAAAGTTAAGCCGCCATCGAGCGATTTATCGAACACAAGGCCAAGCGATCCGGCCCAAACGACATAGACCTCGCCCTTTGGTCCAACAGCAGGGACCGCTCCTTCGACCGTATTGTCACTGTCGAGACAATCGCCACCTTTGTCCGAAATGCGGAACGGCATCGAGAAAGTCTTGCCGCCGTCGATCGAGCGCGAGAAATAAATCTGCGAGTGGTGTTCTGGATTGCTGCTGCCGTAAACATCGAACCTTGTCCAGGCCAGATAGACGCTGCCTTTGTGGGGTGAACCTGGCGCATTGTCCACAACTATGCCGGGCTTGTCTTCAAAAGGCGTGACAGAGTTGACGTGATTGATGGCCGGAACAGATTCGTTCCAGGAGAGACCACTATCTTTCGATGCCTCGATCAGAATGCCGGTTTCAGCCCGCATAGGTTTGGCGACGCGAATTCCGACGAAAGACAGATGAGCATGATAGGCCGTGCCATCGCTACCGAAGTAAACGGTATCGTCGCCCTGCGTCAGACCTCTTGGATCTGCGACCGGGATTGTCCTCCATGTTTTGCCGCCGTCCATCGAGGAATAGTTGTAACTCCCTGCTCGTGGCCGTGGAGGACGTCCGGTTTGGAATGATGCGGCAACAATGTTGTCAGGGTTTTGCGGATTAATCGCTATCGAGACTTCGGCGGGGTTGATAGCGCCGACGTCGCTGACTCTCACTATTTGCTGAGCGAAAGTGGCGGACGAACAGAGAGCAAAGCTCGCAAAGGCAATCGTTAACCTTTGCCGAGATCTCTTGCTCTTCTGCTCAGGGTGCGGCATTGCTTCTAGTGCACAAATCGGGCCGACTCCTCAATCGCCGGGATTCTTGGGGGTCGCCGGTTGTGCTTTCTGTTTCAGTTGTTGTAGCAACTGTTGCAGAAGTGGTCTGGCTCGTGGAGAGCTTAGCTTCTCGGCGGCGTGCTCGAAAACCTCCACGCCACGCTGATCGCCGAGCTCGACCAACGCCCGCCCTGAAGCGCCGAAGAGCGCAGCGTTGAACGGCGCCGCCGAGTTCAGGAGTGCTTCGGAAATAAGGGGAAAGACGCGAGGATCGTCCTTTCCCACGGCGGCCAATACGGTAATGGCTGCGGCCCGTACCTGCCCCGAGCTACCACTGCTGGAATACTTCAGCGCAATATCCAGCGAGCGCTTATCGCCGAGGGCTGCGAGTCCATTTAGACCGGCGACACGGATGTTGTCGCGCCATGACGAAGTCTCGAGCAGTTTCATGAGCGCGTCATAACTTGCCGCGTTCTTTGTCTGGCCTAATGCTTCGGCTGCCGCGCGTGTGACAGCGTAGCTTTCATCGCCGAGCGATTGCTGAAAAACATCGGCCAACGACGGATCTTTGAGTGCTCCAAGTGCTTGGATAGCGCGCGCCCGCACTCGCGGATTCCGATCCTTAGTAGCTGCGAGTAATGCGTTCCTCACCAAGTCCCCGGGAGCGTCCGGCAGCGACGCCGCGGCCTCGAGTCTCATCGCCCAGAACTTATCCTGGCCGAGCAAGGATGCGATTGATTTTAAGATCAGCTCCTTTTCACTATCCGGTGTTGATTTGTCCTTGCGCCGCTCCGAGAGCTGACCCAGCGCCCACATCCGACCCATCACGTCTTCATCACGCGTTAACTGATAGAGAAGCGCTTCAGTAGACTTGTCGAAATGCAGTTCTTTAATCAACGTGTCGCCATAGTCAAAGTTGACAAGCTGCGGTGCGGCGCCCAACTGAAAGCTGAATGACTGTTCTTCCTTAGGCTCAATCATCACTCGCTCAACGCGCGTGCCGCTCGCGGTGCCAATTTCAATTTCAACCGGAGTCTGGAAGAAGGTTGCCTGCGGATAAGCATAGTTCGGATCAGGTTTCTGCTCTTGCCTGACCTTGAGCGTCAGAGTCTTAGCGGATGGATCGTAACTTTGAGTGATGCGAAAGACCGGGTGACCCATCTTGTAAAGCCATTCGTCAAAGAACCAATCCATCGATTGGCCCGTTGCTTCTTCAATGGCGATACGAAACTGCTCGGTCGAAACCGGCTGATGGGCATACTTCGTCAAGTAGTGGTTGATTGCTCGCCACCAATTGTCTTCCCCGAGCGCCGTGCGCAGCATGTGCAACACGGCGCCGCCGCGCGGGTATGCGTAATAGTCAAAGACCGCCTCCGGATACGCGTAGATCTCGGTAAAGATCGGACGTCGAAAGCCGCGCGCCCAGTCGCGGTAGTAAGTGTCCTGGTTCGCCTTCACATCGCGGTAGAGAAAATCGTCGTGGCCCAGATTGTGCTCGTCCCACATCGCCTGGAAATAAGTCGCAAAACTTTCGTTGAGCCAGATGTCTGCCCATGAACGACACGTTACATAATCACCGAACCATTGATGGGCCAACTCGTGCGACTGGAGGCTATCGCTCGTCTGGTCCAGTTCAGTGCGCGCGTCATGGATCATGTTGTCTGTCTGGGTTGTCGCCGAGATGTTCTCCATGCCGCCGCCAAAATCGCGCGTCATCGTCTGCGAGTACTTGGCATACGGGTATTTCACGCCGGTCTTCTCGGAGAAGAATTGGACCATTCGCGGCAGACGCGCCGTGGTCACTCTGCCTTCCGCCAGTTCGTTCGGGTAGACGTAAGAAATAACGGGAATATCGGCATAGTTACCCTCGACAGCGACGTACTCGCCTACCACAATCGACGTCAGGTAGGTTGCGTGGGGTTGCTCGATCTTCCAATCAAAGGTGCGCGTGTTGTCTTTGTTGTCTTTCGTGCTTAGCAGTTTGCCGTTGGAGATAACCATCAGCGGCTTTTCGACGGTGACAATAATCTCAGTGGTGGTGAAATCGTTGGGGTGATCGTAACAGGCGAACCAGTAGTGGTTGTATTCCGTCTCTCCCTGCGACCAGATCTGGCGCGGGCGCGTGGGATCATCCGGATTCGGTTTGATGAAAGACAAACCTCGTCCGAAGCCGGCAATTCCTCGAGCGGTGGTAACCCCATTCGTGTGGTAATCAATGACGATGTTAAGCGTATCGTTTGGTTGATAGGCGCGATCAAGCGTGATCGCCAGCTTCTCTTGTGGCCCGTCGTTCTCAAATTTGAGAGGGATACCGGAAGCGAGCTTTACCGAGTTGAAGGTCATGTTGGCAGCATCCAAATCAACTCGTCGCAGGTCGCTGACCAGTGGTGACAAGGTGATCGTCTCGGTGCCCAACGCTTGTTCGCGTTCCCAATCGAAGCGCAGTTCGAGCTTGATGTTCTCCATGTCATAGTCGTGGCTGGGGATATAGCGTGCTGCCGGCAGTTGACCGTCTCCTTGCCGCTGCTGCCGTTGGGCCGGCAAAGTCATTGGCGCGGATAGCACGAGCAAGAGACAGATTAACCCACAGGATAAGCTTAATGATCGCATCATATTTCTCCCAATAATGTATTCAATGTCCGGACGGACCTGTTTACTGAGTGTACACAATACACTTCCGGCAGCAAATCTCCGACGCTGTCTCCATTCGTCCGCAATCAACGAGCTAAGAGTTCGGGGCGCGTTTCAGAAGCGCCCATTATAAACAGGACATGAGAGAGCGATTACGAAGATCTGGTGCTGTGTGTCGCAACAAAAACACCCGGCCAAACGTAACTGAGGTAAGCCTGGATGCGGGGTTGTTCGTTTGACTGTGATGCGAGATTATATTATTGACGTGATCAAGGAGAGCCCGAATCTGAGAATCGTTATGAGATACCAAGGGTTGAATTATCAATCGGGAGTTGTGATTTTACTGGGCGTAATCTCGCTGATCTTCTCGAACGGCTGCGCGAATCAGGCGAAGCAGAGCTTCGACCGGCCGCCGGCGCCCGTCTCGGTCACCGTCGCGATTACCCAGGACGTGTCTACCTACCTGGATGCAATTGGCAAGACCGTGGCCAGAGAGGTTGTTTCCATCCAACCACAGGTTGCCGGACGAATAGTGAAAATTCATTTCACTGACGGCGCAAATGTCAAGAAGAATGATCTGCTTTTCACCATTGATACCCGGCCCTTCGAGGCGACCCTCAAGCAGGCGCAGGCCAATCTCTCCAGAGACGAGGCTTTGAAGAAACAGGCTGAGGCGAACCTGACCAGAGAAATTGCCCAGGCCAAGTGGGGGGAGACGCAGGTTAGGCGGTATCGCGAGTTAGCTGACAGCGGCGTAATTCCCCGTGAACAGTACGAACAGTTACGAGCAAACCTGGACTCTCTTAACGCGAATGTTGGGGCCGCTCGTGCGGCAGTAGGCAGCGCCGATGAAGCGATGAAGGTAGATGCAGCAGCAATTGAGAGCGCAAAAGTGGAACTCAGTTACTGCTACATTCGCTCGCCCATTGATGGGCGCGCCGGGCAGCGGCTCGTGGACATTGGAAACGTCGTCAACCCCGGCGGTTCCAGCAACGCAAATTCAAGCGGCTCTTCCGGCAATGGCAATGCCTTGCTGATAATTGAGCGCCTGGATCCGATTTATGCTGACTTTACAATCTCACAGAATGATCTGACAGACGTGCAGCAACAGATGCGCGCGGGCAGTCTCAGAGCAGAAGTGCGACTGCCTGACACTCCGGATGATCCGGTAAGCGGGCAACTTACGTTTCTGGACAATGCAGTACAAAATGCTACCGGCTCAGTAAATCTCCGCGCGACCATACCTAATGCGGGACATCGCTTTTGGCCGGGCCGGTTTGTCAACATTCGTCTCGTGTTGAGCACCATACACCAGGCCGTGTTGGTACCGTCTACCGCACCGCAGATGTCTGCAAAAGGGTCGTTTGTATACGTCGTCAAGCAAGACTCGACCGCTGAGCAGCGTGCTGTGGCATTGGGACAACGACAGGGAGATCTAGTCGTTGTCGAGAAAGGTGTAGAAGGCGGCGAACGTGTGGTCACCAACGGCCAAATGGGCGTAACACCTGGCGGAAAAGTCTTGGTCGAACAACCCCGCGACGCCGGCAGCTCGGCACCAGCAACGGGTAACGGCACGAAATAATGAATCTCTCCGAACCCTTCATTCGGCGACCCGTGATGACCGCGGTGTTGACGGCCTCAGTAATCCTTTTTGGAGTACTGAGTTACCTTCAGCTCCCGGTGAACGATCTGCCTGCCGTTGACTATCCCGTTATACAGGTACAGGTAGGTTACCCCGGCGCAAGTCCCGACACGATTGCAAACAACATCGCTACTCCGCTCGAGCGCCAGTTCATGCAGATCAACGGACTCGAAGTGGTGACCTCGCAAAGCACCCAGGGATTTGCAAGCTTTACGCTGCAATTTGCGCTCGACAAAGATATTGATGCCGCCGCGACGGACGTCCAAACAGCGATCTCTCAAGCCAGCGGCAGTCTGCCGTTAGATCTACCTTCACAGCCAACCTATTCGAAGAGCAACCCTAACGATCAGCCGATCATGTACATTGCGCTGACCAGCGATTCCGTCACGCCGGGACAACTCTACGATTATGCGACCACGCAGGTAGGTCAACGCATCAGTATTCTGCCCGGCGTGTCGCGGGTGAACGTTTATGGAACCAAGTCGGCTATTCGGATCAAAGCGAATCCTGCGGCGATGTGGGCCCGCGGTATTTCCATTGATGACCTGACGGCAGCGATTAAGAGCGGTACTAGCTATACCGGAGCGGGGCAGTTAGACAGCAGCTCCGGTACAGCGATACTTCGCCCTCAGGGTCAACTGGAAAGTGCGGAGCAATACAGCAACCTCATCGTCGGAAATACGGGCGGCTCGCCGATCTACCTACGCGACGTAGCTACGATTAAGGATTCAGTTCAGGACGAGCGGGTCAACATGCGCTTCTGGGTGCGGGGCTACGATGTGCCATCCGCAACAGTAATTGTGGCCGTTAATCGTAGAGCCGGAGCTAATGCCGTCGAAGTGTCCAAAAGCATTCGAGGAATACTGCCGATCGTTACTGCCGAACTGCCCGGCTCGATCAGGGTGACGCCTATCTACGATCGTTCCCTGAACATCGTTCACTCCGTAATCGATGTGCAAACAACTCTGATCATCGCCTTCGTTCTAGTGGTCATGGTGATCTTTGCGTTCCTTGGACGAGCCACGGACACATTGATTCCCGTGGTCGCACTGCCTTTGTCGCTCCTCATCACGTTTATCGCCATGCGCGCGCTGGGTTACAGTCTCGACAACCTTTCATTGATGGCCCTCACGCTGGCGATCGGTTTCTTGGTGGACGACGCCATTGTCTTTCTGGAAAACACAGTGCGCCGAATGGAGCGCGGCGAGCAGCCGTTCGAAGCGGCGATCAACAGCGCGAAGGAAATCAGCTTCACCATCATGTCGATGACCATCTCGCTGGCGGCTGTTTTCATACCACTGGTGTTCATGACCGGATTAGTGGGCCGAATCTTTCGCGAGTTTGCAATTACGATTGTTATATCCATCTTCGCTTCTGGTTTGGTGTCGCTGACACTCACCCCACTCATGTGCGCGCGTCTGCTGAAAGAACGGGGAGAGGGTTCGAAGAAAACCTGGATGGAGCGCGTGATCGGCGGCATTGAGAAGCGGGTGCTTGCGATGTACGGCTCATCACTGTGGTGGTTCTTGCGGTGGCGTTGGATCTCTCCTGTGATCTGGCTTGTCTGTCTTGCGGGAACGATCTGGCTCTTCCTGCTGGTTCCCAAAGCCTTCTTACCGCCAGGCGACAGCAGCGTAATTTTCGGGGCCTTCATCGCGCGCGAAGGTTCGTCGCCCTCACAAATGCACGAACTACAAAATCGCGTCGACGAAACGCTTCACCAGGACCCGAATGTTATTACCGACTTTACTCTGACCGGCGCAACGGGATTTTTGGCCTCAAATCAGGGAATCACGTTTACGTTCATCAAGCCACCTGACCAACGTCCGCCAATACAGTTAGTTACCGCCCAAATGATGGGCAAGCTTAACTCAATTCCGGGGGTCTTCACTTTCCTTCGGCCGTTTCCGGTTTTGGAAATCAGCACGGGCGTGACCAGCCAGAATCAGGGGCAGTATGCTTTCTCGGTTTCCGGAGCTAATCCGGACCAGGTCTACGAAGTGGGCCAGAAGCTATTGGGTAAGCTAAGGGAATATCCCGGCTTCCTAACGGTCTCGTCGGACTATTACAGCAACACGCCCAATCTTGATATTGATATCCGTCGTGACCAGGCGAAGACGTACGGGGTTTCAGAGACTCGAATTCTGACACTCCTACGCAACGCTTATTCGCAGAACTACCTTTACCTGATCAAAAAGCCACAGGACCAGTATCAGGTAATACTGGAGATGGAAGACGCGGCCCGGGCAAATCCCGAAAACCTCTCCCAGCTCTATATCAGGTCCGATAATGGACAGCGCCTGGTTCCTCTCGACGAGTTGGTAACGTGGAAATCAAACCTCGGCCCACAAGCCGTGCACCACTTGAATCAGTTCACGAGCATGACCCTTTTCTTCAATCTAAAGCCCGGCGTGGCCCTTGGCAACGCTACAGACTTCATTAATAAAGCAGCCGCCGCAGTCGTGCCCCAAACCGTGCGCGCGGAGCTGCAGGGCGAGGCGCAGACCTTCAGCAACACGGTCTACAGCTTGACAATCCTGATGGCATTGGCCGTATTCGTGATGTACGTGATCCTGGCCATCCTCTACGAGAGCTATGTACACCCCTTGACCGTGCTTTCCACGCTTCCAACAGCCCTGGTGGGAGGTTTGCTCACGCTGATCTTGTTCGGTCAGGAAGCATCTCTTTATGCGTTCGTCGGTATGTTTATGTTGATGGGGATCGTCAAGAAGAATGGAATCATGATCGTCGACTTCGCCCGCCAGCGTGTCGAAGCTGGTGAGTCAGCCGAGAAAGCGATTCACGACGCGAGCATGGATCGTTTCCGCCCAATTCTGATGACTACCCTCGCCGCTGTCTTTGGCGCCCTGCCCATCGCGCTGGGTTATGGGGCCGATGGTTCTTCTCGCCGGCCTCTCGGTCTGGTCGTGGTAGGCGGCCTGGTGATTTCGCAATTTATTACGCTTTATATTACTCCGGTGATCTATCTCTATCTCGAAAAGTTTCAGGAAAACGTGCTGGACCGCACCTCTTTTTTCCGGTCTCGTCATCCCAAAAAGTCCCGCAGCACTCCCCCAAAGGGCACCCCTGAATCGTTACCATCCGACCTGGCTACGGGAGACTGAGAAAAGGTTAGGATTTTGCAGGAGAGTGGCACTTAAAAATGTCCGCTGCGAAGGCCTCCTCTCGGATCGGTATTGGCGCGGCAGAGCGCTTCGCAAACTGTGACGATATCACCGTTCGCCGCTGACCAACCGCGGGCCTGGATGATGGTCTTGAAATACAGTTGATCGTGGGCCGGGCCTCTGCTGGTCCAATCTGGTGTGGCGAACTCGCGCCGCAAGCAGCATTCGGGCGTGGCATGGCTATAGTTGGTCTGGCCGCTGGAGACGATCATTCCGCAGCAAACCATCTTGGCGGCGGGATGAGACTCGAAGGCCTGTACAAACCGTTGGACATAAGTCGGGAACATCGTGTCATCGTCATCGAAATAACAGATGAGATCTCCCGTTGCATACTTGAGCCCCTGGTTTCGCGCGTAGCTGGCGCTCGGTTGTTCAGAATGCTTGTGGACGGCGATGCGCGGATGGTTGAAGTAGTAGTCTTCGCTTCCGTCATTGTCGATGATGATGAGTTCCCAGTTCCGGTAGGTTTGGTCCAGTACTGATTGCACTGTGCGGAAGATCGTGTGTGAACGCCGGTAGGTTGGCATTATGATGCTGACCTTTAGTGCCTCCGTCGTGGTTGACTGACGGCGCTCGATGCTCGCTGTTTTCAACCCGGCCGCATCCGCAGGAACTATGATCCAGGCGACGTCCTGGACGCCGCTTCCGCTATCTAGTGTAACTCGCCCCCTGACGGTCCACTTCGCTGTCGATATCGCCCGTAGCAGCTCACATGCCGCCCAACGCGTCTCCAGAAAGTTATCACCTACGCGTCGCGTCTGACTTTCACCGTGCAACAGTGGCGGCAGAGTAAAGTCCACGACCACCGCTCGCCGCGCCACCCGCATCGCCTCGGCAAGTGTTTGCTTCATTAGCCACTCAGGCAAGTGCTCCAAAACGTGACGAAGCAGTACTACATCGAAGCTTCGGTCAGCAATTGGCAGCGAGCCGCCGTCAGTCAAAAGCAGTGGCACCTCAGGATAGAAACTGCGTGCGACGCTGAGCATAGGACGAATGATATCCGCGCCAACCCAGGAGAAGCGCGGTGCGTAAGGTTGGAAATAGTGCCACAACGCGCCGGGTCCGCAACCCATATCGAGCAAAGTGTCTCCTAACCCCACTAGCATCTCCGCCAATGTCTGGCGGTTGCTGACTCCGTAAGAATGGCGCAGCTCTTCCTGGACGATCTTACGAATTCGCGCCAGGTCCCAGCGATGCCAATTTTCCCAATCACGCACGCAGCTTGAGTTCGTTTTCCGACTGGCTGGCGATCTGTTTTCATCCAAATAGAGACGAGAGTTTCCGATAGCCTCGGCTGGTTGCGGTCTCGGTGAAGCAGCGAGCAAGGCGTAGAGCCGCTGGTTGGCTGTGGCCCGGTCGTCTTCCTCGGCAGGCCGTGGATGGTCAAGGTGCAACTGCCGACCTGGTAACTGTTCAATTCTCGTGACGCGACTTACGCGGTCCCAAAACTCGCGGTCTTCCCTGCCCCATCCTCTGAATCGTTCGTCGTGTCCTCCGACATTATGATAGAGGCGAGCTTCTATCCAGATGCATCCGCCTTGCGATGTGGTAAACAGACGGCCTGAATAGTTGGCGTAATCCAGCGGGCGCAGCGGGGCCAACCTGAAATCGCGAACAGCACGGTCGGTGGAGCCAGCATCCAGGTAGAGCACTTCCTCATAAGGCCGCACAGCGCGCTGTCCGTTCTCAATCGAGGCCAGGCCGCGACTGAGAAAGTTGGGCGGCACAAGCAAATCGGCATCGATCAAACAGAGCGCACCTGTTTTCCCTGCCGGCGTGCACGCGCCGATATTGAATCCCCAGCCACGGTTATAAGGACCAGGGTTGTAAGCAAAGATGTATTTATCCACAAATGGCGCTAACAAACGTTCGAGGCGAGGTTCACTGTCTTGCTCCACAACCACGATCCGGTAACGCCAGCGCGCAAGGTCCTGCAGATTGAGCGCCTGCAGGCACACTTGAGCGTTTTTCAGCCGTTGTGGCTCGTCAGGAGCGGCGCGAACTCCCATCACAACTGTGATACTGCGGGGCTCCGCTTCATAGCGGTCGAACACCTCCTGAAGCGATGTCCTCATCGCATCCAGGGGCACGTCGTCCACTGGACCACCATTCGAAGTCTCGGCCCGCGTCGTGTACCACTGATGATAGACGATCCCTTCATATTCAGAGCCGAGA
>Ga0137366_10001312_pt1 | contig 18283 bp, 21 predicted proteins | sample SagtaG_8_FD_104938 | JGI IMG/M metagenome (GOLD analysis project Ga0137366, IMG submission 104938) | Vadose zone soil microbial communities from Sagehorn Ranch, Mendocino, California, USA - Sage1_L_60_16 metaG | ecosystem: Environmental > Terrestrial > Soil > Vadose zone | place: USA...
AGCGGAGTCCGGCGCGGCGAATGGCCGCCTTCCAGGCGGTCTTGATCCGTTGGATCGGTCCGCCTTTGAAGGTGAAGATCAGCCCTTCCGTCTGCTGGGATTTTTCAAGGAGCGCAAATAGGCGATCAGTGAGTGGGACCTCGCGGGCCTCGCCTAGGACGGTCTTCGAGGTCGTGACGTAGAGCAACCGGCGGGTGAGATCGATGTGCTCCCACCGCTGCTTCAGGATCTCGCTGCGGCGGAGGCCTGCATCGAGCGCTGCGACGATGATCGAGCGCAAATGCGGAGCGGCCGCAGCCAGAAGCTTCTGTTCTTCCTCGAGGTTGACCATGATCCGGGGCTTGCGCCGTTCAGTTACCAGGCGCATCCGGGTCAGGGGGTTTTGGGTGATGATGCCTTCGTCGATCGCCCAAAAGAGCATGTGACGGAGGGCCTCCAGGTCGCGGTTAATGGTTGAATCCGAGACCTTCTTTGCGGCATGCCTCGCACGGCGGTAGTCCCGCGCTTGGCCTTTGGTGATCCGTCCGATTAGTACCTCGCCCCAATACGGGAGGAGCACCTTCAGACGGTCCAGGTGATATGGGCGTGGGTCGCCTTCGGCAAGGAAGCGGGCGGCGAGTTCGGCGAAGGTCATCTCCGGAGCGAGCTCGCTCATGCCTTCGCGCTTCAGGTTCAGTTCGTCCCTGAAGCGCTGCTCGATGAGACCCGCCTGCCGACGATTCGCCGTGCCAGTCGATTTCGCGTGCCGGACTCCGTCCTGGTAGACGTAGGCCCAGTACACGTTGCCGCGCTTGTACAAAGTCATCGGATACCACCTCCCTTCTGTCGTTGTTTTTCAAGAATCCAAAGCACTACCTGGTTCCGGTAGAACACGAACTTTCCCTGGCGGCCGTTACGGAAACACGGCAGCCCGGACGGCAGATACCGCTGCCGCACAGTCCAAACCGAACAGCCAAGCAGGCGAGCGACCCCGCGAATGCTGAGCGGCTCGCCAAGGACATCGAGCGTGCCGATCTCGCGTGCCGCACCTTCCGACTGCGGGTAATGCTGCGGGTAGCTCTGCCCTAGCGCGGTCCGCGAAAAGTCCAATGTTTCCTTTCGGTCCGCGCCGCGAGCGAAACCTGACTTCCGCTCTCCGCTCATGTCCTCAAGGGATGCTTCGCTCCTAGCGGCCATGGCTGCGCTCATTCCCTTTGATCGAGCGATGAATGAACTTCCGAAGCCAGTCAGGGAGCTTCGCCCAAATCCACCAGAGGACGGCAAAGAGAATCCCAAGACCGATTAAGCCGTTCTGCACTTGAGGCTGTTCGAGTGCAGCCACGAGAACAGCAATCGCGACGTAGCCAAGGAGTAGTCCGACAATGAAGCGAAGGACGACACCTGCGACCTTCCACCAGACCGACACCCTGGGCTGCGGAGTCGAGAGTTCCCGGCTCCCGCATTGGGAGCAGACTTCTGCAGAACGTGGGTTAGGGTGATGGCGGGGACAGAGCTTTACGTCGTAACTGCGGCCGCAGAAGTTGCAGAAAAGCGGTTCTCCTGCCGTCATCCGCCCGCACTGGTAGCAGTACCTCATTGGTGTTCCCCTAGAAATGTCTGGCGTTCCTCGCCTGTGGGCCTCAGCCAAATGGGAGCAAAGAACCCTTCGCGGCGGACCGAGTCGAGTGAGGCAAACCAGAAGATTTGTTTTGTGGAAGGTGCGACGACTTCCCGGATCGACCGCAGCCGGCGCTCGGAATTCGCAAGGACGATTACCCGGAACCGGTCACGGCTGAAGCTGCGTTGGAATTCGTCCGACAGGGCAAACTGAAGATAGTTCCTGACCTTCTCCTTCCAGACCTTGAGGCTCTCGTGACCGAGATCGACTTCGAGGAACGAAGCGACGACACCGGTGGGGGCCTGAATCTCGACGTATCCATCGGGAATCAGGTTTGTGTTTGCCCCGAGCGGTCGATAGAAGGCTAGCCAACGAACGAAGGTGACGCGAGAAGGCAGTGGTCCGTACTTGAGAAAGCAGTAGACCTGGTTCACGGTGAGCTGGTGCTCGACGAAGAAGTCCGCGACGAGCGCCTCACCGATCCGCCGCCGTGGCCCGCGCTCGGGTACCCCAACGAGTTCTGCACCTTTCGCCGAGAGCGCATAGAGGGCTTTCTTCCCTCCGGCTGTCGTGCCAAGGAAGAACCTACGGAGCAATCCCGCACGGGCAAGGGCGAGCAATCGGACATTGACGCGGGTGGTCGAACCAAACCCTGCAATCGTCTTTGCCTGCTCGCGGTCTACGACCCGCATGACGCCAATCTCAGAAAGCAGATGGCGGTCGCGTTCTTGAATAACGATAGTCCGGCGCTCAGTCCCAGCCATGGAGCACCTCATCGATCTTCTTGTTTGCAGCCGCTTGGCGCTCGGCGATGGCGCGTTCGATGACGACCCGAGCCCGGCCTCGCGTCAGCCGCGATCGGTTCAGGAGATCTGTGTAGTCGACTTCGGGTTCCCGGACAGTCGGCACGACAATTTCTGTCCACCGGTCCGGGCCGCTCTTTACCACCGCATGCCGCTGATAAAGGTTCTTGAGGTGCTCTGACATCGAGCGCCCGCCATCGAGCGCCTGGGAGATTTGGTTCGCATCCGCGTTCGAAAGCTGGAAGAAGACGTGCGTCCCGACCGAGAGAATCGCCGCTCGCATCTCCGCCGGATACTGGTCGAGGAACTGGTTGGCGGAAACGATGGCGACGCCGAACTTTCGGGCCTCCGAGAGCACGGTCTCAATGCCGCTCCCGTACGCCACGAGGTTCTGAATCTCATCGCAATAGAGCGTGTAGAGGGACCGCTTCTGACGGCTGAACAGGGCGTTCTTGAGCGAAGTGAAAATCAGGCTTCCGAGCGTCAGTGCCTGCTCACCCAATCGGCCCTTTTCGAGATTGACAATGATCCAGTAGCCCTCATCCATCGCTTCCCGGATCGAGAATGTGGATTTTGCTTGGCCCACGATGTGGCGGAAGTGCGGATCGGCAGTAAACGCTGACGTCTTGTTGAGGATCGGCTCCCGCATCGTCGCCCGCATCGCCTCGCTCACTTGGTCATAGCGGAGCTCGAAGTACTGGCGGATGTCGGAGTTCGAGACGTTCTTGACGCAGGCGGCGCGGAACCCTGAGTTGGTAAGAAGCAATGCCAGCTCAACCAGGGTCAATCCATTCGCGGACAGGACATACAACGAGTTCCGCAGAAGTTCTTCCGTGCGCGCCCCGAAGTGGTCGAGTCCCCAACGCTGCTTGAGGACTTGCGCGAACTCGGTCACCCGGACAAAGTCCGGATATTCTTGTTCAAGCGGATTCATGCCAACCGAAACCATCGGATCGACGGGCTCGATGATGATGAGCTTCCCGCTCAGGTGCCGGTGCTCCCGGCGTTCGCGACCATTGATGGTTCGCATGAGCAAGGGAGTGGCGTCGCCGTGCAGATCGAAATAGACGAAACCGCGATCAGCGGCGATGTCCTGCTCGGCGAGATACCGCAGGAACGAACTCTTGCCGCTCCCGGTTTTTCCGAGCACCGCGATGTGCATGGTGCGGCGCGTGGTCGTGATCGAGAACTTCCGCCGCGTGATCTGGCCGTCAGCAACCTGAAAGCCAAGGTCAAGGCTTCCGCTCTCTTGCCATGCTCCGTGCCGCTTTGATCGAAAGCGGTTCCAGAACGCTGCAATGAGTTGTTCAAGGAAGCGAATCATCTTGAGTTCAATTGTCCAGGTGGCCCTCTCACGATTGGTAACAAGAGAGCCAGCACAAAAGAAAATCCCAGGTGCTCGGCGCGGAATCCGGAGCACCTGGGGTGATCGCCAACTTCTGCGAATGGAGATAGTTACGGGTTGAAGTTGGTGATCAATACCTCGCGATACACCTGCCCGGCTTTTTTCTGGGCAGTGTATGCAATTTGGACTTGACGGATATGGAAGCGGCGGAACAAGGTTCGAACTTCCGGCAGGTCATTCAGCGACAATACGAACTTTCCGCGAACGTCTCTTAGCCGTTCTGCAAGTTTCTCGAAGTCCGCTGCCGTAAAATTGTGCCGGTAAAGCTTCTTAGCAAAATACGGCGGATCGCAATAGAACAGGGTCTCTGGTCTATCGAAGCGAGCCAATATCTCCTCGTACGGGAGGCATTCAATCTGCACCCTCTCCAATCGCTTATGGGCATTTTCAATGAGCTGAGGCAAACGTTCCGGGTTGAAACCCGGTGGTTGGACCACGTGCCAGTGGTAGTTCGGGTGGCGCACCATGCTGGCAAATGAGTTTTTGAGCAGATACAAATGCCGGGCTGCCCGTTGAATATCGGTGAGCCCTTCCGGGCCGGTTGCCCGTAGGAGCCCAAACCACTTGCGGCTCACCACGATGAACTTCGTGTATCGCACGAGCTCCTCGTAGTGCGACTGGCATACACGGAAAAAATTGACAATCTCGCCGTCGAGGTCGTTCAAGACCTCTACCGGCGACGGCTCCTTGTGAAAGAAAACCTGTGCCCCGCCAGCGAAGGCTTCCACGTACGTTTTGTGTTTCGGGAAGATCTCGATGATCTGCTTCGCAAGCCGGTTCTTCCCCCCTATGTATGACAGCGGTCCAACCATTTACAGTTTGGAATGAGCTATGCGCTTTTGATTCTCTGGTGGCGCTTCGACCAAGGCCGGAATCGCAGCGTGAGTTCAGCCTACCGTAGCCATGAAGAAATAAAAGGCGGCACATCTTGCACGGAGCGCAAAGTTCCGTCCAAATAGTTATTCGAGCATCTTAGACTTGGGATTCCGTCCCATCACTTCGAGCGAATGCTGATTGATGATCCTCCCACAGCGGCGACATACATACAGGTCCTCCCAGCCCTTTACGGGTTCCATCTCGTCTCCATTGCGGTCACATGGAAAGAAGCCATCCGATTCGGGCCGGTTACCACAAACACAAATCCACGCTTCTTCGTTTCCAGCTTCGTGTGTAATGAATTCTTTTTGGGTCATTTTGGCAGGTGATTAGAGGGTAAAAGCAGATCGCTTTGGCTGGAACTTACCGTCACTTTATGGCTTCAGTGTAGATGATGGTCTTCAGGCGTCAAGAATTGACAGCACGGAGGGTTCATGGCGAACCATTGCCGCCGCGCGTGTGACGGGCCGCATTTGCTTTAAGCAAATTCGCCCGACTCGCAGCTATCTTGGCTTCCGTGTTCTCTGGCAATACGTCCCACATGAGCTCGAACGTCGCGGATCGATCCGCATCTTGCGCCCGGTGCAGGATGTTAAGGAAATCGCGATTCGTCTCAGTTCGCCCCGGATTGATTTCATTGGTTTGTAGGGCGTTATTGAGACCACGACTATAGGGAGGGGTGGTCGCAATGTGGCTTTCCTCCGCGTCCGTCCCTAAAGGAATCGCTCCCGAAATCCTTACGCGACTCCCTTCAAATACGATCTTCGACAACAAGAGCCGCAAGACTTGCTGCTTCCGGTTTAGATCAAGTGCTCGAAGCTTAGACGACAGGAGATTGCAATACTCAGTCAAAGAACGTCGCGCGGTTTGCCTCGGATCAGTCTTGTCGCATGCGGTACGGGATTTTTGCTCACCAAGGACCTTGCGGCGTGCCTTCAACATGCTCATCTGGCGGGAAAACTCATCGACGGTCAACACTTGTAGGCGATAGGCTTCAATTATGCGAGCCTCTTCAGTTTCGATATTTTGAACACCGTTGGCTGCGTCTTCGCAATCCTGCTGTTCTACGGTCAGCCGATGCGAACGGATGTCTTTGATTCCCTGCAAAACAATCGCGGGCCTCTGTAGCGCGGTGGAGACCGCATTCCAAACCGTTCCATTTAGTCTATTTTCAGAAATGGAAGGGTATCGTTTGCAACGTTTCGAGCAACGATATGCGAAACGACCATGCCCCGGTTCACCGACATATGCGGCATTGCATCCTCCGCATCTCACCAGGCCCGCCAAGAGATAGGTGTGTTTTGAATTGCGCTTGGAGAATACGATGTTTCTGTTCAGTTGCTCCTGTACCCGCCGCCAAACCGACAGATCCACGATTTGCAAGTGCTTCGAAAGTTGGACTGGGAGCCAGTCGGTTTTCGGTCGCAAACGGTTACTGGTACGTAAATGGCGTCGATATTTCGCTTGCCGGTTCGAACTGCGCGGCTCCGATCCTACATGCTTGTTATAGTGCCACACGCCCGCGTACACCTGGCTGCGAAGAATCCGCAGAACGCTAGATTTGGCCCATTTGTCGTTTCCCTTTCGGGGAGGCACTTTCATCTCATTCAGGCGTTGCTTGACCTTGGCGGCGGAGAGTTCTTCTTCACTCACCCAACGATACATGGCCTTCACAGTTGCAGCTTCGTCTCGCCTAATCTCAAGCAACCCTTGCCCCGATTGTGATTGTGAGCGAACCGTGTACTTAAAGCCGTAGGGTGGGATCGAACCCAAGAACTGCTGACGCACTTCCACTTTGTGGCGTCGTCCGCGCCGGGTCCGGTCCGAGATCATCTCCTTCTCAAATTCGGCGAAACTCCCAAGAATATTTACCAGAAGGTTCTGTGTCGGGCTTTGCTCCCCCGGTAATTTCCGAAACACGACCCGGACACTCCAACGTTCCAGGTCTCTCTTTATGACTCCGAGATGGGTGACATCTCGGGCAAGACGGTCAACATCATTCAGAAGAACGATGTCAAACCGATGTCGCGATGCGTCGTCCCGCAAGCGATCGAGGGAGGGTCTGGCCAGGATCGCCCCGCTCCAGCCGTCGTCTTTGTAAATCCCGGTCGTGAGCCAGCCTTTTAACGCGGCAAACCGCTCCAGTTCTCTGATTTGAGACTCGATTGTTTGCCCGTCGCGCTGCTCTTCTGTAGACACACGACAGTAGAAGGCTACGCGCTGTACTGGCTGATTTGGTTCCTCCATTTAGGTTGCATTTGGTTTGCGGCCTTTGTTGCGAACTGGCCCTCGGCTTACAGATTCATCCTGTATCGGGAAATCGTTTTCGTCAAAGGCGGTAAAAGCTCCATCATCGGCGAAGAGAATGGAGAGCGCCTTTCTGATCTGGTCACGGCTTACCAGGTCCGGATCTTGCCCCCAACTGGTGGAAAGAGGGGGTTTTGATTCCATACAGCTTAGATAACACCGTAATGAACCATCTATGTAGGCGTCACATCCTGCCCTGCACCCATGGGCACCAACTGCACGAATCGTCACAAAGACGAGGTTTCAAGCGATTTTTGGGGCTGGATTATCCCGATGTTCTCCACAGCCAACAGACCCTTTCGTCATGTAGATTCGCCCCTCCCGAAATTTTTGTGGGGAAAAGTGTGTATTAGCGGATAAAGGACCCCGCACACGGCGCGAAAACTGAATACTAGAAAGTCGCAGAGCCACGAATTACTTTGAGAAGGGCAGAAAAGGTCGCAACGCAGCACGAGCACGGATGCAACAAAATACCGGCCCCATAGCGAATCTCCGTACGCACCGAAAAAGAGCTGGCTTAAGCCAACGAGAACTTGCACGCTTGCTGGGATACACCGATGAAGGTGCCGTTTCGCGGCATGAGCAGTCGCAAAGTCTTCCGCCGCTACTAATCGCTCTTTGCTACGAGATCATTTTCCAAGTGCCTGTGGCAGTGCTGTTCTCAGGACTTCATGGAAGCGCGCAAGAAGTAGTCGAAGGCCGCCTTTCCGAACTGGAACGCGAACTTGGGCAACGTAGTGGGAATGAAGCTGGAGCCTCTCTTGTCGCGCAAAAACTATTATGGCTTTACGAACGGCGAGCCGACAGCGAGGCATGATTCACTCCGAAAAACGCCTCAGCCACTTGATGAGGCTGCTTGTTTTGGAAATTCGTTCGACAAGAGTCGCTTACGTGGTACTCGAAGGACCAACAAGCTTGCTGGATTGGGGCATCTTGCACAAAACGCACGTCCAATCAATCCTTGAACGCCGACTTGCCAGATTGTTCCTGATGTCCAGGCCGCTCACCATCTTGATTAGCCATAATGCGAAGTCGAAATCTGGCTACAGACTCATAATCCGAGCTGTTCACAAGAATGCCAAAGAAATAGGGGTCCCCGTGCTTTTCATGCCCCGGCGTGCAGTCCTCAGGTACTTTGTTCCAGGCATGAGACTCAACAAATACGCGCGCGCGAAAATGGTCGCTGAGCGATTTCCCACGCTTTCCTGGCGATTGCCTCGCGAACGAAAGTCATGGCAATCAGAGCCGGTAAAGATTGCCATCTTCGATGCCGCTGCGGCTGGCGTGGCCTATTTTTTGCAGGTGAGAGATCGGGAATAGGAATCTTCGCGCCGGCCTCCAAACGACGTAGCCCATATTCCGGCCGTCGTTCCCTTGGGAGGCCGCCGAGAGGATTGCAGTTCCCCGACGAGTTATGTTCAGCGGCTGATCATTTGCACTCGCGCCGGTGCCAACCATTGGAATATAGTCGAAATTATCAGGCACGCAGTGCGATTTTGCCAGGCGTCTTGCTGGCGGTAGGATGCCGCGTCAGATGCACTATATAGTGTTTCAAATTATGACGTCATCCGCATTGAAAGCTCTTTGTAATGCTCGTTAATCAATTGGGAAGCCGACCGCGTACAGCGCGAATCAGCCGGATTGCCCGATATCGCGAGGTCTTATGTAGCATGGATGCTTCAACAGTAGACGAATCAGTCTCGTCGAGTGACCAGGCCTTACACTGATTCCCTAACACAAGGTGCTCAATTTCCGCTGTCGTCGTCCAGTACATCTTCCCTTCACGATCCAGGCTTCCAATCCACTGGTCGGCTAATTCCTTCCGCCACTTAATGAAATCTCGGACCGACAACCGAAACTGATAAAACCCCAACAGGCTCGTCACACATGCTCGCTCTTCGAAGAGTAAACCCCAAAGCCTCATCGTTTCGAGATTATCCGCTACGTATTTTTCCCAGATGTCCTGGAGTATTTCGGGTGATCGAGTTAGTAGACCTACAACTTCCTCACATAACGTTCGTTGAAAAACCCGAAGAAGCGTGCTATTGCGGAAGTCGTTGATTTCGAATTGTTCTTCGCCTGAAATGCTCCAGCGGTTCCGCTCGTGGGCGACCACGCTCCCCCGCCGCAGTAGCAGTAACACGGTATCGTCTGCAAATCGTACGATGTAATGGAGACCTACGCTACTGGGTACACGGTTTTGCTCGACATCGGGACTGCCAAACTCGAGGGCGAGATCCTCATTCTTCTCAATGCCATCCGGCGCGTTCCGGACGGTCTTATGAATCTGCCAATCAGTTTTATCGAACCACATAGTCAAATTCTCTTCGTCATCTAGCGTCGGATGCTCGCACTTTGAGAGAATAAACTTAGTGTCATTAGCCTCATTTGGCTCCAATGGCATAAGGCCGCCGGATAGACGCTTCAGAATTGGCTCGCTATCGATAACTTTCCCGGTATCGACAATTGTTACCCGAGCAGGATCCCAGCCACACTTTGTGATAGGAGTCCTGGAATTCAAGGTCGAATGTATAAGAGTTTCGATAGCAGAACCGATAATCGTAAATTTACGCGATCCTGCACGCCGCACCGCTAAAGGATCTGGGAAATAGAGCTGCCGGAGATCTTTGAAGCCTTTATCCACGGACGAACTCTGCGTCAGCGGATATGTGCCACTTTCGTCCGGAATAACTGGGGAGGAGCCGACAACGGATGTTCTTGGTCTCTCGAAGAGAGAACCGACCTTGTCGTCACCCAACTTTTTCTTGAAAGCTGCTTCGATAAGTTCCGCCTCGCCAATGCTGATTGGTATGCACGTTTCAAACCGTTCGACGGTTTTTTTCCCTACCCCTGCCTTGGCAGCGAGATCACTTTGATTCCATTCCGAGCTCATTCGGAGGTTCTTAACATGAGTTGTGTCAGACGCTATAACTTTCTTCCGAACGCGGGGTCCCGTTTTTCGTGAGTTCGCCATCACTGAGTCTTTCTGGGGGAATGGATCGAGATAAATAAAATCCTAACTGACGAAACAAATGTCGAATTAACTGGCGAGTTAAAGTGAGTAGACAATTCGCCGCATTCCGCTATGCTCGTTAACGAAAACAATTCGCCGCTGGCCCTTCTGAAGAGGAAAGGCCAGGGAACCGGCAAGTTCCCTGGCCATTACACTCACGGAAGTCGTGAGCGGCTGAAGGCAAGGCAATGCCTCCAGCCCGCACAACAATACCGATACGCGCTGTTACTAACGCACCCTGTGATGGTGCCTTACCGCTAGAAATCTGTCAATCCTGCACTCAACAGGTCCAAGCATCAGCGTTACCGATTATTTTACTTGTTGAGCAACAGACTGAATCGACTCCCACACTTGAACTTGCAATAGCTAAGACGACCGGATGGAGCGTTATACGAGTCGAATCTTCGCGTGACGCAGTCACGACCGCTTCACTTCTTGGAACTCAACTCAAAATCGTGGTCATCACCACGGGTCGAAATTACGGCGACGCCACCCGCCTTATCCGAGAACTTCACGAAGTGGCGGTTACAAACCGTAACGAATGTCCACGAATCTTGGCCCTATCCCTTGCCTCACAGGAGCCGAGCGTCGCTCTGGATTTTGAAAAACACGGGGCTGAGTACCTTCTACGCGCTTACCAGGACCAGGTTCTGGAAGTGATCCGGAAGATGCAGTGGCTGTGTCGAAGCAAGAGGTCGTTTACCACAATCGTCATATTCCGAACTGCCGGACATGTAACGGATGTCAGGCTCGAAAATCGGATGGGAAAGCGACTCAGACTGGGCCCGCGACTTCGCAAACTGGTCGAATTCTGCGCACTCCACGCCCACACAGAATACGGAACACAAATGATTGCAGATGCTCTGGACATTTCCCGCCAAAGCGTTAAACAATACCTTCGTCTCTTGCGGGGGGCCTACAATGAAGCCAAGGGCGTCCAAACGGGACCCAGCGGTGCAGAAGTTTTTTGGACCAAAAAGATTGGCGGAGGCTACGTACACGGGGTTAAGGCGCGTTTCGAAATTATTGACGAAAATGAGTTTTAGATTATCACTTACTCTCCTAGAGTTTTGCTGTCGACGGTTTGTGAGACTGAACTCACTCGGCGTTTGTTCTCCCAGAGCTCGGTGAGGACAATTGTCATTTGTATTCCCGTCTCTAGCCTTCGATGACTTGCTTTGGCTTCGGTCAAAGGTTGCGAACCAGCGCACACCCAAACACTCGGCCCGCAGCGTGCAGTTGAATGATTCTACGTGAGCGCTGTCGGTGGCCTTCCGGGCCCGAGAAGTCGATTAGCACCTGGTTGTGATACGCCGTGCATAAAGATGTCTCCTTGCCTGACGCTTCTAGCCCGAGAAGCGCTAAAACGCTCAAAATACGCAACGTTCGCCAGGGTTGTAAAGTTGGATTTGGGTTGTTTTACTTGCCCTTCACGAGCTTCTGGAGTTGCGTGGCGTACTCCGTCATCAGCTTGTTGACGGCCAGCATCTCGGTCATCAATTCATCGTACTGAGGAAATTTCTTCTGCTGTTCCTGTGGAGTTGTGGCATTTAGTGCTTCGTCTTGATTGCGCCACCAATTTCGGAATCGGGCTTGCCATTTCATCAGGTGTGGGCGCAGACCGAGATTCAAGCTTTCAGTGGCGATCTTGACGAGTTGCTAGCCGTTAAGCATGATCTGGCGTAGATGGGTCACAGAGAGTTCCTTCTCTGCAACACAAACTAGCTCAGATCACCTCGACCGTCGGCTCTGCAACACGCGAATGCGTCCGCCGCAAAGCGGCTTAGTTCAAGTCGGCTTGTCGTAACCATCTTGGAAGGCGCGAACTGACCGACAGTTAGTCGGCTGATCTACGTTTGCCGAGAAGTTGAGTGTTTCGTCGAGCCAGTGATGCGTTCGAAGCGCCCAGAGTAGGCCTGGAGCCAACCAATCTTCATTGAGTTTAGCGGGGCTTCGAAGATCGTTCGCGCTGATAAAATGTCTAGCTTATGGGGAGCCCCTCAGATCCGCTTGCGCAGATTCCGGTCCTCTACCACTTCACCGACAAGAGCAATATCCCGATGATCAGGCAGCTTGGTGGCCTGTTCTCGACGGCGCTGTTGATAGAAATGGGACACGCATTCTGTGCCGGAGGCGATGAAGATAGCCTCGCTCTTGATATGCGATGTGGGATGGATAACTTTGTTCATCTGTGCTTCGTTACCGGACACCCAATGGCATTTCGGGTGAAAGAGCGCAAGCCAGAAGCGGATCTCATTTACTTGCAGATTGATCGAGCTATTCTTCATCAGCCGCGTATTATGTTTGCAACCGGAGTGGGCTATGCGAATAATGCAGAAACGGTGACTCTGGCTGACGCGGTGGAACGCAACTTGATCGATTTCAGGGCGCTCTATGCTTGGACCGACTGGAGAGACCCCGAGGCGCAGGCGAAACGACGCGCAGCGGAGTTGTGTGAGATTCTCGTGCCGAACTATGTAGCGACTGCATTCATCAGGAACTTTCCCAATGGTTGAACGCCCGATATTCGTTGCCAAACCGGCGAGTCGTGAATTGGTAGATGAAGTGTTTCTGCATACGATCTGGCGTCCCGGCTTCGAAGCCGCGGAAAAAAAAGAGAATATCAAGTCACTTCATGAAGCGGCAGACAACGCTGGCTATCATAATATTCTGGAAGTCTCGACGAAGTCAGCCAATAAACGCGGCAGGCATTTGAGTGCCTTTCATCTGAAAGTGAAGACCACACAAAAGGGCTGGGTTCCTTTAGAGTGCGCATTCCAAGGCAGCAAGGTTTTTGAACATGGGGGCCCTTTCGTTGATTTATTTAACGCGGAGCCACGCGAAGCAAAGAAAGACCGCCGGCTAAAGGAGTCGGGACAGCTTGTCGCTTTCCGATTCGAAGATATCGATTGGCCCCTGGAGCCGAAAACGACGTTTTACGACTGGCTCTACCTAACGTCAGTCTATCTGCATAGAGAATGGGCAGTGAAACTTTATGCTTATGGAGGCTTCAGCGACATAGAGTTCGATCCCACACGCTCGATCAACTGCCAGGCTAGATCGGTCGCGCTCTTTCTTAGCCTGATGAAACGTGGTCAGCTGGATGACGCCATGAAATCGTCTTCCGATTTCATACACATCCTTCGTGATTCGGACTATCGGCCTCGTTTACGAGTGGAAGAAGCCCCGCCGAACCTGCTTTCTGCCTGACAAGAAAGGAACAATTCCCCTTTAATTTCGCTAGAATGTGCGGCTATGCGTGCCCGCGACCCCCTTGTTCGCGTCCCGTGTCTTTACCACTTCACGGATGTTCGAAACATCCCGTATATTCGCAAACACAAGGCAATTCTCTGCACGGCGAGCCTTAGAGAGAAAGGATATGAATTTGTCGCCGGTGGCAACGACTGGAGCCTTCAACAGGATCAGGGCTTTGGCATGGATCGTTATGTCCACCTTTGCTGGACAAGGGGACATCCCATGGTGTGGCATATCAAACAACGGGATGCAGAGATTCGGATTATCTATCTTCAGATTGACCGGTCTATCCTTTATGAGCGGGGAGTTCTTTTCACGCCGGGGGTAGCAAATGCTGTTGGGATGACGTCTCACTCTATCCCGGAGGCCATTAAAGGTGACATGATCGATTTCGAAGCATTGTACGGAAATATAGGTTCGCTAAGAGAAGCGGGACCCCAAGCACGAAGGCAACAGGCAGAAAGGGCTGAGATTCTGGTTCCGAAACGAGTTTCAAATAAGTTCATAAACAATTTGCCCAATGGCTGAGCGCCCCATCTTTATTTCAAGACCCGCAAGCAAGCAGCTTGTTGAAGAGGTGTTTCTTCAATTGAGATGGCACCCTGGTTTCGCTCCAGTTCAAAAAGAAAAGAACATCAGGGCGCTTCATGAGGCAGCCGCCAGGGCTGGACACCCAAACGTTCTAGAGGTATCGACTAAATCGGACAACCCGCGCGGGCAAGAACTTAGTGCCTTCAACTTGAAAGTTAGAAACGAAAAGCTGGGTGACATTCCTCTTGAATGCGCTTTCCAGGGAAGCAAAGTCTTCGAGCGCGGAGGGCCGTTTACGGATCTCTATTCCATGGATGTCCGTTCTGCGAGAAAAGATCCACGCCTGAAGGAGTCAGGGAAACTGATGGCCTTCGAATTCGATGGCACGCGTTGGCCGCTCGAACCGAAAACGGTTTTCTACGATTGGCTTTTTGTGGGCTGCATTCATGCCGATCGAGATCGGGCGCAAGAGTTACTTCAATACGGCGGATTTAGCGACATCGAATTCAACCCCGCCCGGTCCATCAATTGTCAAGCGCGGTCTGTGGCATTGTTTTTGAGCCTGATGCAACGCGACGAATTGAGCGAGGGAGCGAAGTCCCCATTGGGTTTTCTGAGGGTCATCGGTAATTCTGATTATCGTCCAGACCTTAAAATAAAAGAGTCCAGTTCCAAATCACGCTTCGGGTAGCGATTGCGCCCGATTCGCGTCAAACCTCCAGGGCGGTAATCCTGACCGATATCCAAGCGTCGCAACTTGCAGGCTAGACCAGTGATGCGAAGGAATCAAACTTCATTTTGAATCGTCTCTGTTTCAGTTTGATTTTGATCTCGTCCGCGGCGGCCACGGTGAGCTCCCCGACCCGAATCGCGGCCAGAAGAATTCCCGGCGTGTTGATGATGGCGAAGCCTGCGCCGGAAATCACCTTCTTCCACCGCGGGTCTTTCGATTCGTCCGTTGCAATGGCCCAGCCGCGCGATTTGCCGAGCGCTAGACAGGCGCTCTCGCCTTTTCCAAGAGTCGCATTGAAGGCGACGTAGAGCTCGAGGTCGCCAGGCTGATCTAACTTGACCTCATCCAGATGTCCTGCGGCAATCGCCTGGTTCACTACGGTCCTTTGATCGGGGTCTTCAATTTCGCCCAGGACCTCGCTCGCGGAGTGGAAAATATACGGCGGAATGAGTTTAAGCAAATCGAGGCGACCGACCATTGCGAGATTAATAAAAACGCAGGTGTCGGTCGCAACGTCCATCGCACATTAATGAGGAAGCAGCGGTCCTTCGGCCGTTTCGGCAGGCTCGGAGCTTCGCGAAAACGCATCGATCTGGTGGGGAGGGACGTCCAGAGTCGCTCCGATTTCACGCAACTTTGCTTTGCTGATTTCGCCCAGCCGATAGGCCTCAAGCGCAAGCATCAGCAGCTTGTGCTGAAAGTTCCCACCCTGGATTCGCTCCTGCCGGCCGCTCTGCCGCCACAGCAGACTTCGAAATTCACGGGCAGATTCTTCCCTGGAAGACAACTCCTCGCGCTCTTCCTCGGAAATGATCTTCAGGGCTTTCAAACGCCAGAGAGCGGACTCGTAGCTTACCCCGAAGTAGAAAGCCAGATGGATGACGTCATAGAACTGCACCGAGAAAGGCTCCGCAGCCGAGCGACGCTGTGCGCGCACCGATGCGCCTTCTTCGTCGTAGATCTCCTGGACCTGAAACAGATCCCGGCTTTTGCCGACACGCATCAGGAACTCTCGCACCCCTTCCTCCGGGAGAAGAAGGGCCGCTGCAAACGAATTGGCCCGAATCTCGTTCAACTTCTCACGTTCCGCCCGGCGGCTGATGGTGGCCTTTTCCTTCCGGTCAAACAGGAGATGTCCGTATTCGTGCGCACACGAGAATAGTTGGCGCTGTTCGCTGTGTTCTGCGTTGACCAGTATCGCCAATCCATTTTTGTCATCAGCTAAGAACAATCCGGAGATGCAATCTTCGAGTGGCAATCGGCCCACTCGTACACCCTGGCCCTCGATAATCTCGGGCAAATCAGGCAACGGCGCCGTACCAAGCTTCAGTCGGCCCCGCTCGTAGTCGGCAATGATATTGCCCTGTTGGATTGCCTCCCATTTGCTCCCGGGAGGCACAAGTTCATACACAGCGGGACTGATGAACTTGCGGTCTGCTCCTACCAGCTTTTCGAGTTCCGTAAATTGACGGCAGAGTACTGACCAACGAGAAACCGCTTGGTTGAGCTGGTGATTCGTTGCCATTTCCGAGTCGGATCGAAACAGGACCGTCACGGAATCCTGATCTTCGTTAAAGACCTCAGCGAAGAGGTCCTTCGGGTCAAAGCCTAACTCCTTGGACAGCTTCATGAGTTCGACGCTGTCGAGGGAGCGATTGCCAGCCTCAATCTGGACCATGGCAGGCCTGGCGATGCCGAGCAAATCCGCCAGATCTTGCTGCGTGAACCCACGATTTTCCCGAATTCTTCGGATTCGACGACCTAGCTCGGTTGCGTCGAGAGACATGGCGGCTCCTTTCTATCCAATAACTTGCAAGACAATAATGACATATAATCAAACTCTTGTCAATAGGTTGAAGTCTGTAGTAGTATGATTATCGTACATCGCCGCTGCGCTGAACACGAGTCGCCGGCTGCGTAGTCAAGGATTCTTCCGGGCGGTACGTACCTAGGCGAACCATGGCGTTCCGGGTCCTCAGCCTCGACGGTGGTGGAATGCGGGGATTGTATACCGCAACCTACCTGCAGTGCCTCGCAAACGCCTTCGAAAAAAAGCGAGGCGTCACAACGCTGGACATTGGGGCTGCCTTCGACCTGATCGTCGGGACCAGCACCGGGTCTATCATTGCATGTGCCCTCGCCGTCGGCGTGGCTCTGAGCCGGGTCGTGGATCTGTATCGCTCCAAAGGTCAGGCGATCTTTCCACGGCGGTTGCCGACGGACCATGGCGTACTCAAAATCTACCGTGACCTCCAGAAGAGACCCTCCGCTCTGAAGAACGGGACGCAGGCTCTCCGTACCGCCCTTGAGGAGTGCTTCGGCGCGATCACCGTCGGCGAGTTGTACTCGACCCGCAAGATCGCTTTGGCAATCCCGGCGATCGAACTTGGTCATCACAACAGTTTCGTATTCAAGACCGCTCACCTTCCCAACTCCATGCACCGCGATGATGACTACAAACTGGTCGACGTCTGTCTTGCCAGCAGTGCGGCGCCAATCTACCGGTCGCTGGCCGCAATCGACACGCCCGGCCACCCCGATGCGTTTCGAGTATTCGCCGACGGCGGTTTGTGGGCCAACAATCCAGTTCTAGTCGGATTGATAGATGCTCTGGAACTCACCAAGATGATGGATCGAATCGAGATTTTCTGTTTGGGAACATGTCCACGGCCTGCGGGGGAACTAATTCCGAAGGAGCAGGTTCATCGTGGTCTTCGGGAATGGAAGTTCGGGGGAGAAGTCGCCACGCTCGGGATTGACACCCAGGAGTTTGCCTACGACCACATGGCGAGGATGCTCGCGAAGCATGTGCAACGTAGCTGTGAGATCGTGCGCTTTCCCCGGGAACAGGTACCAGCTCAGTTATTGCAGTACCTCGACCTTGATGACACCTCGGTCGAAGCACGCACCGCTCTCACGGCTCAGGCTCACAAGGACGCAGAAATGGCGAATAGCCGATGCGGCGACGACAAAGATGCTGAAGGGGTATTAGTTCGAAATTTGTTCATGGACGTACCCGTGCTGAAGGAGGCGCGGTCCGTATGATCGATTGTTCGAAAGACGTAATCTCATTTCACGATGATGAAGTCACGCTGGCGCAAACGGAACGCACAGCCATGCGGCAGCGCCGCGACGCCAACCGCAAACGGGTCAAGGATGGGCTGACGGACGCGAAGAAGCCGCAGCCGACCGAATTCCACCGCCAGGGATCCTATGCCATGAAAACCATGGTTCAAGATCCCGATAATCTGTACGACATCGACGACGGCGTGTACTTCGAAAAGTCCGTGCTCGCGGGAAGCAAGGCCACGGAAATGTCGGCGCTGGACGCTCGTCAGATGGTACGTGACGCGGTAGACGACGGCAGCTTCAAGCGAAAGCCAGAAGCGCTGAAGAATTGCGTGCGGATTTACTATGACGCCGGCTATCACGTGGACATTCCGGTCTACCGCCATCAAGTGAAAAAGAATTTCTTCGGGGCGGATGAAGACTACTACGAATTGGCCAGCGCCGACTGGAAGCGCTCGGACGCCCGCAACGTGACCGACTGGTTTGAAAAGGAGAACGACAAGCAGAGTCCGGACAAAGACAATGGTCGCCAACTTCGTCGCATCTGCCGATTCATAAAGAAGTTCGCCCAAAGTCGCCCAAGTTGGCAGGCCTGCATGGCCAGCGGCTTCATGATCACAAAACTCGTGACCGAATGCTACAAGTCGAACGTGAATCGCGAAGATTCCGCTCTTCACGACACGATGAAGGCGAT
>Ga0137366_10001318_pt1 | contig 18262 bp, 22 predicted proteins | sample SagtaG_8_FD_104938 | JGI IMG/M metagenome (GOLD analysis project Ga0137366, IMG submission 104938) | Vadose zone soil microbial communities from Sagehorn Ranch, Mendocino, California, USA - Sage1_L_60_16 metaG | ecosystem: Environmental > Terrestrial > Soil > Vadose zone | place: USA...
AGGACGCAACCGATGTTGTGTTTGGCCATTAGCTTGGCCACGTCTGCTCCCGTGTCCGACTCTTTCACCGTGATGACGGGCCGAGACATGATGTCTCTTACAACCACTTCCTCCGGCTCTGTCTCGTGCACCGACAAGGGCAGTAACCGCAGCGACCCGACTTGTATAAAATCTTCGTGCGAGTCTGACGCTGCTCTCCGGCAAAACGTTATCAGCATCCAGACTGTTGGCACTCTTCCGAGCCTTGTCTAGCGCGGGGTCCAACTTGGCGGTCCAGACTTCGAGGGAGGTCAGGCCGAGTCGTTTCGCTCTGCCTCCGACCTCGATTGTTTACTGGCTACGTCTAGGCTTCGGCGTCCTCGCGGGGGTTGTCTACAACATAGTCGGATTTGGACAAGGAGGAGTTGTCCTCGGAACTCTTGCTCTGATCAGTGTCGGAATCGGCATATACGCTGTCTCGGTGATACTCGTCAAGAACATTCTAGGCTATGGACCCGACGAGTTAAAGGGTCCGAACAAGCATGTTACTCTGGGAATGGGTTCCTATATCATCTGGATGATTTTCACGACGATTCTGCTAAATACTGTGTTAAACCCTCATCCTTCTTAGCCTCTTCCATCTTTTCCCCTAGTTCTGGCGGAGTTACTGGGCTGGGAGGTCCTCCCGTCTTTAGCGCAGACAGGACCGTGACGTAGTCTTCTAGTGCCTTAAAGAATCCCCGATCATATTCTCCATGTATCTCGTTCGAAGCGAACTTCTCGAACTCTTCTCGGAGCTGCTTTATCGACTCTTCCGTCCGGTTTGCTAGAGCCCGTGGTAGATAGATGTACTTGTCATCATTACTCTTGTAAGTGAGGAGTAGTCCTTCTAGGGCCTTGACGTACCCCTTGTACCATGCGGTATTCTGTGCCTTCTGACGGATCGTATCGAGCTCCTTCTCGGCGTCTGTCCAGGCGCGCGTCTCAACGTTTTGGAAGTACCGGTTGACCGTGTCTTTCGGTATAGGATTTTCCGGTTTCACCGGCGCCGTTTGACCTCGTCCTCCTCGGACACGTCAACAATGCCAGTCTCCGTGACTTTGAATATTCTTTCACCTTCGGGAAGATATGGGCTGGATACAAGGCGTGCGATCCTTATTGGACCGCTGGCTGCTCGTCTGAGGAAGACCCGCGTGTGACTTGTGTGCGCTACGATGTGGCCTCCTACAGCGTCTACTTGGTTGGCGAAGAACTGGTCCGGCTTGGCCATGACCTGGTTGGTTACTATGGCGACGGCGTTGAATCCCCTCGCAAGCCGGATGAGACGGTGCATGTGATTGTTCAGCCGTTGCTGCCGCTCGGCGAGCATCTCCCGCCCGAGATATTCGCTTCGGAAATGAGATGTCAGTGAATCGATTATTATTACGCGGATGTTGTTGTCTTTGATTATCTGGTCGGCTTTTTCCAGTAGGAGCATCTGGTGGTCTGAATTGTATGCCTCGGAATAGATTATCCTTGACGCCGCATCGATGGCCTCCAACCCGGCGGACTTTGCCATTCGCACGATCCATTCCGGACGAAAAGTCTGTTCCGTGTCCAGGTAGAGCGCGCCACCGTTCAAACCGCCCTTGTCCAATGGCAGTTGCACGTTGACTGCGAGCTGATGGCAGAGGACGGATTTTCCTACCCCATACTCGCCGTAGACTTCTGTAATCGTCTGCGTTTCTAGACCACCGCCGACGAGCTCGTCGAAGGCCTTGCTGCCAGTCGTAAGCCGTACGACGTTCGCTTTCATCTTCATCAGCTCGTCTGCTCTGATGAAAGAAAGCGAGATGCTGTCGCGGGCTATGCCGATGATCTTGGCTGCCTGTTTCTCTCCGATCCCTGCTGGGACCAGTTCTCTCACTGTAGCGGCTGCGAGGCTTTCGATCGTGTGGAAGCCCAGCTCTTTCAGCTTGTCAGCGGTGGATGGACCTACGCCAGGGAGGTCTTCTACAACCTCGTATTTTCGGACGGCTTCCTGACTCACCAGGTTTCACTCGAGACTATGGATCGATCTCTACTCTGCGTCACTATTTAATCTGCGGCCAGACACCGGTCGGATTTAGCGGAGAGACGAATCCGAACCTAATCGTGTGCCAATGTTCCGCGTTTGATGTTTCACCGGTTACAGCACGCTTATGGTGATTGCAGAGATGGGGCTGTTGCGTTGAGGATCATTGGGGGTTGAGGAGGCCCAACCCAAGAAGAGCGGTAGCAGGCGGTATATCGAAACTTTGTTGGGCTGGCCGAGTGAAGAGTCTGCTGGAAGCACTCTATACGAGACGACTCTCTTCACCTCCATACTGGAATATGCGATAATTCTCTTCTTTGGAATCTGGCTCATCACAGAATACTTCTATAATGTCTATGAGCAGCAATACTTCGGATCCTTCGACCCTGTATTCCTCGTAGTCGTCCTCATGATCGCCTCGGGCTACGGCTTCACCAGGCTGATCTCGACGATCAAGTCCAAGACCAGACCGGCGAAGAAGAAGAGCAAACCGGAGGATGATTACTAGTGTCAAGGGTTGGACTGGTCACAATCGTCTCCATCGTCCTCAACCTATTCCTAACTTTCTGGCTCATAAACCAGTACATGAGCGATATCTACTTCCAGAACTACGTCAACAGCACTATCGGTCAGTACTATCCGTTCATAGTGCTCACCATCGGGGTAGGCGGAGGCTCGGGCCTCGGCTACCTCTTCCTCAAGAGGAAACATGGGGAGGGTGGTCTCATCGGCAAGATCCAGAAATCGAAATCATTCAAGCCTGTGGGTCCGCTGTCCCAGACAGCTTCAGCCTCTCCGTCGAGACAGATCCTTCCGACTGGCGCGCCTCCATCGCCCGTATCCAGACATACCGTCTATGCGGTTCCCTCACTTCCAAAGTCTACGACTCCTGGTAGCTCACGTTCCACTCCGGCGACTACCTGGGCTTCGGGCAACAAGTCTCCACTCGAATCGATCCTATCCCCCAAACAAGACACGTCTCTTAGGCCAGCCCCATCAGGTGTTCAGCCGCCAAGAATGGAGCCATCCAAACCAGCGTCAGCTCCATTCTCTTCAACTGAGGTCCAGCCACCTCAACCACTCCGCTCAATAGGCGAGTCACCAACACGAATCACGCCAACCTGGGGCTCCCCTCAACCCTCAATGGATGAGAGGAAGCCTGAATCGGGGCCGATATTTCAGAAGCCGGGAATGGAGATGACCGCGAGGCAGGAACAGCAATTCCCAGGATACTCTAGCCAGCCTCAAGGCCCGCAGTCCACGCCCGTTCCACCCAAGTGGGCTCCTCCTGCGGATAAGACGGGGACAGGTCAATGGCCTGAGGGCGGCGTGAAGTCGATTCCTCCACTACCAACAAAGTGGAGCCCTCCTGCAGGAACAACCGCTCCACAGGAGAGACCTCCGCCCCAACAGGGATTCCCGAGACCAGGACCATTGCCCGTAAGAGGTCCCCTCCCACCCCCGCAGGGTGGACCGCGACCGTTCATTATTCAAGGTCCAGGAGGCCCACCAAGACCCGAACAGAGGCCGATGACCCCTCCACGCCCGATAGCTACTCCACAACCGTTCCGCTCTGACCAAAACCGCCCCCCACCTGGAATGGGCGGGGTGCCCAGGCCTCTGCAACCACCTCCCCGACCAGCCGCTCCCTTTGCTGGTCCAATGCCTCAACCATGGACTCCCCCGAGTCCGACTTCAGAGAGGAGGGAATCGTCAGGGCCTGGCAACCCGCAACCTCCCGCTACTGGAGCGGAGCCGTCGTCTGGGAAACAGCTCTCTGAGCAGAAGAATGTGCCTGAAGGTGCTGGCGGCGGAGGCGAGATGGACTGGGATACGGCGCTGGACACGATTCTCAAAACCTTACGGAAGGATCGAGTAGGAGACACGAAATAGAGACCTTGACAGTCTCAATGCAGTTACAACAACTCTTAGGGCACAACATTCCAGGCCGTCAATGTTATCACGCAATAGGGAGTGTGGAATAGGCTGAGAAAGCTCCTCGTTAAGCTCGTGGCCATCGAGACCGCCTTCGTCGGCTGGCTCTCATACTGGATCTTCCTCGTATACGCCAACAATCCGTCAATCGCAGCCGAACTATTCTCAGGCCTACAGAGGTTCCCACAGCTCTCATTCAGCACGGTCGACATCGCCGTCCTAGTCTTGATCGCAATTCTTGCTGTGACTCTAGCCTTCAAGTTCCAGAGGGGACTCAGACCCGGTATCAGACTTGAGAGGGCTCTCCAAATGCTGGAGAATCTGATGAAACGGAACCTAGTGTTAGAGGCCCAGGTCGCAGAGCTGAAAATCGAAAAATCTCATCCCCCACCTCCAGTGATCACTCCAGCTCCAACTTCTTCCGTCACCGGAAGTGAACCGCGATCAGGCTCATGGGAGAAAGCCTTCCGAACACCACTAGAGGCAGGACCGCCTTTGACTTCAAGAGCAACTGGAACAGGCAGCGAAGAGTTCCCGTTCAGTCATGAGACAGGGATTCCTCCGCCTCGTATCGAAGCGAAGCCGCAGCCCAATCCTTCCATAATCAAGCCCGCGATCGTAATTGGCGAGAGGGGTTCTGACAGAATGCCGATGCCTCCACTAATAGTGCCCGAGAGGGCGCCCGAGAAACAAGCCGTCTCGAGTACTCCGAAATCATCAGCAGCGAGGTGGGAGGACAGCCCGCAGTTCATCGGCGAATCGAAGGGCATCCTCACACCATCATCAGCCCGAAAGGCTCCGACTGTCTCGGACTCTGGAGGATTAAGACAGCCGTACATTCCTGCGCCGGCACCCCAAGCGACCCAGCCAAGCGTGATCGCCGGGCCCATGCCACCTTACACCCCGAAGATCACCCCCATCCCGACGTCTCCCAAGATCACCGCAAGACCCACTACCCGTCCAACTCCTCCCAAGATCCCATCTGCAACAATAGGTCCACCTCCCGCACCGATCGAACTGCAGAGACCTGAAACGACTCCCCCTCTGGCAACGCTACCCTTGACCCTACCCCCAGCCACACCATCCTTAGGTGGAGATGCAACCACAAAACCCGCAGAAACAACCACAAAACCCTCCGGCGAGACCGACAAGACGAATGAAAAAGACAACAGCATCTTTACTCAGCCCACACGGAAGAAGCTCCCCCTAGAATAAAATCCGTGAAAGCCCGCGTACTCAATGTATGATCAAAGATTGTTGAGCCGGGACCATCTAGCTTCAGGTCTCGGTCAATTCGAACCACCCCTTCAGCGCGCTCTGGTCCGACTTTGAATGTTTCTGCAATGTCTCCAGACTCTTCTGGAGAGTTAACGGTCTGAACTCGAATCCCATCTTCTCCAAGACCGGCATTACACCTTTGGCAAGCGAGGGAGCGACTATCATTGGGCGAAGCTTCTTCCCGAGGGGTGCCTGGAGATATTTCAGATATTCGGCGAGCTGCCTTACGGCAGAAGCTCCTGCCGGGTCCTTCTTGATCTCGATAACCACTGTGTTCCCTTTTGTGTCAACTCCGTAGACGTCGACGAAGCCTGGGGCGACCCTCTTCTCATGGTCGATGATTTGGAGACCGGGTTCGATAAGACTTGGCTCGGCGAGTATCGCCTTCTGCATCTCCTCCTCGCTTGAGTGAAGAATGAACTCCGCCTCGTCCTTCAAGAGAAAGGTCCCTAAGAATTCGACTCTGCTCACAATCATCGTCAGAGTCTCGAGCGGACTCGGACGAACAGCCTTGATGACCAATTTCCCGTCCTCAATTCGAGTCTGAAACACGCATCCGGACGGTTGCCAGTTGACAGGCGGGTAATCCCTCCGACGATGAATCAACACACAACCGTCTTCTTTCAGAATCACGAGCCTCTCTCCTTCTCCAAGATCGCTACCTGTGCGGCCCGAATAGGCGATAGAACATGACATCACCATCACAATCATCCTCCGAGCCTCCAGTCCCGTCATCAATTCTCTGCGAGCCTCCTCGAGTTCTGGAGACACAAAGACAGCCATTCAAGCCGCCTGGAAAGACTCATTTCTCCTTACGCAATATATCAGGATGATTTGGAAGAGAACGACGATAGAGAAGTTGCAGAGCGGTACAACACTCTCTCACCCTCCTACGACGAGCTATACGGACAGGAACAGTCTCCCAAGCACAAGGTGGTCATCGAATTTATTGCAGATGAAAGATTCAAGCTCCTTGTCGACGTTGGATGTGGACCAGGCACTTTCCTAGAAAGTGCCCAAGAACTGTACGAGTATGCAATCGGCATTGACATGTCAATGAGTATGCTCAAAGCCGCAAAAAGACGACGAATTGGGAAGACCGACCTAGTCCAGGCAACGTCGCGTTTGCTCCCAATCAAGAATAGATCGGTCAACTGTCTAGTCTCGATCTCTACCCTCCGAGCCGATCCAAGCCTTCGCGCGTCGACTGGCGAAATGAAAAGAATCTGCCGCAAGAAAGCCGTCTTAGCTGTGAGCCTCTTTCACCATCCAGAGAATGATGTGCCACGCCTTCTGGCTGGTACTGAGCACTCATCACGTATTTCTGGCAGGGAAACCGTCCATTTTCTGCGACTGAGCGGCTGAAATACCCTGAGTTCTAGCGCCGATCCTTGGATAGTTTAAGAACTAGACGTGTCCCATCTATCGGTGACACGGATGCCAGGATGCTCACACCAGTGGCGTGGAAGGGGACAGATGGCACGTTGCATAAGATGCGGCAAGCTAAAGTCTGATTTCAGGAAGGAGCAGCACAATCAGAAGATGATGCAGCGAGAGGAATCGGAACTGGCTCAAAGATAGAACTGCGCGGAATCGACCGGGCGATTTGACAAAGAGCTTTTATGGACTCTATGAATGCAAACCGTCTAAAGTGGAGTAGTTGGAACCGTCAAGAAAACCGCTGAACCTTCTCGTTCGAAAATTGAACGGTGATGTCTCAGTTAAGCTGAAGAACGACACCGAGTATCGGGGAAAGATGATCGACTGCGATAGTCACATGAATATAATACTCGACGGGGCGAGAGAATACCGTGGCGGGGACCCCGCGACAAATTTCGGCAGTCTGATAGTCAGAGGAAGCAACGTCCTATACATCTGCGTAACCGAACCTACTAGCTAGTCTGGTAGCGATCAAGCCTTCGACCCAGAAGTTCTGGGCGAGGGTAGAACAGTGGGCAGAGCATTTCTCAAATATCGTGCAACTGGTCTGCCGATGAGGCCTCCGGCGAGTACCTGAGCTACATCAAAAGGAACCTCGACAGTGGCACCGACGACGCCGGGATTTAGTGTGGAATTCACGCCCACGATGAGGCCTATGAAGGCTGCGTTTGTGATAAAATATCCTCCGACCATGACCAGGCTTGCGAATAGCCACGAAAGTTTCAGGCGCGAACCTGGAACCCGCCAATAGACCAAACCCGCTATTGTGCCCTCAAGACCTTTGACGACCAGAGTGAAAGGCCAGTAGGGAGCGCCTCCAACAACTGCATCTGAAAGCGATGAGCCCACTCCGCCTGCAAAACCTCCGACCAGGGGACCAAAAGTCCAAGCGGCGATGAAGATGATGATGTCACCCGCATCAAATCTTTGACCGGGAACGGCCGAGATGGGAACCCAAACAAATTGCGTGACCACGAAGACAAGTGCGGTAAACATTGCCGTTACAGAAATGGCCAGGACTGGGGTGCGCTTTCCTCTCGGAGCTTTTGTACCCGCCTCCATGTTTGACGTTAACATCGGAATCTATTTCCTGACACTCGCAAGAACTGGGTGGGTCTTCAACTCTTGATTTTTCGAATTGAGTCCAGCCTGCACCAATCCTGAGTAGGGAGGGGAAGGTCTTCCCGGTCGAGATTTGAATTCTGCGTGGAACTGGGTTGCAAAGTGAAAACGCTCTTTTGGCAGTTCTAGAATTTCCATTCTACGGTTGGAATCGCTCTTTCCAGAGAATCTCAATCCTCCAGAGGTCAATTGAGCAATGTATTCTGGATTGACTTCGTACCGGTGTCTATGTCTCTCCCAGACCTTTGTCCTTTGATAGAGAGAATATGCTAGGGTTCCTTCATCGATGAGTATCTCATGCGCACCGAGCCTCATCGTTCCACCCTTCTCCAATACGTCGTTCTGCTCTGGCATAAGGTCAACGACATGATTCTTAGATCCCGGGTTGAGCTCTGAGCTTCCAGCATCCTCCATGCCCAAGCTGCGGGCATACTCTACGACGGCTAGCTGGAATCCGAAGCAGATTCCCAGGAAGGGGATGTCGTGGGTCCGGGAGTACTCTATGGCCTTGATCTTGCCTTCGGACCCTCGGGACCCGAAGCCGCCGGGGACGAGGACTCCGTCGAATCTGGACAATACTCTGACTTTTGCCGGTTCCTTCTCGAACTCATCTGTCTCAATAAACTCCAAGTTAACCTTGGCGTCGAGGGCCGCTCCAGCGTCACGGAGAGCATCATTTACGCTGACATAACAATCTGCCAGTTCCGCATATTTTCCGCAGATCGCAATCGTTACATGGCTTCGTGGGCTGAGGTGGCTCTTGATCATCTTCTTCCATGAACTCCAATCGGGAGAATTTGATGAAAGCTGGAGTCTAGTTACGAGATAGTTGCCCAGACCCTGCTCGTCCAAGAGGAGTGGAGACTCGTAGATGCTGGCGATATCTTGTGACGTGAAGACAGCTGATTCCTCGACGTTGCAGAAGAGGGCTATCTTCTTCCTCGGCTCCGGTCTGAGAGGCACCTTGCTACGGGCGACTATGACGTCAGGCTGGACGCCTATCCTTCGGAGCTCTTGTACGCTGTGCTGTGTGGGCTTTGTCTTCTGCTCTCCAACGACATCGAGCATTGGTACGAGAGTGACGTGTACATTGACGACGTTGCTGATTCCTTCGTCTAGCCGGAACTGCCGGGCCGCCTCCAAATACGGAAGAGATTCGATGTCACCGACAGTCCCGCCTATCTCAACGATCACAACGTCAACTCCCTCGCTTGCGATATTCCGGAGCCGATCCTTGATCTCGTCGGTAATGTGAGGAATTATCTGTACGCATTTTCCGAGAAAGTCTCCTCTTCTCTCGCGCTCGATTACCGACGAGTAGATCTGACCCGTCGTTATGTTGTGGCTCTTCGGTACGTTGATGTCGAGGAATCTTTCATACGTGCCGATGTCCATGTCCGTCTCTCCGCCGTCCTCGGTGACGAAGACCTCGCCGTGAACGTAGGGGTTCATCGTTCCCGCGTCGTAGTTGAGATATGGGTCTATCTTGACCGCGGTGACTCGGAGTTTTCTTGCTTGGAGGATCTTGCCGATGGATGCGGCTATGACGCCCTTGCCTATGCCGGACATTACTCCGCCGGTGACGAATACGAACTTCGCCAAAGGGTAACAGTGAGAGGATTCAGAGCTTCCTCAAAAGATTGACGGCCCCCGAGGCAACTGAGGAAGAGCGATCCAGAATAGCGTCTGGAGAATGCCAAAATCGCGAGTATCTAGGCTCGCTGGATCAGCGGCTTCGGCTTCATCGGCGAGGCTCTCCCTTCTGGGAGTCTGAGGCCTGCTTTCGCCCAATCATCCAAGAACCGTTTCAATCCGATATCCGTTAATGGATGCTTCACCATCTTGTCTAGAACTTCGGGCGGCATTGTGGCAACGTGTGCTCCCAGCTTAGCCGCTTCCACTACATGGATGGGATGGCGTATGCTCGCGACTAGCACCTGGGTCCCGAGGCCGTAGTTCTGGTAGATCCGGAGTGTCTCTTCGATAATCTTCATCCCCTCGTGTCCCGCGTCGTCCAATCGGCCGATGAATGGGCTGGCATAGTCTGCTCCAGCCTTCGCTGCCAAGAGTGCCTGGTTGGGCGAGAAGATAAGGGTCACATTGGTCTTGATGCCTTCCTTGTGGAGTTTCCTCACTGCTTTGAGCCCTTCCGCTGTCATGGGGCACTTTACAACGACATTGGGTCCGAGGCCGGCGAGATCATTGCCCTCTCTGATCATTCCCTCCGAATCTTGGCTGACCACCTCGAGGTTCACTGGACCCGGGACCAGTTTCAATATGTCATGAACCAGCTCGGTGAACTCTCTGTTCTCTTTCGCGATGAGTGTCGGGTTGGTGGTTATCCCATCGAGAACACCCATGTCGACGAAGGTCTTGATAGACGGAATGTTGGCCGTGTCTAGGAATATCTTCATTCCAGTAATCACCTAGAAGCGACCAGTTTCCTGGAAGCTTTCATGATCTCTTGCGGGGTCAGACCATACTTAATCATCAGCTCCTTGTGCTCGCCGGACTCTCCGAAAGTGTCGTGGAGGCCAACCCTGGACACTGGCACAGGGTAGGATTCCGAGACAGTCTCGGCCACCGCACTTCCGAGACCGCCGATGATGCTCTGCTCTTCGGCGGTTATTATCCCGCCAGTCTTCTTCGCGGTTTTGAGAATGGTATCGGAATCTAACGGCTTCAGCGTGTGAGAGTCTATGACCTCCGCTGATATTCCTTCCTTGGACAGCGACTCGGCAGCCTCAACTGCCTCGTTCACCATTACTCCACAGGCAATGATCACAACGTCTGACCCCTCTCTCAAGACTTCAGCCCTCCCGATCTCAAGGTCGGCGGGCGACGAGTAAACCTCCGGCACCGTGGCTCTGCTGAGGCGGATGTAGAATGGCCCAGGAGTCCTCCACGATTCACTCACCAAGGCTCTGGTTGCCGACGCGTCAGCCGGCACGACGACTCGCATGTGCGGAATCGCTCTGATCGCTGCAACATCCTCGACAGTCTGGTGGGAGGCACCATCAGGACCCACGGTAAGACCCCCGTGGGATGAGACTATCTTGACGTCGAGATTAGGATAGGCAACCGCGTTTCGGATCTGGTCGAGGCATTTGCCCGGAACAAAAGCGGAATACGTGCTTACAAAGGGAATCTTTCCTGCGAGGGCGAGTCCCGCGGCGACTCCGATCATGTTCGACTCTGCGATCCCGACGTTGAAGAACCGTTCGGGATAACGGTCCGCAAATAGACTCGTCTTTATCGAGACGGATGTGTCGGCTCCAAGCACCACCACTCTCGTATCCTTGGACCCTAACTCTAGGAGCGCGTCTGCGTATGCGTCGCGCATGGAACTCATCTGGAGCAGCATCAGATGGTCCACCCTCCGGGAATTCTTAGGTCGTGTAGCATGTTAATTCATTCCTTTCTCATGTGCTCGACAAGCTTCCTGACCGTGTCCTTGTCCGGGGCCTTGCCATGATACGCCGGGTCCCATTCCATGAATGAGACTCCTTTGCCCTTGACTGTGTGGGCGATGATGACGGTAGGTCTGTTTCTCATACTCTCGGCCTTTTCCAACGCCTCTATTACCTGGCGCAGGTCGAAGCCATCAACTTCCAGAACGTGCCAGTTGAAGGCTTTCCATTTGTAGCCGAGGGGTTCTATCGGCATTATCTGCTCGGTCAGACCATCCTGCTGTATCCCATTCCGGTCAACGATGGCAGTGAGATTGTCCAGCTTGAACTTGGAAGCCGCCATGGCCGCCTCCCATGTCTCGCCCTCGTCCATCTCACCGTCTCCCAGAAGAGCGTAGACCCGGTAGCCCTTCCTGTCGAGCTTCCCCGCCAGCGCCATGCCAATGGCCGCTGAAAGTCCGATCCCGAGAGAGCCTCCGGGGAATTCGACGCCTGGAACCCTAAGGTCCGGATGTCCCTGGAGCCGGCTATTCAATTTTCGAAGCGTCTTCAGCTCGCTTACCGGGAAGTATCCTGATTCTGCGAGTGTTGCGAACAATACTGGGGCCGCGTGTCCCTTGGATAGGACGAACCTGTCTCTGTCCGGCCAGTCAGGCCTTTTGGGATCGTGTCGCATCTTGTAGAAGAAGAGGGAGACTAGGACTTCGACCGCTGAGAGGCTTCCGCCAGGATGACCTGATTTTGCTTCTGCCACCATCTCTAGAATGTCGGTTCTGACCTTGACGGCTTTCTGGAGGAGCATTCCAGTGGGAATCTGGGCTTGCTCCATGACTAGTGGACCGGAACCTGAACTATCTGCTCTGCAAGCTCAAGTGTCGTACTGGCTTGAGATCGAAGCTCGTTCAGATCCACTACCACTGTGCCTATCTGGTCAGCCTGCTGCGCTGCCGCGAGACCTGCTAGTAGGACTGCCTCCTGGACTGGGGCGTCTGAGGCGAGGGACATTGCGAGGACGGCGGTCATGCAGTCTCGAACTCCCACAGCGTTGAACCCCGGTTTGGGACCCTTGAACGGTGGGAAGCTGGTAATGTTCCTCTTCTCGAAGAGAATCATCCCACGCTCGCTCCGGGTGAGGAGGAGGCTCTCACACTCGAGCCTGGACATGAGGTTATGACCCATGTTCCGGAGAGACGTGTCATTTACCATAGATACCCCGGTCGCGATGCTGCCCTCTCGGGCGTTGGATTTGACCATCGTGACGCCGATATAGTCGAGATAGTGTCTGACCTTGGGCTGAGCGAGGACCTTCTTGCCTTGGACCCGGCACTCCTCTACTACGTTGCTAATCAATTCGGGCGTTATCACTCCCTTGTCATAGTCGGAGAAGACAACGCCGTCCGCGCTCTTGACCAGCTGCTTTAGAGAGCCTAGGAACTGTTTTGTGACATGAGGCTCGACGTCGGATCGGTACTCCTTGTCGATTCGGAGGTACTGTCTATGGTTCAGTATGAACCGGGTCTTTAGGCTGGTAGGCCGATCGTTGACAATGACGTTTGACGTGTCAACTCCTCGTCTCTGGAGCTCTTCTACCAGCCATCGTCCAGCTTCATCCTTTCCAACAACGCCCAAGACCTTGACTTTTGCTCCTAATGCGACTAGGTTGTTTGTCAGGTTCGAGGCTCCTCCGAGAACCAGTTCCTCGGAGATGAAGTCTGCTACCGGTACTGGAGCCTCGCGGGAGAGCTTTCGACCTTGAGAATTGACGTACCGGTCGACTATCAGGTCCCCAATGACAAGAATGGATTTCTCCCGAAAGCCGTCCACCACCTTGGTGGGATCTGACACTGCGAGTGTCAACTGGGGAACCAGATCAGTCTCGTTGGTCTCGACTCTATTTAAGATTGTCAGATTGTCGCGGGCATGACGATGGTTGCGTGATGATAGAGAATGCTACTTTACGTCCTCAGCCCGCTTCACTAGTCTGACTCGGCACATGACATGGTCGCCGTCTTTGACCCCGAATATTTTCCTGATCTCTTCCGGGATGGTTATGCGTCCACCCGCGATTACTTCTGCGAAGAAGGGTATGTCTTCTTCCTCGACCTGGATAGGCAACTGTTGGCCTCTGGGGCAAATGGCTAAGAACCCGATGATATAACTTTTGACAAAAATGGAATGTGAATGATCTCGTCGGAGTGAGTTGTTGTTGAAGACTATTGTTGATACTGGCTTCGCGGATCTTTCGCGGATGAACTTTGATGTTTCGGATGAGCAGAGACTGGTCTTGGACGAGGTTGACCGGGCCTGTCGGGAGCTCCGACCTTTCGAGGACGAAGCCTACTTGGCCGGGAGATTCAACGAGCATCTCGCGCCAATATTCAGGAAAGCACAACTGTTAGGGCTGCCAATATCGCGTATGTATGGAGATGGTCAAGGGGCTGATGTTCTAACATATGTGTTGGCGCTTGAGAGGATCGGCCGGGAGGGTACAGGTGTCAGAACTTTTCTCTCCGGTCACGTGTCTCTTGGTCAGGTTACGATTCAGAAATGGGCGAGCGAGCAGCAGAAGCAGCAGTATCTCCCACCGGCTACTAGAGGGGAGAAGACGATGTGTTTTGGCCTGACGGAGCCGACGGCGGGAAGCGATCCAGCGTCGCTTCGGACAACCTTTGAGGATAGGGGAAGCTACTACATTCTCAACGGGAGCAAGGCCTGGATATCGAACGGAAGTATTGCTGATGTGGCTGTAGTTTTCGCTTACCCGAAGGGGAAGAGGGATGGGATGTGCGCGTTTATTGTTGAGAAGGGATTTGAGGGGTATTCGAGCCAGCAACAGAAGCACAAGCTTGGGATGCCCACCTCCGACACCGGGTCTATCTTCCTAGACAACTGCCGGGTTCCGAAAGAAAACCTCATGGGACCTCTGGGAAAGGGTCTGAGCATCGCCTACTCGGGATTGATGAGTGGTCGGCTTAGTGTTGCGGCTGGCTGTCTCGGGGTAATCGAGGATTGTATCGAAGAGGCGGTCGCGTATGCGAGGCAGCGGGTCCAGCATGGGAAGCAGATTGGTAAGCATCAGCTTGTGCAGCGGCATATTGGGGATATGTCGACGAGTCTTGAGGCTGCGAAGAATCTGGTTTACAAGGCGGCCTTGTTGAAGCAGCGGAGTGATTCTAGCCCCGGGGATAGGGAGTTGAGGGATGAGGCTGATGTTATGATTGCTAAGGCGAAGTATTTCGCTTCGAATGCTTCGTTTGATGCTGCTGACCGGACGGTCCAGATTCTCGGCTCCAGCGGCTATAGCTTCGAGACGCGGGCGCCTCGCCACCTGGTGGATACGAGGGTCTGTAGAATCTACGAGGGCACGGACGAGATTATGGTCCAGAAGATTGCTGTCAGCCTCCTCGGCAACGACTATGAGGCTTACAAGTAGCTGCTCGACGATTCTTCCCGGACGGGATATCTTCCCAAAGAGCACTCTTCTGTCGCGAGAATTTTTTTATTTTCAAAATCCTGGAGGGGTCCTCTGGCAATCTGAACCGTTTCTGGGCCAGATATCCAATTTTTCGCACAGAACGGGCTGATCCCTTGTCTTCTATAGTTGCCGTGTGGGGTCCGTTCAAGGGTGCGAAACCCGCCGCCTGGGACGCCCCTCCCTGATTGCTGATCCGGGCTTATTCTGGGCGATTTTTCAGGTTGGATCTTTTTCCAGAAGAGCTCTTCTGCGTCGTGAGGATCAACTGCTTTTCGGGATTCTGTTCGGGTAACGGTTTTGGTAACTGTGGATGGTAACAGCAAGAGTCGTCTTTGCTAGGGGTGATGTTGGAGGGGTCCGAGTTTTGTCGGGAAGGAGGTTGGAGAGGCGAGGCTCGTAGGGATTGTCGTGTGGAGTCCCGGTTGAGGCAGGCTTATTTTTTAGATCGGACGATACTGATATTGGGGATCGGATAGGACCGGTCTGGGGGTTGTGATGATTGGGAATTGGGCTCTCTTCAATGTCAATCTCTAGGTATACGTTGCTAGTGGGCGCGCAGCTTGTTGTGAACGTGACACTTGCCTTGTGGCTGTACAATGAGTATCTTCACAATCCATTCATGCAGGCATACATGTCTTCGGTATGGTCCCTGATCTGGCCAGAGGTCACGGTGGCGGCTGGCATACTGGTCGGGGTTGTTGGGTCGCTGGCCGCCTACAGCAGAGGCCATCTCAGGCGACTGATCAAAGTCCCCCCTCGGAGCATAGCTCAAGGGGCTACTAATCTAGCCACGATTGACGTCTGCCCCTTCTGCGACGTGCCCCTGAAGACCATCTCGGAAGGAAGACTACAGTGTCGAAACTGTAGACGGTACTTCAAGAGCACCCTGCCCAAAGTCTCCGTTTAGCCTCGACCAGCTCTGCCTCTGCCCTTATTACCAGTCCAGACGATCCCTTCTCCGAGCGCGAGGCAGAGTGGGCGCATCTATCGACCCGGAAATGATACCCTACCTTCAGGAGGCCTGCTACTACCTGAGAAGGAAAGGACTCTCATTCACGGAACTTTCTAAGGCGCTAGAGATCTCCGAGGCTCAAGCAACGCGATTATTCGAAGAGTACGCATCCAAGATTGTCGCTGGCGCGGCGAGCGAGAACGAGGTGGACAAGAACCTCTGGGAGGACATTCACAACGATTCTTTCGGAAATGAGAAGATTACTTTCGCGAGAGACAACGGGTTCTATCACTGCAGACGCTCTGACCTGGAGCTGATGGAGAGCTCTGCCCTCATGAGCATCTTCGAATCGAGCAAGAAATTCCTCGACTTCGACATGTACAAGCCATATCTAGACACGAAGCCTCCCGTCGGATACGACCCCATGGCGCTTCAGCGGCAAGTCAAACGGGCAATCGAACTCATCCAAGAAATTCTGAAACAGAGATGGAAGAAAGAGTCAGAACAAGAGCGACCAAATGCCTCTGAAAAGCCAGAGTCAAACTGAATAAGCCCGCCCCCTCGTCTCGAACTTCGACCTTGTCGCTTGAAGGATTCGATGTAGCGGTAGTCGGAGCAGGACCGGCTGGAAGCGCCGCCGCGCTAACCATAGCCCGAGAAGGGGTCCAGGTACTCCTCGTGGAACGCGGAACATTCCCCGGGGCGAAGAACGTCTTCGGTGGGAGAATCTACTCGTATGCAGTCAAGAGACTCTTGGGAGATTCTTGGAAAGAGGCTCCGATAGAGCGTTTCGTCCGGAAAGAGGGCCTCACGTTCATGACAGACGACAGCGCCTTCACCATCGAATACGAGTCAAGAGACCCAGAAGGCAGCTTCACCGCCAAACGAGCAAAATTTGACAAATGGCTGGCTGAGCAGGCAGAGAAAGCAGGAGCGTCGCTCATTACCGAGGCGAGGGTCGACGACCTCATAATGGAGAACGGCCGAGTCAAGGGCATCGTGGCTGGTCAGGATAAGATTCCTGCTAAGGCAGTAATCGCCTGCGACGGCACCACGACCGGCCTAGCGCGGAAAGCAGGACTGGTAACAATGCTTGAGCCCTACCAGGTCTCGATGGGGACCAAGGACGTCGTTGAACTCCCCGTCGAGACCATCGAGGAACGACTTGGTCTTGACGCGGGCGAGGGAGCCGCCCATGTCTTCGTCGGCTCCTGCTCTAACGGCACGCGCGGTGGAGGTTTCATGTACACCAACAAAGACAGCGTCACACTCGGGATGGTTGTCGGTGGAGAAGACACCTCCTCAAAACAGATCCAGTCTTCAACGTTCATGGACAGACTGCGAAAACATCCCAAAATACGGCGGCTGATCAAGGGAGGAAAAACAGTCGAGTATGACGCCCACATGATTCCCGAAGCGGGACCCAAGATGCTCACTCGCCCATACACAGACGGTATGCTCGTGGCGGGAGACGCTGCCGGCCACCTCCTCAACAACGGCTACACATTCCGCGGCGTAGACATCGCAATACAAGCAGGAGTAGCCGCAGCCCAGACAGTGCTAGAAGCGCACAAGAAACAGGACTACTCGGCACGCATACTTCAAACATTCGAACGAAAGCTGCGAGCGGACCCAGCTCTCAACGACATGTACACATTCAACCGGGTCCCAGCCTACCTGAGGAAGAGCCGCCTCTACAATATCTACCCAGAGCTCGTCTGCGCAGCCGCAGAAGCAGTCTACAGAGTAGATGGAAACGGCAAGAGAAAGATCTTCAAAGAACTACGCTCCCAAGCAAAAGGCAGAGTATCGCTCTTTTCGCTGGTTCGAGACATGATCGGTGGAGCTAGGACATTCTAGCCTTGTCAACAGAAGAGACTATGACTCTTGACAAGCGACTGGCACTGGTCAATTTCACAAAGGACCCTGAACCCTTCATCGTAGTCGACACAGAGAAATGCGAGCAGTGCAAGATGAAACCCTGCCTCTACATCTGCCCGGCGGAGGTCTACACCTGGCAGGACAAGCTCAACTACAACACCGAGGGGTGCATGGAGACCGGCGCCTGTCTGATAGTATGCCACAAGCTAGGAGCAGGCGCTATAACCTGGAAGTACCCATCAGGTGGCAAAGGAGTCACATTCAAGTCCGGATGAGTCTCGCGGGACCGTCCTAACAAACAAATAGGCCCACGAAACTACCCCGACGGGTCAAGTAGATTGTCAATGGTCGAAATTGCTCACGAACCGCTGAAAAAAGTAGTCGTCAGAGAACTGGTCAAGTACGATAATGCACAGCAGCTTGTAGGCTCTCTCGCAATAATCATGAAGATGGGTCAGCCGATCCTCCTCAACTGGTGCGAGGGCATGGTCTTCGTCTCGCAGCCGATCCCTCCCCCTGAGATGCCTGAGGAATATGCCAAGGGAGAGCTGTACATTGCTTCGATCAGCTTTGCACCGATGCCTGAATTCAGTCACAATGTCAAGTCGGGCAACACCGAAATGCCCGTGATCGACGTCTCGAGGAGTCCGCTGAGCCAGGAGATAGGCCGGTTCCTAAAGTCCCATAGCTAGTAGTCCATTATCGCTAGTTCTTGCCGTAGAATTTCTTCATTTCGC
>Ga0137366_10001323_pt1 | contig 18234 bp, 18 predicted proteins | sample SagtaG_8_FD_104938 | JGI IMG/M metagenome (GOLD analysis project Ga0137366, IMG submission 104938) | Vadose zone soil microbial communities from Sagehorn Ranch, Mendocino, California, USA - Sage1_L_60_16 metaG | ecosystem: Environmental > Terrestrial > Soil > Vadose zone | place: USA...
GCGAGGAACACCCACATCCCGAGCTTCTTGTTGTAGACGTCGAGCCCCCGCTCGGCCGGATAAGGGGGCAGCATCTGATCGACGGTGGCGGCTGCGTGCGTCATCGGTCGTCCCCTCGGTCAGTGGCCCGCGACCGGCGCGCGGGCCGGCTCACGGTCGGTGGGCAGCTTGGTGTATTGCGGCAGATAGTCCTCGGCCGCCTGCGGCGAGCTGAACTCGTAGGGCCCCCGGTACACCGTCGGCACCTTCTCCCAGTTGCCGTGCGGCGCGGGGCTCGGCAACGACCACTCGAGCCCGTTGTCGTGCCACGGATTCTGGGGCGCCAGTTTGCCCTTCTTGAGGCTCCACCAGAAGTTCACGAAGAAGATGAGCTGCGTCGCGAACAGCAGGAACGCGCTGATCGAGATGAACACGTTCATCGGCTGGTAGGGCTGGAGGAACTTGTACTGCGACGGGTCGTACAGCCGGCGCATCATCCCGCCCATCCCGAGGATGTGCATCGGGAAGAAAACGAGGTTGTAGAAGACGAAGGTCAGCCAGAAATGCACCTTCCCCCACCGCTCGCTCATCATGCGGCCGAACATCTTCGGGTACCAGTACACGATGGCGCCGAACAGCGCGAACAGGCTGCCGCCGAACAGCACGTAGTGCAGGTGCGCGACGATGAAGTACGTGTCGTGGATGAACATGTCCACCGGCGTCGCGGCCATGTAGATGCCCGATAGCCCGCCGATCGCGAACATCGCGACGAACGCCACGGCGTTGAGCATGGGCACGTGGAAGCGGATGTTGCCCCGCCACATCGTCCCCATCCAATTGAACACCTTCACCGCCGAGGGGACGGCGATCACGAGCGTGGAGACCATGAAGGATGACCCGAGCGTCGGGTTCATCCCGCTCATGAACATGTGGTGGCCCCACACGATCCAGCCCAGGAACGCGATCGCGATGATCGCGAATACCATCGAGTGGTAGCCGAAGATCGGCTTGCGGCTGCCGTTCGCGATGATGTCCGAGACCATCCCCATGGCCGGCAGGATCAGGATGTAGACCTCCGGATGTCCGAAGAACCAGAACAGGTGCTGCCACAGGAGCGCCTGCCCGCCCGCCCCGGGATCGAAGAAATGCGTGCCGATGATCTGGTCGAACAGCAGCATGATGGCCGCGCCCGACAGCACCGGCAGGGCCAGGAGACCCAGAATGGCCGTGATGAACAGCGACCACACCGACAGCGGCAGGCGGAACCACGTCATCCCGGGAGCGCGGTTGTTGATGATCGTGGTGATGTAGTTCAAGGAGCCCAGGATGGACGACAGTCCGACCAGAATGATCGAGACGGACCAGAGCTCCTGCCCGAGCGACGCGCCCGAGTAGTCGTGCCGCGCCGACAGCGGCGCGTACATCGTCCACCCGGCCCGTGCCGCGCCGTCCGGCACGAACAGGCTCGACAGCATCACGAGTCCGGCCGCGAAGAACGACCAGAACGACCACATGTTGATGCGCGGGAACGCCATGTCGTGCGTCCCGATCTTGAGCGGGATCAGGAAGTTCGCAAACACACCCACCAGCAGCGGCATGATGGCGAAGAACACCATGAACGTGCCGTGCATCGTGACCAGCTGGATGTAGTACTCGGGGAGAATGACCCCCCCCGGCGCCATGCTCTCGGGGAGGATGCCGCCGCCGGGCATGGGCTGCCCGGGATAGGCCAGCTGCCAGCGCATCTGCATCGCCAGGAGCCCGCCCACCAGCAGGAAGAACAAGCTGACGAACAGGAACTGGATTCCGATGATCTTGTGATCGGTCGAGAAGATGTACTTCCGGATGAAGCTCCGGTCGTCGTGATGCGCGGGTGTGGTGTGCGCGGTCGCGGCAACGGTCGTCATGGCGAAGCCTCCTGAGCAGCCTGCTTCATCCAGGCATCGTAGTCGTCCTGAGTGTGCACGACCACCTGCGCTCGCATGCGGTAGTGCCCCAAGCCGCACAGCTCGGCGCAGCCCAGCTCGTAGGTGCCGGGCACCGTGGCCTGGAACCAGGCGTTGATGTCCATCCCCGGCACCGCGTCCTGCTTGACGCGGAACACCGGCACGAAGAAGGAGTGGATCACGTCCTCGGACGACAGGTGCACCACTACCGGACGCCCGACGGGGACGTGCAGCTGGTTGCGAACGGTGAAGTCATCCGGCGTCCCGAGCTGCCCGTCCGCTCCCGGATAGGTGACCTGCCATTCGAATTGCTTCGCGTGAATCGCGATCGGATAGGCGTTGGCAGGAACGCTGTGCCGCCCCTTGATCTTCACCCAGTAGTGATTGCTGATGAGCCCCAGCGCCACCATGGTCACCGCCGGGATCGTGGTCCAGATCACTTCGGCGCGCGTGTTGCCGTGCGTGTAGAAGGCCTTCTGGCCCGGGCGCTGCCGGTACTTCACGACGAACCAGATCAGGCCGACCTCGACCAGCACGAACGCGATCCCGGTGATGATCGTGATCGCCAGGAACAGGCCGTCCACTTCCCCCGCGAATGTCGAACCCTTGAGCGGCAGCCACCAATGCATGGGGCTCTCTCCTCGGTTAGTTCACTTGGCCGCGAAGCTGAAGTCCGCCGTCTTGGTCTCGCTGCCCGCCACCGTCACGCTGGCGGTCTGCGCCCCATACCTCTCATGCCACGCCTCGATGGTGTACGTCCCGGGCGGCAGGCCCTTGAGCGTGAAGCTCCCGTCCGCGCCGCTCACCCCGAAGAACGGATGCGGCAAGACGCCCAGCCACGCGTGCATCCAGCCGTGCACGTTGCATTCGAGCGGCACCATGACCTCGGGTTTGTCGAACGTCTTGGTCGAAGTCATCACGCTGGGCTGGCTGATGTTGAAGGGGCGGTTGGCTTTCGCCTTCGCCTTGATGTTGTGCAGGATGCCGTCGGAATTTTTGATCGCGAGCCCCTGGCCGACCTGGATGCCGAGCACGTGGGGATGGTAGCGGCACCCGTCCTGATCGAGGGTCACCGGTCCCGCGGGGGCCGGCGCCGTGTAGCTCCCGGGGAGACCGGACTTCACGTATACGAACACGTTGGCGAGGGTGCCGTTCGCGTTCACCACCACGGTCTCCTCGGTGGGCACGCCCTGGTACTTCGCCTTGCACTTCGGCTCCTCGGTCATGTCGATCTTCGGCATGGCGGGCTTGGTGCCGGTGAACTTCACCTTGCCGCTGATGGTCCCGCCCCCCTGCGCGGGTGGGGAAGGCTGGCGCGTCCACGCCGCGAGGGCCAGCGCCAGCACCGCGCCCGTCGCTGCAACAGCTCCAAGCTTCCGCATCCTGCCTCCTCGATGAGAGTCCCGCATGCTATACCCCCGAACGCACCGCACCATCACACGTTTCTATGAGACGTGACGGGCGCCGCGCCGCTGGGCCCGTCGTACCACCACGAGCCCGAGGCCGAGCGTCACGAACATCGCCAGCACCGGAGAAATGAACACGCCCGGCGGCGTGGGCCGGTCGAGCGCCAGGAAGTACCAGGTGCTCACCGCCATGCGCGAGCCGTGTTCCCCGCTGGAGCCGTCCCAGGCGAAGAAGGCCATCGGAATCGCCCGGCCAGCCTCAAGCTGAACTTCGTTGGCAGTATCGGGCGTCGCAAGGGCGCGGGTGAGCACCAGGCGCCACTCGCCATGATCATAGGTCGCCTGCCCGGCCGGCGCGCCCGAAAGGGTGTCGAAGCGCTCGATGCCGCGGGCCAGCCCGGCGAAGGCGCGGCGCGGCCGGCTCGTCCAGCGCCACTGATACACCGGGTCGGTCGTGGCGCCCATGAGGAAGTAGGGCCGCTCCATTCCCCCCGACCCCTGGGCCAAGCGACGGGGAAACTGCACCGCCAGTTGGTCGGGCCAGGGCTCCGCCTTGAGAGGGGGCGGCGCGGAGTCGTCGGCGACCGTCTCGAGGATGCGCTGTTCGAATCGAAGCCACGTCGTGTCGGGGCTCTGGGTGCGGTCGTCCCAGGTCACTCGCAGCGCGAGCGTCTTGCCGTCGTGTAGGGCTTGCACCCACACGCCCGACACCGCCGGCGCGAACCAGCGGGACTGGTGGATGACCTGGCCCACGAGCGGGAACCAGTAGCGGGCCACGCGCGCCCACGTCGAGTCGTCCGGCGAGGCTGGAACCGTGCCGGCGATCTGCGGGGCATGGACCACGTCGCGCACCCCGGGCGGGGCGGCCGGCGAGAGCGAGCGCACGTACTGCGCGAGGCGCCACAGCTCCTCGTCGGTCAGGAACTTTTGATCGATCAGGTCGGCGAACGACGGCATCGGCGTGCCGTCCAGCCCCGTGCGCAGCCGCCGGTAGATGTCTTCCACGGAGCCGCCGCCGCGGAACCGCCAATTCTGGTGCAGATCGGCGGCGAAGATCGGGAAATCGGAGTCGTCCTTGAGCGTCGGCGCCGAGGGGCCGTCGCCCCTCCCTTGATCGCCGTGGCACTTGCGGCACCCGATCGAATCGTAGAACTGCCGCCCGACCTTGAGGGCCGCCGCGCCCGTGCCACCGCCCGGTGGGCTCGAGAATTTCAGCGGCACGACGTGCTGGCTCGTGTCCGCGAAGAACGACGAGAAGGTCTTGACGTAGGCCATCACCTGGCGCCGCTCGGTGTCGGAGAGCCGCCCTTTCCATCCGGGCATCGCGCTGCCGGGTAGGCCGTCGTCGATCACCCGCTCGAGATCCGCGTCGGTCGGGAGCTGGCCGCTCGCCGTCGTGCGGATCTTGTAGAGCCCGCCGGTGAAGTTGCGGGGGCGCGGCAGCATGTACGCCGCCGCCGGGCCGTCACCGGCTCCCGCATCTCCGTGGCAGCCGGCGCACCATTTGACATAAACGGCACGTCCACCGGTCGTGTCCTGAGCGAGCAGGGAGGCGGGAGCAGGGAGCAGGAGAATCCCGAGCACAGCCGGCCACAGGGCGTACGGGCCACAAACGCGGTCAATCATGACTGCTCCCTGCCTGACCGCTCCCTGCTCCCTCACTCTTCTCCCAGGTTCTCGGCTTCCACCCCGTCTGCTCGTACAGGAACAGGATCACCGACCAGATTTCCCGCTCCGTCAGGAAGTCCTCCCACACCGGCATCGCCGAGTTCCAGGGCGTGCCCTCGCGCGGCAGCCCCGGACCGCCCTTCGCGACGCGCCAGAACACGAAGCTCTCGGTGAGCTGCGCAATCGTGCCGTTGTCCTGGAAGTTCGCGGGGAGCGGGTTGAAGCCGGATGCGAAGTGTCCCTGGCCGTCGAGGTGGTCGCCATGACACGGGAGACAGTTCCGGTAGTACACGTGTTTGCCCTCCGCGAGGTACGCGGAGAGGGAGTCGGGGTGCTGCCGCAACGGGTTCTCGAGACCCGTCAGCGTGATCGTCTTGCCCCGGAAGGAGATCTGGGCGGGCGGCGCGGGATGGATCGAGCGCAGGTTCGGCGGCGCCGCTACGGTCGTCGTGACCTGGCCGTAGGCGACCAGTCCCACCAGTGCGGTCACTCCCGCGAGCGCCACCGCCCGCACCACCTTGAGCCGCGGCTCGACCAGGACCGCGTGAATCGGCTCCTTGAAGCGACGCCAGCGCTCTTCGTTGTCGCTCACGTAAATGAGCACGCCCACGAGCACCGTGACCATGTACTGCAGCACGACGCTCTTCGGGACGATGGCGCTTCCCGGCAGGATCGGCACCACCCACACGACTACGATGTAGGCGAGGAGCATGATCCCCACCGCCTGCCAGAACGGGTGCTCGGCGTACCGCCGGAATGCGGGGGGAAGGGCGGGGCTCATTTGTGCGTCGCCAGATACTGCGCCAGCGCCTCGAGCTGCGCGGCGTTCATCATGGTGCCGAAGCTCTTGGGCATGATCCCCGCGAGCTTTTCGTAGCCCTTCGTGATCGACGACGCCGGGTCGAGGATCTTCCGGCGGATCGACTCCGCCTCGCGCCGCGAGCCGACGTGGGTGAGATCGGGTGCGATCACCTGACCCTGCCCGTCGAGCTTGTGACAGACGAGGCAGCCTGCGGCCTGGATGATGGCCTTCGGGTCGGTGCTGCCGCCCGCGAAAGCCCCGCCACCCGGACTACCTCCCGGATTCCCCGGGCTTGCGCCCGGGGTCAGTTGCTTCGCCTTGGCGATGTCATCGCCCGTCACGTCCACGGTGCCGCCCTGCGACTCGAGGAACGCGATCACCGACCACACCTGCTCGGGCGAGAGCTGCTTCGTCATCACGGGCATGATCGGCTGGTAGCCGGAGACGACGTACGCGGTCGGGTTATCGAGCGACTCGTACAGGTACTGCTTGCAGCTCTTGCCGGGCTCGCGTTTGGCGCAGCGAACGCCGATCGGGCCCGTGCCCTTCTCGTCGGTGAGGAGGTTCGGAGCGCGCGTGCCGAGGCCGTGGCACGTGGGGCAGCCACCGATCCCGTTGAACACCTTCTCACCGGCGGCGACGAGCTGCTCCGGCGTCACGTTGGCGCCGAGCGAGAGTGCCTGCGGCACCTCGGACTGAACCTGCGGGATCTTGTTGGCGATGAGCGTATACAGCGCCAGGGTCCCGAGGACAATCCCGACGATCTTCGCGTTAGTGACCCACATGCTGGGCCCCTTTCTCCGTCGCGACGAACGTCGACTTCTCCGCGAGCCCGCCCAGCCAGAACACGAACGCCACGAGCGACAGGAAGATCAGCACGCACAGGCTGATCATCTTCGATGCGTAGCCGAGCGCGGGGGTGGCGGCGTACTTGCTCGTGTCCTGCATCACCTGCCAGACGTGCCAGTACTGACGGATCCCGGAGCGCGCGAACCCCATCAGGCCCATCAGCCAGGTGAACGTGACGGCCAGGATGAACAACGCGTACTGCGACCGGGGCGGCATTTTCCCCCACCGGATCGCGCCCAGCGATTGGGCGCCGCGGGCCATGAGGAGATCGATCACCGTCACGAAGACGATGCACGAGAGCACCGCGAGGACCTGATAGACGCTGAACCCGATTCGCACGATCGCTTCGACGAAGTAGCCGCGGATGCCGTAGAACAGGACGACCCCGGCCGCGACAGCGAACATCGCTCCCTGAATGACGGTCCCCGTGCGCGCCCACGGCACCACCGGGCGCGTGTTGGCTCGGCGATACAGGAGGAACGACAGAAACGTGGTGAGGATCATCAGGTTGACGGCGGTGTTCTTAGCGCTCATCACGCCGAGGGCGCCCAAGAACGGGTGGTGCGACCCGCCCATGGCGGCGAGCTCCTGCGAGTCCGCGATCATCGTGTGGGGCGTGCCCCACACGATGGCGCCGAGCACCAGCACGATCAGCAGGTACTTGGTGTAGGGCCGGAACCGCTCCGCGCCGGGAATGCGGCCCATGCCGATCCACAGGTAATAGTTCCCCGTCAGGAACAGGACCGCGATGAGGAACGCCTGGATCACCCACAGCCAGCTCATGAACCCGCCCATCATGGTGATCCCCATCGACTGGTCGTACTGGTAGATCTCGCGTCCCAGCCAGTAGCCGGCGAACGGCAGCACGATGAGCGCCGACATCGCGATGAAGTTCCCGACGTAGCCCATCCAGTCGTAGTGGGCCCGCTCCTCGTCGGTGCGCGCCGCGAGGAAGCGATAGCTCGCGTATGCGCCGACGATCGCCCCGCCGAACACCACGTTCGCAATCACCCGGTGCACGTTGATCGGCATCCAGGTCGCGTTGGCGATCGCGTGCCACAGCTTGATCGTGGTCGGGTCGGTGGTCGGCGTGATGTCCCGCGGCGGCGACATCATGTAGGTGAGCCACGCGTTCGCGATGAACATCACGATCGTGCCCCAGACGTTGAGCAGGATGCCGAGCGTCCAGTGGCCGAGCTTCGCCCGACCTTTTTTCCAGCGGTCCCAGCCGTAGTAATAGAGGTACAGCGTGAACGACTCGATGAAGAACAGCCCCGCGTACACCCACATCGACGGAGCGAAGATCGTGGTGAGGTAGGCCCAGAAGCGGGGATATAGCGTCGAGAGACCGAACACGAGCATGGCCCCCCAGATGGCCGTCGCGCTGTAGGCCACGAGCAGGAGCCGGGTGAACTCCTTGCTCAGCCGGTCGTAGCGCTCGTCGCCGCCGAAGATGCCGATCGCCTCGGTGACCACGGCGAACATCGGCACGCCCAGCACGAACGCCGCGAACATCAGGTGCACCTCCGCCGTGATCCATATGAACGCCCGCGCGCCGATCACGGGGAACTCGCCGTAGGCGCGCGCCGAGTCGGCGGCGGCTTGCAGGATGAGAGCGGGCGTCATCCGTTCTCCGTCATCCGTTGTCCGAAACGAAGAACGGCTTCCGCTTCGAGAAGTCGATCGGCATCGCGCCGCGCACTTCCGCGAGCAGCTCGGGCGTCACTTCCCGCCGCCCCTGACGGCGCGCCCACGCCTCCACGCGCTGCATCACGACGCCGCGCACGAACGACGGGATGCGCGCCACACGTTCCCGCGCCGCGGGACTCCACGCGAGCGCCGGCTGGAACTCTTCGCCGTACGCGATCTCCCGCGCCTGCTCGAGCGGGGGCGTGTCCCCCGTCGGCTCATACACGCACGACGGATCGGCGGCGAGCACGTCCCCCTCGAGCGCGAAGGCGCGCGCCCGGCACCCGCCGCACAGCACGCGGTATTCGCAGGCGCCGCACTTTCCGCCCAGCTCGCCCTCGCGCAGCCGGCGGAACAACGGTGCCGACCGCCAAATGTCGGCGAAGCTCTGGGTGCGCAGATCACCCGCGACCTCCGGCAGGTAGGGGCACGGGGTCAGCTTGCCGTCCGGCGTGATGCGGCAGTACTGCGTGCCGCAGGGGCAGCGCGTCTGGTAGTTCAATACGGGGGAACCGAGATCGGTCTGATGCACGTGCCGCATGAAGTGCGGAGCGCACTTCGCGCGCACCAGCATCCGCCCGCGGTACGCCCGCTCCCACCGGGCGAGGGCGGCGAGCACCGCTTCGTAGTCCGCCGGCGCGAGATCGGTGAGCGATGCCCCACGCCCGGTCGTGACGAGGAAGTAGCAATTGAAGGACACCGCGCCCTCGTCGGCCGACCAGGCAACCAGGCGGTCGAGCTCGCTGCGGTTCCCCTTGGTGACCGTGGTCTGCACGATGAAATCGAGCCGCGCGGCGCGCAGGCGCCCCAGGGCGTCCTGGACGTCGGCGAGGGCTCCACGGCCGTGGCGAAAGTTGTCGTGGTAGGACGGGCGCAGCGAATCGACGCTCACTGCCACCCCGCGCACGCCGGCCTGTTTGAGCGCCGCGATGCGTTCGTCGGTGAGCAACGTCCCGTTCGTCCCTACTACGACCGTAGCCCCACGGGACGACGCGTACTCCGCGATCTCGGTCAGGTCCTGCCGTAGCAACGGCTCGCCGCCGGAGAGGATCAGCAGGGGCGCGGCGTTCACCAGGAGCAACTGATTGACGATCCCGAGGCACGCGTCCGTGTCGAGCTCCGTCGCAGCGCTCTCGCGCGGCCCGGCGGCGATATAGCAGTGCGCGCACTCGAGGTTGCAGCGCCGGGTCAGGTTCCACGCGACCACGTGAGGGATGTAATCCACGTCAGTCCCCGGCTTGCTCCGCCAGCAGCCGCTCCATGGCCGCCTTGGCCTCCTCGGGCTTCATGGTCTTCAAGTCCACCGGGCACTTCCCCATCTGCGCTTCGATGTCCCGGATCGGGCAGCGCGTGATCCCCTGGGCCTTCGCGTCCTCGATGAACGCCCGCATCTCCGGCGACAGCCCGTCGCGTCCTTCTGCTTCCGCGCGGATCTGCTTGGCGCGCAGCTCCTGGAACATGACCATCATGGTGTCGACGTCGAACTCGTCGGCGGCGATCATCGCCTGCTTGTTCTCGTCCATCACCGGCGTGGTCACCCGCCAGATGTCGTGGCCCCGCGCGAAGCGCTCCACCGTGTTGCGCGCCAGCGGCCGGGCGATGAGCGGCACGAGCTGCAGCCGTTGCCACGCTTCCTCGGTCCACACGACCGGGTCGGCCGCGGTGCGCGGACGGCGGCTCACGGCCCCCGTGACGGGGCACTTCACTTCCACCTCGGCCACCGCCGGCGTGAGGTCCGCGTCTCGCCCCCGCACCCTGGTCGCCTTCATCTGCTCTTGCGCCTTCACTTCCGCGAGGGCGATCTCTTCGGCCGTTCCGATACCCATGATGAGCTGCATGTGGGTCGGGAGGAGCTTTCGGATCGCTTCGTCCAGCCACCGATTGGTGACCGTTGTGGGCTCGCCGTGCGTCTGCTCCAGCACGTACTCCTCGACCGCGCGCCGCGCGATTCCCTGCGCGAAGGGTGGCACCCGGAGAATCCGCACCTCCGCTTCCGGTGCCCACGGGAGCCCCGCGACCCCGTCCTCTTCGATCCAGGGGATGTCCTCGGGCCGCACTCCCCCGGTCCCCGCCAAAAGCACGTTGCAAGGCGCAAGCCGCACGAGGTTTTCCGCCTGGCTCCCGAGCTCGGTGCCTTCGATGCGATGGGCGCCGTGCCGCGCCAGCACCAGCAGCGACGGCTTCACCTCCTCGGCCCACTGCATGATCACCTGGAACGGCTTGCCGACCAGGATCTGCGTCTTGAGCGCGACGTCGGGGAACTCTTGCGCCATGACCTCGGCGCGTTTCAGGTTCGCCTGGCACAGCTTGAGCAGTCCCTTGTCGATGATGTTGTTGTGCAGCTCCTCCTGCTCCTCGAACTTGAAGACTTTGGAAGCTTGATAGGAGAGAACATCCTTGATGTTGTGAAACACGACGTGGTGGTACTCCACGTCGAACGCACTGCAGACGTACAGCGATCCACCGAACGCCTGCGCCAGCTCGAGCGCCACGCGCATCGCCCGGTAGCTGTAGGACGAGCCGTCCACGCACACCAGAAGCCGCCCGCCGGCGAACGGCCGATCGTCCCGGATCAGGAGGATGTCCTTCGCGATCCCGCGGAGCACCCGCGACACGACGCCGCCGAGCTGCGAGTACGGCTGGCGGCCCAGGCCGTGCGCGCCGATCGCCAGCAGGTCGTATTGCCGGCCCGACGAGCCCGCGAGCCGCGCCGCCGTGTCCTCCTCTTCGGCGACCAGCCTGCCGTTCTCGCCGACCTTCACGTCCGAGCGGACTTTGTCACCCCCGTCGTAGCCCGCCGCGCGGTCGGGGTCGAAGCCGATCAGCCCCGGCAGCCGGCCCGCGCCGCGGTTCACTTCGTTGACGATCTCTTCGTAGTTGATCCCTTCGAGTAGCTGGCGGGTGAGCCGCACGCCGGCGGCTTCGCATCGCTTGCCGAGCTGGTCGAGAAAGCTGTCGGCGATGAGCTGCAGGCCCTTTTCGATCAGCTTGTCATGGATCTTGCGCTGTTTCTTGATCTCGTCGGGCGTCTGGAACCGAGCCGGGAGGCCTGTCTCGAGCTGGCGGAAACGGATGTCGTGGAGTCGGGCGGCGTAAACGTGATTTCCGGTGATGCGGCCGTCGGATTGGCGGCACAACTCCATGGCCCGATCGACCGCCCAATCTGAATGCGCGGAGTTGTCGACGGGGACGAAGATCTCGCGATACACCGGCACCTCCCCCTTTAGGGCGGGGCGAGTATGTGAGCGACCAGACAGGCTGTCAAGTAAGCGGGGGGACGAGTTGCCTACCCTCTGAGTCCCAAACGGTTATGGCATCGACCGGACAGGCGTCGCACGCCCGCAGCAGGCGGTCGCGCTCCACCCGCTCCGGCTCGAGGAACGTCGCGATGGTATCGGCGTCCAATTTGAAACCCTCGGGGGCCTCCGTGGCACAATCGCCGAACCCGACGCACTGGTCGCGGTCGATCACGATCCGCAGCCCGTGCACCGCCCGCTCGGTCAGACTCACATGTCCTCGAGGCCGAGCTCGCTCCGCGCCCTGTCCATGACCGCCGGCGTGATCTCGGCGATGCCCCGGTCCTTGGCGTAGTCGCGGTAAATCCGCTTGACCATTCCGCGCACGAACCCGGGGACACGAGCAAGCCGCTCCTGCGCTTCCATTGACCAAGCGGGACCGCTCCCCGCTCCCCGCTCCCGCTCTTCGTCGAAGGCGTCTTCCTTTCCGGTCACGACCATGCCCCGCACAATCTCCATCGGCTGCGGGTCGATCGTCGTGCCGCCGATCTTCACGCCCAGGGATGCGACGAGCTGAGTCTCCATAGGGTTCGTGAGCAACGCGACCACGCGGCCGCAAGTCGGGCATCGGAATGCCGCCGCGAGGGTGCCGTCCCCCGGAAGGCGCCGCTCCTCGAATTGCATCTGCCGGTCGCATTCGACGCAGAGAAACTTCATAGTAGCTTCGAGACGACGTTTTCCCACACGTCGTCGCTGGGATGGAATGGTATGCTCGCCAGCACCGGGATCCCGAACTCGGCAGCGAGCTCGTCCGCCGCGCTTCCCGTGAACGGGCCGCCGACCATGTTCTCGACCACGCCGAGCAGTGTGGCCTCCCGCTCGACGGCGCCGCGGAGCGCCCGGCGCACCGCATCGCGCGACTCCGGGGTAGGGATGGTTACGGCGAGCACAGCGGGTGGTGCGGCTAGGAGCTCGGTGAGCTCCTGGAAGCGCTGCACGCCGGGCGGCAGATCCACGAGCAGCTGGTCGAGGGCACCCCAGGCCACGTCCGCCAGGAACTCGCGCAGCGCCGCGGCTTCGAGCGTCTCTCGCCATACGTGCCCCTCGGTCTCGGGCCCGCGGAAAGCGAGCGGTCGGCCGTCCTCGAGCAGCAGCGCCATGGAGAAACACCGCACGCCTTCCGAGCTCACGGCCGGCTCGATGCCATCGTCATGCAACCTGCAACGTGCAACGGGGAGGGTGAGAAGTGCGGGGATGGTTGGCCCGTTGAAATCCGCATCGAGGACTCCGGTGGCTTGCCCCGAGCGCGCCAGCGCCCGGGCAAGTCCGGCGGTCACGAAACTCTTCCCCACGCCACCCTTGCCGCTCAGCACGGCCACCACGCGCCGTACGGCGGCGAGCCGGTCGGCGACCCGGCGCCGCTGGGCCACAATCTGATCGACCAGCCCCGAGCGGTCGGCTTCGGTCAACTCGTGGTAGGTGCGGATGTTGAGGGGCATAGGCGAAAAGATGCGTGGTACGACGCCACGACGCTACGTCGAACGATCCTCTTACAACGTAGCGTCATAGCGTCGGGTAACGCTATTTTCTCGCTCCTATGATCGACGAGCTCAAGCAGAAGCTGCAGACCGAGGTCGAGCGCCTGAACCACGAGATCAACTTCGTGTTACCGAAGGAGATCGAGCGGGCTCGCGCGCACGGCGACCTGCGGGAGAACTCGGAATACAAGGCGGCGCTCGAGCGCCAGCAATTCGTGACGTCGCGCCTCTCCCATCTCCGGCTGCGGCTTTCCAAACTCTCGGGCGTGCGGGAGTCCGACATCCCGCGCGACCGTGTCGGCTTCGGGTCTCGTGTCACGGTCCAGGACCTCGACACAAAAAAGAAGGAGACGTACGCGCTGACGCTCGGCGAGTTCATCGAGGGCGACGACGACCCGGACGAGCTCCCGGTGTCGATGGCGTCGCCCCTGGGCAAATCGCTGCTCGGCACCAAGGTCGGCCAGGCCGTGACGATCGCCCTGCCCATCGGAAAGCGGCGGCTCAAGGTCGTGGAGCTCGAGACGGTCCACGACCTCGCGGACAAGCAGCACTAGAGCAGCAGGTGGAAGACCATCGGGCCGCTCGGGCTCGCCGATCCGGCCCGCGGCTCGATGCTCATCGCCGCGCCCATCACCCGCTGATCGGCCCTGGGCATCTCCAGGCCCATCACCATCGGCTGGTCCTCATCCATCGGCATCAGTGCCGCGGTCGCCATGCCCCGGTCGGTGATGAACCACAGCTGGTACGCCTGGTCCCTCGCGTTCGGGGCGAGCCCGTCGCAGCGCACCAGCCAGCGGTGCCGCGCGCTATCGGCGAAGATCGTCACCGAGCCGACGCGGCCCCCCGTCGACACGGGGATCTGGATGAGCCGCGTCGCGGGCCCGTGAATGAAGGTCGAGACCGTGTCCTCGAGTGCCTGGACCCGGGTGACGAGACCGTCGCGCTCGGCGGTGAGCCTGCCGATCGTGCGGTACGCCCACCACGCTCCGCCACCCAGGATCAGAGTGATCACCGCCGCGGCTGCGAGCGGCCCCCCCCATCTCCGCCGGCGCGCCAGCGCGCGCGCGACCACCCGCCCCTTGAGCTCGCGGCGCGGAGTCCGCGGCGCCGCCAGCATCCCCAGCCAGTCCGTCATTCCACCCAATCCTTCAAGTGTCTCAAGCCTTCCGTCAACTTCTGATGCGCCATGCGCAGCCGTGTCTTCACGGTGCCGAGCGGCTGGTGCAACCGTCGGGCGATCTCCCGATGCGACAGCCCCTCGAAGTAGGACAACAGCACGACGCGTCGTTGCTCTTCGGCAAGCGTCGCGAGCGCTGCATGCACCTCGCGGTGCAGCGGCCACCCAGGCACGGCGGCTTCGTGCGGCGCGGCTGGCGCGATGTCACCGGTTTCCGCCGCGTGGGCCTGCTCCACATGTGCCGACTTGCGCCACCACCGCCGCCGCCGGCGCAGGGCGTCGAGCGACCTGTTGCGTGCAATCGACAGTATCCAGGGAATGATCGGCCCGCGGCCCCCGTCATGCTGGTCGATGTGGCGCCATACCTGCACGAACACGTCACCGACCACCTCCTCAGCCTCGTCCTCGTCACGCAGAATGCGAAACGCCAGGCCCAGGATCCACGGCGCCACCAGATCGAATAACTCCCCCAGCGCGCGCTCGTCCCCCGCCTTGAGGCGCCGCTCGAGGGACCGCTGCTGCTCTTGACTAAGACGTTTCGGAGAGGTCACTTAGATTCCCATGATAGCAGCGAACCAGGGCGAATCCAGCCCCAGCGGTGTATCTTGAGAGATTCGGATCGCGGAGGTGGGATGTCGGTTCACTGCCAGGCTGACGACGAGCGTTTTTCTTTCGAGGCGTTCACCCGCCACCCGTTCTTTACCGAAGTCAACCGGTGGATCGTGGAGCGGGTGATCGGCCCCGGCCGGCGCAAGATCGTCGACCTCGGGTGCGGACCGGGAGCGGTCACCAAGCTCATTCTCGAGCGCCTGGGCGGCGACGCGCGCAACGTAGAAGTGATCGGCATCGATCCTTCTCCGTCGGCACTCTCGAAGGCGCGCGCGGCGATCCACTCCAAGATGGTCAAGTTCATCGAGGGCAGCGCCGAGTGGGTGTCGCGCATCGTCTCCTCCGCAGACGCCGTCGTGTTTCTCAATGCAATCCACCTCGTGCCCGACAAAGCACAAGTCATCGCTGAGATCCGCAAGACGTTGAACAAGGACGGCGTCTTTGCGTTCAACACGACCTTTTTCAACGGCGCGTACGTGGACGGTACGGGGGCCTTCTGGCGCCGTTGGGTGGTTCGGGCGGTGCAGGTGCTGCGGGAGCGCGGTATCGAGGTCAAGCACGCCGACCACGCGGTTGCGCGACAGTTCCTGACGCCCGAGGAGTACTCCGACCTGTGTGTGCAGGCGGGGTTCGCCCGACCGTCCGTCGACTTGGTCAGGATTGAGATGCCGCCCGAGAGCATGCGCGACATCGGCCGGTTCTCTCTCTTCATTGAAGGAGCGCTGCCAGGCGTGCCGCTCGAGGAGGGCTCCGCGGCTCTGGAGAAGGGGCTGGAGCGGGCGATGGACGAGACGGGCGTGTGCGGCGTGCCGCGTAACTGGTTGGAGTGCGTCGCCAGAGCACCGTAGGTCAGTCCGCCGGCTCGCTCAAAAAGTCGAGTCGGGCGTGGGCCGCGCGCAGCGCCGCCTCTACCGCCTCCGGCCTCTCCCCCCGCGCGAAAATGAATCCTGGGTAGCGCGACCCTTCGGGCCACGGCACGAGCGTCTGCCCGGGGTGCGCGGTGATCACGACCTCCTCGACGAGCGGCACGGCCCGCGCCGCATCCAGCCCCCGCACTTCCCGCAGCACCCCCGCGGCCGGCACCGGAATCATCATGACCCCGGACGCCTGCCGCTCGCGCTCCAACGTCGGCAGCTCCATGCCCAGCGCGTGCCGAATGACGATCTCCTCGAGCGAAACCCCAGCCCCCAACCCCGAGCCCCCAGTCCCGAATCTCAGCGCTCCGCTACACCGCCCTCCGATCGGCCGGGCGGCGAGTTCGATCAGCCACGCCCCCCGGTCGTTGTGGCGGACCTCGGCGTGGATCGGTCCTTCCCGGAGCCCGAGCGCGCCGACTGCCTCCCGCGCGCACGCGACGACTTGCTGCTGTGCCGTTTGTGCGAGGCGTGATGGTGTGACGTAGATCGTCTCCTCGAAAAACGGGCCGTCGAGCGGGTCGGGCTTGTCGAAGATTGCGAGCACGGTCAACGCGTCTTGCGTCACGAGTCCCTCCACCGCGACCTCGCGACCGGGCACGAACTCTTCGACGAGAAGCGATCGAGATGCGGGATGGCATCCCGGTTGCTCGAGGATTCGCTTGATGCGTTCGAACGCTACTACGAATTCTGCCGGCGTGTCGGCGCGGACGACGCCACGCGACGCCGACAGCCGCAGCGGTTTCAGCACGCAGGGGTACGCGGCGCTGCGCGAGACGCCCTCCGGATCCGCCGCGGTCGTGAGGAGCTCGAACCGGGGAACGGCCACACCGGCTGCGGCGAGCAGCTGCCGCTGGCGGTGCTTGTCGCGCGCCGCTTCGGCCGCCGCTACCGGATTCCCGCGCAGCCCGAGCTCCTCGGCAATGGCCGCGGCGACGACGGCGGTGTCGTCGTCCACCCCTACGACGCCGTGCACGGGATGCGTGCGCGCGAACGCCCGCGCCTGCCCGGCGGCGCGCGCCGGGTCGGCGAAATCCAGGGTGACGAGTCCGGTGGGGTTGGCCCGCTCGAAGGTGCTCGGCCGTTCGGATGCGACGGTCACGTCGACGCCGAGCCGGCGCGCCGCTTCGACGAACGCGACCGTGCGGTAGGTGACGGTCGGCAACAGCAACAGCAGCCGCACTTCTACTTCTTCGCGGCGGCGAAGTAGGGGTTCGAGCCCGCGGTGTGGTCGGTGATGTCGACGATGCCCTTCACCTCCGGGACATGCTGCTGCAGCATGGCTTCAATGCCCTGGCGCAGGGTGACGTCCGCCATCCCGCACCCCTGGCAGCCGCCGGCCATGCGGACCATGACGACGGCGTCCTGCACGTCGATCAGCTCGACCCGCCCGCCGTGCCGCGCGACCATGGGATTCACTTGGCTGTCGAACAGGTCCGCGACGCGCTCGTACAGCGCGTCGTCGGCGGTCGCACTCCCCCCCTTGGCAGGTGCGACAGGCTTGGACGCCACCGCCGGCTGGCCGCCCGCGAGCGCCGCGCGGATCGCCTGGCCGACCGCCCTGCCCACCACGGGCCAGGGAGCGGGGCTGCGCTTCACCACCGTGACGAGGTTGCCCGACACGATGATCTCGCTCACGTCCGCCTCCGGGATGGCGAAGATCGCCTCCGCGAGGGGAGAGCCGCGCGCTTCGTCGGACGAGGCGAACCGCCGCACGCCGCCGGCGTGCAGTGGCTCGCTCACCAGAAACTTGCAGCGGCCGTTGTCGATCGGCTCGGCGGTGATGCGGACGTCGGCGGCGCTCATGGTCGAAACCTATCCCGCTGCGCCCGTCGACGCGGGCACGGGTCGCATCTGTCGCGCCGCCTGTACCATGTTACGGAGCGCCGGCAGCGTCTCCTCCCACCCGCGCGTCTTCAGGCCGCAGTCGGGGTTCACCCAGATCTGGCGGTCGCCGAGCACCTCCTGCATGCGCTTGAGCGCCTGCACGATCTCCGTGGTACTGGGCACCCGGGGAGAGTGAATGTCGTAGACGCCCGGCCCGATCTCGTTGGGATACCGGTACTCTTTGAAGCCCTCCAGCAGCTCCGACCCGGAGCGCGCGTTCTCGATCGAGACCACGTCCGCGTCCATCTTCTCGATCACGCGGATGACGTCGTTGAATTCGCTGTAACACATGTGGGTATGGATCTGGGTCGCGTCCGACACCCCGGCCGTCGCCAGCCGGAACGCATTCACCGCCCACTCGACGTACCCCGGCCACTCGGCCCGGCGCAACGGCAGGCCCTCGCGCAGCGCCGGCTCGTCGATCTGGATCACACGAATCCCCGCCGCCGCCAGGTCCGTCACCTCGTCGCGGATCGCGAGGGCCAGCTGCTTGGCGGTCTCCGCCCGCGGCTGATCGTCGCGCACGAACGACCA
>Ga0137366_10001340_pt1 | contig 18173 bp, 18 predicted proteins | sample SagtaG_8_FD_104938 | JGI IMG/M metagenome (GOLD analysis project Ga0137366, IMG submission 104938) | Vadose zone soil microbial communities from Sagehorn Ranch, Mendocino, California, USA - Sage1_L_60_16 metaG | ecosystem: Environmental > Terrestrial > Soil > Vadose zone | place: USA...
AAGCGGGAGGAAGGTCGCCAGCTCGCGCGCATTCAGGTCCGCGAGCTGGGCGTTTTTCGGGTTCTCCACCTTGCCGAAGAAGACGCGCTGATAGAGCCAGAGCAGGTAGGCGGCGGCCAGCACCACTCCGGGCACGGCCCAGGCGGCCCAGGCGCGGTTGGCCATGAACGCGGCCTGCAGGATGGTGAACTCGCCGACAAAGCCATTCAGAAGCGGCAGTCCCATCGACGAGAGAAACATGACAAGCGTGATGGTGGCATAGACCGGCATCACGTTGGAGATGCCGCCGTACTCGGCGATCTCGCGCGTGTGCCGCCGCTCATACAAAATGCCTACGATTAAGAAGAGCGCTCCGGTGGAGATGCCGTGGTTGACCTGCTGCAGCACGGAGCCGCTCAGCCCCGGGCCGTTGAGCGCGAAGATGCCCAGCGTGCAGAAGCCGAGGTGACTGACGGACGAGTAGGCCACCAGCTTCTTCATGTCCTTCTGCACCAGCGAGACCAACCCGCCGTAGAGGATGCCGATGATCGAGAGGACGACCATCGCGAGGCGCACCCTGGGCAGGTGCACCACCGCGGGAAAGAACGGCAGCGAGAAGCGAATGAGGCCGTAGGTCCCCATCTTCAGCAGCTCGCCCGCCAGAATGACCGAGCCCGCCGTGGGCGCCTCTACGTGCGCATCCGGCAGCCAGGTGTGGAAGGGAAACATCGGCACCTTAATGGCGAAGGCCAGGAAGAAGCCGAAGAAGAGCACAGTCGCCGCGGTCACACCGTAGACCTGCGGAATCAGCGGCGCGGTGCGATAGAGCTCCTGGAAGTTGAAGGTATACACGCCCGTCTGCGAGTGGTGGAAGATGTAGAGGAAGATGATGCTCAGCAGCATCAGCACCGAGCCGACCAGCGTGTACAGGAAAAACTTGATCGCCGCGTAGAGCCGCCGCGGCCCGCCCCAGATGCCGATCAGCAGATACATCGGCACCAGCATCGCCTCCCAGAAGACGAAGAACAGGAAGAAGTCCAGCGACATAAAGACGCCGAGCATTCCGGTCTGCAGCACCAGGAACCACGCATAGTATTCCTTGGCGCGCTCCTCAATCGCCGTCCACGAAGAGAGCACGGAGATAGCGCCCAGCAGCGTGGTCAGCATGATCAGCAGAAACGAGATGCCGTCGATGCCGAGGTAGTATCCCGCGCCGATGGTGGGGATCCACTCGTTGGGCGCGCCCTCGACGAACTTGAAGCCCGGCAGGTCCTTGATCTTCCAGAACCACGGCACCAGCGGCAGCGAGACTGCAAATCCGAGCGTGGCGAAGATGTTGGCCACCCAGCGGACCAGGTCCTTGCGCTCACCGGGAATAAAGATCAGCACCAGCGCGCCCAGGAGCGGCGTGAAGAGGATGATCGAGAGAATATGGCTATAGATGAATTCCATTGATTCGTTCCTGGGTCCCCAACGAGCCCGTAGTTGGCTTTTGGGGACGAAGCGGAGTTCTCCGCAGACTTCAGCTCCTAACGGAGCAAGTAAAACCAAAGCAATCCCGCAACGCCGAACACCATCACCAGCGCGTACCATTGCACCAAGCCCCACTGCACCAGGCGCACCGGCTTGGAGAGCATGCGCGTAACATTCGCGATGCCGTTTACGCACAGCCCGTCGATGATCCACTTGTCCCACAAAGTGGAGAGGAAACCCAGCACGCGCGTCGACCAGCCTGCGGCGTTCACGCCGCCGTCGATCAGCCCCGCGTCGAGCTTGTATGCCGCCTCGCCTGCGCCGATCGCGCCCAGATGCACGCCGCCAACGGGGTCCCGTCCGGTAAATGTTTTGTCGTAAAACTCGTCGACGTAATACTTGTTCAGCAGCGTGGAATAGAGGCGCGGCGCGGATGCGGCCATCGGCTCCCGCAACTCGCCGGGCTGGGCATAGAAGCGCTTCGCCTGCCGCCACATCAGGTATGCGCCCGCAACCGGCAGCAGCACCAGCATGTACTCGCCAAACTGCTCGCGGAGCTTCTTCTTCTCCACCGGGAGCTCCTCTTCGGGATAGATCTCGACGCGGTTCTCAAAGACTGGAGCGAGGAAGAGCTGGAACTGATTGGTCGGAGCTTTGATGCCAAACAAGGTCGCGAGGCTCGGTGCGACGCCGATGTATCCGGCGAAGATCGAGCAGAAGGCCAACACCGCCAGCGGCCCGGTCATCGAGCGCGGCGATTCATGTACGTGGTGCTCGACTTCATGCGTCATGCGCGGGCTGCCGAAGAAGGTCATCAGGATCAGCCGGAACATGTAAAACGAGGTCATCAGCGCGGTGGCGAACGCGACGAACCACAGGGGGCGGAAGGCGCCATGTTGCGCCGACCACGCCTGCCACAGAATCTCATCCTTGGAGAAGAAGCCCGCCAGGCCGGGGATTCCCGCGATGGCCAGCGTGCCGATGAGCATGGTTCGGTAGGTCACCGGAATCTTCTTGTGCAGCCCGCCCATGCCGCGCATGTCCTGCTCGCCGCTCACGGCGTGGATCACCGAACCCGCGCCGAGGAAGAGCAGGGCCTTGAAGAACGCGTGGGTAAAGACGTGGAAGACTCCCGCGGCAAATGCGCCAACGCCGAGCGCAAGGAACATGTAACCGAGCTGCGAGACCGTGGAGTAGGCCAGCACGCGCTTGATGTCATTCTGCACCAGGGCGATGGAGGCTGCGAAGATCGCCGTGAGCGCGCCGACGATGGCCACCACTTTCATGGTTGCAGGCGCAAGCACGAAGAGCGCGTTGGAGCGCGCAACCAGGTAAACGCCGGCCGTGACCATGGTGGCCGCGTGGATCAGCGCGGAGACCGGCGTGGGGCCCTCCATGGCATCGGGCAGCCAGACGTAGAGCGGAAGCTGCGCCGACTTGCCGCAGGCCCCCAGGAAGAGCAGCATCGTCGCCGCCGTCATCACCCCGGTTCCCATCAGCGAGGCCGAGTGGGCCCGCGCCACGGCCGTGACGTGCACAAAGTCCACGCTTCCAAAGTGCCAGAAGATCGTCAGCGAGCCGAGGATCACGCCGGCGTCGCCGATGCGGTTGACGATAAAGGCCTTGTTGGCGGCAGTCGACGCCGAGTGCTTGTGGAAGTAAAAGCCGATCAGCAGATAGGAGCAGAGGCCCACGCCCTCCCAGCCCACGAACATCAGTACGTAGTTGTTGGCCAGGATCAGCGTGAGCATGGAGAACATGAAGAAGTTCAGGTACCCAAAGAAACGGTAGTAGCCGCCTTCATGCGACATGTAGCCCGTGCTGTAGACGTGGATCAGCAGGCCGACGCCGGTGACGAAGAGCAGCCAGACGCTGCTGAGCGGATCGAGCAGCACGCCCGCATTCACCACGAACTCGGCCGTCCCGCCGCCGTGCAGCGGGAAGAGCAGTTTGCCGCCGCCACTGCCCAGCCAGGTGAAGAGCACGCGCGTGTAAATCGGCAGCCCGGTCTGCGCGAACTGCCAGACGGCAACAACCGACCAGGCGAACGACAGCGCGACCGAGCCCACGCAGATCGCGTCGATCCGCTCTTTCGCCAGTCGCCGCCCGAAGAACAACATGAGCGCCGCGCCCGTGGCGGGGAGCAGCGGCACCATCCAGATGTTGTCGACAAAGAACATTTCAGCTCTCAATGTTCACTCGTAGCCGGAGTTCGGCGGCCCACGTTGGCGTCTGGTGGCCCACATGTGCCTTCTATTGGCAAATGTGGGGTAGGGTAGCTCACCACTTCAGCAGCTTCACCTGGTCCATGTTCACCGTTGCGCGATTGCGGAAGAAGGCGATCAGGATTCCCAGTCCGACGGCGGCCTCGGCGGCTGCGTCGGCGGCGATAAAGAGGGCGAAGACCTGGCCGTGCAGCCCATAGAGCCGCGAGAAGGCCAACAGGTTCAGGTTTACGGCGCTCAACATCAGCTCAATCGACATGAAGATGATGACGACGTTGCGGCGGGTGATGACGCCGACCATTCCGATCAGGAAGAGCAGCGCCCCCACCAGAAGGTAATGCAGGATCCCGATGTTCAATATGGCGCTCATCGTTAGACCCTACGCTTCGCCATCACCACGGCGCCGACAATGGCCATCAGCAGCAGGACCGAGGCGATCTCAAACGGAAAGATGTAGTAGCCGGTGTTGCGCCCATACAGCAGCAGTCCCACCTGTTGCACGTTGTTCTGTTCGGTAACGACCGCGGCCTGCTGGGGCAGGGTCTTGGCGCCGCGGACGAGCGCGCCCAGCATCAGCAGCGCCAGTGCGATGGTGGCCCCCAGCGCCAGCAGCCACTGCCGGTTCATCATCTTCTCCACATAGAGGTCCTGAATGTTCACCAGCATCATCACAAACAGGAACATCACCAGAATGCCGCCCGCATAGAGCACAATCTGCACGCCGGCCATGAAGGGCGCATAGAGCATCAGATAGAGCCCGGCACTCGCCAGCAACGTGATGATCAACGCCAGAGCAGAATGCACCGGATTCACCTTCACGACCATTACGATCGCGCCCACCACAGCAACCGTCGCGAGCAGGTAGAAGAAAAAAGGCGTCGCCAGCGGCGTCATTTCTTGAATTCCTTTCGCTGTACGCCATCTTCCAGTTGCTGGCGGTTCAACACGGTCCCTTCGCGGCTATAGAGTCCCATCTCGAACTCCGTCGTAAAGTCCAGGCACTCCGGCGGGCAGGCCTCCTCGCAGAGGCCGCAGAACAGGCAGCGGCCGAGATCGAAGTCGAAGGTGGTGAGCACCTTCTTCTTCGTCTTCTCGTCGCGCACGCTGCCCACCTTGATGAGGTCCTCCGGACAGGCCAGCACGCAAGCGCCGCAGGCGGTGCAACGGTCGCTCCCGTCGGGATTCTTCAGCAGGCGCGGCATTCCGCGGAAGCGCGGCGCGATCTTCGGCCGCTCCAGCGGATATTGCTCGGTGACCACGTGCTCGGGATGCTGATGACGGAAGGTCACCGCCAGTCCCTTGAATAGGTCGACCAGGAAGATTTTTTTCAGCAATTCGCCGACTTTCACTGCTTACCTCCAAACCAGAGCGAACAGCTCCTGCCGCACAGCGATCAGCGCCGTGGCAATGACCACCCCGATCGAGATCGGGAGCAGCACCTTCCAGCCAATCTTCATCAGTTGGTCGAAGCGATAGCGGGGGAAGGTGGTGCGATACCAGACGTACAGATACATAAAGAAAAAGACTTTCAGCGTGAACCAAAAAATGTCCTGCACGCGCTCGCGCACGCCGGGCAGCAGCTGGACCAACCCTAACAGCCCGAGCATGGCGCCGAACACCGCAAGCCCCACGGCTTCCGGCCGCATCTCGCGAATGCGCGGCATGCGCGTGTAGCGGAAAAGGCACAGCGCGCCCAGGACGATCACCGAAAGCCCGGGCACCAGCGAAAAGGCCAGCTCCCAATTCGGCCCCGCAAGCAGGTTGGGGAAGGGGCGCAGCCATCCGCCGAGCCACAGCGTGGTAGCAATCGAGCTGACGCCGAACATGGCGGTGTACTCCGCCAGGAAAAACAGCGACCAGCGGAATCCGCTGTACTCGGTCATGAAGCCCGCCACCAGCTCGCTTTCGGCCTCAGGCAGATCGAAGGGAGCGCGATTGGTCTCCGCCACCATTGCTATGGAAAAGACGCCCATGGCAATCAGCCCCAGCGGAAAGAACGAGAAGACAAACCACCGGTGCTGCTGAAGCTGCGCTTGGACAATGCCGATCATGCTCAGCGTTCCGGTGCCCGTGGCCATGCTGGTCATCATGATGGCCGAAATCACCGACATTCCCATGGCGATCTCATAAGAGACCATCTGCGCGCCCGAGCGCAGGCTGCCCAGCAGCGGATAGGCCGAGTTCGATGCCCAGCCCGCCATGATCACGCCCAGCACGCCAAGCGAGGAGACGCCGAGCATAAACAGCACGCCGATGTTCATGTCCGTGATGGCGTGCGTGCGCCCGAAGGGGACCACGATGAACGAGCAGAAGGCGGTCATCACCACCCAGATGGGGGCAAACCAGAAGACGAGCTTGTCGGCCCCGGTCGGCGCAAGGTCTTCCTTGAGCAGCAGCTTGATCGCGTCCGCCACCGGCTGCAGCAGGCCCATGGGGCCCACGCGCATGGGGCCAAGACGCACCTGCATGTGCGCCATCACCTTGCGCTCGAACCAGTTCATGAAGATGACGCCGACCGAGATCCCGAGAAAGACCAGCAGCACGTAGATCACGACCCAGGGCAGGCTTCCGGCCTCGCCCGGAGTGACGTTTGAGTGCAAGTAAGAGAGGAAGCTCTGGATCAACGGTCCACCTCTCCCAGCACTATGTCGAGCGTTCCGATGATGGCGACCACATCGGCCACCAGGCCGCCCTTGGCCATCTTCTCCAGCGCCTGCAGGTTGATAAACGAAGGCGGACGCACGCGCACACGATAGGGCTGCGCGGTGCCGTCGCTCACTACGAAGTAGCCCAGCTCGCCCTTCGGCGCTTCTATCGCGCAATACGCCTCACCCGCCGGAGGCTTGATCACCTTGGGCACGCGGGCAATGACCGGCCCCTCGGGCAAGCCTTCCAGGGCCTGGCGGATAATGCGGATCGACTGCCGCATCTCTTCCAGGCGCACCAGGTAGCGGTCGAAGGTGTCGCCCGCGGCGCCGATCGGGATGTCGAATTCGAAGTCGCCGTAGGAGCAATAGGGCTGCGCCTTGCGCACGTCCCAGCGCACGCCGCTGCCGCGCAGCACCGGGCCGGTGATGGCATAGGCGATGCAGTCCTCGCCGGAGATGCGGCCCACGCCTTTGGTGCGCTGCTTCCAGATTCGGTTGCCGGTGATCAGGTCGGCGTATTCGTCGATCTTCGGCATCAGGTCGTTGCAGACCTTCGTCACTTCCTGCGAGAAGCCTTCGTAGGCGTCCCAGCGGCAGCCACCGATGCGGAATGCGTGGTTGGTGAGCCGCGCGCCGCAGTAGCCCTCGAAAATGTTCAGGATGGTCTCGCGATCGCGGAAGGCATAAAACAGCGGCGTCACCGCGCCGATGTCGAGCACGTGCGTCCCCAGCCAGAGCTGATGGCTGGCCAGCCGGCACAGTTCGGTGAGGATCACGCGCAGATACTGCCCGCGCTTCGGGACCTCGACCTGGAGCAGCTTCTCGACAGCCAGGCAGTAGCCCAGGCTGTTGGAGACCGCCGCCGTGTAGTCGAAGCGGTCCACGAAGGGCCCAAACTGCACCCAGGTGCGGTTCTCGGCAATCTTTTCGATCCCGCGGTGCAGGTAGCCGATGATGCACTCCAGCCCGTTGACCTTCTCGCCGTCGAGCTTCAGCACCACGCGGAGGACGCCGTGAGTGGACGGGTGCTGCGGCCCCATGTTGAGCGTAAGCTCGGTCGAGTCCAGGAAGGTATGGCCCGGCTCTACCTCTTCCAGCGGCTCGTAAAAGGGCTCATCCTTCATTGTCCACTCTCAATTCCAAGGTTCTTCTGCACCCAGGCCTGGTCCTGCTGCTCGGCGCCGTAGTCTTTGCGCAGCGGATGGCCGGTCCATTCGTCCGGCATCAAAATGCGCCGCAGATCGGGATGTCCCGCGAAGCGCAGGCCGAACATGTCATAGACCTCACGCTCCAGCCAGTTGGCGCCAACCCACAGATCGGTAATGGAAGGCACCTCGTCCGCCTCGGCGAAGCGCGTCTTGATACGCACGCGGTCTTCCTTCGCCATCGAGTACAGGATCCAGAACATCTCAAAGGGCAGCTCGTCCTTGGGATAGTGCACCGCGGAAATGTCGGTCAGGCTCGTGTAGCCGAACTGATTGCGCAATCTTTCGATGACCTGGTGACAGACGGAGCGGTCTACGACGAGGTAGTTCTGCCCCAGATAGCTCTCTGCTTTCAGGATCGCTTCGCCATGCACCTGCTTCAATTCCTCGACCATGGCATTCGTCCACGGCACCGGCGCAGGCTTGGGAGGAGCCGGCGCGGGCGGGGCATGCTTGGGAGCAGCAGCGGCTGCAGGCGCGCCGGGCTTGGCTTCCGCAGCGGGCTTGGCTTCCCCGGGTTTGGCTTCCGTAGTCGCGGGAGCGGCGGGCGGCGCAGCAGGCTTAACTTCCGCCGTTGCGGCAGCCGGAGGCGGCGTTGCAGCAGCGGGCGGCGCAGAAGCGTCCGTGGCGGCGGCCGAAGGTGCCGTCGGCGCAGGGGAGGAATTCGGGACAGAATTGGGATCGGAATTTGCGACAGGACTTGATTCGGGCGCGGCCGTATTTGGAGCGGGAGTCTCCGCGGGGTCCCCTGCGGGCCCACGGTTGTCTTGCTGGGCCACAGGCGCAGGAGTCGCCTCCGTCATCGGGTTAGGATGGCCCTCATCGCCTACATTAGACATTGCTCGTATCCCACTCATCCCACATCTGCCAAAGGCGGGCAGATGCGGGTGCCTGCTGCACCGGATGGATTAGATCCACTCGAGCGCACCCTTCTTCCAGACCCACACGTAGCCCAGCACCAGAATGCCGAGAAAGACCAGCATCTCCAGAAAGCCGAATGCCCCAAGCTGCTTGAATTGGACTGCCCAAGGGTAGAGGAAGACAGTCTCCACATCGAAGACCACAAACAGAATGGCCACGATATAGAAACGCACGGTGTAGCGCTGGCGCGCGCTGCCCTCGGCGTCGACGCCGCACTCGTAAGGCAACCCTTTGGTTTTATTCGGGTTATGCGGCCTGGCAATCTTGGCGACCATAAGCGTGCCGCCCGCCACCAGAAAGGCGACGGTCAGAAACACAAAGATCGGCACGTAATTTTCTGGCATGAAACCCCAACCCCGGTACTTAAGCAGTTATCAACAAAACCGATTCGGTGATGTGCGTCACGTGCGTCAGGTTGTGAAGCCAAGTAAGTGCTCGATGGGGACCCCTCGACCTTTTGCTGCGCGGCCGCCACCCTCGCGGACCACGCGGAAGCCACAACTGCTGACTGGCTAACCGGATGTATCAAAGTGTACCATCGCTGCTGGTTTTTGAGGCGCTTTCGGGTGCCGCATGAGAAAATAGAAGCCATGCCGGCACTCTGCCGCGCCGCACTCGCCGCAGCGGAAAGCCGACCACGCGACCGATGGAGAACCGCGACGTTAGCACGGCCCGGCAGTTCTTTGCCCTGATGGCCTTGAAGCCGGGTGAGCGCGTGCTCCAACTCAATTGCGGCGACGGTTGGGCAACCCGAATGGCTGCTCAGGCCGTCTCAGGCGCAACGGGAATGGCTGCAGGTTTGGACATTTCGCAAGATCGAATTGCCCAGGCGAGGGCCCAGGCGCGCGACCTGGACAACGTGCTCTTCGCGGTGGGGGCCGCGGAAGAGATTCCATGGCGGGACGAATTCTTCGACGGGATCTTCTCGCTCGAGAGTTTCTCCAGTAGCGGCAACCAGGAGGCGATGCTGCGCGAAGCGCATCGTGTGTTGGTCTCCGGCGGGCGGCTGTGTTTCCTGGCCGGCCGCGGCGAGGAAAGCTTGCACCGGCAGCTGCTGCAGGCTGGGGGCTTTGTGGAGATCGCAAGCGCCGAGCTCTTCGGCTCGGCCAACGGGGTCCCCAGCGAGCCCGCTGTTGGCTCGCTGGGGCAGGACGGCGCTCTCTTGTGGATGGCTTCAAAACCGTAGGGTGCCCCAGGTTCCGCAGCGCGCTTCTTGCGCCGCCAACCTGGGAAGAAGGATGGAACGCTGGGGGTGCGATGAGCTGGATCGACGACCGTTTTGAAAAGAACCTGATGGTCAGCACGGTGGACTACGTTTTCAACTGGGCGCGGAAGTCCGCCATCTGGCCCATGACGTTTGGCCTGGCCTGCTGCGCCATCGAGATGATCGCCTCGTCCACCTCGCGCTTCGATATCGCACGCTTCGGCTCGGAGGTCTTTCGCCCCAGCCCGCGCCAGGCCGACCTGATGATCGTCGCCGGCACCGTCACCCTGAAGATGGCGCCCGTAGTGCAGCGCATCTACGCGCAGATGCCCGACCCGAAGTGGGTGATTGCCATGGGAGGCTGCGCCGCCGTGGGAGGGCCTTTCAACAGCTACTCCGTGCTGCAGGGCGTGGACAAGATCGTCCCGGTCGACGTCTACATTCTTGGCTGCCCGCCGCGGCCGGAGAACCTCTTCTATGGCCTGATGCAGCTGCAGGACAAGATTGACAAGATGTCGATTGCGCGCCGTCCTACCGAGGTGCGCCTGAAGCCGGAGATGACCGACGATTTCGTGCGCCAGATGACGAACACACAGCTGCCCGAGGGCCTGGTCACGGAGATTGAGAAGATGCGCCAGCACCCGCAGACCTAGGCCATCGAGCCAAAAACCGGCTCGCCGGGTTCCTTCTCTCTGAAGACAACAGCCCCACTCAAGCAACGAAAGCCTGAGTGGGGCACCACAAATCAATTCGGCGGCCCGATTACCGAACTTTTGCATCCCCTCACCCCGCCTATATTCCTGCTCCTGATATTTCAATAACTTACAACGATGAGGCCAGACCAGTAACCGTTGTTTCAACAGCCTTTATGTGCTTTGTCACTGCAATCTGTGACTCCCGTCACGTCGTGAATTCTCAATTAAAAAGCACAATATCGGCCAAGGGTGAGGAGGATCCATGGCACGTGGTGCAGTTTCAATCGTAGTAGAGCGATGTAAGGCTTGCGGCTTCTGCGTTGAGTTTTGCCCTACCAAGGTCTTAGAGCTCTCATCGGAATTCAACTCCAAGGGGTACCATCCACCCCACGTAATCAACCAGGAAAAATGCAGCGGTTGCGATCTCTGTGGCATGTACTGCCCGGATTTTGCCATCCACGGCTATCGCAAGGACAAGCCGGCCGCCGAAGCCATAACGGAGACTGCCGATGCACGCTGATCCAATGGGTGTTCTTACCGGCTCGCACTTCCTGGATGGCGACCACGCAGCCTGCGAAGGGGCCCTGGCCGCCGGAGCAAGATTCGCCGCCGGATATCCGATCACTCCCTCCACAGAAGTTGTCGAGCGCTTCTCGCAGCGCGCCCCCAAGATCGGCGCAACCTTCATTCAAATGGAAGACGAACTGGCCGCCTCCATCGCCATTCTGGGCGCTGCCTGGGGAGGCGTGAAGGCCTTCACCGTTACCTCCGGCCCGGGCTTCTCGCTGATGATGGAGCACATCGGCTACGCCGCCATGACCGAGACGCCGTGCGTCTTTATCGACGTGCAGCGCGGCGGCCCTTCGACCGGCTTGCCCACGCTGCCGGCGCAGGCGGATATGATGCAGGTGAAGTGGGGCTCGCACGGCGACTACGAGATCATCGCGCTCTGCCCGAACTCGCCCCAGGAGTGCTTCGACCTGACGATCAAGGCATTCAACTTCTCCGAGCAGTACCGCGTTCCGGTCTTCGTGATGCTGGACGAGGTGGTGGGACACATGACCGAGAAGGTCGTGATTCCTCGAGCCAGCGACATCGAGATCGAGCCGCGGCGCTGGACCAGCCAGGACAAGAGCTCGTTCCGGCTCTTTGCTCCGGTGGACGGCGAGCAGGTTCCCGAGATGACCCGCGTCGGCGAGGGCTATAACGTGCACGTCACCGGCCTGACCCACGACGAGCGCGGCTATCCCAACATGACGCCCGCCATGCAGGACAAGCTGGTGAAGCGGCTGATCAGCAAGATCCGCGACAACGCCGACAAGATCTGCCTCACGGAGCAGCACGATATCGAAGGTGCCGACGTGGTGGTGGTCAGCTATGGGATCACCTCGCGCGTGGCGCAGCGCGCAATTGAGCTGGCGCGCGCCGAAGGCCTCCGCGTGGGCAGCCTGCGCCTCCTCACCGCGTGGCCTTTTCCCGAGCACATCATTCGTCCGCTCGCTGCCAAGGTGAAGGGGCTGGTTGTGCCTGAGCTCAACCTGGGCCAGATGGTCCGCGAAGTCGAGCGCTGCGCCGCCGGACAGTGCCGCGTGGCGCACGTGGGCCACGCCGGTGGCACCGTGCATCAGCCGGAAGAGATCCTCAAGGCCATTCGGGAGGTGGCAAGATGAGCACAACTCTGACCTGTCCCATGACGGCACCGCCGAACCCGGTCGAAGATCTTCTGCGCACAGAGCGCATGCCGCACATCTGGTGTCCAGGATGCGGCATCGGCACCACGGTCAATTGCTTCAGCCGCGCGCTGATCGATTCCAAAATCGACCTCCAAAACCTGAGCATCGTCAGCGGCATCGGTTGCACGGGCCGCGTTGCCGGCTATGTGAACCTGGACTCGTTCCACACCACGCACGGCCGCGCGATTCCTTTTGCCACTGGGCTCAAACTGGCCAGCCCAGAGACGACGGTGGTGGTCTACAGCGGCGACGGCGACCTGTTCGCCATCGGCGGCAACCACCTGATCCATGCCGCGCGGCGCAACCTTGACCTGAAGGTGATCTGCGTCAACAACCTGACTTACGCCATGACCGGAGGCCAGACCGGCCCGGCCACGCCGCTCGATGTGATCACGGCCACGGCGCCCTACGGCACCTACGATCCGGCCTTCAATCTACCTGCCCTGGTTGAGGCCGCTGGCGCGGTTTACGTTGCGCGCTGGACGACCTTCCATGTGCGGCAGTTGGCGAAGTCCATGAGCGAAATCTTCAAAAAGAAGGGCTTCTGCTTCATCGAGATCGTCTCGCCCTGTCCCACGCTCTATCAGCGCCGCAACAAGATGGGCGACGGCCTGGACGCGATGAAGTACTACAAGGAGTGCTCCAAGACCAAGAACGGCTGCCCGACCAACGAGGTTGGCCTGACCAAGAGCGGCGAGATCATCGTGGGCAAGTTTGTGGACCGCGAGCGGCCCGACTTCACCACCATGATGCGCAACTACCTGGAACATCAGTTGGGCGACGAATATATTCCGGCGGAGGGACCCGAATGCTTCTGACAGAACTTCGTATCGCGGGCTTCGGCGGACAGGGTGTGATCATGTGCGCGCAGGTCATCGGCCGCGCCGCCTCGATTGTCGAGAACGGCTACGCCACGATGACGCAGAACTTCGGTCCTGAGGCGCGCGGCGGCGCTTGCTCGGCGCAGCTCATCCTTTCGCCAACGCCGATTCTTTATCCCTATGTGGTCAACCCGGATTGCATGGTGCTGATGTCGCAGGAGGCGTTCGTCAAGTTCCACGGCGACATCAAACCGGGCGGAACGCTAATTGTGGAGCAGGAGCTGGTGCGGCTTCACCCCAGCACGCCAACTACCGGCGCGCCGGGGACCCCGCTGGAGAGCGTCGCGCCGGGCGTGAAGGTCTATGGCATCCCGGCGACGCGCATCGCCGAAAAGCTGGGCAAGAAAATGGTGCTCAACGTGGTGATGACCGGCTTCTTCGGCGCCATCTCGGGCGTGCTCAAGCGCGAATCGCTGCGCAAGGCGGTGGAGGACTCGGTGCCCGCGGCATTCGCCGAACTGAACCGCACTGCCTTCGACGCCGGCTACGACTACGGCCTGAAACACCTTGAGAGCGGCCCGATAGAACTCGCGGAGCCGGCAATCTCTCGCTAACAATGTGAATTTAAACTGGCGCATGCTGCCAGGAGCCCCGGAAAATTTCCGGGGCCTTTTTTGTTCTTTGAGGTGTCATCCTGAGAGGCTGTGACTAAATCAGCCTCTCAGGATGACCCTTCTTGAAGGGTAGAACGGCTCCGCGGGCTACCCGCGCCAGAGGTGATAGAGCAGGTAGTAGATCACCACGCCTGTGACCGAGACGTAGAGCCACAGCCAGTACGTCAGGGGCGCGATCTTCAGGTGCCTGGCATCCTGGCGCTTGAGGCCGCGCTTCAGCGTCACGAGGATCAGCGGGACGATCGCCGCAGCCAAGATCGTGTGGCTGGTGAGCAGCGTAAAGTACACCGGGCGGCGCCAGCCTTGTCCGCTGAAGTGCAGTACCCCGGCGTGCGCGTGGTAGTAGAGATAGCAGACAAGAAACACCACTGAGGTGCAGAAGGCCGCAAGCATGGTGCGCTTGTGGGCCTCGATTTGCCGGCGATCGATGAAGCGCTTGGCGGTGACCAGCAGCACGGCGGCCGTACCGTTGAGAGTGGCATTGATGGCCGGGAAGTGAGCGAGCGTGGATGGCTCCATTGCTTCTCAGGCCGCGGGTTTGGTGCTGCGCCGGTTGGCCACCACGAACGCCAGTGCGAACAGGACCACGGTGAAGACCACCAGCACCGCGAGGCACGTCGCGAGCGGGAACTGCGGCGAGGCAACGGCAGGGAAGAGCAGGCTGCGCAGCGCCTCGGTGCCGTAGGTCAGCGGATTCAGGCGCATCACAAACGCCATCCACGGAGAGGCCGAGCTGACGGGGAACATCGAGCCGGAGAGCAGCCACAGCGGGATCAGGAAAAGGTTGATGATGGCGTGGAAGCCGGCGGTGGAGTCCATCGGCCAGGCGATGATGAAGCCCAGAGCGGTGAGCGAGAACGCGACCAGAACGATGTCGAGCGTGACCAGCAGAAGCTGCAGCGGCCCGAAGTGAATGCCAAGGAACGGCGCGATCAGCAGGAACAGCAGGCCCTGCACCGAGGCCAGCGTCGTGCCTCCCAAAACTTTGCCAAGCACGATCACCGATCGGTGTACTGGCGCCACCAGCACGGAGAGCAGGAAGCCCTCGTTGCGGTCCTCGATGAGCGACATCATGGCGAAGATCGAGGTGAAGAGCACGATCATCATCAGCGCGCCGGGAAAGAAGTAGTCGAGATAGCTCTGGCCGCCGCCCACGGCCGAGGCCGGATTGCGGAACGAGGTGCCGAAGCCCGCCCCGATGACCACCCAGAAGAGCAGCGGCGAGGCAACGATGCCGATCACGCGGCTCATGTTGCGGTAGAAGCGCACCACCTCGCGCCGCCACAGCGAAAGCGCGGGCATGAGCGAAAAGGTCGCGCCCGTGGGGATCGGAATTTGCGATGCCGTCTGCGTTGTTGCCATGTTGCTCTCCAGCTCCAGATCTGACGGGTAGCCCACTCAAGCTTCTTCTGCTTGAGTGGGTTGTTTGCCTGCGCTAGGTAAAAGCCCCACTCAACGAAAGGAACGTTGAGTGGGCCACCTTAGTGCTTCTTTTTCTTCTTCCCTGTGTTTTCGGCGGCGGCTTGCTCCAGGGCCTGCGCGTCTTCATTCCAGAAGCGGTGACCGGTGCGGTGGATGAAGACGTCCTCCAGCGTAGGCTTGCTGACCGTGACCGCGTCGATCGCGCCGGGGAAGGCCTCGACGATGTCGGTGACGAAGCGGTGGCCGGCCGCGCGCTCCATGCGCACGCGGCCGTCGTCGAGGACGATCGCGCGGGCCTCAAAGCGCGCATTGATGGCGGCGGCCAATTTTTGCGCGGTGTTCGCGTCGTGCGCATCGAGCAGAATGACGTCGCCGCCTATCTCGCTCTTCAACTGCGCCGGAGTTCCGAGTCCCACCAGATTGCCCTGGCTCAAAATGGCCAGCCGGTCGCACTTTTCGGCCTCCTCCATCAGGTGCGTGGTGACGAGGATGCTCACGCCCTCCTGGTCGCGCAGGATCTGCAGGTACTGCCAGAGGTCGCGCCGCGCGCCGGGATCGAGGCCGGTGCTGGGCTCGTCGAGCAGCAACACCTGCGGCCGGTGCAGCAGGCCCTTGGCCAGCTCAAGACGGCGCTGCATGCCGCCGGAGAAGGTCTCGGCCAACTCCTTGGCGCGGTCGGCCAGCGAGACGCGCTCCAGCATCTCCGAGACGCGCTTCCTCAGCGCTGCGCCGGTGATGCCATAGAGGTGGCCGACGTGAATGAGGTTCTCCTCGGCCGAGAGCTTCACGTCGATGCTGCGCGACTGGAAGACCACACCGATCTGGCGGCGCACGCCGCTGGGATCGCGCGCGACGTCGTGATCGAGGATGAGGGCGCGGCCGTTCGAGGGCAGCATCAGCGTGGAGAGGATGCGGAAGAGCGTAGTCTTGCCGCTGCCGTTCGGCCCCAGCAGGCCGAAGATCTCGGCGCGATTGACGCGGAAAGAGACGCTGTTCAGGGCCACGCGATCGCCGTACTGGTGGCGCAGGCCTTCGATCTGGATCACCGCCTGCGGCGCGTCGCTGGTGAGGCTTCCGAGCTGTTGCGTCTGTGTGTTTGTCGTCAAATCAAAGCGTCCTTGGCGAAGCGGTTTCCCGGATTATCCTAACTGGTGTGGTTCAGCATCATCAGGGCAAAGAGCAGCGGCAGATAGGTGACCGTGGCCTTCAGCAAGGCGCGCGCCGAACTGCGGGCGCGCGACTCGGACGGTGGCAGGCACTCCTTCCAGATGCGCGCGCAGTAATAAAACAGCCCCAGTCCCAGCGCCGAGGCACCGATGCAATACGGCAGCCCGGCCATGCCGACCAGGGTGGGCGCAAGCGTGGCGGGCAGCAGGGCAGCGCCGTAGATCAATATCTGGCGCGCCGTAGAGCGCCCGTCGGCTTCCACCACGGGCAGCATGCGGATGCCCGCGCGCGCGTAATCGTCGCGATAGAGCAGCGCGATGGCGTGGAAGTGCGGGAATTGCCAGAGGAAAACGATGGCAAATAGCACCAGCGACTCGAGCTCAAGCCGCCCGCGGGCAGCGGTCCAGCCGAGCAGGCCGGGCATCGCTCCGGGGAATGCGCCCACGAAGGTACACAGCGGACTGTGCTGCTTGAGCGGGGTGTAGATCAGCAGGTAACAAGCGGCAGTCAGCAGGCTGAGGAGCGCGGTCAGCAAATTGAGCTTGGCGGCAAGCAGCGCGGCCCCGGCGCCTGTGAGCAGCGCCCAGACGACGAGGGCGTGTCGGAGACCCATCGAACGCGTCACAAGCGGTCGCATGGCCGTGCGGCGCATCAGGGCGTCGCTTTTGCGCTCGATGATCTGGTTCATGCATGCCGTGCCCGCCGAGACCATCCCAATGCCCGCCAGCGCCCAGAGCAATTTCAAGGTCAGCACCGGCAGCCCGGACTTGTGCTCGCCGAAGAAGAAGCCGCTCCAGGCGGTGATGACCACCAAGGTGGTGACGCGGACCTTGATGAGCTGGGCATAATCGCGAACGAGGGCGCGAAGGACCACGGGAACACCGCGCAGCCACTCCATCGGCTGGCGCGCGGCAACCGCCGCGGGACCCCCGGCAAGCCTGGGATCCCCGGCAAACCCGCAGTTGGTTTGCTGGGGTGAAAGCCCGGGGTCCCCGGCAAACCCGCAGTTGGTTTGCTGGGGTGAAAGCCCGCATCTGGTTTGCTGGGGCGGAATCGCCGCTGGGGCCGTGGTCATGCGTCTGCCCCCTGCGCTTTGGCCGCGCTGCCGGGCACTTCACCAGCCGGAGAGGATGAGAGCGCCAGCGGCTCGACCCACGGCACGAATTCGGGTTCCATGACATGGCGATGGATCTGGATGGCGAGGATCACGGCGGTCACGAGCAGCAGCGCACCGCAGGCGACGTGAGCGACCGTGGCTACGACCATGCTGGCCAGCGGGGCCGAGATGCCGTGGTTCCAGACGACGCGCGTGACGTAGCTGGAAAATCCCAGCTTGATCTGCAGCGCCAGCAGGAACAGCAGCGCGACGGCGGGCCGGGCCAGTTGCGGCACTTTGCGATGGCGCCTCAGCGTCGTGATCCCGAGCCAGTTCACCATGCCGAAGACCACGGCGGCCCCGACCAGGTGCGGCAGCAGGCGGATTCCCGAGTGCCGGAAGGCGGCGCCCATGATCAACTGCAGCCAGACCGCAACCACGGTCCACGTGGCGAGCGTGGTCAGGCGCGGCTGCTCGTCGAGGCGCACGACCGGCTGCGGGGCCTCGACCCAGCTCCGGCTGGTGAAGAAGGCGATGCCGACCATGATGCAAAAGAAGGTCTGCCCGAGGGTGGCGTGCGCGGTGGAGATCGCCGGCGGCAGATAGAACAAAACGGTGAGCCCGCCAAGGATGCCCTGAGCGATCACCGTGCCCAGGGCGCACCAGGACAGCACGCGGATCCACTGGCGGCGATCCACCTTCTGCGTCCAGACGGCAACGATGATGGTGAGCAGGCCAATGGCGTCGGCAATCATCCGGTGGACGTGCTCGAACCGGACCCCGCCCACCAGCGGCGGAATGCGGTAGAGCGAGCCGAAGGACGTGGGCCAGTCCGGCACCGACAGCCCTGCGTCGTTGCTGGTCACCAGCGCACCGGCGATAATCAGCAGAAAGACGCAGCCGGCTGCCA
>Ga0137366_10001342_pt1 | contig 18160 bp, 20 predicted proteins | sample SagtaG_8_FD_104938 | JGI IMG/M metagenome (GOLD analysis project Ga0137366, IMG submission 104938) | Vadose zone soil microbial communities from Sagehorn Ranch, Mendocino, California, USA - Sage1_L_60_16 metaG | ecosystem: Environmental > Terrestrial > Soil > Vadose zone | place: USA...
GCCCGTAAGACATCTCCGCGCTCGACCACAATCGTTTCGCTGCCAACGGCGAGCGCCTCTAGTGAGGCATCAATCTCGGGGCGACGACCGGACGTTGCGATGCCATGCGGTATGCTCATGTTGCGAAGAAAGCGCAGGAGCTCGACGGCTCCAGGTAATACGCGGCGCTCTGGCAAAAACTCTCGAAATAATACTCCGTGTCTGTGTTGAATCTCGTCCGCTTCGGCCGATGACATCTCGCGCCCGAGCTCACGAGCCACGGCTCGAGTAAAGAGGCCGCCACTCATGCCGATGCGGCGATGTATGCGCCAACCGTCGACAGCCATACCTGCCTCTGCCAGGGCTCGCTGCCAGGAGAATACATGTGCATAGACGGTATCGACGAGAGTTCCATCGAGATCAAAGATCAGTGCGGGCATCTTACCCCCCAAGTTGCTTCAGCTTGTCGATGACTACAGAAGGAGACTACGTCGTGCAACGACAAGCTGATGAAGCATATCGGAAATTAGGACCACCTCGTTTACCCTCTCCTCGTCTCTCGTGGCACAACCTCCAGCGTCAGCTTCTGCGTCCCGCGAATTAACGTAACCGGCGTCTTCTTCCCGATGCGCTCGTCAGTAAGGAGTTTGTGCAAATCATCAATTCCGCGAACGGGCTGGCCATCAAAGTCGATGATGAGATCGCCCGCAAGCAGTCCCGACTTTTTGGCCGGACTTTCATCACCGTTTGTGCTGCCCTCAAAAGAGACCAGCAATACCCCTGTCTCCACCTTCAATTGATAGAAGCGCACGATGCGGCGCGGGATGGGCACGTTCTGGCCGGCGATGCCAATGTAACTCCGGCTGACTTTTCCGTCGCGTATGAGACGGGCGGCTACGAACTTCGCCGTATCAATCGACGTCGCAAAGCAGATCCCCTGGGCGGGCAAAATCATGGCCGTGTTGACGCCAATCACGTCGCCACGGGAGTTGACGAGGGGCCCCCCTGAGTTTCCCGGATTGAGTGCGGCATCGGTTTGGATAACGCCATCCATCAACCTGCCTGACTGCGCCCGCAAGGAACGCCCGAGCGCGCTAACCACGCCGGCGGTTACGGAGTACTGGAAGCCGTAGGGATTGCCGATCGCGATTACGAGTTGGCCCACGCGAATTGATTGCGAATCCCCGAGCTGGGCGGGAACGAGGTTTGGCGCAGTTATGCGGATCACGGCAAGGTCGGTGTCCTCATCGTCACCAATCAACTCAGCCTGAAACCGCCGCCCGTCCATGAGAGCCACGTCGATCTTCGTTGCCTCGTGTACAACGTGACTGTTGGTGAGAATAAATCCATCTGGCGTGAAAACGAATCCTGAGCCGCTGCCCATAATCTCGCGCGGCGACCTACCTGGCTGCCGCCGTTCAGCGCGATTTCTCAGGTTGCTGGTAACTTGAATATAGACGACTGAGGGACTCACCTTCTCCGCCGCATCGATAACGGCACGAGAATATGCGTCGAGCAAACCGTCGTCAGACGGAGAGTTTGTTTGCTCTGCGGGGTTTGGGTTGTGACCCTGACCTTCTGCCCCTGTTTCCCATCTCCTTTCTCCTGGTATCTGTGCAATTTGCGTTGTCTGCGTATATCTCTTCATTGTATCTCCTGATAAGTTTAGCCGCTGACCAGAAGCCAGCGGCTTTGGAAAATGACTATTGAACCCTCTATCGCGAAGCTAAATTGAAAGCCTGGACGCAGTCGCGACGGATATATTTTACCGCGGTATGCTAATTACGGCACCTCAGGAATGGAGTCCATAAGCTGTCGCGGCTCTCATCACTATCAAATCATGGCTTCTATGCGGAACCGGGAACGGAACCGCGACCCGCTGAAGCTGAGAACGGTCAATGCCGAATCACTGCCAGCGGAAGATGCGTAGCGCGACGACGAAACTCACCAGTCCCCAGGCAGCCACGATAGCAAGTTGCATCCAATGCGAGCCGAGCGCCGCGCCATCGTTTATGACCGCCCGCAGAACATCGTTGAGCGCCGTCAGCGGGAGTGCCTTGATGATGGGTTGAAACCACTGCGGGAAGCGCGAGGCCGAGAAGAACGTGCCAGACAACAACCACATCGGCAGCATGACGAAGTTCATCAGCCCCGACACGCCCTCAACCGTCCGCGGACGCGACGCCACTAACAGACCCAAACCCGAAAAAGCTAACGCGCCGACGACCGAGCAGACCACCACATCTATGAGTGACCCGCGCACGACCACGCCGAAGACAAGCCACGCGAAGCCAACGAGCGCCGCCACCTCGAGAGTTAGAAACAGCAGGCGCGACAACATGAACGAGAGCAGGTAATGCGAACGGCGCATCGGCGTTGCGGCAAACCGCTTGAGGAGTTTTTTCCCGCGCGCTGACACGATTGCAAAGCCCACACCCCACATGCCACTACCCATCAGGTTCAAGCCGATCAGACCCGGGATCAAAAAGTCGATGTAACGCGCGCCTGGCTCAATCACAGTTTCCTCACGCGCATGCAAATCATAAAGGACACCCGTCCCGCGCCAGAGTGCATCATCCACGGCCAGCTTTGCCGTGCGACTCTCCGGGCGCGTGGGATCGTAGCGATAGACGAGCCCGGGGTAAGCGTTCTGGGATATGGGTGTGGAACTCTGAGATCTGGGATCTGAGATCTCCGATTCGCCTTCCCCTGTTCGGGCAAGCCGCACGACAAGTGCCACGTTGCCAGTCCGCAACGCTCGAGCGGCTTCCGCCTGCCCGAGCAAAACAGGCAACACATCGGTTGATCGCTCCAGTGAAGTCAGAACCGTGGCCATCTGTGCGCTCCGCCCGTCGTCCTCAACCGCGATGCGAATTTTTTCTGGTGCTGTGTTGCGGAAAGCGATACCGAGCGCGCATGCGAGCAGGACAGGAAAGATGAAGACCCAGAAGATCACCTCCGGCTCGCGCACGAACTCACGGACGCGCGTGAGTGTCAACTCGGCGAGTGGGTGTAGCGTCTGCTTTTCGGCCGGTTCACTACGCATGCGGGCTGCCTGCACCTGGGCATCCGACCGCGCTATTCTTGTATCGATCTCGCTGCTCGCCTTCGCCGTGTCGTGCTTCGCTTTATCGTCCCGGCCGTCATTCATCGCGTAGCATCCTCCCCGTCAGACTAACAAACACATCTTCCAGTGTCGCCTGGTGCGTCGTAAGGGTGACGAGCTTTGTATGCTGCTGTTCCAGTTCGTTGAGCAGCGCCGGTAGCGCCAAACCAATATCGGTCACCGTCAGGGCGTAAGCCGCCACGCCACGTGTTTGGTCAGCTTGGTTACCCATGGGGCCGTCGCGCAGATGGACGCCGCGTACACCAGACAGTGTCGAGAGGGCTTGTTCTGGAATGGAGCCCGCCACGCTGAACTCGACGATCTGATCAGCGCCGAGCGCCGCAATCAGCTCGGCCGGCGTGCCGAGCGCGATCACGCGCCCGTGGTCCATGATCGCCACGCGGTCACACAGTCGCGCGGCCTCTTCCATGTAATGCGTCGTTAAGATAATAGTGCCGCCGCCACGCCGGAACGCTTCGATAACCTCCCAGAGTTTCAAACGCGCTTGTGGATCCAGTCCCGTTGTCGGTTCGTCGAGAAAGAGCAGCTCGGGATCGCTTACCAAAGCACACGCAACAGCCAGCCGCTGTCGCTGCCCGCCCGAGAGTTTACCTACGCGCGCGTCGCGCTTTTCCTCAAGCTCGACAAGGCGGATCACTACGTCCACATTGCGGCCGCACCGGTAAAAACTTCGGAAGAGGCGCACCGTTTCCGCTACGGTGAGTTTCTCTGCCAGTTGTGTTTCCTGAAGCTGGACGCCAATGCGCTGGCGCAGGTCGCTGTCGTGGCCCGCGCCCCACGCGCGACCGAGCACTTCGACCGTGCCGCTGGTCGGCGCAGTCAAACCTTCGAGAATCTCAACCGTCGTTGTCTTGCCGGCACCGTTCGGCCCAAGGAGGCCAAAGCATTCCCCCGTGCGCACCTCCAGGTCGAGACCGTTGACTGCAGTAACATCGCCGTAACGTTTGACGAGGTCGAGGCAACGCGCTGCCGCACGCGCATTAATTGAATGCGACGTCGCACTGGTTTGGGTTGTCATTTGGCTGGACATTAAGTGGCTGAATTTGTGTCGTTGAACTTATCCCACCTGAGCACACACCGCAACTAGAGCCTACGAGTAAGAGTTAGGGCTGGATAGCGGATCCGATGCACTGCCGTCTGGCTTGGACCCGACCCTTTCTTGGAGGTGTGTGAAATAGATGACCGATACTGGAGCTACTCTCTCTTTTTTGGTCTCCCGAGTATCTTCATCGCTATTGCTGCGGCTGGGCTACGCTGTGTAGTCTGTACAATCGGTGGACTGCTGCCAGGCCTAACGTAATGACTTTCAATGTCATCGACATCTTCCTCGTAATGCTCGTGCTGTTGAGCGTGCTCAACGGCTGGCGACGGGGGTTTATTTTGGGTGTGCTCGATCTGCTCGGTTGGGCGTTGAGTATGCTCGCAGGTCTGCGTTTCTATCCTTCGGTAGCCCGCTGGCTTGGACCACGCGTTGACTTGTGGCCTGATGTCTGGGACCGCCCCATTTCGTTCGTACTCGTAGCAATCGCCGCCGGCGTGACTATTCAACTATTAGGCTATGGACTTCTCCGCCGGCTGCCGAAGGATATTCACGCGCGCTCCGTCAACCGATTGCTCGGTATCGTAACCGGCCTGGCGAGCGGACTAATAACGTCGGCAATTGTCGCCGCGCTGCTGCTCGCCATCCCACTTAACGAAAGCTGGCGTGAGCGCACGCGTGAGAGCGCGGTAGTGAATCATCTGGCCGGCTACGCCGAACGCCTCGAAACCGCCATCCATCCGGTTCGCAATGATTTTGCCGACGCCATTGCCCAAACGCTCAACCTACTTACAGTTGAACCCGACTCGAACGAGCGCGTCTTGTTACCTTACAAGGTCGCGTCGTCGCGACCCAGACCCGACTTGGAGAAAAGGATGCTGGAGCTGATTAACAGAGAACGAATCGCAGCGCGACTCAAACCGCTTGCGCCCGATCCGGAACTCACGGAAGTCGCGCGGCAACACTCCGCGGATATGTTCGCGCGCGGCTACTTTGCGCACGAGACACCGGAAGGCCGTGACCCCTTCGATCGGATGCGCGACGCGAACGTTCGTTTCCTCACGGCCGGTGAAAACCTGGCTCTTGCCCCGACCGTGCAAGTCGCACATATTGGTCTGATGAACTCGCCCGGCCATCGCGCCAACATTTTGAATAAGGACTTTGGCCGTGTCGGCATCGGCATGATGGACGGCGGCAACAGGGGTTTAATGGTGTCGCAAGAGTTCCGGAATTGAAATTGACACTCGAAGCCTGGATCCACGCTTAACCTAAACGCCGCAGCATTTCTTATACTTCTTCCCCGATCCACAGGGACATGGTTCGTTGCGGCCAGGGCGTGGCACGTCGTACCTCACGGTGGGATTCTTCAACTCCTCGCCAGTCACAAAACGCCATTTGCCATCCTCACGTTCGAACAGGCTCTTCTCCCGGTGATTCTGATCCTTTGCGGCTTGCGTAAATTGAGCCTCGAACGACACAAACGCCCGATTGTCATCGATGACCTTTGTATCGATAATCTGCAGCCCGCGCCAGGTAGAAGTTTGTGACCATTCAGTGATGTAGGGAACGTCAATTTCTTTTCTGGTTTGTGAATGAGTCGACGCCACGATGAAGTCGATGGCACCGGTGACGAAGGCCGCATAGCGAGCGCGCATCAACTCTTCAGCAGTCTGGCTTTCTCGTTCGCCGCTGATGACTTGCTCGCAACAATCTGCGAAGCGAACGCCAGAACCACACGGGCAGCTTTGATTATTGTCAATCATAGAGAGAATCCACAGATTACGCGGCTTCGATCTTCGACACAAACTGAGAGTTTGCTCTGCGCGAGGCGAGACGATTTGATGTCTGATATGAAGGCACGTTGTTCAGGCGTTGAATACTTCGTGCAGTTAGGAAGCCTGATGTTTATAGCATTGTGATTCCCAAAGTTGGACCTTGCTCCGTCAGGAACGACATGTTAACACCAATCAAGCGACTCCATACATGGATCCCGACCGGCGCGCTGCTGTAATCCTGGAAAGCTTTCAACTGGAGATACTGGCCACCGCAAAGAGTTCTGGCTTTCCTTAAGCTTGAAGAATAGAATAAATGACCTGCTTATCCTTGTAGTCAACGCAGTCCGCGGGGTGCCAACATGGATTATGAACGGCATCGGCAGCAGTCGCTTCAATACAAACCCGAAGCATGGCGGAATGATGACTACACACTCTCTCGTGATCAGCATCCACTCAATCCACTTCACCGATCCACTACTCATCCTGATGTCCGAGATCAGAGTCGACTCCTGGAATTGCTGGGCCGGATAAATTACAGAATTCTGAGCGGGAACAGAGTTTATATCGAGGTTGGCGGAGTCGTTTACAAGACTCTCTATGGCGGTTACTGGCGGAGCGTTTTTACTGGTATCGAACACTACCTGCTTAGATGTGAGGAAGTCTCGGGTTCGATATGGACTGAAGAAAACAGTAGCGCTGACGTTGTTGATCTACCAATCGTTTACTCGAATAACGACTGGACTGCCAGAGGCCATTCCCTCTCATTCATGTTATCCCGAGACCAGACTTAAGACCTCTCAATCTCACCTGGATCCGCATCCAATCGTCGCACGTCTGAAGAATTGTGCATCGCGTTCCGAGTTGTCGGTCTATTAGTACGTTTGATTTGGCATCAGACCTTCGAGTTCTTCAGCAGTTCTCGGCCAGTCCGCACGCAGCAAACGCGATAGCGCTCGGTCAGCGAGCAGCTTTCCGTCATTTTGGCAGCTGGGACAATAATTGACCTCGTTGGAGGCGTAGCGAATGCGCTGAATCTTGGTGTTACAGCGTGGGCACGGTTTCAGGTACCGACCGTGGACTGCCATCCCTGGCCGAAACGCCGTCACCTTTTCCGGAAATCCTCCAGTTTGCTTCTCGGCTTCTTCGCGCAATCGATCCACCCACTGAGCGAGCGTCACGCGCGTCGACTGGAACAACCGTTCGATTTGCTCCGAGTTGAGTTTTTGGGTTAATGCGACTGGAGAGAGCCGGGCTTCAAAAAGGATTTCGTCTGAGTAAGCATTACCTATCCCACTAAATAATCGCGGGTCGGTGAGTGCACGCTTCAAAGTATGGTTTGCTGACTGAAGGACCTTCGCAAAACTTTCGAGGTCAGTTTCAAAAATCTCCAACCCGCCGGGATCGAGCCGCTGAAGGCTCGCTTCTCCCTCCACCAGGTGCAAGGAAGCGCGCTTCTGAGTGCCGGCTTCAGTTAATGAAAGCGTTCCGTTACTGAACTGGAACGCTGCGAGGCCGCGGTTCCTCGGTGACCGTGAAAGTTTGATCGAAGAAGGTCTGTTTCCGACTTCATGCCAGTGAAGTCTGCCCGCAATCATTAGATGCAGAACAAGCCAGAGATCCCCTTCCAGCTTGAGGCAAATACGTTTCCCCAGCCGGCGCAGCTCAACAACCTTCTCTCCTTCCACGCTACTGATCGGTGGTACCGCCGTGCGAAGCAAGAAAGGAGTGGCAATGGTCACGCGTTCGAGCGTTTGACCCTGGATGCGGTGCTCAAGCGCTTCGATGTAGACAACGATATCCGGTAGTTCTGGCACAGGTTCTCAGAAAGATTACTTAGTAACTGAAATTCGCCATAGATTAACGCTGATGACGCGGATCAGAACGGCATAAGTGGGGGGAAGCCCTATTCCGTTTTGTTCTGTGTTATCCGCGTAAATCTGTGGCTAATGGCAACAATCCTTCGTCTAAGTCTATTCACCTTCGCCGACTGGTTCCGCGCTTGTTCTTATATTCCCAACGTTCCAGTTTTTCGCTACAAACTCGACGAAGACTGGCTTTTCGTTGCGGAGTATATCGAGAACATGGGGGAAGTCTTCCGCCAGGTAATGGCAAGAAATGTAGCCGGATGCAATCTGAGTATCGGAGTTTGGTAGCGTGTTCGGACTCCGATGAAAGTAGGCCGCGCCGATAAGACTGTCGTCATCTGCTCGCAAGCCTATGATCGCCCGGTAGGAATAGCCAGTTACATTTTTCCCTCCGGCAAAATAGGCCACGTCGTATTTCTTGATCTCTACATTCGCCATGGAAATAAATCTCCTTCAAGAGTTAGGTTTCGTCGTTAGCGGGACATCATTCACATCGAGGGCCTTACAACTGTAGATTGGAGTGGAACAATCCACCCACTTCCGTTGGATTTCAGAGTTTATTTCGATCCAAACTCCAATCTGCCCACGCTTCCGTGCGCCCCGGCGGCCCAGCCCAATTGTTTGCCGGGAGCAAAGGAAAACGTGTCGAATCCCGGACCATCGAGTTTCATCCAGGTATGACCGTCGTCGGTGGAGTAGTCCGTGCCTGATGGACCAATAGCGATCAGCCGCTTACTTCCAGGAACGTAAGCTATAACCGAGCGAAATCCTGAAAGACCTCTTACGAGTGTCCACGTGGCGCCGCCATCGTTTGTTACCGCTAGATTATCAACAGCCTCTTTCTCCTTCATATAGTCGCCGCCAACGATTACGCCGTGCTTCGCATCGCGGAACGCAACCGAGAAAATACCCGCGGAGGAGCTCGAGACGAGTGGCGTCTCCGAAATCTTCCATGTGCGGCCGCGGTCATGCGTCAACAACACGCGCGCTCTCGCAGCCGCACCGGTGCCAATCCACGCGTCAGTCTTTCCAAATACCGCTATATTCGTGCCGCTAGCCGCAAACGCACCCTCGTTCGGGAGTGCCGGCGGCAACGCACTTGATGGCACACGAACCCAGTTCCGTCCACCATTCTCCGTCGTCATGACGCAAAGTTGTCCATCAATCGAATCTCCCATGATTATGCCGTGGTCGGCATCCCAAAATGACATTGCGTCGAAGAACGCCTTTGAATCGTTGTTCTTGAACTGCAACGCCCAGGTCGCACCGGCGTCCGAGGTTTTGTAGATGCGCGATGCAGCGCCGTTGCCGATGGAGAGGACATACGCTGTTTGAGAATCAACGGCGTCGATATCGCGAAAGTCGAGCGCATCGTCGGTTACGGTCAGCGTTTGCCATGTCGCGCCTCCGTCGCTGGTGCGCAACACTGTGGTGCCGGAACCGCTCACCCACGCGACTCGGTCACTGACTGCACTGACGCCTCGCAGACGGGCAGTGACACCGCTCGTTTGGAGCGTCAAACTCGGAGCGGTGACGAGAAGGCTTATGGCGATGAAGAGTGTAGGATTCATTTTTATGAGCAGAGGCAAATATTGTCCAATCCAACTCCTCTAAGCCGGCGTTGTTTTGGCAAATGAGTAGGGAATGTCTGGAGTATCCTGGGGAAGTCTCCAATGATCAGGATCGTCATATGCGTAGGCGCGGTCGACGAGGTTTATTAGACAACTTACATCCTTAGACATGTTCTGCACGCCATGCCAGACGCCAGGGGGTACAACAATCAAAGCCGGGCGCATTACACCGATCCGAAACTCGTTGATCAGTTTGTGCGTAGGTGATTTTGACCGCGCATCAAATAGAACAAGTCTGACTAGACCATAGCCCGCAAACAGCCGGTCGGTCGTCAACTTATGTGCGTGCCAGGCGGATATATCTCCGGGACGAAGCATGACCTGAAAGATCTGGCTAACCGGACCCTCATCAAGCGCCCAGTCGGCTCTAAAGATTTCCGTCAGGAACCCATTTTCCTTTGGTACGTTTTTGACCTCTTTGACTTTCACTCCATCGATCAACGCTTGATGAGGTTCCCAGTCGGAGGTAACGCTTTGTTCGTTCTTAGTGCATCCCTCGATTGACCCCTGCTCGGGAGAAAAGTCAGTCTTTCCACCAGTGAATGTTTTCATAAATACTCTTGCGGCGATGGTTACTTTTTTGGATTGCGGCTCAGCGGCTCCAAACCTCGTCTCTGTCTCAGAAGTTCAATCAACCCACCTTTACGTTTATAGACGAAGAAGTTCCGCGCAGCGATCGGATCCAAACCCGCGGCGACTGCAATTCGAGCCAGGAAATTCCTCAACGCTCTTAGGAGAAGCTGCGAAGCGGAATACCATCTAAGCCAGGGGGTCTCATAGTTGGTAGCTATGCTGGTCAACTCCTTTGCCCTGAAATCGGATTCATCGCGAATGCGATTAAAGTAAAGTTGATTCTCCCAAACGTCGCGGTTTGCATAGACTCCCTGGCGAGTGCCGGAAAGGATGGCCACCACTGTCATTTGCGGAATCAAGCGAAGATCTTTGCCGGCCTTCCAGGCTCGGTATAGCCAATCCTGGGATGGAACGCTGTAGCACTCGCGGTAGGAGCGCCAGGGCCCGATCTCTCGCACCAACTCGCGCCGGCAGAGCCAGCACGAAGCCGGAACGATCATACCTGGCTGGTATCGCCTGGTGGGAGTCAGACACAAGAGCGAGTTTCTTCCCGGGCCACTTATTGAGTCAACGAGCGCGAAGGCCAGGTCTGCCTTTGTCTGATCGATCCCCGCTAGCAATGTCTCGAGATGATCGGGCAACCAAAGGTCGTCGTGATTGAGATAGGCAACATATTGCGCCCGCGCATTGCGGAAGCCCTCGTTGTTGGGTCCGGACTGCTCACCGATGTTGTCCTTCAGATTTCGGAAATGTATCCGCGGATCGCCGAAGGATGCGACTACCTTTTCGGTATCGTCGGTGCAGGCGTCCCCGATTACCCAGAGTTCCCACTCGCGAAAAGTTTGCCACCGAACGCTTTCAATCGCCAACGCGAGGACGTTGCTGCGATTGTAAGTCGCTGTGATAACAGAGACGAGTGGAGCGGATTCACTTCGTCGCACTAAAGTTTTCTGCCGCTTTCAAAGTAGCGTTCGTGACCACTCAAAGGATCCCGAAACGAAATGGACTTTGCCAACAGCTTGAGCGGACTGGAAAAATGATCCTCGCTGTCGAATTCTCTGCTGAACTTTATCTCAGGATAAATCCTATCGTTAGTGATGGGAATCCCCAACGAGGCGAGATGCAAACGGAGCTGGTGTTTTCTGCCACTGACAGGAATCAACTTGTACCGCGTCATGCTGTCCATTACTTCAATTACCTCGATACAAGTTTCTGAGTTAGCTTCTCCGTCAACTTCCTTCATTCGAAAGAAAGGCTCTCCCCGCACGATGCAACTTCGTCGCGTCGCAGGAAACTCTATCGCGGAAATAGTTGGTGCCAGAGCTTCATAGACCTTCCTAACTTTCCGCTCGCGAAACAACGAGGTGTAATGACCTCTCGTTTTCGGATTCAGAGAGAAAAGCACAACTCCGGCCGTGTCCCGGTCGAGGCGATGAATGGGGACGAGCGACTGCAGGTTCCCTTGTTTCCTTAGCCTTACGAGAAGCGTTTCGTGAAGAAATCGTCCCGAGGGGATCACCGGCAAAAAGTGAGGCTTATCGACAACGAGAATATGTTCATCGTGATAGAGAACTCTCTCAAGAAACGGAATCGTCTTTTCTGTTTGGACCTCGCGGTAATAAAAAATGCAGGATCCCGCGCGGTAAAGACTCTCTGTGTTCAGACGAACGCCACTTTCATCCAATACCTGTCCCTTTGCCATTCGCTCGGCCCATGTCGAGACATCGACCCGCGGGTATCGCTCTGTGAGAAAATCGATGATAGTTTTCCAGGGACCTCCGGGAAGCCATTGGCAGCTCGGCCCAACACCTTCAACGATTGGGAGTGGGGACGTCATAAGCTCCTTTTAGACGGGTTACGTCTCGTTACGTTGTCTGTAAGCGCTGACCACCTCTATTGCGCCGTCGTGCATCCGCTCAGGGCGGACGTAGAGCCAGTGCTTTGCAAACTCCTCGTCCGACATGCTGGTATTGACAGCGCGCTCTTTCTGCTTTAACCACTGCTCCGCCCACTGCCGGAGTTCCGCATTCTGATTGAGCGCTGCTCTCGCTTCGTGCATGTTAATGGGCATACTCATAACTCACATTGCTCCTTCTCGGTTAAACGTTGACGCCGACCGCTGCCAGGATCGCCAGCACCACTGCGAGGATCGCTTCTCCCGCGATCAGGCCAGAGGCCAATGGGATACGGAAAGTATCTTCAGACTTCGGGGAAGTCCTTGCCCAGATCAACTGACCGACACCGCCGAGAATGAAGGTCATCAAAACCGAGGCGGGAATGAGCATCCCGATACCCATTGCCGCCGGCGACGGAATCGTCTCGCTATACTTTTCGGCCAACAGGGTTAGTCCAATCCCCACAATAATACCTATTAACAAACCGACCAAGCAGCCAGGGGGCAACGCACTGAGTCCTTTCGTCAGCAGTTCGGCGAAACCCGCCCACTTGACGCTGATCGGAGAAGACAGACCTTGTGGTCCAATGCCAAACTTGTCACGGAGTACCGGATAGACAACGGCTGTTGCGATTGAGCCGACCGGCGCTGCGATCAATTGTGCGACGGTCAGGTTCCGGCTGTTTGAGCCAATTAATTGGCCCGCTTTGAAGTCCTGCATCAAGGCTTCAGAGGTTACGGCGATGGTCCCCGTGAGCCCACTCGATGACATGTTAACCGGCACGTTGCCCGGCGAGATAAAAGCGAAAATGGCCTGCATCATGTTTGACATCGCGCTGATCGGTCCCCAGTTTGTCTCGCCCAGCACGCGCAGGCCGACCAGCATCAGCGGCAGCGATAGGAGAATCGCGATAAATGAAAGCCAGACAGGAATCCCCATGCTAAAATACTGGACCAGACAAATCACCACAGCCATTACGAGCGAGCCAACAACGACCCACTGCATCGGAAAGTCGTGATGATCAACCTTGCTGCCTTTGAGTCCGCGAAACGTCTTGACGATCAGATTCCATTTCAGTGCGAGAGATGTTAGTCCACCTGCCACCATCAATCCGGTGGCGGGCCACATTACCCAGCGCAGCGTCATCGGGTAAGTCTGTTCGGGGATCATGCCATGATGGAGGAGATAGGATGGCAAGAGAAACCAACTGATAAATGTACCAATGGCCATGGCCAGACAGATGCGAAACCCGACCAAGAGTCCGGAACCGAATGACAGCAGACTCCAGTTAAAGCCAATGTTCATAGGCTGCATCCCCGGTAGCAGCCAAGTGTCCGGGAAGAGTTTGAGGAAGCTGGTGAGAATCATCAACGCGCCGGACGCGAGGCTCCCCAGAGCGAGCGCCTTTACCGGTCCTGCCGATGCGCCCTTCTCCCGACCCTCATGCAGCACAATGATTGTCTCGCCTGCGGCCATGCCGTCTGCATAAGTCAGATTCTCTTCGTCGATGTAGTGGCGGCGCATCGGGACTGCGAGCAGGATGCCGAGCAAGCTCGCGCTGCAGAGCCAGAGGAAGATCTGTAAGGTCCCCAGGTGAATCGGCGGATTGAGAACGCCCTTCGCGTTCAGCATGTCAAAGGCCGCCAACAGGACGCACATGAAAGCCGTTTGTCCCGCGCTTGTACCCATCGTCTGGACGATATTATTCTCGCGCGCATTCGTTCCCGCAGCGCGCAAAATGAGCACGAGGGCAATGAAGCCGAAGAACGCCGACACGACTGAAAGGTTCGGCCCAAAACCCAGCTTTAGGACACAGTAGGGATAAGCGCTGCCAATGATTACTGCGACCACAAGTCCGACCAGGATGGAACGGACTGTGAGTTCCGGACCGGTCGAGACAGTGACGGCGCGAGTCTGACTCATGAACACTCCTTAGCCAGTATTTGATCTCTTAATAGGACAACATCTGATCTATGCGGCGTAGGGTATCATGAGTGAATATGATCTTACTGCCGGAATCAGATGAAGACCTGTTGCGGGAGTGCGAAGTTAGCACCTTCCGTTCAAGTGGGCCGGGCGGCCAGCACGTCAACAAGACAGAAAGCGCAGTGCGTCTCAAACATCTGCCTTCAGGGATCGTCGTAACCTCGCAGCAGGAACGAAGCCAGCACCGAAATAAAGCGCTCTGTTTGCAGAAGCTTCGCGAAAAGGTCGAACGTTTGAACTACCGTCGAGCTAAGCGCGTTCCCACACGCATACCACGAAGTGCGAAAAACCGCACACTCGAAGAAAAGGCGCGCCGTGCGCGAGTTAAACAATTAAGGTCGAAGCCATCCAGGGATGAATGACTCACTTTGACGACGACGGCTTGGGGAAAGCCAATCATTATTGAGACCCGGATGCAGACGAAAGTGTAAAGACTCACCACCAGTTACCGGAGAGTGGTACGAGGACATTAGGAAGGCGTATGCTGTTGGCCAAGCTTCAGCCGATCTACTTAAATGGGGAGTTGCGATGATAACGGTAGCCAATCGTATCTACGTCAAACAAGAATACGCCGGTGCCTTCGAGGAAAGGTTTCGTGAGCGAGCCGGACTCGTCGACAAAATGCCCGGATTCATCTCCAACCAGGTGCTTCGTCCGGTTAACGACGGAGATCCTTATGTCGTTTTCACAATCTGGAATAGCCGTCAGGACTTTCTTAACTGGGTTCGCTCCGATGCGTTTGTAAAGGGACACGCCCAATCGGGCACGATGCCGAAGGATGCGTTTTCCAAGTCAAACGTGTTGGAAATGCATGAGGTCGTACAGGACACCTCCCATCCTGACTTACCGCCGGAGCCGCACGGTGGTCCATTCAACATGCACGGGTAGCCCGGAGCAAGAAGTTCGACGAGTAACCTAAGCGGTGACCCCAGATCTTCAAATGCCGAAAACTAGATACCCATAAAGTTGAGTTGATCGATGACCTGTCTCATCAACAGAGTCATCTTAGGATGAGAAGCCTCGAGTTGCGCCACTGTTTCTTTCAAACGCTCACCAAGGCCGCTGTAGTGTTCAGTCTGCTCGTCTCCCCTGGCCAGGGCTTTCTGAACATCACGAGCCAGGTCCTGAAGCAGTTTACGGTCGCCGTCGTTCAGGGATTGGACTTGCTGCAGTTCAGCATGCAACTGTTCGAGTTGCTCACGAAGCTTTTGTGTATCCATCCCTGAGAACCTCCCCGCGAACAAACCGTCGGCCGGACGCTCGCTTCAGATCATGCCGTGCTCAGGCACACCGAGGCGACGCAACCAACGGTAATGGGAGGCAAGCCCGGCGCGGAAAGAATCATGATGTCGGTATCTCACGCCAAACTCGTTGCATGTACGCTCCACTATTTCCGCGATGTCGGGGTAATTGACGTGACACACGCGAGGGAAAAGATGATGTTCGATCTGAAAGTTCAGCCCACCCAGCAACCAGGCCTGCAGCCGACTGCTGCGGGAAAAGTCGACAGTGGTTTCAACTTGATGGACCGCCCAATTGTTTTCTACCACGCTCGTATTTTCCTGTGGTAGAGGAAATTCTGCCTCCTCGACGCAGTGGGCCAACTGAAACACGATGCTGACTACAACTCCGGCCACCGTCACGGTCGCAGAGTAAAAGAGGAGCACGACCCAGGCGCGATGCATCACCATTGGCACCACAAGGGCCATCGTCACTAACAATGCCTTAAACGCGATGAACCCAACCAACTCCCATCCTTTTGGTCGTGGAATTCGCTGTTTCTCGATCCGTCCCAGGATCACATCACGAAAGTCATCGTACAAATGCCACTTGATAACATTGAGGCCATACAATGGCCATAGGTAAAAGTGTTGCCAGCGATGAAAACGAAATCGTTTTTGATGTGGCGTCAGCCGGCCGAGTATTCCGATGTGGACATCCGCATCGTGTCCTGTGATGTTGGGATAGGTATGGTGGACTACCGCATGTTTCCAGTGCCAGACGTAAGAACTGGCACCGATCAGATCAAGCGTCATGGCCATCAGCCTGTTTACCCAGGCTCGATCCGAATAAGCATGATGTCCGCCATCATGTTCAATATTAAACCCGATCTCCGCCATGGCGAGGCCCAGCAAAAGCGCAAGCGGGAGGGCCTGCCACCAGGTGGTTGCTGCGAAAACCAGCAGATAGTAGAAACCGCCAAAAGCGGTCAGAATGATTCCGGTTTTCAAGTACATTTGCGGGCAATCGCGTTGTCGCCTGCCAGTGCTGCGAAAAAACTCGTCTACCCTTCGTCTCAACTCGATTTGAAAGCGGTTGTCCCTGTTGAATGTCAGTCGGGAATCGACCGCTTGATTGACCTTACTATTCAAACTGATGTTCCTTCCATTTCACGTACCACTCGCACGTCCGCGAAAGCACGACGCTTCTGCTCCTCCGATTAAAATTCCTTTGCGGATTGGGCGATTCAGGATTGACTGAAGAGGTCTTCAGAACTCTCGAGTGTTCCGTATAGGGTTTTAGCAACGGACTTGCATTATCACCATACCAGTTCTCATGACCTTGAGGCTAGCACACATGTGTTCAGGTAGCGTCCCAATTACGATCTTCTGTGTAATAGATATGTAATACCGGAACACTGCTGTTTCTGACACTTTCCTGCGTCTGTGTTCAAACGCACGGAGCCCTTTGACTTGTACTGCTATACTCTGAACACCTGCGACAATGAAATAGCGATTTGTCTGATGGAGTCTTTTCCGAAACCGCGATACGCATGCGTATTTGTCATTCAAGATCCCATCCACTCCCGAGGATACCGCCGGCGAGATAGATAGGTTACTAGCGAAAGAGCTGCGGTTAGAGTCTGTCGTTAGCATTTGCCTAACGAATGGGTGTCCCAAAGGATGAACTCTGAACCTGCATTCTCAAACTGAACTGATGACAGCGGCACCAACAAAAGTGACGAGTGGTGTTCAATACCTTATAGTGGGTTCGATGAAGGAGAAACAAAAGTGAGCCAAAAAGAAGCCATGCAGAGTGCGGCTGATGAAGCAAGAAAAGCGGCGCGCGCTGCTCGTGAATTTGCCGCGTTATTAGACGATTACGCAAAATATCTGACCCAACCAAACTTTCGTCAACGAGCTATTGACGTTCATCTGTCAGCGTTGAATAAGTTGAATGTTGTAACCGAAGGCCTGTCGGTATGTCAGGAATGGGTGGCTCAAAGTCCCAGAGCTGCGGAGCCATCTATCAAGCCAGCCGTCGTAACCGAAGTCATTGAGGCGAACGTCGAGGAAACAGCGAAGCAGCCACGCTCGATCCGAATCTCCAGAAAAGGTGGTAACAGATAGGAGATCGGCTTTGGTTGCCTGCCTGGCTTCTCCTTGCCGTCAAATGAGAGCAGATCATTGGTCATATATCATTGATAATTTTCATTTGTCATTTCCAATCGAACTCAGGATCTGAGGTCAAACCGAAACATTAGAGCGACATAGCAAATGGCAAATGATCTGATACGGGCGGATCCTGTTTGCGTGTTGATCCAGGGGCGGAGTGAGGTGCGTTCGCCCCTGGCTACCTTCTGCCGCGCCTCCGGCGCTGGTTGAGCATACGGCCCAGCTTCGGTCTCGATCAGGCGCTCCAGTAAACTACCGATTGACTGCCTTCAAGGCAGCTTCCGGATATCGCTCGCCGGCTGCCACGCCTTTCGGCGCGATCTCATCAATGTGTCGCAGGTCCTCTGGGGTCAGTTTTATTTGCAGGGCGGCGACGTTCTCTTCTAAATACTTCCGCCGCTTCGTACCAGGTATCGGCACGATGTCTTCCCCTTGCCCGAGAACCCAGGCAAGTGCCAACTGCGCCGGCGTAGAACCCTTCTCCGCCGCAATCTCCTGAATCCGTTTCACCAGTGCGAGATTCTTCTGAAAGTTCTCGCCCTGAAAACGTGGGCCATTTCGTCGAGAATCGTCTGCGGCCAAATCATCGTAGCTCTTGATCTGACCGGTTAGAAAACCTCGCCCCAAAGGGCTATAAGGTACAAAGCCGATGCCCAACTCACGGCAAGTCTGGAGAATTCCGTCTTCCGGTTCACGACTCCACAAAGAATATTCAGTTTGCAACGCAGTGATGGGATGAATGCTGTTGGCTCTGCGAATGGTGTCAATCGCTGCTTCTGACAACCCAAGGTGGCGTACTTTCCCCTCCTCGACGAGCCGCGCCATCGCGCCCACTGTCTCCTCAATCGGTGTCTCGGGGTCGACCCGGTGTTGATAGTAGAGATCGATAGTTTCA
>Ga0137366_10001347_pt1 | contig 18139 bp, 10 predicted proteins | sample SagtaG_8_FD_104938 | JGI IMG/M metagenome (GOLD analysis project Ga0137366, IMG submission 104938) | Vadose zone soil microbial communities from Sagehorn Ranch, Mendocino, California, USA - Sage1_L_60_16 metaG | ecosystem: Environmental > Terrestrial > Soil > Vadose zone | place: USA...
CCAGGCAAACGAATGGGCGTGGACCGCAATCGACTGAAGCAAACCTTGCGCAAGGTCGCCTCCAGCGGAGTCCAGGTTGCGGGCATGATGGCCGGCGCGCTGACAGGTCGCGGAACGGTGGTGATCGACGGCGCAGGCTACCGACTCACGAACACAATCACTGACGAAGCGCGAGGGCTGTTAGGCAACGGAAACGATCGCAATAGTTTCGTCAAGGTTCAGGCTGGACAAGCCGCTTATGTGATGGTCGCCGACTTACCGAAGAGCGAGCTGGCTATTGATGCGCCCGGAGAAAACGAGATTACCAACGCTGCTCACGCTCTCACGGATCGCGAGGTGATGGAGCTGATTCTGTTCGGCACGCCCGAAGACATTCGCGCGGCAACCCCGCTGATGAGTAACGAACAGGAGCAACTGGTGCTCAAGAGTCTCGCACCCGAGGTGGAAAAACGATGATCCCGTCTGATCCGCATCGTGAAGTGATCGATCCGCGGCGGCTCATTAGCGAGCATGGCCGTGATGCGCTGGCCGAGTTAGTGGCCCGAGAGGCCGGATACATCTTTAAACTGCGCCCGCTGAAAGATCTTTGCCAGTCGCTGAAATCAGGCATGCCTCTGCTCGCCGAAGGCGAACGTGGCGGCGGCAAGACAGAGATGGTTGACGCGCTCGCCTACGCCTGTAACCGGCCGTATTTCGAGTTGCAGGGGATGGACGATCTCAGGTTGAGAGACATTCTTTTTGAGTGGGATGAGCAGGGCCAAAACAAATTTGTCATTCAGTCGGTGGAGACGAAGGAACTCACGCTTAAGGCCGCGAGACGGGAGCAGTGGCGTAAAGAGTTTCTGAACCTCGGCGAAATCCTGAAGGCTTACGACTATCTGGCCACCACCGGCATTGTGCCGATCGTCAAGCTGGATGAGTTCGAGAAGCTTCCGTCGGTCTGTCAGGCGTTCTTCTATCAACTATTCACCGATGGCCACGCCTCTATTCCCCGGTTGGCAGACGACGGCGGTCGCATCGGAGTTGGCAAGAATGACGAAAAACCGATCGTCATCCTGACTTCGAACAATCAGCATGTCGTTCATGCGCCGCTTCGCTCGCGCTGTATTTACACCAAGGTTCGTTTGCCGACCGACCGCGAAGAAGTGCGCATCCTGCATTCGCGAGTTCCTACAGCCGCTCCTCATTTGTTGACGCAGGTAGTGAAGGTGGTGCGCTACATCCGGGTGATGATGCCGACTGTCAGGGACAAGCCGGGACTCCGCGAATCGATTTCTCTGTTACGAACTCTGCAACAGGAAAATATAGACATCTTGAGTTGTGAGGCCATTGATGATCATCTCGGATTTATTGCGCGAAACGCAGATGACCTGGCCAATCTCGAACTGGGACTTCACCGGCTGGAACAAGCGGCCCGAACCCAAGATGCCGTTATCGAATCGATGGTCGACGAGATCTGCGATGCGCGCGTAATTCAATTGAGAGAGGCCGCATGAACATTCGAGAGCGCGGAAATGTCTGGCCGATGGTCTCCGTCTTGGCGGGGGCCTTCTTCATGCTCGTGATTGTGCCTTTGATCCTCCATCGTCAAACGAGGGCTCGCATGGCAACCGTCGATCCCGACGTCAGCATCGGCGATGGCGCCGCAACTCTTACTGCCGTTCGAAGTAGTCCTTCGTATCGTTGGCCTGATAGTGAAGTGCCGCGCACTGCCGAGCGGCTGCGTGACACCACCGCTGTCGCCATCGCCGCAACCACCAATACGATCGAAGCCGCACTGCAGAATCAGAGACCGCGCGATGCGGCGGCGATTCTGGCGAACATCGCGCAGCGACAGTTAATACCTGCTGAATGGCTCACTAACCAGCCCGGCGTGCTGGCGATGCCTCACGCCACGGTACATCTTCGTTACCTGCGACAGCCTCTGGCTATTGAGGTGATCTCAGTTCCTAACGATCGGAATGACGGTCCGGCAATCCTAATTCGCATTCCAGATCCTGAAAACACCGGCGTTGGGTCGCGCTACTTCGAATCGATGCAACTTGACGGCATCGTCTATCCCAATCCGTTCGCGCCCATCGCGGAAATTGTGGCTTCTGGCTGGCAGCCGCGCCTGTTTAAGCAAGCACAGATTTCCGATGAGCAGCGCGCGCAACTCGAACAATGGAGTCAATCCATGAATCGCCGTTAGGGAGAAGTGAACATGAGTTTCCGCGCCACGATTGAAAGAATCGATGCTGACTACTTCATTCCCCGACCAGCCGACGAACCCGATCTGGATTCGTTTCACGCGGCCACCCGTTTCTTTCGCGACCTCTCTCGCGCCGGCACCTTAATCCTGAGCAGCGCTATCGCCGGTTATCTATTATTTCGTTCCGGCCAAATCCTCAATCTCGATTTCAAGTGGATGACTTTCGTTCTGCTGGGCGCAGTGTTCGCTGCCCTGATCGGCATCTTCGAATCTGCGTCACTGGCGTATCCGTACTACAGCATTAATCAGCGACTCACTCACGGCTCGGCTCGGTGGGCGACTATCGGCGATCTCCGCGCCAAAGGTTTAGCCCACCCGTCAAACAAACCCTTGCCGGCTGGCGCGGTGCGCATTGGCAGACTAAGTTCCGCTCTGAGTCCGAAGCAATACGACCTGGTACTTGGACTCAAACAACTCCTGACTCACACCGGCATCTTCGGACCGTCAGATTCAGGGAAGTCGGCGACCTTCTACATGAATATCCTGCGAGATTGGTCGGAGCAGGGGTCGGTGGTGGTAATGGACATCAAAGGCGAGCTGTACGCGCATACAGCCCGATATTACGATCGCGTCTACCGGCTCGACCTAGAGAATCCGCATCTCTCCGATCTCTGGAACCCGCTTCCTCGCTGCCTCAACAATGGACAGCTCGCGCATTCTATCGCCTCAATCGTGGTGGGGTTCGAACCTGACAACATGAAAGTAAATGACGGCACTCATTACTGGATTTCGGGTGAGACGGCCTTGATGAAAGCCCTTTGCCTCCATCTGCCGACGATTGCCGCGAACCCGACGCTGCCGATGATCAAGGAATATCTCTCCCTCAATGACTTGGCCAAGCTGGCTGAGGATATGCACAACTCAAAGGATCATGAAGCCAAGATTGAGTGGGGTAACTTTACCAAAGTCGATCCCGAGAAGACACAAGGCGGTGTGATCACCGGACTAAATAACAAACTTGGTCCATTGCGTTCTCCGCATGCTTTGCAAATCCTGAAAACTGCAACCCCGCAGGAACTGGCGTCGGGGGTGAGAGAAATCAATCTCGCCGACCTGCGCAAACCGCGAACGGCGATTTACGTCGTAATGTCGGAAGACGACGCCAAGGAGTATCGCATTCTGCTGGAACTGTTCTTTGGTCTGGCCGCGATTGGAATGCAGCATTCTACCCGGAAGAATGCTACGCCTGTTCTATTCGCGCTGGATGAAGCTGGCAACATGAAGCCACCCAAACTTGAGGAGAGATTGAAGATTGGGCGATTCCGCATCACGCCATACTTACTTGGATTCCAGGACGTTAATCAGATCAAGGCGAAGTGGGGCGAAAACGCTGGCAAGGCCATACTCGCCGGCATGAAGAACCAGATATTCCTCCCCGGCATCGATCCCGACACCGGCGTCTACGCTTCGTCGTTGCTGGGATCTACCACGGTCCTTTCACGCACCGAAGTCGACGCGACGGGCACCCAAAACGACGCCGAGCGAGTTTCGGAAAGCCGTCGTGATCTGCGGCAAGCGCCGGAGCTGCGTCGCATGGTCAAATACCGGCAAGGCGTTGCCATCATCGACACCGCCGATCCCATCCTCTTTCGGTTTCCACCGCGAGCCGACAATGGCGACGTGGCCGTCCCCTCGCGTCGACCTCTTTTGCATGCGCCGACGCTCGCGGAAGCGGTTGCCGCGATGAATGAGATTAGAGCTGACGAGACAAGGCCGCTGGAAAGGCAGAACCCTGCTGCACCGGCACCGAACAACTCAGCCGAATTGATCAATCCTCGTCAGATCGAAGCGCCCGCTAGTTCGAATGTGGCAACGAAGACGGCGCCGGCGAATGACACTCGCATTCGCGTTCGCCATATCGAAGAGGAACGAGATCAGAACGTGCTGCCCTTTGATTCAGCCACTGCGGTCGAGGAGGAAGAACCATGCGCGGCGTAGAAGGAAAGGCCGGCACGCGGCCCTTGGGCTTCTCTTACCTTCTGCTGGTGATCGCAATCGTGATCTATCTGGGTGTATGTGCGTATTCAGCGCTCGCTGCTGAATGGAAAGCCAAAGCCGACATACCGCAAATCGACCCGATTCTGAAGATCATCAAAGGGCTGCGGCAGTATCAGTCAGTCACCGCTTCGTTTCCGCAGACATTTCAGCAAGTCGAGGCCCAGGTCTGGAAGCACCCGAATCCACCGGCGTATGGTTCCGGCGGCCACACGCTGGTCTTGAAGAACTACTATTATCTCTACACATGGATTAGCCCAACGCGCTGTACCTTGTGGGCCATTCCGCTGGGTCCACATGCGAGCGAGGCCAGCTCCTACTTCCTGATCCTGACCCCGACCGAAAGAGAGAAATTCAAAGGCCCGTCTTTGGATTTGCAGGAAGCCAGCACCATCAATGGAATCCCCACCTACGCGCAACTGGCGGTCCTCGGCCTGATCAAACAGGAAGATCCTCCGCCTCAGAAGAAGAGATAACTCCCATGCGGGTTGTCTTCCATATCATTTCCACCGGCGGAGGCGGCGGCGCCAGCCGCGCCACGCGCTACATCTCCGAACGCGACAAGGACCCAACTCGCGAAGGACCCAGCGCGCGTCCTTTGTTCAGCGAGGATCGCGAGGGACTCACCTATCGCAAAGCCGATGGCATTCTTGATCCAAAGACCGGCCAGCCGGATAAGGACGACCTGATCCACTTGTCGGTAAGCATCGGAGAAGAAGACTTTGACAAACTCGGTAACGACGAAAAAGAGAGACAGGATCGGTTCCGGCAAGTCATTCGCGATGGCATGAAAGGAATGGCCCAGGAACTCAACGTCGAGAGGTTGACGTGGGTTGCCGGCATTCATCGCAACTCCGACAACCCCCACGCGCATATCGTGACGCGCAACTCTGCGATTGCCCGTGGTGGTGTCGAAGAAAAGGACATTGGCCGGTTGCGCAAAAGTCTTCTTCCTCACAAGCAGATGCAAGACGGCCGCGAAACGATTGTGCCGGGGCGGATTGGTGAGAAGTTTCTGGACGCGCTCGACAAACAACAAGCGCTTCATCTCAATCCAGACTCGGAACGAGTCAAGGCTCAGCAAGCATTGGAGCAACTCATCGACAGGGCCGGCGGTAGCAATCGAGAGCCGGAGCGATCTGACGTGCCAGCGCCATCACCATTGGGTGGCCGACCTCAAGAGCACGTCAGCCGCTATCAGCCAGAACATCACGCGATCGTCGCGAGTTGGAACAAGGAGTCAGTTGCACCGGCCCACAACGACTCCGATTACCGCATCGCCCTAGGCAAGCATTTGGAGTTAACCACGCGTCTTCAGTTCGCGGAAATCTGGCATGAGCGGGCAGTAAAGTACGGCGACACTTATCGTTTCAATGTAATCGACCAAACCACGAGTGAGGAACGGAAAATATCAGAGCTTGATGTGCATCGCCGCGCCGCCGCGCGCGCCCAGCGAATCAGTCCTGTAAGTCGGGAAAGTCGCGAGCAGGCTTACGAAGCTGACCTATCAAACCACCGCGAAACTCTCGATCAACTGATGGAAGTCAGGGAGGCTAAGATTGCGGCGCTCGGAAAAGACATCGGTTCTTTGCGCGGCACTGTGTCCAAAGTTGAGAGTCACCTGGCGAGATTCTACGAAACACCCGCCGAGAAGCGACTAACTCCGCTCATCTCGCGCTCGACCCTATCCGAGCTTCAGAATCAGGCGGTCAGACTAAACCTTTCGGACAAGGTGTCTGAACTCGAACAACTACGAGTCCAACTGGCTCGTGAGCACGATGCGCCGACCCGGACCGACGATGAAGTCTCAACGCTCGCAGCCCAGGTCAATGTTGCTCGTGCCGACCTAATGGCCAAGAATGCGCGGCTTGATAACTTTGAAGCCTCAGTTCATTTAACACCCTACGAGGTTCATGGTGAGCGATGGTCGCTCGCCGGGATAGACAAACAGATCTCACGCCGCCGAGAGGACGCGAAGGTGGTTCCCGACCGCGCCGCGCGATTGGATCTACGCTCGCTCGCGCGAATGAACTTCTCGCCGGCCGCAAGACAAGAAGCATCTACTGACGTCGAACATCTGTCATTCATTCGCGGTGAGATCGTTAGGCAGATTGAACAGCGCCGTAAGCCGCTGATCGCCGATCGTGAACTATCCACTGAGATGGTGGAGATACTGGAAAAGGCATACGCGTCCGAGCAACAGACGAGAGCAAAAGATGGCAAGGAAATGCCGGAACCCAAATACGAAGCGCATCAAATGAGAGCGCTTGAGGCCAGCGCCGAGATTCTGAAAGACGCTCAACTTCTCCGCGAAGTAGACGATTGGGAAAAGAATGCTTCGCGGAGTGACACAGGAACCTGGGAAGGACGAGCCGTCGCCCGCGAAATTATGGCGGGTATCGCGGTCGAAGAAGCGAGAGAGCGACTCCAGCATTTTCTTGAGAGCAAACGAGTCGCATCGCTGAGTCTTGGGCATCATCGAACCGGAACACTACGTGAGGTTGAATCTAGGACACTTACTGATTACCTGGCACGCGCGATTGAATCACAGGGCCAGAGGGATTACCGTCACAGCGTGAAGAGCGCGGCCCACGAAACCCACAGCCGCCTCGTCAAGGACTTTGATAAGGCAATGAACTATCACGAAGCGGCGCGCGAGCTGGCTGCGGAAGCGCAAGGTCGAGAGCCGAAGTTTACAGACAAGGAGAAGATTAATTTGGAGATTTATGCGGAGCAGCAGAACAATGAGGCGGAAAGAGAAAAATATTTGGCGATGGCACACGACGAGATTGCGGGACGCGAGGTTGCGGTATCTCAGAGCCGCTGATCAGTAATCACGCAAGATAGCCTAACGGCCCAATGCGCTAAGTACCGTTGAGCAGCGAAAGTTACCTTTCTCCGATTTGCCTCAGGCAGCGCCATTGCGAATCATTCGCTCAAGCCGATCCAGACCCTCGCGCACATTGTCCTCGGGCGGGCCGAATGAGAAGCGCATCCAGGACTTGAACCGGGATTGGGCGCGCCGGCGTTTGCCGGGATTGACATCAAAGAAGACTCCCGGCACGGTAATGACTTTATGTTTCAGCGCTTCATGAAAGAACGCTTCACCATCATTGAAGGGCGGCGGCAAGTCCTCGAGCGAGGCCCAACAATAGAAAGTGCCGGCGGGCTCCGGGCAAACACGAATACCCATCTCAGCAAGTCTGCGGCTCATTAGGTTTCTCTTTCTGGCAAATACCTGACGCAGGGCTTTGCTTTCTGTGTCCGCGCGCTCCGGCTCAAGCACTTCCAGCGCCGCGCGTTGAATCGGCTGACTGGGACCACCATCGATGGCGCTGGCGGCACGGCCCAGCGTATCGATCATGGCAGACGGTCCGACCGCCCAGCCGACGCGCCAGCCGGGATAGCGAAAAGACTTTGTCAGTCCGTCTATCAAGAGCACGGGATCGGTCTCGACATCATCGACGAAGGCAGCGCCCGAAATCGGCCCTGTTCCCGGTGTGCCATCAGCTTGATAAATGAAATGGGAATAGAACTCATCCAGGACGAGTGTCACGGTCAAGGAACGAGCAATCTCCACATACTCTTTTAGTTCAGCATCGCGGATGACGCTGCCGGTGGGATTGCAGGGATTACTAATGACAAAGGCTCCCAGTCCCCGACTGACAACTTCCTGCCGCAGAACCTTCGCGGGAATCCGAAACCCGTCTGCTTCTGTGGCCGGCACCATGATGGGCGTGAAGCGGTGCTGGTGATAGCCGATCATATCTTCGTACGCCGTGTAATCAGGAACCTGATATCCCAGATTCACCTCATCCAGCGCCGCGAAGAGGCGCGAAAGCATTAAGCGTCCGCCCGCGGCGATGGCCACGTTAGCCGCAGTGTATTTGCTCTGCTGGTTCTGCCGATAGAGCCGGTTGTAATGTTCGGCTACTGCCAGTCTTAATTCATCGGTGCCGCCGATGGGCCCATATGCGTGATCGCCCGGCGCCATTTGAATTTCTCTAATGCGAGGCGGCGCCCCTTCGATCTCGCCCACTTCGGGTTGGCCCTGTCCCAGATTGCACCAATCAGGATGTCCATTCCAGAAGCCAAATTTCATCGCCTCAGCGACGACGTAGATAACTCCCATGTAGGGAATCGGACGCAGCGCGCCCATCGCCGATTCGCTCATGCGCCACTCCCCACTGTACTTGAAACTCTGATTGTGGATGAGACCGTGATGGCTCGGAACAATGGCAATCGTAGGCCGGCGTCGATGGATATGTAATCTTCGCGAACGAAGCGGCAGAAACGACTAATCATGGTGCAATAGCGCAGGTGGTCTATGGAAGGATCGGAAGCGAAGCGTTTCATTAAGCTCTAAAGGTGACCACTGGTTGATCGTCGATGATCAGCTACCAGTTGCTGCGCAGTCTGTTATCAATAGTGCACCACACACTGCATTTTCTCCCGGCTTGAAAGCGCATGTGGTAGTTTCACATTTTGACGATGCGCAGTTTGGGAAAGGCGGCTCGATATATTCCGTCCTCAAGAGTGAGCAAGCTGCAGCTGTTCTCCAGAGCGTGCGCACCGATAAGAAAATCCGCCAACACTCGCTTCGGTCGGCCAGCTCCTGTCTTCCGGCGGCGTTTCACATAAGCTTGAAACGCTCGTCCCGCAGCTCGCCAAACAGATTCATCAGTAGCCCAATCAACCGCAACTCCGGTGTCTCCAAGGAATTCATCGATGAAGGTTTCAGTCCGCCGGGGAAACGCCAAGAGTTCAGCATAGACGGCGCCGCTGATGACTAGTTTGCCCTGCGCGAACGCTGCATCTAGAGCAGCTTGAGCAGCAGAGTTCAACGTATCATCGGGGTCCCAGAGGGCGATTAAGACGTTGGTATCAACCGCGGTGATCATTTCCGGCGCATTGTATCCTCACGCAGTTCGCGAATCTTCCGAATGATCGCGACTCGACCAGAACTTATTCCTGGGTTTCCTATGCCTCGATATTTCGCGAAGGCGCTCTGCTTTCTCACAGGCCGTATGCGTACCTCTTTACCATCTTGCTCGAAGACGAGGCTGTCTCCAGGCTTGACGCCCAGGGTGTGTCGGACCGCCCGCGGAACTGTAATCTGCCCCTTGCTGGTTATCTTTGCCTGCTCGCGCATCACCATCGCCTCCATTCCTTACCATAACACATGCCTCCTTACTTTCTAAAAGTAACGGAAGCGAAGGGGCGTAATTAAATGTGAGAGTCGCCACGAATCGTGTCAGCGATGCTGGGACAGGCTGCGGCAGTCATCGGTGCGTTGGAAGGGAGATTGGTCAGGCAATGAGCATCAGATTTTAGTTGCACTGTCAAGATGATGGATTCAATTTAACTCGGCTTACCTTTTGGAGAAAAACGACGAGCGTTTGGAGACTCATCAGCGTCAATCCACACAAGGCGATTCGCATTATTGCCGCGGCGCGCCGCCAGCATATGCATGAGTGATCAAGTTCAACTGGGCTCCCGACGCGTTACGGAAATGCCATTCGATTGCTTCGGCCAAAACATTCTGCTGGTTTCATATTTTGCAAGCTTTCTCCACCTGAACTCGCAAAGCTTGCAAATTTTAACCTACATGTTTCATCCTGTCGCTCAATTTTTCCGTTATGATTTCACTTGATCAGGTACGACTACCCTACTGTTCGCTCATTGCTTTTTTCTCTTCACCCTTTGCTCTCTGCCCGTAGCCCTTTGCTTCGTACAGATACACGTCTGCCCCTCCTTACTGCATAGACGCTTGGTACTGATGACCTTATCTGAAATGGCAGGGTAGGATTTCGGTCTTCTTCCAGCTATCTAAGTCCTGCTCATCACAGCTAATCTGGATCTGCTTTTACCGCCTTGAAGGGGGTGAGAAATATTAGGGAGAACTAGTCGGCCAGGTAGGTTCGCCTTTCTTCATTTTGACTATGGTCGCATTGTACTCATCAAATAGTCCTCCCTTTTCCGCTCCGTTTCTTTTCGCTGCAATAGTATCTATTTCAATTGCCTTTTCTTCCCATGAAATGGCTTCCTCAACCCTCCCTAACTTGTACAGTAAATTCGCCTTGGTATCCAGACTCTGACTAACATCCGGCCACAATCTTATAGACAGATCACTCCACGAAAGGGCTTTAGATAAGGCGCTCTTGTCATTGCAATGCAGAAACACATCCCAAGCGTCTACATTCAAGGCCCAAGCGTCGCCGGCGAGGCCGCCCCCTGCTTTGGGGGGATATTTCTCTATTTGCCTTTCCCTGGCGCTCGCGAATTCAGGCCAGTCCGCTACACGCTTATAGAATGCTACTTGAGCGGTTAAAATGATCCTCTCGGCATAGTTCCTATCGTATTTGTTCTCGATGTTGAAGCTTATTTTGTTCCAGTTAGGAGTGGCGGGTTCATCCGATTTGCTACATAGAAGCAGTATCGGATCCACTTCTTCTCTTGTGATAATGGAGGCGACAACCCTTTGTGCATAGTCACTGCCCATCACTGTGTTAATCCTGTCAGCATTGTGATAGAAGAATTCAAATCCTCTATCCATTGACTCCTCTGTGAACTGGCTCTGGAATTCGATGTTGTCCTTGGTAAAAGGATCTCGCATAGTCGCAATGTACTCAGCACTCAGCTTAGCAGCATTATTCTTGTCCTTTAAGTCGCGCGCCATTATGGCTAGTGCCCGCAAAAAGGCAGGGTCTCGTCGCCCACTTTCGTATTGCTTCAACAAAGCCGGGTATCCGAGATTTGGATACACTGGGTCAGCTATCTTGGCTGGAAATGTGGCTGGATTAAATTCGGCGGCAGTAGTGGCCGCTACCAGGCTCTCGTTAATTTTCCTCAAATTGGTTAATGGAATCTTGATGATCTCCCGGTCATAGGTCATCAACCCATTCTCTTCCGTCTCAACGTCAAACGGCTCCGTGTAGATCGATCCGCTCAAGCCCTCTTCTTCGTACAGCTTTAAGTGTTTCATCATCCAGCCGTACGTGATTGCCAATTCAGCAGGAGATTTCTTTATATATCCCCAGCCGCTGGTATCGTCCCATTCGTGGCGCTCAACGGCTACGCCGATGCCTCCGAACCCTCCTAGCGCGCGAGCCTTCCCCACTTCGGCCGGAGCAATATTAGGATCAGGATAAGCGTGAATGTCCGTGATATCGCTGGCAATCCAACTCCCCGGTCCTCCGCCAGTATGGCCGTTAATGAGCCTAGACGGGTCGGACTTCTTCAACCATTTGGTGAGCCGCTCCTGGTCGTATGCTCCCCATCCTTCATTGAAGAGCACCCAGGCTACGATAGAGGGATAATTGTGCAACTGCTTTACATTCGCAGCAGATTCTGCTTCAAATTCATTTTTCGCTTCGACACTATCGTTGCCAGGCTGAGGCATGTCCTGCCAGACCAGCATCCCGAGTTTGTCGGACCAGTAATACCACCGCGCAGGCTCGATCTTGATGTGCTTTCGGATCGTGTTGAAGCCCATGGCCTTTATCGCTTCCACGTCGAACCGCAGGGCAGCATCCGTGGGTGCTGTGTACAAGCCGTCTGGCCAGAAGCCCTGATCCAACACGCCCAGATTGTAGACGTATTTGTTGTTAAGAAAGATCCGGTCAATTCCAGAGGCGTCCTTCTTGATCTCGATCTTTCTCATCCCGAAATAACTTTGGACAGTATCTACTGGTTTACCGTTCTTTAAGAGCTGAACCGAGAGGTCGTAAAGGAAAGGATCAGTAGGTGACCATAGATGCGCATTAGGCACTGAAAGCGTTAGCTCCTCGCCCAGCCTGCCACTGATTGAGCCAACAGGTTTTTTCCCGCTGGTTGCTGTTGCTATAACCGTATAGCCTTCTGCATCCTTGTTCGTATTGACCTTTACGTGTAGGGAGCCGGAATCTACATCCGGAGTCAATTCAAAAGAGTCAATCGAAACCGCCGGGACTGTTTCCAACCATACAGTTTGCCAAATACCGCTCGAAGCGGTGTAAAAGATTCTTTCGGGATTCAGGACCTGTTTACCACGGGGATTCGGTCCTGTATCAGTGGGATCCCACACTCTGACGACTAACTCGTTGTCACTGGCTCTTAAGGCTTCCGTTATATCGAATGAGAATTCCTGGTAGCCACCCTTATGGATGCCCACCTCCTTTCCATTCACATACACATTCGCTTGCCAATCCACTGCCCCGAAATGCAGCAAGAGCCGTTCATCTGACTTTAGGGCCGGATGAGTGAACGTTCGCCTGTACCACAATCGCTGGTCAGGCAACAGCGGCTTCTTGATTCCAGACAAAGCTGATTCTATTGGATAAGGAACCAATATTTGACCGGTAAAGCCCGCTGGTTTTCCGGCCTCCTTCAGCGTAATCGCATAATCCCATAAACCATTTAGATTCTGCCATTGCTTGCGGACCATCTGCGGACGTGGATAATCCGGCAAAGCATTGCTCGGCGACACATCTTTCGCCCAGCGCGTTTGCAGCGGCACGGGCTGCATGTGCCACGCGGACTGAGAAAATGCTGCCAGCGATAGCAGGCACAGGAAGAAGACTCCGAATGCGATTCGTTTTAATTCTTTCATCATTATTTAATATTATTCCGGCTCTCAGGCTTTACACTTACTATTCGTCAACTTTGTTTCGATGTTCTGAACATCAAATTCTCTCTATGGTTGTTTGCCGCTCGTGTCCAACCCCAAACCCGAGTCAATTCCCTTTAACCGCGCTGGGACACCTTCTGTCATCCACTTTGGCGGAGGAGCACCCTTGAGATAGTGGTCAAAGAATTGACCAAGCCGGATACTATAATCCTCTGCTGATTTGCCAGAGACCTCGTGCTTACCATCGTCATACTGCAGCAGCCAAACCTTTTTTCCTAAGCGGCGCAGTGCGGTAAAGAATTCGACTCCCTGGGCAAAGGGAACTCCAGCATCCTTCTTGTTATTCATCATGAGCAAAGGAGTAGTCATTCTATCTGCCTGGAAAATCGGAGAATTTGTTAAATACAAGTTGGGAGCTTGCCAGAGCGTAACTCCTATGCGATTACTTCTCACTTCTGAGTACTCTTGAGAACTGGAACCATTTCCCCAGAGACTTCCATAGCTACTAACTAAATCGGAATAGCCCGAGGAAGAACTGGCAGCGGCAAATAGATGAGTATGTGTTACAAGGTAATTGGTTTCATACCCCCCAAAACTTTGTCCATTGAGACCCATTTTCCTACCATCGACCCAAGGCATTGTGGATAGATACTGGGCAGCGGACACTACTGCGTTTACCACACTCTCTCCGGTTTCTCCGATCTTGTAATGGATATCCGGGGTAAAGACTACATAACCATGGCTCACAAACCACGGGATGTTAATACCGCCTTCCGAAGCATCCGGAATTTGGTATATATTCAACTCATTCGATAACTTCTCGTAGTAATGAAAAATCACCGGATATTTCTTCTCGGGATCAAAGTTCTCCGGCTTATACAGCACACCCTGCGATGTACTACCATTGAGTGTTTTCCAGGTCACCAGCTCCGCTGTTAGCCAGTTGTATGCCTTTTCGGGGTGAATAGTGCTTAGCGCAGTAAATGATTTAAGATCTCTTGAGCAGAAATAATTGGGCGATTCAGTAGAACTTTCGCGTTCTACGATGTAAGTTTCCGCATCCCGGGCCTTAACGGGAGGACGAAGGCGGAAAATAATCGGAGCATCATAGACATACGGTCCCATGGTTAACAGTTGAGGGTCCCCTTTTTCATTTACTACCTTACTGTAAAAACCATTGTGTTTAGTACTCTTGCTAAAAGCACTTAGTATCAGCTTTTCATTATTATCTACGGCTTTCACTCTGGTGGAGTAATAACCTTCCATCCCTAAGCGCAATTCAATGTCGTGCCGGCGGCCATACCCGTTCGTAATATTAACGGCGGGCTTGTCCCCTTTCGGGTCTACCTGCCAAATATCGTAGCGGTCATAAAGGAGTACGGCCCAATCCCCCTTCATCCAACCCGCCACCGGTATAGCTAAATAAGGGGACTCGGGCTTGTCATCATCAACCGTCCAAGTAACAGGAATGCCCTTCGTAATATTCCGGACTATGCCGGACGACACTTCATAGCTGAAGTAATTTCGTTTGTGCTCATCATAGTAAATCGCATATTTTCCTTCCGGCGACAGCACGGTTGTCGCAGATCCAAATCCAGCTTGTAACTCTCTTATAGACTTTCTTCTTCCGTCATTGGTAGATACCAGATCGGTTGTTCCCCGAAAAGCACTATTCCAGCTCCTTTCGTATGAATCTGGATCTCCTTGCGTGTGATAGACAATTGCAAAGTCGTCAGTTGCATTATCGTAATAATTCGCCGAAGAGAAAGATGCCAAATTATCCGATCTCTCATTATCCTGCAGCAGTCGAATGATGCAATGATCGTCAATATGGATGACGGCTGTAAAACTCTTCGGAGCCAGCTCCGTCAATTGCAGGGATTGTAATTTTGTGTCTTTATAACTCCAGACATCTACTCCTACCACATCCAGTTTCTTGGCTGGCGGATCTACCTGCATTAACCTGAAAATTAGCCTCCTGCCATCCTTACTGAAGGCTTGAATATCGTTTAAGCGCAAACCATTGTCTATACCGGGTGCGTAATCATCAGCCAGCATCGCAGCTTTGTCTGTTCCCATCTTGTAATACCAGAAGGAATGAACAGAGTGGTCATTTACCTTGTCTTCCACGGTAAACGCCAGTTGGGTATTACTAGCATCAAAAATAAAGTTGCCCGCTTGTGCCCCGTGCCAGATAGTGGTCGTTTTGCCATCAGGGAGGCTAACCCAGCTCAGAGCTTTAGTCGTGCCCTTGCCGTTCGCTGACTCCGTTTGCACCAATAATGCGCTTCCATCATCAGTGAATAAATAGTCCCTTACCGCTGGAACTGATATCTCCTTTTCAGTCGGCAAGTGGCGCAAGACTAATTCCATTGACGGCCCCTTTAACCGGTAGGCCAACCATTCCCCGTTGCCTCTTTTAGGAAGCTTGAAATCATTGACGTGGGAGATATATTCGATAGAAGATGTGCCCAGAGTAACGATCCCTAAAGTGTCTGTCGGTTTGTTAAAAACTGCCTGCTTGCTGTTTTCGGTAATCCACGCATTGGAGCCACCTGGAATCTCCAGTTTCCAATTAGGACTAGTTGCCATCATCACCAATGTCTGGCTTCCGACTGGTTGGTTCTTTATGGTATAGCGAGCGTACCGGCCATCATTGCTGATGGCCGGGTATCCAACCGATGGCCATTTACCATATACGCTAGAATCGACAGGTGCCTTCTCGGCTTTGTTTCTCGGCGCCTGCCTAGCGGATCGCTGTTCTTCGGGCATGACCTGCGTTTGTGCAGCCACGCCGCAAGGTAGCAGCAGCAACGATAAGAAGAGTAGAAATCCTGGGACTTTCAAATCGGTCTCGAATGCTTGCATATTTCTTCTATCGCCCCCTTCCCCCGAGGGCGGCCACCTAATTCATTTGATTCTTTTCATCGCTATTTGAGGACGTCAACTAAATGAAGAGAAAGAGTTATTTGGTTTATTGAGTAAAGCCAGGAAGCATGGAGCGGGAGACTAACTGCTCCCCGCTTCCGTGTTCACCGACTAAAAGCTGAGCCGCAGCGAAAACTGCATCGAACGCGGCCCGCCTGTTTGATAAAGCTTATTGAGACCACCGAAATTATTGGATAGAGTGTTGCTTGGTACACCGAGATCTGAATATGAAATATTGTTGCCGTAACCGGCGAAAAGCGGATGGTTGAAGACATTGAATGCTTCCGCCTTAAGCTGCAGCTTCAACCGCTCTCCAAGATTAAACTGCCGCCGCACGGCCATGTTCAGCTGATATATACCAGGCAAATAAACTGCGTTGCGCTTGAGTGTACCCTGTCGCAAAGGATAGTAGACATCTTCCGGTATGGCGGGATTCGAATCACGGGGCGGCGTCGCAAAGGCTGCGGGATTTAGCCGCTGCCCGCCTGGCACTGTCGGGTCGCTAATCCAGAACGGTTGCCCAGGCACCAAATCCGGGCGAAGGTTGAATGAGGTTCCATCCGGGCGGACAATAAGATAGGAGGAAATCGGCACGAGATCAAGTGGCATGCCCGTCCGAGCGAAGAAGATCGAATCCAGCGACCACCCGTTCGCTATGGCCTTAACGAACCGTGCAATGGCACCGGAGCCGGCAGCGCTGCCCAACTTGGGGAAATCATAGGTGACGGCCGCGGAAAAGTTATGACGTACGTCGAAGTCGGCATTGCCCCGATCGAGCCCACTACCAAAAAATAGATCGTTTGAGACCTCGTCGACGGCATGAGACCAAGTGTAGTTAACCAGCGCTTGCAGACCTTGCGAAAACCGGCGCTGGTACCGCGCCTGCAGGGAACGATAGTCCGCCGTAGGACCGTTAGTCACGTAATTTATGTTTCCAATGTTAGGGTTCGGACGGTTTTGGGTTAATGGATTCGAGTAATCAAGTTGATTGAGGCCTTCTGTCGTAGTCAGCTTGCGTGCTGCAGAAGCAACGTAGGATAGGGTTATCGTCTGTTGCTTCCCCAAAGACTGCTCCACTGCTACGTTCCACTGGAGAGTGTACGGTAACTGAAGGTTTGGATCGAGCGCGAAAAACGTGAAAAAGCTTTGAATACCAGGCTCCGAGAACTGAGTCGGCAATGGAAAAAATGCTGGCGGCTGGACCAGATCCGGCGATACGGGAAATGTCTCTGGCGACAAGCTCGTGCTGCCGAAGAAAGGATACCCGCCGAACAACGAGGAAGCCATCCCACTGCCCAGATCGTAGTAAACACCGAAACCACCCCGCAGTACAGTCTCTCGTCCGCTACGCTGGTTTAAGGCGTAGGCGATGCCCGCACGCGGAGCAAAGGCCGTCTTGAAGGTCCTATAGAACGGTGCGCTGGGCGGGGCGATACTTACATTCGAGACATCGGCACCATTGATGCCAGTCAGCACGATGGGCCTAAGGCCGTTGGCATCGCGGGGCGCCGGGTTCATTTCCCACCTCATGCCGAGTTCCATTGTCAGTCGAGGAGATAGCTTCCACGTGTCCTGCGCATAAGCGGAGTAGTTGTCGTAAACGGGGCGCGCACCCTGGTTTGCGTATAAGGCCATGTAATTCGGTTTGGAACTTATTATGTTAGGCTCCCGAGTGAAGTCTACCTCTTGTCCAAACGCGACGGGACCATAGGTAGAATTGAGCCGCCGCCAATCAATACCAAATCTTAGCTCATGGGCTCCTTTTACCCAAGACAAATTGTCTACGATATTGAGCTGGCGCGAGTAGTTGTCAACTTGGTCGCCAAGCTGCAAATCCGGGAAGGAGGCAAGCCTGGTACTTATGAACACATCACCCGCCTTCACTCCAGGCCCATTGTAGCCAGACGTGACCTGTGCCAAGGTAAGTGGTACAGCCCCGCCGAAGTTGTCCATCGAGTAGTTGAGTCGGCCCCTACTGCCGCTATAATTGAATCGGAATTCGTTGTTAAGCCGTTGGGTAACAAATTGTGTCGAACCCAACGTCAAGGTGCGGGCGGTCAGAACGCTTCCGGTAAGCTGGTTCAGCTTACGACGTAAGCTGCTCGAAGGTGTGTCGCTGTACCTACCGAACAAGCTGAGCTTACTGCCGATCGCGTGATCAATACGAACGCTGTACGCATCGACGCTTGATGGAGTCGAATAGGAAGATGCAAAGGGAGCGGCTCCCGTTAGGGCTCCAGTTGTGGTAGTGATTTCCGGCCCGGTCGGCAACGGAAATGCATTGAGAAAGGGCTGCACCGACGGTGCTGCTATCTGCCGCAGTCTTAATGAGGGCACCTTCGGAACTGAAGCTCCGA
>Ga0137366_10001350_pt1 | contig 18132 bp, 14 predicted proteins | sample SagtaG_8_FD_104938 | JGI IMG/M metagenome (GOLD analysis project Ga0137366, IMG submission 104938) | Vadose zone soil microbial communities from Sagehorn Ranch, Mendocino, California, USA - Sage1_L_60_16 metaG | ecosystem: Environmental > Terrestrial > Soil > Vadose zone | place: USA...
AGCGAACTGGTCAACGTGAATGACGTAGGCAGGAATTCGCCAGCGATACCGAACCGCTTGGTACCGGGCGCAGGCTGAAGCTCAGCCCGGGACAACCACGTGCCATTGACTGTCGTCGTGAACCTACCGAAGTCTCCGTGGCCGAAGATCGTGGAATCCAGGATATAGATCGCTTCGTAATCGAGACCTTCGAAGATCGCACCAGAAATGTTTTCGTTCGGGTCGAGCACCAACGTAACCGGGCCAAGTTCCCCCGGAATTGTCGAGGGCGCGCGAGTTACGAGAGTATTGAACGGTGCACGATTGCTGTTCGAGATAATAAACTGGGCGCCCAGCGGGGCGACGATGTCGCGCACGTCGATGTGCCACCAATCAGCGCTTACCGTCAAGCCCTTGATCCATTTCGGGCTGTACACGATCCCGTAAGTCCATTCATAGGCGGTTTCCGGGTGCAGGAAGGGATTGCCGTTAAGGCGTTCCTCGACCTGTGCCTCAGTCTGCGAAGAAAATGGATCGACAACCAGCGGGAAGCTCTGCGAGCCCGCAGGATTGAGCTCGAGCACTGTCGGCGCGTGGAACGCTTCGGTGTAACTACCACGCAGGGTCACCGCTCCGATATATTTCGGATCAACCGGCTGCCAGCGTACAGATACTTTCGGCTTCTGCGCGTCGTAGGTAGTGTGTGCCGCCGGGAAGTCAGTGCTCAGAACCGGCGTAGTATTCTGGCTGAACCACTGCTCGCGCTCGGCAAAGTCCACTTCGAAGCTGTAGAAGCCAGGGAAGTTCCATGTGGGACTGGTGAAGGGTACCCGCACTTCCTCGTAAATACTCCAAACATCTCGGTTCACCCTCGCGCCTTCACGATCAGTTGAACCGATTGTTTGGAACGTCGTATTGAGTGAGTCAGGGTTGCGGCTCCATCTCTCGCCGTAGTACTCGCCGCCGATCGCAAACGACACCGGCCCCGCGGGAAGATTAAACAGATCACCATTGAACGTGGCGTAAGCCAATGGCAGCTCAAAGGTGGCCGTGCTATGCAGGTTGACATAAGTCCTGGCTATAGCCGCGTTCGTATTGCGACCAAGGATACCCATGAAAGGATTGAAGGCTGTGGCCGGGTTCGTATCCAGCAACGCGTCTCGCAGGCCAGGCTGGCTGACCTCGCCTATGGACAAATCCTGACCCTCGTTGCGAGCGTAGCGAAAGCCCAATTCCCAGTTCCACGTCTTGAAGTAATCGCCAAATTCTCCCATCTCGCCCTTAAGTCCGACATCGAAGAGCATATCCCAGTAGGTAAACTTCTCGTGTCTGGGGCCGGTGTCGTTAATGCCACGAAACCGGACGCCGGTAGTCACGGGGATTGGGGTTCCGTTAACAACCAGAGTCGTATCTCCGACTGTGAACGGATTAAACGCATTCGAGATTGGCACGCTGATGCCGGATGGGCTAAACCCTACGGTACTTCCCGGAGTTTTAAATGGATCCGGCGTAAACGGAACAGCCGCCAGGGATGAATCGAAAAAGGAGCGCGCAATCTTGAAATCGGCAAATATCGTCAGGTATTTGTCGCACAGATCCCGCGTGAACGAGCCGTAGAACGTCTGACGATCTGCCGGAGGCAGCGCTGGCGTGAAAGCCGCAAAGTTAAAGAACAGGTAGTTCCCATCCCCAGGGGTACCATTAATAATGCCGGGTACCGCAAACGGATTGGTGTAAAATGGAGAGGTCTGGCGGTTAGGAGCCGAATGCGGCGTCGGAGTGTTCGCGCTGAAGAACAAACTGGGGATCAGACGCGTGCCCGCGATTCGACCGGGAAAATTCCCACTGCGAACGTCGAATCCACCAAATGGAACAAAATTGCCGTTACTGGAAATGTCGCGGTCGCGGCTGAACACACCACCCGAACGCTGATAGAAATCGGCGATCACCACGATGTCGGTCTTGTCATCGCCCGTGCCGGCTTTCAACCACGCTTCCCATTCACCCATATCGTTGGAGGCTCCGAGGTTTGTGTTCCCGTAGGTGCCACCGATCTCCAAGCCACGGAACTTGTGGATCAAGAAGAAGTTGACCACACCAGCCACGGCATCTGCTCCGTACACAGCCGAAGCGCCGTCCTTCAGGATATCGATGTGATCGATCATCGAGAAAGGAATCAACTGGATGTCGTAGCCACCGAACAATGAAGCCTGTGCGATGCGTTTGCCATCCACTAAGATCAGCGTCTCTTTTGGCAGCAAGCCGCGCAGGTTCAGTTGGACGGTACCGTCGCCGCCATTGGCGATGTTCTGGTTAACGGTGCCGCCCGCCTCCTGTGGGATGAAGGTCGTTAGGTCGGTTGCGTTACGGATACCCAGTTTCTCGATGTCTTGCGGCCGGTAGGTGTCCACCGGGTTCGGGCCGGTCTCTTCCGCCGTGGGAATGTTCGAACCGGTCACGACCACGCGCTCGACCTCAGCCGAGGGCGCCGGCGCCGCCGGGTTAGCCGGAACGGCCGGTGCCGGCAATTGAGCCGATGCGCTTGATGCAAAAATTAGAGGAAATCCCACGGCCGCCACAAAGATGACGCCAAGGAATCCGAGTTTATTTAGCACGTTTTTAGTCATTAGTTTCTCCATTGGTTTGGTTAGGTTCTGCCACGGTTATTAACTTTTCCGGACGCTGACAAGCTTTTTTTTCACTTTTTTCAAAGTTTTTTTGAACGGCCTTGCGGACGTACTTGTCGCGTCAACTTCCGGTTTTATGGAACGCGTCAGGGGCTGGCAAGCTTTTTTTTGACTTTTTTTGGAAGTTTTTTTGAACCCTTGGAACCACGGATTACGCGGATATCGCCGATAATTTTTTGCCGACCGTGGAGTGTAGATTTAAGCCGTCACGTTTGGAGGCTCAGACGCTCGCGGTTGCTGTCGCGCGCTTCCACTCCAACCTGGCATTCAGAACGTGCATCGCCACGCCAACGATTTCTCTGCTCGACTCTTTGCGAATCAGTTCACCCAATTGGGTTATCAGCGTAATCCGCGGTCAAATTCAGTCGTGGTCAATTTGGCGGGTGAAATCCGAACTCGCTTTGCAATTTCGCCCAGAGCCAATCGACGAAACTATCCTTCTTGATCGCAGCAGCATTTTTGGCGGCCAGCGCTTCTGCTTTGTCCACGTCGCCGTTCAAACAGTAGAGATAAATAAGAAGAAACGTGTCACCGAGACTAAACGGGCCGCGATCTTTCTCGTCCTCCAACAGACGAATTGCCCCGTTGATGTCTCGTTGCGCAAGCGCTCCCGCAACCAAGTCTGGCATCGTTTCCAGCGGAGGCGGTTGCGATTTTTTCGCAACACGCTCCGCAATTGACAGCCGGAACCCGTCACTTCCCAGCACCTCCAGGACCGGTATTCGCAGGCGGGAACGGCGCAGATAAAGATCCAGTTCGGCCAACTCGTTGCTTCCGTTCATCTCGGAGAGATATCGTGACTGACGAAGATTAAAAAATGATTCCAGTCCGGCAGTTTCCGGGTTGAGCGCCTCAGGCCAGATTCGGTTGATCAATGAAGACCAAAGAAAACGTTGAAACGCTGAGGGCGCGTCCAAATACGTCAAAGTGAAGCGATGACTCGCTTCGTCGTCCCAGCGCTCATCCGTCAGTCGCTTCGGATAAAGGTCGGTCAGGGGCGCGACGTCTTTGGTGATGCGGTCGATCTCTTCGCCGTCCATCAAAAACAGCGCGCCGAGCTGTTGGGGAACCTCAACTCCAATCCTCCGAAGGTCCGCGCCGCTGGCTGGGTCATTCCACAATTGCCGAAGTTTTTCCGCTTCTATTTTGCGTCCCGGACCTTTTATGCCCATCATGATCCACTCCTGATCTGCGCTGGCCCACACAGACGCGTTGGCAAATGCATTGTGGAACGCACGGAGAATTGCTTTTGCTTCATCTACCTTCAATTGATTGATCGGCAGCCAGAACGTAGCGATTCCACCTTCCTTGAGTCGGCTGTTCATGAGGGAGAAAAATTCCTCAGTGTAGAGATTGACTGAACCGGCCACCTTCGGCGGAGGCGGTTCTCCCGAGATTATGTCGTACTGTTTCGGACTGGCTTGGAGGAAGAACCGCCCGTCCTGCACGATTGGGTGGACACGAGGATCGCGCAACGGGTTCGAGTAATTGATGCCAGAATAGAAATCAGCAAGAGCAAACACCTCTTTGGAAATGTCCACGATATCCAATCGCCGGACCTCCGGTCCGTGGAGGATCGCATCGGCGGTGACTCCGCAGCCGTAACAGATAAGCAGCACATCTTTTGACTCTGGACGAAGTGCCAGAGGAAGATAGGCAAACAATCTCATGTAGCGCTGATTGCGCGGATTTGTGGCTGACATCGAAAAGGCGTTGGTCAACAGCCGGTAGTAATACGGTTGGCCAAAAAGATCCCGTCGCAGCAACTGATACGTGTCTGCGGTCCCCTCGATCTTTTTTACAACGTAGGCTAACGCGCGCCCTCGCTCGTCCAATTCGTAGGGCCGGCTCGCATGTTCGAAAGGCGTGTCCGCGCGATGGTATTGAACAAATGCGACGAGGAGAATCACCGCGGCGTAAAGCGCAGCAATTACGAAGTTGATGGGTCGCTTAAAGGACGACGCTCTTTGTTCGCCAGTAAGCGCGGCGAGCAAAGCATACGCTACAGCGCATAAGATGAAACTCCACTGAAGGCCGAGGTTCGGCAGCAACGTGAAACTTGCAACCAGTGGACCAACTGCTGCCCCCGCCGTGTTGAACAAGGTCGTGATTCCTGTGCTGTTCATCCGGTCTTCCACACTGGCTTGGACAAGGGCAACAATGGTCGGGAACAAGATCCCCGACAAAAATGAGACAGGGAACATTAAGGCCAGGCACAGCAACGCGATTTGCGGCCAGGATGCGATGCTGAAAGCACCGCCGGGCGTGTTTACCGCCTCGCCCGGAAAGAAAAGGTATGACAAAAGCACTGCAATCGCCGTCAGCAACAACAGGATAGGAAGGAATTGATTCGGTCGGGCGGAGCGATGATGCATCATGCCCGCCGCAAGGCCGCCGAGCCCGATTCCCGCCAGTACAATCGCGAGCATTATGGCGAATGCCGTGGGTGTTGAAACGACGTACAGCCGTAAAAATCGGAACCAAATCACCTCCAGCGACAAAAGGATGCAGCCTGTCCCAAAACTGATGAAAAGTATACGCCACGGCGGCCAATATTTTGCGCCTAAACGCAGAGGAAGCGTTCGCTCAGGAACAAGCGCAGGCGTGTTCCTGTCAATTTGTGTTATCAGCAAAGCGACCGCCGCAGCGACACCGCTCGCCAAAGCTGCAACCAAACTCGTGCCTCGAAGGCCAAACGCGGCGATGAGATAACCTTCACCGAGCACAGCGCCAGCCACCGCGCCTAACGTGTTCGAGCCATACAAAAAGCCAATCGCGCGCCCAAAATTCGTTTGCCGCAGCATTGGATCTTCGATCAACACCGGAAGCGTCAGGCCCATGGCTGTCGTCGGTATAAGTAGAATCAGAAACGACACGATAAACCGCAGTCCGAGGAGCGTGGGCTGATAATTCCAGAGCATTTGCCACAGGGGTCGCAATAATTCGCCGAGCGCCGGAAGACCAAAAACGATTGTGCAGCCAAAGAATGCCGCCAGCACCTCCAGGACGGCATAAAGATACAGCGGTCGCCATCGCCGAATTCTCGATGAAGCGGCGATCGCGTTCCCTAGCGCCAGGCCAGCCATGAAACTGGAAAGGATCAACGCCGCCGCCCAAACCGAGTTGCCGAATGCGAGGCCGCTTAACCTCAGCCAAAGAGTTTCGAATATAAGTGCACCAATCCCGGACAGAAAGAGTATAGAAGAGAGAACGATAGCCGGCGCGCTCCCACGGAGACTTTGCGTCTGCGCCTCATGTAAGACACGGGACTCGGGGGCCAGATGGGACCTATTCATGATTACGAACACCGGAGGCAATCCTTAGAACAATGGCCCCCGCGGTTCCAGCCGCGAGCGAGCCGGCAAGGATGCCCAACTTTGCGGCCCCAACCGACGCAGTCTCATCGAACGCAAGCATTGCGATAAACAGCGACATGGTGAAACCGATTCCGGCGAGCCACGCATAACCCAGCAACGATGTCCAGTTCACAGCGTGAGGAAGTTTGGCAACGCCTGACTTAACTGCGAGCAGAGCCGCCGCCATAATCCCCAGCGGTTTGCCAAGAATCAGTCCGACCAACACTCCCACGGCAATCTTTGCATGCTGGATCGGTAACGCAACGGTCACTCCAGCGTTCGCCGCGGCGAACAGCGGCATCACCACGAATGCTGAGAATTTGTGCAGAGCGTGTTCAAGCCTCAGAATCGGCGCCGTTACGCTCTGCGTTGCATACTCGAGTGCAAAGAGCGCTTCCTGCTGTCCCTTACTGGTCAAAACGATAAAATCGCCGCCCTCGGTTTGGTCAAATCGATCCAAAACTGAGCGCGCCTCCCGAGAGAATTGCGTTGCGTTGGTCCGTGTGCGCGTGGGAATGGCGCAAGCAAGGGCCACCCCAGCAACCGTCGCGTGCACCCCGGACTGATGCACAAAATACCAGAGCACTACTCCGACTAACAAATATGGCCACAGCCGATGCACTCCAATTGCGTTAAATCCGAACAACACCAAAACCAGCAGACCTGCGACGCCGAGGGCTCCCCACGCGATGTTTTGCGAATAGAAAGTAGCAATGACAAGCACCGCCCCCACATCATCAACGATCGCCAGCGCAGTCAAAAATACCCTTGCACCGGTTGGCGCACGCGGCGCGACCAATGCCAGTGCGGCGAGGGCAAAGGCAATATCGGTCGCAATGGGAATACCCCAACCCCGCGCTCCAAATCCAATCGGGTTGAAAACCCAGTAGAACGCAGCCGGGACAATCATACCGCCGATAGCGCACGCGATGGGAAGCGTTGCTTTGCGCACGGAGGCCAGCTCACCGACGACCAATTCCCGTTTGATCTCCAAGCCAACCAAGAGGAAAAACACTGCCATCAGTCCGTCGTTGACCCATTGATGCAACGTCAGTGAAAGTGAGTAATCCGCTATCCCCACGGCTAATGGTGTTCGCCAAATACCCGCGTACGATGCGGCGAGCGGTGAGTTCGCCAGGGCCAACGCAGCAATGCCGAACAGCAGCAAGACTGATCCGCCAGCTGTCTCGGTGCGGAAAAAGCGCTGAAAGATAGTAGGCGGGAGTTTCCTTAAATGAACAGCCATGGGCAATACACGCTCATTTTCTAACGACCAACGGACGCTAATGAAATAGGAATGAAGAAGTGTTAAGTCTTAAGTGCAGACTTCCTAAAAACTTAAAATTGAAAACTTAAGCTCTTCAGAATGTTCACCGGTTTAATCGAAGAAGTTGGCACCGTGATTGCGGTGAATACAAGCAAAAGCGGCAACCAATTGAAACTTGCCGCTCCGCGCGTCGCGAAAAAGATCCGGCGTGGCGACAGTTTGGCCGTTAGCGGTTGTTGCCTCACCCTGCACTCACGTCGCGGCGACGAGTTGATTTTCGATCTTTTGAAAGAGACGATCGCTCGCACAAATCTAAAAAACTTGCAGCGGAAGCAGCTGGTAAATCTCGAACGTGCCGTTACTGCAAGCGAGCGCTTTGGCGGACATTTCATTCAAGGGCACATCGATTGTGTTTCGCCGGTCATCGCCTGGCAGAAGAGCGGCGCAGATTTTCGATTAGAAATCGAGTTACCTGACGCGTTCGCCCATTACGTCGCGCGCAAGGGCTCGATTGCGGTCAATGGGATCAGTCTTACTGTCGCCGATGTTCTTCCGACAAGTTTCGTCGCGTGGATTATTCCTTACACGAAAACGCATACCAATCTGGACCGGGCCCAACCGGGCGATCTAATGAACCTCGAGTTCGACATTCTGGCCAAGTACGTTGAGCGAATGGTTTCGCGCTACGCACCAGGGGTCGGCCGCTAAATGTGATCGCGCGCAGTTTGGCAACGCCTCGCCTACGTCACCGTGTAGTGGGCGTAATCACGTCGCCGGCGGACCTCGATTTCGCCATTCGAATGGGCAAGCCACCGGATATTTTTGAACTGCGTTTGGATCGTCTTGTGCGGGCGGTTGATCGATTGGAGAACAAGATTTCGAAGTTACGCGCGCCGCTGATCATCACGGCTCGACATCCGGTCGAAGGCGGCGCAAATCGACTATCCGCGCCGCAACGACACAATCTTCTCGCTCGATTCTTATCCCGGGCTCGTTATATCGACGTCGAATTACGCTCGGCTCCTGTCTTCCGGTCGCTGCTTCGGGTGGCTCGAAAGCAGAATGTGCGGCAGATCATTTCAGTGCACTGCCTGAAAAGCACTCCGAGTCCCAATCAGCTGCGAGAGAAAGCGCGCGCGGCAAAGATGTATGGCGCGGATATTTTCAAGCTGGCAACACGCACCGACACTCCGGCGCAACTGACGCGATTGATCGATTTCGTCGCGGCCAAGGAACCTGGCGTTGCCGTGAGCGCGATGGGAATCGGTAAATTGGGCGCCGCTTCGCGTGTGCTCCTCGCCTGTTGCGGATCGGCTCTTATATATGTTTCGCTCGGCCGAAGCGACATCGAAGGACAAATATCGCTGGAACAGCTTCGGGCATTGGGAATGGCTCCGCCGCGTTAAATCATCAAACCGTTGAAGCGTTAAATCGGCCATGTTTTGGCGTTGTAATGAATTACGAATTACGCCACTGCTTGCTCTTTCTCCAACGCACATATCGTACAAAGGATAGAACACGCCATGTCCTCATCTGTAACTCTCCCAAAAAAAGTGCCGGTTATGCCGTTGCCTGGCGCTCTGCTTTTTCCGCATGCGCTGCTTCCCCTTCATATTTTTGAGCCGCGCTATCGCGAGATGCTAAAGCACGCCCTCGCCCATCACCGCATGTTTTGCGTTGCACTGCTCAAGCCGCACTGCGCTGAATGGAATTCGACCGGAGACTTTTTTCATATTGCCAGCGTTGGTCTTATTCGCGCATGCGTTGAACGAAGCGACGGCACGTCGAACCTGATTCTGCAGGGACTCGAACGTGTCAGATTCAGCGCTTTTCAGCAGGAAGCGCCATTCCCTATTGCAATGATAGAGTCCCTCGAATCCGAATCCACCACCTCCGTAGAAACCGAAGCGCTGGCTGCGAAAGTGCTGGAGCTTTATTCGAACCTAAAGGGAGACGGACCGCGGCAGCTTCCCCCTAAAGTAGATCGGTATCTTTCCGATTTGAGCGACCCGGAATTGCTTGCTGATCTCGTCACCTCAACATTTGTGAGCGATCCCCTTCGTCGTCAACGGGTCCTCGAAGAACTATCTATTAACAAACGCCTGCGGCTGGTGATTCAATATCTTCGGGAAGAAAGTGGAAGCGCGGCTGCGTAGGTAGGGGCGATTGACCTCAAGCGCCCGGTTCTCCCGCGCGTGATCGCGCGGCGGGCGGTCAGGTGCACCGCCTTACCCTGTGATCCGTGCGTGTTCTTCCATCAAATACCGATCGGTCATTCCCGCGATGTAATCGCAGACCGTGCGTTGCAATCCCTCAGTTTCAATTCGTTTCGCCGCCGTCTCGCCCAGCTTGTCCGGATCCGCCAGGTACGCCTGGAAAACCTGCCGCAACATTTCGCAGGCCCGCCGATTTACTTCGGAGACGCGCGGATCGTAATAAACGTTCTGGTACAGGAATTTTCGCAAATCGCGATTCGCCTGGAGCAAATCATCGCTGTAACGAATCAGGGGCGCCGGCTGCTGGCGCGCTTCGTCTGAACTTTGCACGCCCGCATCGGCAATGGATTTTGCACTGGTCGAGACCAGATCGTGTACTTCCGTGTCGATAATGTCGCGGATGATTAGCTTGTGTAGTTCCGGCTCACGAGCGTCAGGGTAGCGTGCCAGCACTGCTCGAATGCTTCGACGCCAGACCTCGTTTTGTTCCAGTTGCGCCGCGTTCAGGACTTCGAAATCGACTGCGTCATCCAAGTCGTGACTGTAATAAGTGATCTCGTCCGCCAGGTCCGCGACCTGCGCTTCCAGGGATGGGCAACGATAGTTTTGTAAAGGAGCGCGTGCCTGCCGTTCCGTCAGTCTTTCCAGTTGATGAAATGCTCCATGTTTCCGCAGGCCCTCGCGCACTTCGAATGTCAAGTTCAGACCCGGAAAATTCGGATAGGGATCTTCAAGGAGCTCGACCACTCGCACACTCTGCCGGTTGTGATCGAAGCCGCCGTGGTCGCGCATGCATTCAGCCAGCATCTCTTCGCCCGAATGTCCAAAGGGCGCGTGTCCCAGATCGTGCGCGAGCGCGATCGCTTCCGCGAGATCTTCATTCAGGCGTAATGCGCGAGCAATCGTGCGGCTGATGGACGCGACCTCAATGGAGTGCGTCAGCCGGGTGCGCAAGTGATCACCGGTTCCATTCAAAAAGACCTGCGTCTTATATTCCATTCGACGAAAGGCGCGTGAATGAATGATGCGTGCGCGATCCCTCTGAAATTCCGTCCGAAACGAATGGCTGGGCTCTGAATATTGCCGGCCGCGCGAGTCACCGGACTTTTCCGCAAATGGCGCGAGAACGGCTCGCTCGCCAGCTTCCATTTCTTCGCGTGTCTTGCAGAAGACGGTGAGGCGCGGCGTCTCAAGTTTAGTAGAATGCTTGGTCACAATTGATTCCCAACCTTATTTGTCGATCTTAGCTTTCGAAACCTCAAATCTGATATGTCCAAGAAAACTCGCGGTAAAAAATCCGCCAAAGGACGGATTCGCCGTGGCGAACAAGTCACGTCTGAACGTTTGATGGAACTCAGCTTCGCTTACGCACCGCCGCTGATCATCAGTGCGGGCGTGAGTAACAAGGTTTTCGATTCGTTGGAGGGCAACGCAAAAACGACAGAGCAGGTTGCAGGAGAAACCGGGGCATCGGCGCGGGCTCTGGGGATTCTGATGAATGCGCTTGTTGGTCTAGGTCTTCTAAAGAAAAATCGGCAAGGAAAGTATTCGCTTACACCCGAAAGCGCCGCCTTTCTTCTAAGCAGAAATCCGGGAACGCACGCGGGTTTTTTTGGAACCATTGCGCCCCAGCTCATTTCACGATGGCTGCGATTGTCCGATATCGTTCGCGAAGGTCGTCCGGCCGTGGCCGTGAACCAGGAAACCGAAGGCACGGAATTCTTCAGTCAGCTGGTGGAAAACATCATCCCGATGAGCTATCCGCCTGCGCAAAAGCTCGGCGATCATTTGAAGTTAGCGAAGGCAAAGAACGAAATTCGCGTGCTCGATCTTGGCGCCGGTTCAGGTATTTGGGGCATTGCCCTGGCCCAAAAATCGACCCGGGTGCGGGTGACCGCAGTCGATTGGGCAGGAATGATTCCGACGACGAAACGAATCACACAAAAGTTCGGCGTCGGCGATCGCTTTAATTATGTCGAGGGTGATATGTTGGAGGCGAATTTCGGCAGCGGCTATGACATCGCGACGCTTGGTCACATCTTGCATAGCGAAGGCGAAGGTCGCAGCCGTCGGTTGCTCAGAAAGATTTTCCGCGCGCTAAAATCCGGCGGCACGATCGCAATTGCAGAATGGCTGGTGAACGACGATCGCACCGAACCGCTACCTTCACTGATGTTTGCCGTGCAAATGCTGGTCAACACTGAAAAAGGCGACACCTTCAGCTTCAACGAAATCAAAAACTGGCTGGAAGAAGCGGGTTTCAAAAAAGTTCGAAAGCTGAAAGCGCCCGGGCCTTCCCCACTGGTTCTTGCAACAAAGCCGTAGGTGGCGATCAACTGGATTCATCATTCTGTTCGAATGGGCTTCTCATCTGCGCATCTACCTGCTCTCATAGTGACCGATGAAAGAGGTAAAAACGAAACCGGATACCAAAACCAAGGCGCGGCTGAGTCGAAGAAAAATTGAGGGAGTCAGCCCTTACAGCAAACCTGCCCTTCGCAGCGAAGCCTTCGCGAGAGCGCTCACCGATGCAAAATCGTGCATCGATGATCGTGACCGTCTACAAACGCTTTTCAACGAAGCATCGAGAAAGGCAGCGACCGTGCCGAAAGACTCTTTTAAAGAGTATTGGCCTTATCTTCAGACAATGCTGCGTTTGGTCCGTGCGCATCATCGCGAGGAATACGATCAGGTTACGCATGATTCGTTGTTATGGATCGTTGCTGCTCTTAACTATCTGGTCGATCCATTCGATTTGATTCCCGATAAGACACCGTTCCTCGGCTTCATCGACGACGCAGCCGTCGTCGAGTTCGTCGTTGATAGAACCCGGCAAACTCTCGACGATTTTATGACCTGGGAAACGGGGCCACGATAATCACTAGCATTCTAAACAGGACATCTCGCCCGCGCTAAGACTGGCTCTCACGCGCTCTTCTAGAGATTCAAACCAGTAGTAACGCCGGGTTCTCCAGCAGGTGGCGCAGTTCTTTCAGGTATTCAGCGCCGAGGGCGCCATCGATCACACGGTGATCACAGCTCATCGTGAGCGACATGCGATGGCCCACGATAATCCGGTCGCAATCGTCCACTACAGGGACCTTCGTGATCCTGCCAACAGCGAGGATGAAACCTTGCGGAGGATTGATAACAGCGGAAAAACTGTCGATGCCCATGCCGCCAAGATTTGAAACTGTGAATGTGCCGCCCTGAAATTCTTCAGGCTTCATACGTTTATTCCGCGCGCGATGTGCTAAATCCTTTGCCAGTTCGCTGATCTCGCGCAGCGATTTGTTTTGGGCGGCGCGAATAACCGGTGTCAAAAGACCATCTTCAATTGCGACAGCAATTCCAAGATCGATGTCGGCGTATTGCACTATTGCATCGCCGTCGAACGAAGCGTTCACTCGCGGTACCTTGACTGCGGCCTGTACGGCCGCTTTTAAAACGAAATCGTTTACTGTGATTTTCGCCGCATCCGCGCCTTCGCCCGCCGACTTCAATTCCTCTCGCGCCTCCATCAGCGGCGCAGCATTGATGTCGATGCTGAGGTAAAAATGTGGAACCGGTCCGAGACTTTCGACTAGCCGCTGGGCAATGATTTTACGCATTCCGGACAGTTGAATGCGCGCGCTTTCGCCAGCCTTTACCACCGCCGGAACTTTGGTCGCCGGAGTAACGGATTTTGATTTAGCTGCAGCGCGCACATCGGTCTCCGTTACACGACCTTCCGGTCCAGTGCCCTTCACGCTGGAAAGATCAACACCGAGCTCGGCCGCAATTCGGCGCGCGACCGGCGACGCTTTCACCCGTGCTTCCTCGGCCTTATCGATTTTCGGCGCCGGCTTTTCAGGTTCAGCTTTCTTTTCTGCCTTTGGTGGGGCCGCCGCCTTTTTCTCCTTCTCTTCCGTTGTCGGCGTTTCTTCTTTTGGTTGCTCCGCCTCCTTCGGCTTTTCTTCTTCTTTGGCTTTTGGCTTTTCCTCTTTTTCTTCCTTCTCTTTTTTCTTCTCCTGTTCTTTGGGTGCTTCCTCGCCTTCACCACCGATGAAGGCAATCCTATCGCCCACGTTTACCTTGCCGCCCTCTTGGACATAAATCTCGGTGAGGGTTCCGTCCTCGGGCGATTCCCATTCCATCGTCGCCTTGTCGGTCTCAATCTCAGCGAGCACTTCGCCGGCCGAGACCTGGTCGCCCTTCTTTTTTTTCCACGCGACGAGAGTGCCCTCGGTCATCGTGTCGCTCAATTTGGGCATCTGAATTTCAGGCATCGGATGAAAGTTGAAAGGTTAAAAAGTTACAGGTTACTCGGTCAAAAAGATACCATGTTACGTGCGGCCTCCTTTTTAACCTTTTAACTGTTATAACCTTTTAGCTTGGTTCATGCGTAGCAGACCTGCTTCACAGCAGCGACGAGTTTATCCGCGTTTGGGAGCACCGCTTTCTCGAGGCGCTCATTATATGGCATGGGCACGTCTTCCTGGGATACGCGGATGATGGGAGCGTCGAGCGCATCAAAAATGTTTTTTTGGATCCGGTAGCAAACCTCCGCGCCGACACCGCAAAATGGATGATCTTGTTCGACGATCACCACGCGATGGGTTTTCGTAACTGAATCGAAGATTGCCTTTTCATCGAGCGGCTTAATCGAACGTAGATCGACAATCTCCGCAGAGATATCGTCTTCCTCTAGTTGGGCTGCAACGTTGAGCGCCAGCGGAACGGTCTGTGAATAACAAATGATTGAGACATCGCTGCCTTCGCGTTTCACTTCTGCTTTGCCGAGTGGGATGAGCAGCTCTTCATCCGGGGGCTCCACCATTCCCTTTGAGCTGTAGAGCAACTCCGATTCCAGGACCAGAACCGGATTGTTGTCGCGCACGGCCGTTTTAAGCAATCCTTTCGCGTCGCGCGGCGTCGCCGGCGTGCAAACTTTCAGCCCCGGCACGCTGGCGTAAAAGTTCTCCGTTGCATGCGAATGCGTAGCGCCGAGTTGATGCGCCGGGCCATTTGGTCCACGAAAGGTGATGGGAATATTAAATTGCCCGCCAGACATCGTGTACATATTCGGGGCGTTGTTCACGACCTGATCGAATGCCACGAGCGAAAAGCTGAACGTCATAAATTCAATGATCGGCCGCAGGCCGACCATCGCCGCGCCAACTCCCAGGCCGGCAAATCCGTTCTCGCTGATTGGGGTGTCGATAATGCGTCGCGGCCCAAAGCGTTCAAGCAAACCATGGCTGACCTTGTAGGCGCCCTGGTATTCAGCGACTTCTTCGCCCATCAGAAAAACATTCGGATCCCGCTCCAGTTCTTCCGCCAGCGCTTCATTGAGCGCCTGACGATACGTGATTTCTCTCATCGCCCCTGTTCTGTAGTGGCAGCCCTGTCGGCTGCAGATTTATCGGATTTTGTCGGCGACCTGCCCGCCGCCACAGGTCCATTGGCATATGTGTAATCGTAAAGCGTATCGAGCGGCGGCTGGGGACTCTTCTCGGCGAATTTTACTGCCGCCAGCACCGTCTCTTTCGCTCGTTTGTCGAGTAAATCGAATTGTTCGTTCGTCAATTTTCCCTCACGCGTAAGCTGCGCGCGTAAACGCGTGATCGGATCATCGAGTCGATATTTCTCCAGCTCCTGCTTGGTCCGGTAACTTGCCGGGTCTGACATCGAGTGGCCGCGATAACGATAAGTCCGTACTTCCAGGAACGCTGGATGCGGTTCTTTCCGGATGGAATCTACCATCTCCGCAACCTTGTCGCGGACTTCACGAAAGTTCATTCCGTCGACAATCTCTCCAGGAATGTCGTAACCTTCCGCGCGATCGACGATTTGCCTGAGCGAGGTTGATCGCTGCACCGAAGTACCCATTGCGAAAAGGTTGTTTTCACAAATGAAGACGATCGGCAATCTATAGAGAGCCGCGAGATTCAACGCTTCGTGGAAGGCGCCCTGATTGATCGCTCCATCACCGAAAAAGCAGAGCGTGACCCGATCTTCGCCGCGGTACTTGATGGCGAAAGCCAATCCCACCGCGAGCGGAATGTGAGCTGCGACAATGGCGTGACCTCCGTACATGTGACGTTGCTTGTCGAAAAAATGCATCGAGCCACCCAAGCCGCGCGAACACCCTGTTTCTTTCCCAAAAAGCTCCGCCATACAGGCGTCGGGGCTTGTGCCGCGAGCAAGCGCGTGAGCGTGATCGCGGTAGGCGGTGATGATGTAGTCATCGTCACGAACGGCTGCGACAGCGCCCGTTACAACTGCTTCCTGCCCAATGTAAAGATGACAAAAACCACCGATCTTCTGCGCTTGATACTGCTGACTGGCACGTTCTTCGAAACGCCGAATCAACAGCATCAGCGAGAGCATCTCGACTTCGTCGCGCTGCTCCACCGGCTGCATGACGGCTCAAGCCGCGCGCGGAACCGCGGCACGGGCGCGCGAGCCCTCCGCGCTTCGGCCAAGGTTGATGGAAAGGACAAAAAGCAGGGTGAACAAGAGATCGCTGATGAGCGAATTGCGGAAGAACATCCAACTGGGGGTAGCGCTGTAACTGGGTAATCCGGTTGTCAGCGCTTGAATGAGGCCCGCCAAATTCTTCGTGTAGCCGGGATCGCTTAACCACGAAAAAGCGTTTGTGATCGCATAAAAAAACGTCGATCCAACGATGGAAGACGGCAGAAGCGTTTTCAGCGAGGCTCGGCTCTGCAGGAGAAGTCCCGCGCATCCAACAACAGCCAGCGCGAGGTAACGCAGCACGATTTGTGAGTCGAGCAGCGGCGCTCCGTAACGGAAGTTAATTACCGCGTCGGAAATAAAAAGCGTAACGAGCGGCACCGAGAATTTGTATCTGTTTGGAAAGTATGCCGCGCTACAGAGGGCAATTGCCGCCAGCGGCGTGAAATTAGAAAGCCAGGTCGCACCGGAATGAATTAAAAGTCCGGTCGTAATGCGATAAGCTGCAGCCGAAAATACAAGCAGAAAAGCGGGGATCATTTAGCAAGAATCTATCCGACCGGCAGGATATGCAATCGGCATTTACTGTAGCCGCGTCTCTGCGAGACGCGTCGCGAGAGCGGGTAATCACATCAGCGAAGTAGCCTCGCACAGCGAGGCGGCTACAAATTATTTAGCCCCGGCGGCGAGCGCCTTATTGAGCCGCGCCTTGCGGCGATTCGCAGCATTTTCGTGAATGATCCCGCGCTTGGCAGCTTTATCGATAGCTGAAATTAGTGCGCGGATTTGCTCCGGGTTCGGGGTTTGCTCGGAGCGCACCGTCTTCTGCATCGTTCGCAGACGCGTCACGACGCTGCGATTGTGAAGTGATCGTTTCACTGTCTGGCGAGCGCGTTTGGCTGCTGATCTGGTGTTGGCCATTGTAAATCAAAAACTTGTGGACGTGCACGCTCGCGAGCGCGTCGCGATTGTCAACTCTGAAGATTTCCAGATCCAGACCACGCGCCAACTCATACGTGGCGCACGCCGTCCAAGGGTTGGAGCGCTACAAGCGTTTGTTCAATTCGAGCTTCGCTTTTTGCCGCTGGGCAGCAATTGCCCCAGCCGTTCTCATTTGTTCAACCGAGAGCGTAGTGCCGGAAGCTGGAGTGGAAATTGTCTGGTCCTGGCTCTGAGGTTTTGGGCTTGCTGCTACGAAAGTATTAGTTGGCTGCGATCGCGGTGCCTTTACCACTTTCGGCAAGTGCTCAGGGGTAATCTGCACCAGCGCCCCAGGGGGAACGCGATCATAAAGTGCGGCAACGTCGCTCGACTTCATCCGAATGCAGCCGTAGCTGGCCGGGCGGCCAATTGCCTTTTCCTGAGGCGTTCCATGAATGTAAATGCAACGCTGAAAGGCATGCGCATTTTGCGTTTCGAGCCCGCGCAACCAAATGATACGCGTGGTTATCGGGTCGCGACCGGGAGTGTTGGGCTGCAGAACTTCACCAGTTAATCGCCGATTGTGGAAGACGGCGCCGGTCGGCGCGTTATCGCCAATCTTCCTTTCCACGGCGAGGTAGCCCAGCGGAGTTGTCATTCGTCCCCAGGCATCGCCAAGACCGAACATGGATGTGGACACCGGGTACGTCGCCACTTTCCCGCCGTTTTGTACGAGCATCAGCTTCTGATCACGCACGCTGATAATAAGCTGGCTCGATGTATCGATCGGGGTGACAGCGAGCGCAGTTGTAATTGAAATAAAACTAAAAATTACTGTCAGGGGCCGAAGCATTCGCAACTTCTTACTCGACAATTTGAATTTGTCACGCGGGAATTGCATCGCCCGCGCCTGATTTGCCAAAATTGATTTTTGACCAGCGACTGCTCAACGAAGAAAGGCAGACGTAGAGGAAACCACCTTGGAACATCAGCAGGAACGGTACTGAAAGAAACTGACCATGCGCGATCGCGAATATCACAAAGTACGTGAAATAGACCGCGAATGCCAGTTCCGCCAGCGGAAGGGCTGATTGGAGAGGCCGGTATTTGCAGCTGCGCCACGGCTGTGACCTCCGTTCAATGCCATATTTGGGTGTACGCGTGAAGTCGGATTTGTGGTTGATCAGCGCTTCCAGGACTGCTCGAGCATTGTTGAGCGAAAGACCAATTCCCAATGCAAGCAGGCA
>Ga0137366_10001357_pt1 | contig 18088 bp, 14 predicted proteins | sample SagtaG_8_FD_104938 | JGI IMG/M metagenome (GOLD analysis project Ga0137366, IMG submission 104938) | Vadose zone soil microbial communities from Sagehorn Ranch, Mendocino, California, USA - Sage1_L_60_16 metaG | ecosystem: Environmental > Terrestrial > Soil > Vadose zone | place: USA...
AGGGACAGATGACCTGCGCGAATCTCCGATGGTTGTTTTGATAGAGACGTTGATTGGCAAAGGGTACAAGGTTTCGCTTTATGACCGAGATGTTTCTCTTGCGCGTTTGTTCGGCGCGAACAAAGAGTACATTGAGCGCGAAATACCTCATATTTCACAACTAATGTGTTCGACAATTGATGAAGTGCTCGAGAGCTCGGAAGTGATCATCATTGGGAATAAGGCGGAAGAGTTTCGGCAGGCTGCAGCTAAGTTAAGAACTGGTACGACTCTCATCGATCTCGTAAGGCTCTTCGACAAGACCTCAGACGATACGTACCAGGGGATCTGTTGGTAAACGGTGCTCCGTTGACGCTTCAGACTCGTTTTGTCGTCGCTGGGATTGGCCCACGGTTTTGTTGAGGTGATCGAAACGGTCTCACGCCGTGCGAGAAACAGACTTTGGCGACGGTTAGCCGTCGCCTTTTTACTAGCGGTCCTCTGCTGGCTTGCTGCCTGGTTCGGAGCCCGCTGGCTAATCGTCAGCGTTCCGTTGGAGCATGCGGATGTTATCGTCGTGCTCAGCGGCTCGTCGGCTTTCGTTGAAAGGACGCAGTTGGCGGCGCAACTATATGCGGCCGGCCGTGCGAAAAAAATACTGCTGACGAATGACAATCAGCAGGGTGGTTGGTTGAGCGCCGAGCAACGCAACCCATTCTTTTACGAGCGCGCGCGATGGGAGTTGCAACGAGGCGGCGTGCCGGAGTCGAATATTGAAGTGATAGGGTCACCAGTACATAGCACGGAGGACGAGGCGATCGCCCTCAGCAAATATGCTGAAGCCAATAGAGTGAGATCTGTGCTCATTGTGACTTCGCCGTATCATTCACGGCGGGCGCTGCGCACTTTTCGTCGAGTCTTAGCCGATAGCGGAATCACGCTGGGTCTGGCGGTAGCCACCGGCGGGCAGACGCCACAACCGGCCACCTGGTGGCTATCTCGGCGTGGTTGGCAATTGGTGCCCACCGAGTACGTAAAGATGGTCTATTATTGGTTGTACTACTGACCCGATAGGCTCCGGCTACTATAACGACCTTGAATACCTTCAGTCGGAGGTCATTGCTGAACACGAGAAGTTTGACTTTCCAGCTCTCTTGGCTGGCAGAATAGATTATTCGGAAACATGATGGCGGAATCAAAATCACACGCGCTGGAAATCGCAAGCGGGGCAAGGTTTGAATTCGGCAAGAATTGGCAGCAGTTTCTTTCGGTGCTCGATGAGGCGCGTATTCTCGAAGCTGAACAGTCATTAACTCATATGCTCGAAACTGAGAGCTTGGAGGGTAAGACCTTCCTTGACATTGGATCAGGCAGCGGTCTCTTCAGCCTGGCCGCTCGGCGTCTCGGCGCAGCGGTTCATTCATTTGATTTCGATCCGCAATCTGTTGCCTGTACAACGGCGCTTAAGCGGCGGTACTTCCCGCAGGATGGAGCTTGGAGGATTGAGGAAGGATCCGTTCTAGACTCCAAGTATATGACCTCCTTGGGTACTTATGACGTTGTCTATTCCTGGGGCGTTCTCCACCACACTGGCCAAATGTGGCAAGCGTTGGACAATGCGCAACGACTAGTCAAACCTGGCGGTAAGCTTTTCATCGCACTCTACAATGACACGGGCAGCCAAAGCGCCCGTTGGAATTGGATCAAGAAGACTTACAACAGATTGCCGTCATTCTTGAGAATTCCTTTCGCTACAGTAGTGATCGCCCCAGACGAGGCAAAAGCTATATTGCGATCGTTGTTGACGCTCAAACCGGGAGAGTATCTGCGCTCATGGACTAACTACCAGAGCCGGCGCGGAATGAACCGTTGGTATGACATCATTGATTGGGTAGGTGGATATCCATATGAGGTTTCGACTCCCGATGAAGTCTTTGATTTTTTTCGAGAGCGGGGTTTTATCCTATCAAAGCTCAACTGTGGGCGAGTCGGTTTAGGCTGCAACCAATTTGTTTTTGAGAGAGCTAAGACAACCAGATTGGCTCCTTTTAACGGCAATTAACGTGACACAATTCGCAAAAATCGGCACTCAGTTACCAGTGACTATTGCAAATCTTTTGATGGTTTTTACTCTTGTCAGTTTTGCTAATTGTCAGCACGCCGGAACGCAAGTGCGACAGCGCCGCGCTTCACAGCCAGAAAAGGGCCGAATAATCAGACTAAAAGCTACGGACAATCTTCAAAAGGCCATCGATGACGCCGAATTTGGTGACGATATTATTCTGAAGCCGGGCGCTAGCTACGGAGCAGTAATATTGCCGTTTAAGGCGGGCACAAATAATAACGAATACATCACAATCCAGACGGAAGGATTTTCGGCAATACTTAAGGAAGGTGAGCGTGTAAGGCCGCCGGAGCATGCACAGGCAATGGCCAAAATCCTTTCACCGGGAGGCAGGCCGGCCGTGGCCACAGCTCCGCAGGCTCATCATTATCGGTTTATCGGCACCGAAATCGCGCCAGTCGCCAACTCGGAATACGTATACAATCTCGTTGATCTTGGTGCATCAGATTACAACTCCTACTCTCAGTTTCCCCATCATCTAATCTTTGATCGCTGTTATGTACACTCGACCGGACTCAACAAGGCTCGACGAGGATTCGCAATTAACAGCGCAGAAACGTCAATCCTCAATTCGTATGTTTCTGGTTTTGCAGGGGCTGGTGATGAAACGCAGGCAATTGCCGGTTGGAATGGGCCGGGCCCTTTTCATGTTGTGAATAACTTTCTCGAAGCTGGTGGCGAAGTAATCCTTATAGGTGGTTCAGATCCTTCTATCAAAGACCTGGTTCCCTCCGATATTGAGATTCGACGTAACCATTTGCATAGGCCCATTGAATGGCAAGGGCGAGCCGCTATTAAAGGCACCTTTGAACTAAAGAACGCCAGAAGAGTTGTAATCGATGGAAACCTGATCGAGAGCCAGATCCTTACGACCGCGTTCGTGATAACGGTTCGTAATCAGAATGGAAAAGCACCGTGGAGTACGATCGAAGACGTCGAGATCACGAATAACATCGTGCGACACGCCGCCGGCGGTTTTAATATTTTGGGTAGCGACAACGAGCACCAGAGCCAAACAGCTCACCGGATTAGGATCAGTAACAACCTGATCCTGGACCTGGTTGAAGATAACCCCGCAAACATCGCGTACTTTATACAGATCAATGGCGGAGAAGCGATCACTGTTGAGCACAACACAGTGCAACAGGCAGGCAATATCATCACGAGCTACAAACAGCCGACTCAGAGTTTCGTATTCAGAGACAACATTGTTCAGTATGGTAAGTATGGGCTCGTTTGTGTCGGTGAAGGTCCTCCGTGCAAACGAGAGGGTCCGTTTTGTCGCTGCTTTCCCGATAGTGTGATCAAAGGCAATGTAATTGCCGATAATACAAACGCGCTGCGAAGCGATTCGTCGATCCCCAGCCATTACCCGTTAGGCAACTTCTTCGTCGAATCTTTCGATAAGATACTGTTCGTGGATTATTTGAAAGGCGATTGGCGTCTGGCGCCAGCGAGTAAGTTTCGTTCAAGGGCCACGGATGGAAAGGACCCGGGAATCGATGTAGCTGCGCTGGATGCCTCGGGCGTGCGAACGGTAGAAGGATCGCAATAGCACATGTATTCAAACAGCCTCGTCGACAAACTGAAGTGGTCTTTGCCCTGGCTTGTGAGATATCCGAAGTGGAGGGCGAATGAACTAGTACGTCGATGGAGAGACTCAGATGGTGAGACTCACATCATCCTGCTGATCGCAAACCACTATGAGCCGGGGTTAGGTGAACCCGCACTGAGGCGCGTTGAGAAGTGGTGCGAACTGGCCCAGGCCACTGGTGATGCCGTGCGCGATCATGACGGCACGCCGTTTCGCCACACAAATTTTTTTCCGGCAGAGCAATACGAACGTCCGCTACTGGATCGGCTGGCTTCGTTGCAGTCGAGCGGCTACGGCGAGGTTGAGATCCATTTGCACCACGGCTTGGAGAAACCTGACACTGTGGAGAACACGCGGATGATTCTCGAAGACTTCCGTGACACGTTGGCGATCGAGCACAAGTGTCTCTCAAGAGAGAGTCGTTCTGCGAGACCGTCATATGGCTTCGTACACGGAAACTGGGCGTTGGCGAATTCTGCCGGCGGCCGGTATTGCGGCGTTGATTCTGAAATGCAAATCCTGGCTGAAACCGGGTGCTACGCGGACTTCACGTTGCCTTCGGCTCCGGACGAGTCGCAGGTGCCGAAGATCAATGCCATCTACGAATGTGGTAAGCCATTGTCGCAACGTGTGCCTCATCGTTCAGGTGTAAACCTGGAAGTCGGTCGCGCATTTAAGCCACCGGTCATCTTCACTGGCCCTTTAGTATTCGATTGGAGTCGTCGAGTTCGCGGCCTTCCGGTACCCCGCATTGAAGATGGGGCTCTTGCTGCCAACTATCCTTTAAATCTCAATCGGTTCATTAGTTGGGGTAAGGCTAATATTTCTGTTCGAGGACGACCGGATTGGATCTTTATTAAGCTTTATTGCCATGGTTTTTTCGATCAAGACCAGGATACTATGATCGGTAGTGAGCTTATTGGGTTCATGCAGCAAGTATTCGATCTGGCGGAAAGAACCGAAAAGTTCAGAATTCATTTCGCCAGCGCACGTGAGGCTTACAATATGGTAATCGCGGCCGTTGAGGGCAAATCTGGAGATCCCAATGATTTCAGAGATTATAGTTTGCGTGAAATCATGCGTGAGGATTCTAAATCTGACAGTTCGTTGCGCGCTGAGTTAACTAACGCCCTAATTTGATGACGATATGAGTCACGTCGGGTCTGAAATTTTGCCAGAGGCGGAGTCGTCACATCCGACCTCAGTCGGTTCAGTACCGGATTCGTCCATCACTCAGTACGTGGGTGAGCTCAGAAGTAACGGCATCGTCGCGTTACCTACGCTGGTTTCACCGGACCAATTGGCTGGTATGCAACGCGCTTTCGCAGCGAGGCTGCTTCGCATACGTTGGAATAACTTTGATGGTTACGAGAAAACAGAGCCTTATCGCCATGTAATTGAAGATGTACTTTTGCTCGATCGTGGATTTCTGGACGTCGCTATTCATCCCATTGTAAAGAGCGTGGTTCGTGCCTACTTGGGCGATCACGCGGAACTGACAGAAGCCCGTGGATGGAAGTCCCTGCCCACTAAGCGGGATTTTCACGGTTGGCATGGCGATGCGTGGTACGACCAGACCGAGAGCACGAAAATCCCAAAGGAGTTGAAGCTGGCCTTTTATCTGACCGATGTTCGAAGTGGCGCGTTTAATTACATGTGTGGGACACACCAGAAACAGCATCCGCGGCCGGTGCCGAACGTGGAGGTGAAGAATCTTCGGTACACGTCGATGGTAGAGATGATGGGCGCGGCTGGAACGGCATTTCTTTTTGACACCTCGGGGATACATCGGCAGGGCGTCCCGATGCTTGAGGAACGTCAGGCCGTGTTCTTCAATTACCATGATCCCGCGGTTAAGTTGCAGAAGGACGATCGTAGATTTTATCGTTATCATCCTTTGTTGTTGAACGCTGCGTTTCTCGGAAACCTTTCTGATGAGGATGAGCGGCTGTTGGGCTTTGGCAATGAGACTCGTTTCATACCAGGTTACGTCCGACCCGCCGAGCCTCCTTTCATTTACCGCTGCTTAACGACGACGTTCAATCTGCATCTGCGCGCGAAGGTTATAAGCGAGCGCATCGCCAACCGATTACGACGAATGCGAACTCGCGGGTAAAAACTCATCATCAATGCTCCATCTCACCGACCCATTAACAATTATGTTTCTGTCCGTCCGCTGAAACTAAGTTTTTCTGATGCCGACATTAGTCTCCGTTTTTGGAGTTGAACCTTCTCGAATCGGTGGTACAGAAACTTTTGCTCGCGAGGTGTCGAAGCAACTAGCAGTGCAGGGGTGGAATAGTGTGCTTTGCTTCGACACCAAGCCGACTACAGAAGTGTCGAAGTTTCTTGAGATGCCAAATGTGCGCGTGGAAGTTCTGGGGAACACAGCGCACAACGGTTCTCCAACAAAACAGTTGAGGAATGTGTTGCGTACTTATCGACCCGAGATTCTGCACCTTCATTTCATGGGTTTCGTAAGTGTGTTGCCGTGGCTCGCACGTGCATATGGAGTTAAGAAGGTATTTTTCACCGATCATTCCTCTCGATCAGCTGATCATGTTCCGGAACGCGCCCCATTCTTGAAACGAGTGCTGGTACGCATAATCAACTTCCCCTTAACCAAGGTCATTTGCGTAAGCGAATACGGTTATCGGTGCATGAAAACACTCGACTTGCTTGAGAATGACCGTTATGAACTCATTTACAATGGCGTCGATTTATCCCGTGTCTCTGCTGATGCGTCTCGTGGCGTGAATTTTCGAAAAAAATTCGGAGTCCCCGAAAACAAGCAAGTCATCGCTCAGATCAGTTGGATTATTTCTGAGAAAGGCATCCTTGATCTTCTAGACATCGCAAAGCTCGTTCGCGATCAAACAACCGAGGTCCACTTCATTATTGTTGGTGAAGGCCCTTATCGAGCGGAATACACGAGAAAGGCTGAGTCGATGGGGCTCGGCAATTCTGTGACTTGGACGGGCCTGATTGCTGATCCGTTTGGCGAAGGTGTTTTTGACGCTGCCGATGTTGTGTGCCAACTGTCGCGCTGGAACGAATTGTTTGGTTGGATGATTGCTGAAGCGATGGCATTTGAAAAACCCATTGTCGCAACACGCGTCGGGGGTATACCAGAGTTAGTTGTTGATGGCGAAACCGGCTACCTGGTAGAACGAGGCGACACTGCCGCGGCCTCTAATAAACTGCTGTTGCTCTTGCACGATCCTGAGCTGCGCAAGTTGATGGGACGAAGGGGTCGGTTGGCGGTAGACACCCAGTTTAATTTAAGAGAAAACGTAGCTCAATTACTGGAAACCTACGGAATAAGACAATAAATCATATGGACTAGCTCTGTTGCTGTTGCTTGATTCGGCATGTTCGACTTCGATCAGCCAGGACTAATCCGCCCAAATTAGCGGTGTGTTTAATGCTTGTGGACTCTTCTTGATGTAAGACTGAACCGACGTCTACGCTGCCGGAGAATGAGGCCACCGACTCCGGTTGCCAAGAGAGCAAGTGTTGTCGGTTCAGGCGCTGGAATTCCCGCGGGCACGTTAATACTGATGTTGCTTGATACGCTTTGTACAGCTCCGCCCGGAAGGTAATAATGGACGGTGAATATTCCGGTGATGGTGTGAGCAGGAGCGTTCGTCCATAACGGCACGTTTAGAGCAAATAGATTCAACCCGATATTGGAGAGAGCATCCACAGTGGTCGGAAATTGCAAATTGTAGATGAGGCCTAGCGATGTTAACTGCTGTGTGATTTCTGAGTGATATGAAGATGGATCACAACAAGGAAGTCCTGGCGTACCGATTGTTATCTGTTGATTAGAACTGTTGGACAAATCTCCAATGAAGCTAACCTGCGCTACGCCGAATTCGTTCAGCTGGCCATAATTGATGGTTTGGTTTGGATTGGTCACAGTCAGTATCAGTGGGTCTGCTTTTGCGCTGGTAGAAACCAGCAACAATACGGCTCCGAAGAGAAGATATCGGAAAGACTTAGGCATAACTTTTTCACCTAAGAACAGCATGGGGTTGAAGGTTATTATCACTATTTGCGACCACCGAGTCACTTCTTTTCATGCTGGCCGCAAACCCCCTACCCATGACGACGCTAAAGTCTAAACGAGCAAGAGGTTAAAACGATTAAATATCCTGGATTTCCAGTGGACCGGCTCGACGATCTGAAAAGACGCGCGGACAATCCGAAACCGGTGTGGTGCGTCAGACAGATCATAACCTTATTATCTTCTCGTGCTTTTCCTTTGAGCTTGGGGGATCAATTATGTGTGGAATAGCAGGAGTGATTGGCGGGTCTACTGACTACTCGCCGCACTTGGCCAACATGATGCGAGCGATGGCCCATCGCGGTCCGGATGGTCAAGGTACCCTGACGTTCGATGGAGGGGCAGTCGGCGCTGTAAGGCTGGCGTTAGTGGATCTTAGCGACCGCGGCCTGCAGCCGATCTGGTCCCCAGACAAACGCGTAGCAGTCATATTCAATGGAGAGATGTACAACCATGCTGCCGAGCGTGAACGTTTGGCAGCCAATGGGTATCCGTTCCGATCATCCTCTGATACTGAAGTGGTGCTGGCTCTGTACCTCGAACGTGGACTCGATTTCGTTCACCACATGCGTGGTATGTACGCATTGGCCATCCTCGACTGGCGCGAAAGTATTCCGGGTGGCCGGCCCAAGGTCATCCTGGCAAGAGATCCGTTCGGCATCAAACCTCTTTATTTCTGCAGGCCCGAAGGTCCGAGTGGACCTTTGGTGTTTGCTTCTGAGCTTCGTACGTTGCTCGCTTCCGGACTAATTAAGCCAGAAATCGATCGGGAAGGCCTCATCGACTATCTGGCGGTCGGATTCGTGCTGCAGCCACGGACAATTCTTGCCGGCGTCAAAATGTTGGAACGAGGATCGCTGCTCGAGTTCAGCCCAGTTGGTGAAATCACCCAAAAGACATTCTGGAGCATGCCGCCGTTTAATCCGATGCCGGAGACTTTGGACCATGCGGCTGAGCGGCTCCGATCTGTACTCGAAGAAAGCGTTGCTCTGCATGCGATGGCCGATGTGCCCGTCGGAGCTTTCCTCAGCGGCGGCGTGGACTCGACAGGAATGGTTGGGCTGATGATCAGGAGAAACCCACGGCTGCGTACTTATACTTTGCGTTTCCCTGATCTTCCCGGTCGCGACGAAGCTGATAAAGCTACCGCGTTCGCTGCTTCGCTTGGGTGCGACCACACCGTAGCGGACGTGACCAGCACGGAAGTGCGGGATTTGGTTCCACGCTTCGCGGCGGAGATTGATCAACCATCCGTCGATGGTCTTAACACGTGGCTCATATCACGCGCGGCGGCCCGTGACGTCAAGAGTGTTATCTCAGGCCTAGGGGGAGACGAATGGTTCGCAGGATACCCCTCCGCCAGAGTTGTCCGGAACTTCTCTTCTGGCTCAGGAAGAGTTTATGTTCTTCCGGCAAAGGTAGCCCGCGCTATCCGCGGCCTTGCTCCTCAGAGCCCGCTTGCTCGTCGGCTGGACGGGTTGGCGTCGAAGGCCCATTCGATCACAACATGGATCGACTGCCACCGCGTGTTTGGATATCTGGTCGGGGGGCAGTTGGTAGGTAGTACTAGGGAATCGGGCGATCAGGATGGCGTAGAAAGGGTTCTGCAGTTGATTGATCCAACGTGGAGAAACGCGTCGCCGGTTGGCTTATCGTCTCTCCTGGACGTAGATGTGTATATGGGATGTCAGTTGCTTCGTGATTCCGACGCCACGAGTATGGCTAGTTCACTCGAACTGCGCGTACCTCTAGTTGATATAAAGGTTGCGGAGTTCGCCCAATCCTGCGCTGAGGAATTCAAGCTCGGAGATGCGAAGTTGAACGGATACGAATACGGGAAAAGTGGCTCGAAGCGAGTGCTTATTCACGCACTCCGCGACATCTTGCCACCAGACATCTTGAATAGACCCAAGCAGGGTTTTGGATTGCCTTTCGCGCATTGGGGGAAGGGTGGTTTAGCGTCGCTACTCCAAGAGACATGTTCACGCGAGACTGTGACCGCCCGTGGACTTCTGGATCCGGATCTTCTCACTACTGTAGCTGGAAGCCAACGCTATTGGTCGACATTCCCTCAGGCATGGTCGCTGATGATACTCGAACTATGGTGCCGGAACATAATAGATGACCCGAAGGGGTTCACTCGACGATGAACACGAAGGACTCCTTCACATCCCCGCTAGAAGTGGATCCACGAACACGCTGAGTCTCTTACGATTTTCCTACGTGCCAGGTCTCAGACGCGGAAATCAAATCCTGGCTCGTGATTCTGGACTTGCCGACGAAGTGTCCTAAGTTTGGTCCCGCATCGAGCGCGATTAAAGCGCCCTGATCGTCAGACTTGTGCCAGTACTTGAATCTGCTCAACCCGTTCGTGTTTTCTCAGGCAAATGGCTTTCTGGCGAAGACATACGGACGAAAACTGGTGCCTTGCTTGCCCGCTGAGTTTTCAAAGTAACGAATTTGGATGTCCTGAAACCCCACCATTCGCAAAAATTGATATAGCCACTGCGTCTCGAATTTGATACCAAACATGAATGGTCGTCCGATCTCGGCAGATATGAATAGACGTCTGGCTTCGGCTTGCGCGGCGTCGAGGTAGGACCACAGCCTATACAGAGCGACAAATACTCGGTTCATTGCACCAGGCCAAGAGAAGACCGGCAAGTGAATCATGATTGAGCCGCCAGGCTGTAGCACGCGGTATAGTTCTCTGAAATACACTTCCGCGAAAGCAGGCTTACTAAAATGCTGAAAGACGTCGCTGGAGAAACCCGCAGTGACAGAGGAGTCAGGTACAGGAAGGATAGATCCGTCCGTTACGTGAAAGAAAACCTTTTCGGAGTCAATATTTCGCTTGGCGTATTCGATCATATCGTCGGATACATCTACAGCATCCACGTGATCAAAATATGTTGAGAGCTGCTTGGTAAAGCGACCTGCCCGCACCCTATCTCTACGCACGACTTTCGATTTACACCATAGCTCTCCCATTCTGGTTTGTATTCAGCCCAGACCTCGGCTCCGTAAGCATAGAACTCCTCGTCTGTCCACGGATGGGCGCCTTTCTTATTACGGTCGGTAAGGGATGCTACGCCATAGAGTGGATCTGATTTTCCCCATTTCCTCCATTCTATATTTGATCGGGCTGGCATTCTTATGTGAGTTTCCTTATCGTTTGAGGTCCGAAGGGAGAGATTAAATATCATTGATTTGGTGTCGAAGTCTAGGAGGTTGTTAGTTCGCCACCTTCCCAAGTACCAGAAACGGGCCACGTACCACCCAAACGTCATGTTCGCTATGGACAAACCAACGGTTGTCGGAACTCTGGAGCTTTACAAGCAAGGTGGAATCAAAAAAGTTTGGCAAAAAATCGCAGCGTGAAGGAGCAAGTGTGATGAGCCTCTTTGAAAACATGCAGGAGAACCACGAAGAAGAAATCGGCGGATTTGGTAATTGCCCGCTCTGCAAACTTGAACGCGGCCAAATCACACAATAGCAATTCGATGAGGTGCAAGGAGTACTGAGCCCGCCTCAGAGCGGGGTAAAGGGAGAGAGATGGACACGACTCAGATGTCTTTGTTGGTGATTCTGATGCTCATGTTTAGTCAGACCGGTTGAATCCTGTCGCCTGTTACGTCGCTGTAAACCGCCAGCGTGTTGTCGACGCAAGCTTCGACCGTGAACCGGGCCGCTTGGCGGATACCTGCCTCTCCCATCGCGGCGCGGCGCTCCGGCTTCTTCCATAAAGATTCGATGGCGTCGGCTGTCCGCTCGACCTCGCCTACACCTGGATCCACTAGCAGTCCGGTAGTACCTTCGTCGATGACTTCCGCCGCTGCCCCGCTACGCGTGGCGACGACGGGAATTCCGCATGCCATGGCCTCCACCAGTACGTTTCCGAACGCCTCTCCCTTGGCTGTATGTAAGAAGACATCTACACCCTGGAAAACGCGCTGCAGTTCTTCGCGATGGCCCAGCCAACACACATTATCTTGAATTCCCAGTTCCTCCGTCATCGCTTCGAGCGAGACCCGCATCGGACCGGAGCCAGCCATTAGCAGTCTGACTGCAAGTCCCCGCCGGGTGAGTTCGGCGCAGACGGACAGCACCAGTTCGGGGCGTTTCCATTCGAGGAGCGCGGATGCAAACAGCACGAACAAGGTCTCGGAATCGCCGGAAAACTCTCTTTCCAGAACTTCCCGCTTCTCAGGATCGGGCAGGTAGCGGCCGGTGTCGATGCCGTTGTAGACCACGCTGATCCGATCCTCTGGAAGCCCAACGGCGGCCAAGCGACGTTTTATGAATTCTGATATGGCGATAAACTTTCGCACCGGGCGGCACGCCAGAGCGGCTCGCAATCGGACGAGAGTCGCCCTCCAATCGCCGCGGTCTGACCATTCACCGGAATTCGCCTCAGTGAAAATGATTCGCCCGATTCCGCTCAAGCGGCACATCCACAGTAGCAGAGTGAAATAATCAAAGAAGCGAACCTGAACCAGCAGCACTTCATACCTACGAGCTTGACCCCACACGTAAGCCCAGTACCGCAGAGTATGGTTGTGGTAGGGACAGGCACTCACTTGAGCTCCGGCGTCTTCGAAGCGCTTGCGGATTTCCTCTGGAATCGCTCCGGAGACGGTGAGCAACGGAGTGATCCCCTGCCGCCTGAGCCGACTGCTTAACTGGAGAAAGAACTCCTCGCGGGTGCTCCACGACGTGGGCTGCCAATCTAGAAGAAAGAGAACCCCAGGCTCGCTCATCTGGCCGTGCAACCAGACATAATTAGCGTGTCTTGAAAGACTTTGTTTGCCATGGGTAGTGCTTCCTCGTCGACGAGCGGCGCGTCTACAACGAAGTCAGCGCCTGTTTCCGTGGTTGTGAACTCTGGGATACTCATAAGGTCAAATCTCTTAGGTAACAAGGACACATTTTACTCATGAGGTTACTTAAGTCCAACGAAGATGACCTCTAAAGGATTGAGGGCATAACGATGAACATCGGCCGTGGTAAGACTGTTTGCAAAGTGCTCAATCACAACTTCAAAGCCACTCCGCCGGAGTCGCTGCACATAATCATCCTGACAATACAGCCTAACGTGATCGCGTTGGCCAAATAGCTCAATCCTGCGCTGCTCTGTGGTGGCATTCTCATCTTCCAAGGTGTGTTTCAGGGCTAATGCTATGGGAACTTGGAGTATTGCCCATCCGCTCTGTCGGAGAATCCGGTGAAGCTCTCGCATTGCTCGCGCGTCATTTGGCACATGCTCGAGCACATGATTGCAAAGGACTACATCAAAACTCTCATCCGGAAACGGCATCCGCGTGACGTCAATACGAGCCATCACATGTGGCTCATAAAGATCTGCAGAAAAATACTTAAGATTGGAGACGGCTCGCATCAGTTTCTGTAGGTTCGGTTCGGGCGCTATATGAAGAAGTCGTTTTGGCTTTGAGAAGAAATCACCTTTGCTCATTAGGTAGAGATAGAGAAGTCTTTCTCTTGAGTTAGACATACAATGGGGACAAACCTCGTCTTCGTGATAGCTAGCGCCAACAACTTGGTTTTCTTTCAGCACTGGATAATCAAACCCTGCGGGACGCATTCGATGAAACCGCCAACGGCAAATGGGACATTCCAGCTTACGACCGAGACTTAATAACAGTTCTGGATAGTATCTGGCACGTTCAGCAAGCGTATAACGGAACATCCTCACTGGCTCGGGGACTGTTCTTTTAACAAATGTCTTAATTCGTTTCATCAGATTCCCAGTGTCTCTGTTCGCAACAATTTCCGGAGTTGCACTGCACCAACATCAGATTGGTCGGCATATGTAATTTTCATGGCCACCCATACTCACTATAGAATAGGAAAAACTCGATAAGAATGCGATCACCTCATCCTTCGTGGTCCCGAGATTAGCGAGAAGGTCGGGCACCAGTTCGAGAACGATTATCGGTCTCAATCGACCGAGGGTTTCCGTCATTCCGCGTAACACCATCAACTCCGCCCCTTCCACGTCAATCTTCACAAACGTCACCTTGTCGAGCGCGTGATCACGGATTAACTGGTCGAGGGTCACGGATCTAACCAGCAGGCTTTCTACACCGCCAGCATTGGATTTAGAAAGGGATGCTTGGCCTAACTTAGATTCATCAGGGATATAAAGGGTCATCGTCGAGGGCGAGTCTGAACATGCTGTTTGCTCGATGATCACATGTGAGAGATTACTTCGTTCAACATTGCCTCTAAGTTGGTCTGCAACAGAAGGGTTAGGCTCAATCGCTAAGACATTCCCTGAATCACCAACACACTGGGCAGCGATCAATGTGAAATACCCAGCGTTTGCTCCAACGTCAATGAATATCCCATTCGGGCCTAGAGTCTTTCGCACGAAGTCTGTTAGCAGTGGATCCCACACATCTTCTAGCAGTATGGTCTCCTGCGTCATATCTTGAATGCGTAAGCGCATCCAGAGTCCTGGTTGAAACTCGTGCCATACAGGTTTCAACCATCCCCATCTTGCTAGGCGAGCACCCAGATGATTCGGGAACTCTCGCCCGAATCGAAAGGGCCATGTACGTCGGGCCAACCGTATCGCTCGGACCATCATTTCGGAAATCGGAGACTGTTGCATTCAACCCTCAGATGTCACCACGTCACATTAGAACGCAGATTACAGAGAGAACCCTTAGTTTTCAATTTACCCTAAGCCATCTCCAACATAGTCAGCGAGAAAATAGCGACATTCTGGGTTTCCCTAGGCATTATCGCCGGGGGAATCTAACAGTATTGACAGGCATTCCTCGATTGTGTTTAATGTTGTTTGGCCGCGTTTGCGGTGCTATTTCGCTCTTTCAAAACAAACGATTGCACACGATAAAGGCAAACCTGTTGTGAAGCAGGGACGCAAAGCCGTGAGTCTCGGGGCTGGGGATTTTGAACAGTTTCCCGGAGAGATTGTCTGGTTGCCGAAGGCATCGGAGAAGGGTGGCAGTCAACTCATTTTGCTGGGTTGAAGGCTACCGCGAACCACCGCTGAGCCCTGCCGAATCGTAGGCGATGGTTTTTTCCCGACCCGCCCGGCCTCATTCATCAAGCTTCCATACAATCCAGAGATTCGTTCCTAAAACGGCGAAATAAGTCCTGTGGACTGATTTGCCTGCCCCGACCCAAGTGCGTCTGTGCAACTCGCAATCGGCTGAATGTTCTATCCAGCCTTGTTCTTAAGTTCTAACTAAACGCGTCTGACCAAAAACGCGAAACCTTAACCGATCAAAAGGCAAAACTGTCGCGAGGCAGTGAACCTGGAATCTCTCCTACTAGAGATCGTTCGGCTACCGAAATGAGGACAAAATGTTCTTTACATCTGGAACTGATCTCCAACTGCTACTTTTCAAAAATGTTCTTATTGCTTCAGTCGTAACAATTTCGCTTCTGGCCTATTGTGCAGGATTCGCCACGAAATCAAATGCCGGTTCGCCGGGCATGCCGGGGGCAGTCGATTCGGGTATAGCGATTGGTGTGAGTAGCACGTCACGGCAAGCGGTCCTGAGCTACATCGCGCCTGACGCTTCGCCGTGTACGGTGGAGGTAAGTGAGAGCAGCAGCTACACACCACTTATCAATGATGTAAATTCAGCGCTGTTTGCCGGATCCAACATGGACAATCGGTCGGGTTCTTTGGGAGCTGGAGCGACCTCTAGGACCTTTGTGGTAGGCACGATTCCGAACATGAATGGACTGGTTGATAATCTCGCGTCAGATGGCAAGCGATATAGCCGAGCACTGACTCCCGCGACTGGTTACTTTGCACGGGTTACTTGTGGTTCGCAGGTCGGTACGGTGACTTGGACAACAAAGAATAGGCCGTTAGGGATGACCCGTGGTGATGAGCAGCCTGTGGCAGGAGCGGGCAGTTATGCATTTCCGACAATTAACGCAACCGACCGCACTCAAATAGTAACCGACCCGGTGACCGGCATAGTGCTGCGCAAGATGACTATTCCTTCCGAGGATACGATTGGAGGAGACATCTCGTTTTATGGAAGTGGAGCGGCGTGGCCGTTTGCTCAATCGAGCATCACGGATAGCAGCGGCACTCCCGGCTATCTTGCTACGATGCCCACAATGGGCGGGTCAGCAAGACTTTATTTTGTAACTGACACAGCCTCTAGATTTCTAGGCACAATCATTCTGGGAAGCGGAACGCTCACTGGAATTGGGACGACCTATTTGAGCGTCCTCAACGGGTCACATTTCGGGACGAATCCAACACAGTTGTTCGGCTTTGCCGTAGATGCAAATAACGACACGCATGTAATTCGTTGCCAGTTGCCGGCCAGCGGTAATTCTTACTACGACACCACGGTAGCTCCCGCAACCTTGGCCCGTTGCACCTGGACGGACATGACGCCGAATCCCAATAACCTTTCTGTGCTGATGCTGGCCTTCGATGCAACTTTCGACAAGACCAAGTTCAATGTTGGGGCCAATCAGGTAGTGCAGGGAAACTATTTGTTATTTAACGCGTTGCGGGGAAACCAGGATTCCTATGGCTGGGCAGGAGCGGTTAACGTTTCGACTAGTCCCGCAACGCTTGCAGGATTAACACCGCTTTGGAGAAGAGGCGGCACGGGAAGTTTGAGTTTTCGTTGGTGCGCCATACATACCGCGCACCCTGCACTGGGAACAAACAAGATGTCGTTTACGGCCAAGACCATGTATCAGTCGGGGGTCGGCCTGGGGCCGTACAACACCAGTCTCAGCGGTGCGATGAATAACAGTCAGACTACGATTACCTTTAGCAGTAACACGCCCTCGTCGCCAAACGCTGATACTACTCTCTATGACATCGCTCAGGGAGATGAGATTTGGGTTGGCAATGAAGTTATGTACATCGGCTCATTTGTCAGTGGCACAACCTGGAACGTGACGCGGGGAGCAGCGAAGACAACGCCGGTGTCTCATACTGACGGAGCCACGGTGATGATGGCCTGCCGTTGTCACAATCCGAACGACACGAGTCAAACTGGCCCAGCGTGGTGGGATTTTCTCGCTGACCCGCACGGCACAGATACCACTGGCACAAATCTCATTACGCAACTTTCTAACGACACTTCATATGCCGGACACGAGGGCTTTGCCAATGGCCGGGGCTTGGCAGAGGGCGGCTGGGAAGGATTCATTGGGCCCGCGGCAACCAATAATCCAATTCTCAGTATCTCTGATTCAGCACAGTTCGCCGGAGCCAGCAAAACCGCCAGCGGCAATGCGTGGCAGAAGCACCCCGGCCCGCCTCAGCAGACGAATGCGGACGCCAGTCAGAGTCTGGTCTGGGGTACAGACTTCCTGGCTGCCGACGCGGACGTTGAGATGAAACCTACGAGTCTCACCAACGTTTCCGGTTCGCTCTGGAAATGGACCAATAGCAACTACGCGTTGTCGCGCAAGAAACTGCCAATGTTGGCCATCTCCGGAGCGCATCCCCTGCTCGACATTTCATCAACGGCAACTGGTGACGTGATTGGTGGCAGTTCGGGCGACAATTACAAATACTGTGTGGCGAATGCGCCCAATGAGTGCCGGAATGGTTCGGCCGCCAGTGACATCTATATCAACTCGCCGGGCATCACGGCGGGGTCCACCTGCCCCGGCGGCAGTATCACTTATGGCGACACCAGCAGCCTGTGCTTGTCACACATTCCCGCTTTCGGCGCCACGGTGCTGCAAATAGGGATTGTTGAGAACACCACAAACGGGAAGTGGTTGCGATCGCTCACGCAGGGTTTGTTGCCACTGAAGGTGGGAAGCATTTTCAGTGACGCTCATCCCACACCGGACGGGCGCTGGGTAATGTTTCCACGGCTAGATGAGAGTGGACACTGGTCGCTTTGGTTGGCGAAAGCGCCGCCCTTCCCCGCGTATGACGGCATAGACCGTAACAACTTTCAGCAGACTCAAATCACTGTGGGGGCGGTGAGCGGGGCTGCGGAAGCGTACGTGGAGTTTGGCTACGACACGAATCTCTATCCCACCTCGCGGAGTGAGGTGGGAGTTTCGGCAGCGAATAACAATCCCTATTTCTTTGCCTCGGAATCGTTCGCCGCAGTGCCGTGTGCCAGCGGCTGCACGATCAACGTTCCGGCGATCCCGGACCGCGTGGTTTACTATCGCGTGAAGTGGCGCGACACCGGTCACAATGTCGTGCAGACATCGGCGATCTCGGCGATAGTAGACGTGAGCAGTTCCCTAACGCCCACGCCAACGCCCACGCCAACCCCCAGCCCGACGACGACGCCAACCCCGAAGCCAACCCCGACAC
>Ga0137366_10001364_pt1 | contig 18055 bp, 12 predicted proteins | sample SagtaG_8_FD_104938 | JGI IMG/M metagenome (GOLD analysis project Ga0137366, IMG submission 104938) | Vadose zone soil microbial communities from Sagehorn Ranch, Mendocino, California, USA - Sage1_L_60_16 metaG | ecosystem: Environmental > Terrestrial > Soil > Vadose zone | place: USA...
ACTTGTCGGGGCACTTTTCGCCGCGCGGGCTGCCTCCCGGTTGGGCATTGGCCCGGCGATGGTCTCCGGCCTCGCGGTCATTGGAGCGTCGATGCTTCTCGTGCCACTGGCCCCGGGAGGGGTCGTCCTGGCGGCGGCATTCTTGGTAGCTCAGCAGTTGGGCGACGGCGGCTTCGTTGTCTACAGCATTAACGAGGTTAGTTTGCGCCAGACGATAACTCCGGACCGCCTTCTCGGGCGTGTCAACGCCGGATTCGAGCTCTGCGCACACGGTGTGTTGCTGGTCGGCATTCTGGCTGGAGGCGCGCTGGGAGAGACGCTGGGATTGCGCGGCACTCTGGCGGTTGGCGCCGGTGCCATGTTGGTCGCTGCTCTCTGGTTGGCCGCCTCGCCGGTTCGCACCATTCGCGTGCCGAGCGCAAGCCCGGAAATAGCGCCACCGGCCATCCCTGACGCCGAACCGGTTGTCTAATTCTAGAACAAACCGTTACTGCAAACGCAAAAAATGCAAAACGAACTCCCAGCTTTAGTGACATACTGCCTCGCTCCGCTTAGACTCCCAGCGTATGGAATACGAGACACTGAAGGTCGATCGGGACGGCGCCCTAATGGTCTTGCGCTTCAGCCGGCTGGAGAAGAAGAACGCCATCAACCGTCAGATGCATCTCGACTTACAGGCTGTCTGTCAGGCCCTGGCCGACGACTTCGAGACGCGTGTCGTGATCTTCATCGGCGAAGGCGGCGTTTTCTCATCTGGCGCCGACACCAGCGAGTGGCGCGATTCTGGGTCGAGCAACGAACTTGAGGTCCGGCACAACTCGGGCATCGGCAGCCGCACTTCTGCGGCGATCGAGGGCCTCGATCAGATCACGATCGCAGCGGTGCAGGGATTCGCGATCGGTGGTGCCCTGGTCCTCGCCGCCTGCTGCGACCTGCGCGTTGCCGGCGAATCGACCTGGTTCTCGATTCCCGAGGTCGAGCTAGACCTTCCTCTTGGCTGGAACGCACTGCCGCGCCTTGCTCGGGAGATGGGCCACGCACGGGCGCTGGAGCTAACGGTGACGTGCGAGCGGTTCAGCGCGGCGAAGGCGTACGAGTACGGCCTCGTGACGCACCTGGCACCCGATAGCGAGGTCGAGGCGAAGGCGCGCGAACTCGCGGGGCGGATCATCGTGAACCCGCCGCTGCCCGTCGCGCTCACAAAGGCGACGATGAAGTCATTGAAGCGCGGCAGCGAGATGGGCGAAGCCGTCTACAGCGATGCTGACCTGCTCCTCTACAGCCGCTTGATGGCGCAGCGACGGCGCCGCCTCGAGAAGGAAGGCCGCGCCTAGCCACTTCCACATCTGCCCTCGAGCACACCCCCTAGTCCCCATCGATAAATCTTTCGTTGGTGATTCGTAACACCAACCTTTTGGTCACGTCTTTAATTCAGACGAATCGGACAGTCCCTCTAGACCGGGGTGAGATGGCAGAAACCGCAGAGACCCGTAAACGGGGTCGTATCGCCTTGGAAGTCCCATATCCTTCCAAGGTGCGCCTGCCTGTTCGCCGCCCAGCGATCGTAAGGCGTGAGCGCCTAATAGAAGCGCTCTCGCATGCCCGGGAGCGAAGGATCACCTTGGTGAGCGCGCCCGCGGGTTACGGCAAGACAACGCTTCTTCTCGACTTCGCCCAGGCCGCAACCGATCCCGTCTGCTGGTACGGTCTCGATGAGCGCGATCGGGATGCCGCCACGTTTCTGCGCTACCTCGTCGCTTCGGGTCGGGAGCGGCAACCGGATTTTGGCATCGAGCTCGGCACTGCCCTTGCGACGGGCGACTCAATTGGACCTGACCGCGCAGTAGAGTTGCTGGTCTCAGCCATGCAGCCGGGTCCGCCGTTGACATTCGTCCTCGACGACTTCCACTTTCTGGACGAAGCGGAGACCGAACTGACGCAGATAGTCGAAGGATGGCTGTACCGACTGCCGCCCGGCTGCCACGTCATCCTCTCCGGGCGCACGCAGCCCCAACTCGGCATACTGCCGCTGATGTCTGTCCGCCAAGAGGTGGACACTATCGGCGCGGCAGATTTTTCCTTTACGTGCGAAGAAGTAGTCCATCTCTTCCGCGATGTCCTAGGAAAAGACGTCTCGCTCGACGACGCTCAGCACCTGGCCGACGTATCGGAAGGCTGGGCGGGCGCGCTGGTATTGCTCGCGGACAGGGTTCAAATGAGCCGGACGGCAATTTCGCTCGAGCACTTGCGCGGTTCGGACACGCTCTTTCAGTACGTCAAGCTCGAGCAGTTCGATCCGCTGGCGAACGACCTCAAGGAGTTCCTCACCGGCAGCGCTGTACCGCGCTGGCTCGATGAGCAGTTCCTGGATGAGCTCCTGGGTTCGACAGATACCGAGAAGCGGCTCAATCAGCTGCGACGGTTAAACCTCTTTGTTCTGACTGACGACCAGAACGGCAGGCGCCGCCGGTATCACCGCCTGTTCCGGGCCTTTCTCGTCAGCCATCTCCGCAGCCACCAGCCAGAACGTTTCCGCGAGCTCAATATTCGGGCCGCTGAGTTGATGGAGAAGGCCGAGCACTGGGAAGAGGCGGTCTACCACTACATCCAGGCTGGTGGCTGGGAGCGGATCGTCCAGGTGACGGACCGGGTCGGCTGGCAAATGTTCGAAGAGGGGCAGTGGGATACCCTGGCGGAATGGCTCGACGCCGTACCCGACGAGCAGCTCGCGCAACAGCCGAAGCTCATGCTTTGGAAAGCCCGCATCCTGCACAACGTGAGCCAGATCGATCTTGCCCTGAACCTCCTTTCCCGCGCGATAACTTCGTTCGAAGCGAATCAGGAGTGGGCGCTTCAGGCAGAAGCGCTGGTAATCGAAGGTATGTGCCTCCGCGCGAAGGGGGAGCACGAGGCGTCCAAGCAGGCCCTCAAGAAGGCGGAAGCGCTTCTCCTGGCGCACGACGGTCCGGCGCCCCTGCTCACGGAGGCGAGAAAACAGCTCGGCATCTCACTTAACTGGTGCGGCGAGCTCAAGCAGGCGGAGAGTGAGCTGCGTGGCGTCCTCGATATCTACGAAGCGAAGGGGGACGTTTACAACGTAGCCCTGGTTGCCGACGACCTTGCCATCGCCCTCGCCCAGATGGGCCGGCTTGCGGATGCTGCCATCTATTTCGAGCGTGCGAGACAGTGCTGGCTGAAGCTCGGCAATGATGCGGCCCACCTACGCACGGTCAACAACCTGGGTGTGCTCTATTACCTACAGGGCGAGTTTGACCAAGCTGAAACGGCTCTGGGCGAAGGACTGGATAGGGCCGGACGTCTGAGCAACGCGAGACCCGAGATGTACCTGCGTCAAAACCTGGCTGACGTTAAGCGTGATCGGGGCGAGTACACACTGGCAATCGAACTCTACTTTGAAGCGCTGCGATTGGCTCAAACGATGGACGAGGTGTTGATTAGCAGCTACATCTCCGACGGCGTGGCGAAGACCTATCGGTTGATGGGAGACCCGGCAAACTCCGAAGCGTGGGCCCAGCGCGCCCTAGCCCTGGCAGAAGAGAAGGGCGGGACGCTCGAGCTTGGGGTTTCGTCGACGACTCTTGGTCTGATCAAGCGCGACGCGGGAGATCCAAAGGCAGCCGCAGCCTCCATTGAACGCGCCGTGAATCTTCTGAGAGACAGCAACGCAAAGCGAGAGCTCGCGACCGCATTATTTCACCTGGCAAGTGTTCACTTCTCTCTGAAGCGCAAGAAGCTGGCGCTCGAGGCACTCGACGAAGTGGCCGTGCTGATCTCCGAGCTGGGGTATGACCATTTCGTGCGCATGGAGGCGGTGCGCAACCCGCTTCTCGTGCAGTACGCCGCCGCGAACAAACTTGCGGGCGATTATTTCGGGCGGCTGCTCAAGACAATGAAGGGCTCGCGAAAATCCGCCGCGCCGGTGCAGGTCGAGGCGATTGAATCAGAGTCGGAGATGCAGAGCGAGACCGGGGTCCATGCTTATGGGTTCGGGAATGTCAGGGTGGAGCTCGCGGGTCGCGAAATCACGGACCTCGAGTGGAGAAGCGAGAAGAGCAAAGAGATGTTCTTCTTCTTCCTCTGCGACCGGCGGCCATTGCGAAAAGAAGAGATCGTGGCCGCGCTCTGGCCGGACCTGCCGGATGAGAAGACGACGAGTGCGTTCCATTCCAACATGTACAGGCTACGGAAGGCGTTATATCCGGAATGTATCGCCAAGGACTCTGGACGCTACATCCTGGATCCGCGAAGCCAGTTCGCGTTTGATGTGGAGCGCTTCCAGAAACTTCTCGCGGAGGCCGGGCGTATGCCGAAGGCCAGCGCCGACGCGACCTCGCTCATGGAGCAGGCGCTCGCGCTTTACAAGGGCCCCTTTGCGATGGACTTCTACTCCGAGTGGGCGGAGACGCTGCGCTGGCAATTGGCCGAGCAACATATGAGCCTCTTGACGACGCTCGCCGCCGTTTTCAGCGACGCCAAGGAGTACAAGCGGAGTGCGGACATCTGTCAGCGGATCCTGGAGCTTGATGAATACAACGAGGCGGCCTGGTACCGGCTGATGAGTAACTACATTCTCTCCGGACAGACGGAAGCGGCCAGATTCTGCTACAAACGGTACGTAAAGGTGCTTGGCGCCGAGGACCTGGGAAATGAAGTGCCCAGTTTCGAAGAACTGCAGCGGCAAATAGCCAGCGGCAGATAACAAGCAAGCCCCAACACCGATTTTCCTGCGAGGCGGTTTCAAGCCCTCTCTCTTCGACTTAACCCCGTTTGCCGTCTCCGAACTCTTCCGGCGAGATTTTGGCGAGAGCCTTCTGAGAGACTCGAACCAGAAAGAGAACCGGCACTCAAGGAGACGAAATCGATGGACCTGAACGCGAAGACAATACGGCTTCACTGGGTAGTGACACTCGTCGCCCTAGCACTGGCCACCGTAGCCGCTCAGAGCCCGTTCTTCTAGGCCCAAAAGTACCCTGTCTAACCAAGCAAATCTCTCGTCCGGAGGTCGGTGGCGAGTTTCCGGCGAGATTTTGGCGAGAACCACCTGCGAAACTGGCGGCAGAGGACAGAACCGAGATACGAGGAGAACCAACGATGGACCTGAACACGAAGACCGCAAAGCTCAACTGGATCGTCACTCTGCTCGCTTTGACGCTTGCAGCGGTAGCCGCCCAGAGCCCGTTCTTCTAAGCCGCGTATGCGAGCACGTGTGCTCGTCGTCGCTGCGGGATCGATTCTGGCGCTCGCGGCGGCAGGAGCCATCAACTTAGACATATCCCCCAGCGAATCAAATACCCCGGTCGTTGCTGCCTGCTCCGTCCAGGGCTCGGGCTGTGATCAGCCTTCCCTGGACGGGGGCGGGCAGTTCGTTATTAGCCATGACGTGCTCCAGGGGGGCTGCTCCGGTGCCGACCTGCACGTCATGCGCTACGTCTCGCGGGAAACTGGTCCCACGGCGTTAGTCGCGACGTGGTGCCGTTGATCTAGAACCAGCCGCCTCTAGAAAATCCGAACGCCCCATACCGCCGCCCTTTTGTTGACGATAACCGCCCAAATTGTAAGAAGTTTGCAATCTTTTTCGGAATCGGTATAGTAGAGCCTTGACACGCTAATATATTAGCCATCTAATGAAGCCACCATATATGAGGTAATCACCTCAGAAGGGGGGTTCGGGATGGTCGCACGATTAGCCTCACTTCTCATCGTTTGCGCGGTTGTGGCTACTGCTGTCGCCGGCTTCATGCCTTAGACGGGCGTTGCCCTAACGAAGCAAACGAACAGGCCACTGGTTCCGCGCGTACTGTTTGAGGTCGTGGGGAGCTTGTGAAACGCGAACTGCGCCTGCACTTCCCGAGGGTGCATATCAGAGCGGGAGTGTTGGCGCTCTTTGCATTGGCGATGCAGGCCATCGCAATCTTCGCTCCCCTCGGATTCGATGACATTCCGAAGCGGCTCCTCTTCGAAATCTCCTACGTCGTTCTGATCTTCTTCGCCATCGTCAATCTCCCTCGACCCGGCTTTCTGATCATCGGTGTGGGACTACTCCTAAACTTCCTGCCGATCGTCGCCAACGGCGGTTTGATGCCTGTGACCGCAGAAAGCCTCGTCAGGATAGATCAGCAGGACCGCATAGAAGGGCGCGCTGAAGGCGATGCAATCCCGCGGACCAAAAACGTACTGAAGACGAAAGAGGACACGCATTTCTACGTGCTGTCTGACCGCCTCGTGGTCGACAACCCCGTGTACGTTCCAATTCTAAGCATCGGCGATCTCGTGATTGGCGCCGGCCTTGTGGTCACGCTGGGTGACCTGTTCCTGCCGCGCGTCCAGCGCTCGCGTCAAGCGCCGGCGAAGCCCTCACGCGCAAACCTGTAGAGCGCCGTACGCGTATTACCTTTCGGGCGCGATACGCGTTCTATATCGCGGGAAACGTTTTGGCACGGCCATACGTCTCAATTGTGGCGTCCCGGCGGGGAAACACGGCAGAATTCGGCCCGAACCTCAACCGGCACGTTGAATCGAAGAATCTGAAGGCATATATTTGAGAGTGCTATAGGCGGTGTGCCAAGGGGTTAGGCTCGAAAGGAGACAAGCAGAATGAGTTTCCTGAAACATCGCGGCTATCTCTTATCTCTGGTTGCGCTTGGCGCCGTCCTCGCCTTCGCCGCTTGCGGCAGTGATAACGAGAAGACAAGCGGGACTGCTTCACCCGGTGGCGGAGCCGGCGAACGAATTCAGGGAGGTACCCTCACAGTTCAGAACCTTGAGTTCCAATCTTCCGACCCCCACTTCTCAAATTTTGTGCAGGATATCTCGCTGGAGAGAATGCTCTGGCGGGGTCTCTATACGCTCGATAAGGACAATAAGCCGCAAGTCTCTATGGCCGACGGCGAACCGACCATCTCGTCGGACGGTCTCACGTACACGGTCAAGGTGAAGGAAGGCCTCAAGTGGTCAGACGGGCAACCGCTTACCGCAAAGGACTTCGCGCTGGCGGTCCTTCGCACCTGCAACCCGGACGTTGCCAGTAACTACCAGTCCTTTGACACCAACATCGTCGGCTGCGATGACTACTTCGGCGCAAAAGGCACGACAGCTGCTCCGAAGACGCCGACCCCCGAGGAGCTCGAGGCGCTGAAGGCGGCTGTTGGTGTGAAGGCCACTGGCAATACGGTGGAGTTCAAGCTCGTTAACCCGCAGCCTACCTTCAAAATCCTTCTTTCTATGTGGACCTACTTCCCGGTCCCCTCTCACCTGCTTCCGGACCCCGGCGAGGCCTGGCCGACGCCACCGAGTCCCAAGCTTGCTTACAACGGTCCCTACATGATCCAGGATTACAAGCCTCAGGACAGCGCGGTCTTGGTTCCCAACCCCAACTGGTCTGCGCCGAACGGAATCAAGCCGACGCTGGACAAGATTGTGATCAAATACATCGAAAAGGACGACGTCTCCAACAACGCTTACCGCAACGGTGAGCTCGATGTAGTTTCGGCGGACCTCGCGAATCTTGGCGCGGTGAAGGCCGAGTTCGGCAATGAGTACTTCCAGGCGATCCTCCCGGGAACAAGGGCCGTCGAGATGGAGCTGAAGCATCCGCCGCTGGATATATTTGAGTTCCGGTTGGCGGTTTCGCAAGCGATAGACCGCGATCAGATGATCAAGGTCTGCTGCGGCGGAGCGTACGTTCCGACGACGAGCTTCCAGCCGGAAGGTGTCGGCGGCCATGCGCCCGATGCGTTCAAGGACCAGATCGGCTACAACCCGGACAAGGCGAAGGAAAACCTCGCAAAGGCGAAGCAGAAGTTCGGCAAGGACTTCCCCACGCTAGGCATTCTCGTGCGGGATACGCCAGAGGCGAGGGCCCAGGCAGAATTCCTGCAGAACAGCTGGAAGACAATCCTCGGGCTCGACACCCGGATCGACCCCGTGGACTCTCCAACACGCTCTAAGCGCCTGAACGGCCATGACTATGAGCTGGCGCCCAGGAGCGGATGGATCCAGGACTACCCCGATCCCGAAGACTGGATGGGAAAGCCTTCCGGCTTGTTCAACACGGGTGGCACCAACAACACATCGTCGTGCAGCGATCCCGAGGTTGACGCCCTAGTCGACAAGGCGACCACTAATACCAACGACTCTGAGCGGCGCGACCAGTACAAGAAGGTCAATGAGCTGATCACTACCCGGCTGTGCGGCTATGCACCGACGTACCACGAAGCGAATAACAACATCTTAAAGCCCTACGTCGTGGGCATGAAGGAGAACTCGACCGCCCAGGACACAAGGCTCCCGGGCGACTGGATTGCAGAGGCCTGGGGGCGGTCGAAGTAGAGACTCAGGCCAGTGAATAAATACGGGAGCCCTCATCAGGCTCCCGTATTTATTTTCCGGCTGTTTAGCACGATAATGCGATTACCATGACCGCGTACGTGATCCGCCGCGTTCTCTGGATCATTCCGGTTCTATGGGCAGTGGCCACGATTACGTTCTTCCTGATGCATACGGTACCTGGCGGCCCCTTCGACCAGGAGAAGCAGGTGCCGCCGGCTGTACTCGAAAACCTGAACGCTAAATACAACCTGGACAAGCCCCTCTACGAGCAATACGGCCTCTTTTTCTGGGACCTTGCCCACGGCGACCTCGGTGTCTCGTTTCGCAGTCAGCAACCCGTGGTCGATCTAATTAAGGACGGGTGGAAGACCACCGCGCAGCTGGGCGTTGCGACATTCATCTTTGCCGTCATATTCGGGATGTCCATGGGGGTGATCTCAGCCCTCAACCATAACAAGCTACCTGATTACCTTGGCGTTTTCTTCGCCACGGCAGGGACCGCGATGCCGAGCTTCGTCATTGGAAGCTTCCTGGTCATCATCTTCTCCGTCAAATTAGGCTGGTTCGACGTGCTCGGGTGGGAATTCGGGAACTACAAGAAGATGGTGCTTCCCATGCTGACGCTCGGCGTACTGCCATCGGCCTACATCGCCCGGATTACGCGGGCCAGCGTTTTGGAAGTTCTGAACCAGGACTACATTCGGACCGCGCGTGCGAAAGGTCTGGCCGAATGGGTCATCGTCCTGAGACATACGATCAAGAACGCTATGGTCCCCGTCCTTACCATAATAGGGCCAATCTTCGCCTTTCTTGTGACGGGCTCTTTCATCACCGAGACGATTTTCCAGATTAACGGGGTTGGTCGAAGGTTCGTCAACGCCGTCTCTGAGCGAGACTACGGGTTAATTATGGGAACTACCCTCTTCTACGCCGCGATCATCGCGATCGCCAATTTGGTTGTTGACCTGCTATACGCGACCGTTGACCCGCGCATCCGGTACCAGTGAGGTTCGTCTAAGTTGCAGGCGCAAGAAGCTGTCGAACGCGAATGGCTCCTGGACGGGGAGCTTAGGGGACGGGAGCGAGGCCTCTGGAGCGACGCGTTCCGGCGCCTGATCAAGAACCGGCTGGCGGTGGTCGCGTTGCTTCTTCTTTCGACCATCCTGGTCGTTTCGATTGCTGGCAACACTCTAAGTAGCGTGCAGCGTTATAGCCCCTCGTACCAGGACTATTCGCGCGTCCACGAGAGCCCTTCGGGTCATAACTTCTTCGGCACCGATAATCTTGGGCGCGATACCTGGGCGCGGGTCCTCGAAGGAACGCTCATCTCGCTTCAGGTCGGGCTAGGAGTTCAGGTCATCGTACTTGCGATCGGACTCTTCGTCGGCGGAACTGCCGCTCTGGGGGGACGCACACTCGACAACATCATGATGCGAATAACCGATCTTGCATACGCTTTTCCGGATCTGCTGGCCATTATTCTTATTCGGGCCGCTTTCGTTGACCGAGACCTCCCTTTAGTCGGACACGACACATCCCAGCGTTTACTTGTGATCTTTGCGATTTCCTTCGTCGCCTGGGTAACTATTGCGCGTCTTGTCCGTGGTCAAATGCTGACCTTGAAGGAGCGTGATTTCGTTATCGCTGCAAGAGCCATGGGCGCTTCGTCGTTCCAGATCGTATTCAAGCACATGCTCCCGAATACGCTTGGCCCGGTAATAGTCGCGATCGTCTTCGGGATCCCTCTGGCAATCTTTGCCGAGGCCGTCCTAGGGTACATCGGAATTGGCCTCCCTCCACCGACAGCGAGCCTAGGCAGGCTAATTAACGACGGCTACGCATACATCCGAACGAACATCTATCTAGTGCTCTTCCCGGCCGGCACACTGGCGCTCTTGATGCTTTGCTTCACGTTTCTGGGCGACGGCTTGCGCGACGCACTCGACCCGCGCGGGCGCTAACTGGACGAAGGCCCGGCGTCGAGGCCGGGCGCGGTCATCTTCGTAGCGTCGAGTAGGTGCTTGAGCTCATCCTCTGAGAGGCTTGTCTTCTCGCGCGCCACCTCGCGGATCGTGCGGCCCGTCTTTGCCGCTTCCTTGGCGATGTCAGACGCAGCGTCGTAGCCGATGGCCGGCACGAGGCCGGTCGCGAGCATTAGACCGCGCTCGACCATTTCTGGGCCACGCTGAGTGGCGCTTAGGCCCACAATGCAGCGCTCCGTGAAGTTTTGGCTCGCGGAGGCCAGCAGCTCGATCGCCTCGAGCACGTTGTGCGCGGCCACAGGCATCATCAAGTTCAGCTCGAAGTAGCTGCCCTGCGCCGCCTGAGCGACCGCGGCGTCGCAGCCTATGACCTGCGCGCCCACCTGTATCAACGATTCCGCGATGACCGGGTTGACTTTGCCGGGCATGATCGAGCTCCCTGGCTGCACCTCCGGCAGGGCAAGCTCACCGAGACCGGCGCGCGGACCTGAACCTAGCCAGCGAATATCGTTGGCAATCTTCTGAAGGCTGACAGCAAGGGTGCGGAGGGAGCCGCTCGCTTCGAGGACTGTATCGAGAGAGCTCTGAGCCTGGAAGTGGTTATCAGTCTCCTGGATGGCCACGCCTAACTCTTGCGAAAGCAGCGCACAAACGCGCGCGGCGAACTGCGGATGGGTGTTGATGCCGGTACCGACGGCCGTGCCCCCGAGCGCGACCTCGCCGAGTTCCTCTTGCGCGTGTCGCAGTCGCCTGATCCCGCGTTCGATTTGACCCGCATAACCCAGGAACTCTTGCCCGAGGCGGATCGGGGTCGCGTCCTGGAGGTGCGTGCGACCAGTCTTGATCACATCCCAGAATTCCTTCGCCTTTGATTCAAGAGAGGCCTGGAGCCGTTCCAGCGCCGGGATAAGCCGCTCCTCCAGCTGCATAAGAGCTGAGATGTGGATTGCAGTAGGGATGACATCGTTCGAGGACTGCCCGAGGTTAACGTGATCATTCGCGTGGACGGCCTTCGAGCCGCGCTCACCTCCAAGGATTTCGCTCGCCCGGTTCGCGATGACCTCGTTGGCGTTCATGTTCGTCGAAGTTCCGGAACCCGTCTGAAAGACATCGACAACGAAATGCTTGTCGAGACTACCTTCCGCCACTTCCTTCGCCGCTCTTTGGATGGCCTCGGCGATGCGTGGTTCGAGCAGCCCCAGATCGGCGTTGACGCGGGCGGCAGCGAGTTTGATCAAGCCGAGGGCTCGAATGAACGGCCGGCCCAGGCGCAACGTGCTGATAGGGAAGTTTAGCGATGCGCGCTGAGTAGAGGCGCCGTAGTAGACGTCCGCCGGGACCTCCATCTCGCCCATTGAGTCCTTCTCCTTGCGCACAGGCCCGTCGCTCATTGCGGTCGCATCATATCTTCAGGGGGAACGAAGAACAAAGGCGATACGCATGCGATAATTCGTGCGTGGACAGCGAAGAACTGGCCATCAACGGCGGTCCAAAGGTGCGAGAGCGTCCGTACCCGCCGTGGCCAGCGCCCGGTGTCGACGATGTGGAGGCGGTCACCGAGGTTCTGAGTTCGGGCAAGCTGACGCAGCTGACGGGCGGCGCCGTGGCGGCATTTGAGGAGGCGTTCGCGGCCTGGCACGGCTTCGACCAGTGCGTGGCGACAAGCTCAGGGACCACGGCGATACATACACTGCTCGCCGCACTCGGCGTCGGCCCGGGCGATGAGGTCATCGTTCCGGCGCATACGTTTATTGCTTCGGCAACGCCGGTGCTGCACCAGCGGGCGACGCCGGTGTTCGCAGACGTTAACCCGCGGACATTCTGCATTTCGCCGGAGAGTGTCGCCGAGCGAATAACGGGCCGAACGAAGGCGATCATCGCTGTGCATCTCAACGGCCATCCGGCAGACTTGGACGCGCTCCTTGCGTTAGCCGAACCACAAGGCATCGCTGTTGTGGAGGACGCCGCGCAGGCCCACGGTGCGCTGTACAACGGCCGGAAAGTCGGCACGATCGGCCGCGCGGGGTGCTTTAGCTTTTGGGAAGACAAAATCATGACAACCGGTGGTGAGGGTGGATGCGTGATCACAGGCGATCCTGATTTAGCGGAGCGGATGCGCCGCATCCGCCATCACGGTGAGGCGCTGGTCCAGCCCGCTCCGACGGGTGGCCGCCCGGACGAGCGGACGTACTACCACGCCGAGCTCGGTTATAACTATCGGATGTCTTCCCTGCACGCAGCGACGGGCCTCGTCCAGTTGGGGAAGCTCGAGGAGTATCTGGAGGCGCGTAGACGGAACGCTGCTTTTCTGACAGAGCATCTAACGGACAGCCCGGCGATTGAACCTCCGTACCTCGCGCCCGATTCGGTGCACAGCTTCTACAAGTACGTCTGCCGGCTCAGGCCCGAAGCGGGGATTAGCATCGATTCGTTTGTGGGTGCAGTCACGGCTGAGGGTATTCCCGTCTCTCGCCGCTACCCGACACCGCTGCCGCAACAACCTGTATTCCGCGGTTCAGGCTTTGGAAAGCAACCGTGCCCCGTGGCGGAAAGGCTCGCCGGCGAGCTCTTCACCCTTCTCGTGCACCCCACGGTGACCGAAGAGGATCTACGTGACGTGGTGGCTGCATTGTGGAAAGTGGCCGGCCGGTTGGAACGTAGCCCACACACCCGTAGCGGCGAGGACGCGGCGCGAGAAATCGAAGGAATTCTCGACAAGCTGTCACTGACCACCTTGATAAACAAAGAGGACGTGCAAAACCGGCTAGTAGAGTTTTGTCTGGCCGCCCTCGGCTGGCGACTGGACTCTACCAATACACATGTCTGGGTCCCATTGTCTGAGCAGATGGCCAGCCTCTGGGCTTTCCCGTCCCGCCAGACGAAGCGGGATTACGTACTGTCGGCCAGGGGCGCTCAGGTCGTCCATATCGAAGCTCAACATGAATGGCGACGATTCGCGGTGGACCTTGATACATTCCTTGAGCGGATCAACCGTGGCGACTGGGAGGATACTCGTCGCGAGGGACCGAACAAAGAGCTTGCGGTTCTGCTTTGGGGCGCTCAGGAGGCGAACTGCAAGCGCGCGGCTTTGATTGATGAGAAGCGTCTGCTCATCTTCGAACGCGACGGCGAGTGGGGTCTTGCGCGAGAGGTCGACCTCTTCGTCGATCCAATCGAGCGTGTATACGCGGCGTTCATGCTACTCGCGCCGCCATAGGGCGGCTTGCAACAGCCGCGTTCACATCGCAACATCGAACGCGTGGAGATAACCCCTTGACGCGGCCGGAAAGGTTAGGCCGTGTTCGATTTCCTTGGCAGCGCGCCGAACTTGATCCTTCGGCGGAGCTGGCCACGCCCGAACTCGGCGCCGTTGCCGCGCCGTCCGTCGAGGTGGCGCGGGCGACGCGCTTCAGCGAGACCTTCCGCGCGCTGCGCCACCGCAACTATCGGCTCTTTTACACCGGTCAAGCGATCTCGCTGACCGGCACGTGGATGCAGACCGTCGCTCAGTCCTGGCTCGTGATTGAGCTAACCGACTCGAAGGCGGCGTTGGGAATCGTGACGACTCTCCAGTTCTTGCCGATCACCCTCTTCGTGCTTCCCGCCGGCGTAATCGCCGATCGCGTGAACAAACGGGACCTCATTCTTGCTACGCGCGCGCTGGCGATGGTCCAGGCGTTGCTCCTGGCGGTGCTCGTTGCGACGGGCGAGGCGGAGCTATGGCACGTGTACATCCTGGCGCTGGTGCTCGGCGTGTCGAACGCGTTCGAGCAGCCGACGCGGCAGGCGATGGTGATCGAGATGGTGGGAAAGGACGATCTGATCAACGCGGTGGCACTCAATTCGGGGCTGTTCAACGGCGCGAGGCTTGTGGGCCCTTCGATCGCGGGAGTGGTCATCGCCATCGCGGGGACGGAGGCGGCGTTCGCGATCAATGCCGTTACGTTCATACCGAGCATCCTCGCTCTAACGATGATGGACTTGAGCGAGCTTAAAGTAACCGGAAGGAGGCCGGAAGCGCCGGCGAACCCGCTCGGCGAGCTACGCGAGGGGCTTTCGTTTGTGTTGCGGACGCCAGCAGCGTTGATGATTATGATCTTAGTCGCGTTCCTGGGGACGTTCGGTTACAACTTCATTACCGTGCTGCCTCTGGTTGCCCGTTACGTATTGCACGGCGACTCCGTGGACCTCGGGTTCCTAACAGCGGCCCTCGGGTTGGGAGCATTTCTATCGGCTCTGGTGATCGCTAGCCAGCGCCGGGCGTCGCGTTCCGCGCTGTTCGTGGGCGGCGCGTTGTTTGCGCTCTTTCTCGGGGCGGTGGCTTTAAGTGAGTCTTTCTATTTGTCGATGCTGTTCCTGCTGCTGACCGGGATGGCAAACATCGTTTTCGCAGCAACCTCCAACACTTCGCTACAGCTAGCGACGCCGGACCACCTGCGTGGCCGTGTGATGGCGCTCTACATGCTTCTCATTGCCGGCTCCACGCCCCTGGGAGCGTCTCTGACCGGGTTCATGGCGGAGCTCCTCGGCGTCCAGGTGGCCATTGGACTTCTCGCTGTGGCCTGCCTGCTCGGTGTCGCCGTTGGCTTCCTGTACTACATTACCCATCGAGAACAAGTTGAAGCGACAGCGCTAGCGTCAGTGGTTGTTGCGACGGCGCCTTGACCAACGTGAGACAGCGCGATTCTCACAATCGCGTGAAGCGAGGCGATGACGAGCACTAACTATCCCGTAATTGTCGGCGCGGGCCAGCTGACAAACCACCCGAAGGCGATCGACCAAACACTCGAACCGCTCGCGATGATGGAGCGGGTTGCACGGGAAGCGGAGAACGACGCGGGGGCGCCGGCCCTTCTCGAGAAGGTCGACTCAGTACAGATCGTGAACTTCATGTCATGGTCCTACGCTGATGCGCCCCGAATGCTCGCGCAGCGTATTGGCGCGGAGCCGAATCACACCGTGTACTCCAGCATCGGCGGCGAGACGCCACAACGGCTGGTCAACGAGACGGCGCAGGCAATCGTGGGTGGGCGAATCGACATCGCACTGCTCGCGGGTGCCGAGGCGTTGGAGTCGCGCCGGTTGGCGCGCAAACTGGAGGCGCAACTTCCCTGGTCGCAGCGCGGGACACCACAGCGTATGGACGGCGACAACCGGCCAGGGTTCAACGAAGTTGAGGCGCGCCATGGAGCTACGATGCCGACCCGCGTGTATCCGCTGTTCGAAAACGCCATCCGCGCGCGTCTAGGTCTCTCAATCGAGGCACATCAGAACCGGCTGGGCGAGCTCTGCTCTCGTTTCGCTGCCGTCGCTGCTAATAACCCATATGCCTGGTTCCAGGTTGAGCACTCGCCGGAAGAAATCGTGTCCGTGCGAGCGGACAACAGAATGGTTGGCTTTCCGTATCCAAAGCTAATGAACGCGATTATCGAAACCGACCAGGCGGCGGCATTGATCATGACGGGATCGCGGACAGCGCGCGAACTCGGCATCCCGGAAGATCGCTGGGTATACTTGCGCGGCTGCGGAGATGCGACCGACAAGTGGTTCGTCAGTGAGCGATTGAACTACCATTCGTCGCCCGCGATTCGCGCGGCCACGCAGCGGGCGCTGGGAATGGCGGGAATCCCCCTCGATGACGTCGCAAGATTTGACCTCTACTCCTGCTTCCCTTCCGCGGTGCAGATGGGCCTAGATGCGCTCGGGCTAAGGCCCGACGATCCGCGGCCGCTGACTGTAACGGGCGGATTGCCGTACGCGGGCGGCCCCGGCAACAACTACGTCATGCACTCAATCGCGACGATGATCCAGCATCTTCGGGAGTCGGCCGGCGAATATGGGCTCGTTACAGGCCTCGGCTGGTTCGCGACGAAGCATTCGGCGGGCGTTTACAGCTCCCGCCCGCCCCAAGGCGACTGGCGGCGCACTGATCCAGCTGTCGACCAGCGAGAGATCGACGCGGCCAAGAGCCCGCCGTTCATCGAGCGGGCCGAAGGGGATGCGATGGTCGAAACTTACACCGTCATCTTCAACCGGGAGGGCGAGCCTGAGCAGGGCATCGTCATTGGAAGGCTCGACAACGGCTCGGGCCCTCGGTTCTTCGCTAACACTCCCCCGGACCGCGAGCTCATGCTGTCCATCACCCGCGAGGAGTTTGTAGGCCGCCACGGGTGCGTGAGGGTCGAGAACGAACGCAACGTGTTTGAAGTGGGGTAGCCGGAGAGCCCGCCTGTGGCGCGCGCCTACGACCGCACGCAGGTATCCTTTTGGGCCGCATCTCATACCAAATTCCTATCTGCCGCTAACGTCTGCCAACGCGTCGCCATGCTATACCGATTATGACTGCTAACGCCGAAGCTGCGGCCAATGCTAGCTGCGCCGTAGTTACAGTCCGGCACCGGGCCAGCGACGACATTACAGGCGCTGCCCCGCTAGCGGGCTGTAGCTCGAATGGCGCTCTTCTCGTTTCTCGAGAATGGTCGTGTGCCCTTCCGTTCCAACGGCTTCTGGTCCAACCGTTGCCTCTGTTGGCGCTACAATGTAAAGTGCCATTCGGCCAGCAACCCGCCTCTGCTGCGCCACGCGAGAAGGAGACAGCGCATGGTAACTGTTGACCCGAAGGCCGGCCCGAAGTACATCTACCGCTTCACTGAGGGCAATGCCCACATGCGGGAGCTGTTGGGCGGCAAAGGCGCCAATCTTGCGGAGATGACCAACATGGGCCTTCGCGTGCCCCCGGGTTTCACCGTCACCACTGAGGCCTGCATGGCTTACCTCGCGTCTGGGAGATGGCCCGAAGGCCTCGAAGAGGAAGTCGAAGAGCATCTCCGAGACCTCGAGTCAGACATGGGCAAGCGGCTCGGTGCCCCCGACGACCCACTGCTCGTCTCAGTCCGTTCCGGAGCGAAGTTCTCGATGCCGGGCATGATGGACACGGTGCTAAACCTGGGCCTTAACGACGAATCGGTGCACGGCCTTGCCAGGCAGTCTGGCGGCGACCTGCGCTTCGCTCTCGATTCCTATCGCCGGTTCGTCCAGATGTTCGGGAAGATCGTGATGGAAGTCCCCGGCGAGGAGTTCGAGAGCAAGCTCGAGGAACACAAGAAGCGAAGGGGCGGAGGTGCACAGGACACCGACCTGGACGCCAACGATCTCGCCGGGGTCCTTCGAGACTTTCGCGTCATCTACAAGGAACATGTCGGTGCGGAGTTCCCGCAGGAACCGCGCGAGCAGCTGCGCCTGGCGATTGAGGCCGTGTTCAAGTCATGGAACGGCAAGCGGGCGCGCGACTATCGGCGCCAGAACAAGATCCCGGACGAGCTTGGCACTGCGGTGAACGTCGTGGCGATGGTCTTCGGTAACCGTGGGATGGACTCGGGGACGGGCGTCGCGTTCACGCGCGACCCGGCAACCGGCGATAAGGTCCCTTACGGAGATTATCTCCCGAACGCGCAGGGCGAGGACGTCGTTGCCGGCATCCGCAATACGCTCCGCCTGCAGGAACTAGAGGAGCTCGATCGAAAGTCGTACGGCGAGCTCCGTGGAGCCATGGACACCCTGGAGCGGCATTACCGCGATATGTGCGACATCGAGTTCACCATAGAAAAGGGAACGCTCTGGATCCTTCAGACCCGGGTCGGGAAGCGGACGGCGTTTGCCGAGTGGGTGATGGCCTACGACATGCTGGATGAGGGGCTGATCAGCGAGGACGAGGCGCTGCAACG